>Ga0307513_10000595_pt1 | contig 51766 bp, 39 predicted proteins | sample 15_EM_MG_FD_202174 | JGI IMG/M metagenome (GOLD analysis project Ga0307513, IMG submission 202174) | Populus trichocarpa ectomycorrhiza microbial communities from riparian zone in the Pacific Northwest, United States - 15_EM | ecosystem: Host-associated > Plants > Roots > Unclassified | place... | reverse complement strand
TGTACGGCTTGTACGGGTCGTCGTCGCATGGCTTGTACGGGTCCTTACACTTCTTGTAAGGTGCGTCCGTGTGGTATGGCTTGTAATCGGAATTGTATGGCTTGTAGTCCGTATTGTATGGCTTATAGTCGGAATATGGCTTGTAGTCCGACTTATAACCGGTATTGTATGGCTTGTAGTCGGTGTTGTACGGCTTATAGTCGGTATTGTATGGCTTGTAGGGGTCGTCGTCGCATGGCTTATACGGGTCCTTACACTTCTTGTAAGGTGGGTCCGAGTGGTATGGATTGTATGAACCCGTGCCGTACGGCTTATACGGGTCGTCGTCGCATGGCTTGTACGGGTCCTTGCACTTCTTGTAAGGCGGGTCCGAGTGGTATGGGTTGTACGGGTTGGTCGGGTAAGGGTTGTATGGATATGAAGACTTGTAATGGTCGGGCTTATAAGGGTCGTCGTCGCATGGCTTGTACGGGTCCTTGCACTTCTTGTAAGGCGGGTCCGAGTGGTACGGGTTGTACGGGTTGGTCGGGTAAGGGTTGTATGGGTATGAAGACTTGTATGGGTCGGGCTTATACGGGTCGGTCGTATAAGGCTTATACGTGGTTGTGTACGTTGGGGGAGTTGTCGTGTAATGTTTGTACGGGTTTGTGGTATATCCCGGGGGATGATAATTAGAATCCGAGTATTGACTATAGGTGGGGTTGTAGTCCGAGGGGTAGTACGCCGAATCCACGCAACTAGAATAGTCTATGACACAATCAGTATAAACCTTGGACTCCCGAGAGTTCGATCAAACATACCAGAGTTTTCTACGACGCAATGGAATCCGGTGGGGCAGCCGGTTTCACCGGCATACCCAGTTCCTCCGCATTGTCCATAGCGTTCGGCGGCGGCGGCCGCACTCCCAGCAAAGGCGAGTGCGAGCACACCGAGCGAGTGTGATCTCATGATGGTGAGCCGTATCTTGTTGTATAACGAGTGTTGTCCGACCATAAACAAAGCGAATGCTGTTGTGAGGAAGGAAGGTGAGGAGGGAATTGAGGACGGAAATGCTCTAAGATTTATAGAGTCAGTACTCTAGTAGGATTTCTCAGATCGAAGGTTCTCTGTACCACATGCCCATGGAATTATTCGCCTGCAGCTGGCAGGGACCCGAATTGGAAGAAAGTTTCTGTGGAACGGTATCCAGTGAGAAGAGGCTGAGTAACTTTCCCATTCTCTGAGACCATAGTGCGAAACTTTTCGCTGTCCTGGTGTGTTGTCGGTAGTACTCAGCTTCTACCCACACTCCTTCCCAATCAATTCACAGGCAACCAGGGGGTCCCATCGCTCCGGGATGGTCCATGGTTCATGGTATCGATAGGGCGGAAGAGGAGGATGTCTCACTTCCTCCTCCAACGTCCAGGTGCCCGCGGGGAGGTTAACGAGCAATTAATTAATTTAGGTTAACCCGCAAATTAATCCCTGTCTCGCCTCGCACTTGGACCGGTAGTTAACTAAATTACGGGTACAAGGCAAGGGAAATTACAGTAAAAGCTCGAACAAAAACGGGCTTTGTGTTCGGATGCCGGAGCCGCCTCTCCTAGTGAGGCATGGTGTACGAGTATTTTTCCCTTTTTCCCTTTTTCATTTTTTTATTTTTTTATCCAGCAAGTATTTTGGTGCGTTTCTTTTGCCCCTTTTCCAGGGGATCAACGGACATGCGCCTTTGGCCTCGGGGCATTGAACCACAACAAGGAGCCCGATCCAGAAATGGGGTGTGATAATAGTCAACAAACCTATGAGTTGGAGAGGATAGCGAAAATAGAGGATCGCTCAAGGCTAGCCTTTCTGTGCACGAGCTGGCTCGTGCCGGATGTGAATGTATGACATGTCTTCATCCCCCAAGTACCGGTAGGGTACTCGTATAGTCGGAGCGTTTTTGGGAGGAACTACTATTACTATTCGCACCACCCAGATCTAATCAAAAGGGCCAAACATCTGCGGCATGCAGTAGCAGTCCTTTTCAAAAACGCTTCAATTTTACGGGTACTACTCCAGCAGTACCTCAGCACCAATAACCACCTACGAGCAGCATGTTCTGAAATTCTGTACCACACCCCAATCATTACTCTCAGTCAAAGAGGCAACCCCCCTCCCACGCGGTCCAGTTTCGAGCACTCTACACCCGGTGCGTGATTCGATCATTCCCTACGACTGCCTTCTCGCAAATCGCTGGGCGATCAGGAAATTCTTCACCTTTTACTGGACAAAGACTTGATGTCATCCATTTCCCCCAATTCCCGTGACACGTATCTAGGCTCCAAGGGTCACATTCCCCCCAACCTTCTAATCTTAGCTCGCACGAATGGTGCTGTGACTAGAATAGGATGCGAAAGAGTCTGAGATGCAATCTGTACAACACAAGGTAACTACAACAAAGAAATCAATCCTCCATCTTTCTCTCCCAATCAGCCTAACGTTGAAATAAGCATACCGGTATTCGGGACTGAGGCAGTGCCCTAACTGGGCGGGGATTGTTAACATTTCCCGGTTCGGCATACCGGTACTTCTGTGGTGCAACGAGACAGTACGAGACTCGAGATACTAGTAGAGGACGGCCTCATGTGGGTTGCTAATCCTTACGCCGCCGATCTACTCACGCTCTACACACCCCATCCCCAGTGAGTGGCATCCGGGCGAAGTGCAAAAATCGGGAAGATTCTAGGGCATGAGAGTTATTTATGGAATGCGTTGCTAAAATAAAAAGAAGTGCAAATCCGGGGACGACTTGCTTAGTTCAGCCGCAACTCAATTTTCAATTACATGATCTTGCTGGTTGTTTGGTTTTAGTGGTCGAGAACCTTTCGTGGAGGGGGCGCAGCCTTGTATCGGTAACGGGAAACGGGATACCCCCCACCAACGCGTCCGGGCAAATCAGAGGCATAGTGACGGTGCTGTATCATGAAGTATTTGATATCGGAAAATTCGGTGCTTTATTCAAGTACCATGTATTCCTGAGCGATGACGCTAAAAAGCCTTGGACTCTGACCGCTGGAATATACTCGGCTGGCCAATCGAGACTTCTGTTCTCCGGAAGGGGACAACCTTATTGGCCCAATCCATTCTTCGAAAGCTTCGAAAATAGCCATCCCCAATTTCAAAATCGCAAGCCCCTCACTTATTTTAGGGGCCACTGTGCCCACAGCCTCTTGCGGGCCAGATCTTACCGTCGGCACTCCCGATAACATAACAGAAACCAAGAGCAGAAATACCGAGAAAAATGAAAGAACACAATCAGCCAACCCCGCTCCCTCTTTCCCCGATGGACGAGATAACCACTTAAGCCAATAGTGATTACATTGGGCCTAAAAAAGTGACACTGAACTGAACTTCCAGATTAGTACAAAATGTATCATAGCAATTAATTAACCCTTTTACCCCACAGCTGACTGACCGTTAGATGAGGCCTATGAACTGCTGTGGTCTGTTCAAATGGGTCAAAACTCATTCTTCCACTGAAAGCCCGGTCCCACACGTTCGATGTTAAGAAAACGGATTCATAATTGCCGTATCGGCTTTCAACTCCCCCGGCCGAGATATTTACTCAACCCCAATCAAACTGGTTTTTGCATTTCTCTGCAAGGGGCTAGGCTTGAAAAACTTGCGTTCTGCCTCAGCCCACAGCAGAGCTGTTTCTGATAGGTGGAAAAGAGAGCGTACAAACCTCAGCTCTTTGTGCCCTTAATAGCCTGAAAGCACACTTAGGTGGAAATACGCTACACAAAGGCGTATATCCACACATTCTAAGCCAGTGTAGGTCACTTCCTCTGGGTGCGTATGCGGCTGTGCTTACTTTACAACATCATTTGATACTAACAACATGATAAGTGGCTCCAGGGCGAAACAGAATGTGAGATGCCTCGACATCCAACAAGTATTTGCAGCAGGAAGGGTCGTGATAACCTCTTTGGTCTGGAATCCGGGATGTACCCATGCGATTCTTCGGGAGTATGTGATCGCCTCCCTACATCGTTCTTCACTTTGATCCATTTAAGAGTCGCCTAGACACATTCGTGCCACGATGGTATTGATCTAAAAATAAGAGCCCTCGTGAGCATCAAATATTACTTGTCCGGAAGCCCGGCTGAAGGCGAGAAAGCTCTCTGGAGATGGGGGCGATCGGATCGGGTAGCCTAAGGTTCGTGAATCCTATTATGAGACCTCTATTACTTCTTACTATTATTCCCCCAATTAGAGTTAGGTTTCGCTTGACTGAGAGGCCTATTGCGTTTCTCTTTGCTATATGACTCATAATGCATCACTCGGACACACTGTGCTGGCCCCCCAGGAGCCGGCCTAGACAGACAAAGCGACAGCGAGACATTGCAAAAGGCCCTAGACAAGGGCTTATTTAGATTCTATTTTGATAAGGCTTATTGTTTTATTCTATTAACAATAAAGTGGTACAAAGGTGAGATCGGGCGTGTGATCTGAGTGGAGGAGCTGAGCTCCACGTCTCGTGCCGAGGAAGATGTTTTTTCTCCAAGGCCCCGTTTCCAACACCTGAGCGGGCCTAACGACAGTGTAGGTTGGCATATTTGTGTCGGTTGGGAGGAGCAGAAAGCGATGTTCTCTTTGCTGTTCCGGGGAAATCCGGAATGCCGACTCCAATGATACGGAAGATTGTCACCCCGTTCTGCCAGCTGATCCCATCCAAATTCTACTGTCCTGACTAGCAAGTTCTTTATGTTGTACTATATGCTTGTCAGGTTAGAAGAAAATAGGTGTTAATGAAATCTCCCGATTTTATTTTCTAATTATGGACAATAACTCGATCTCCGCGGTGACACCTCAATTCGCAAATCCCATAGCGAGGCACGCCGAGCCCTACCCTGCTCCCCATCGGACTAATTACCTACGAGCTATGATACCGCCAACCACAGTAGTATTCTTCCCAATCTTTAGTGAAAAAAGCTGCCCCTTGATACTACTTTCCTAGGGTTTCGAGAATACACGCACCATACTCTTTCTAGCAAATTCACCAGCTCTTCAGTCCTACTCTGCTTGAGAATATCTGCCCCTGGGATCAGATTCTCGGTTTTCTGAAATTCCCCCCCTTACCTAGGCAAACCCACGCCCTCGAAAACGGCCCGAGGAAAAGGTCGTGAAGGCCAAGTGCTAGATACCCGGGGGAGGGCTCCCAGACAATTTGCCTTCTAAATAGTCTAAAATTCACGGATATCTCACCCACCCTAGCAGGTCACCAGCATCAGAGGCACGAATCTCAAGCAAAGTCGGCTCCGTTCGTTCACAATACCGTAGCGGAACCTAAGGTGAAATCAAACTCTCCCTCCGATCACGAAGGCTACCATGCTTCCCACGAACCCACAAAATCTTGAGCCCTAGGTGCACTAGCAGCTTCTTAGATATTCTAGCTAACTCCGTACGGACTCGCTCCGGAGAACTTACCCAACCGACGAAATCTCCTCCCCGGACAATGAGCCGGTCGCGTTTTCCTCCCGAGCATTTCTTCGAACTTGCGAGTGTCAGGGAAAACCCTCATACATCTCAATAAGACAAAAACAACCTCAGCGCTAGTTACTCCTTGTAGACGCAAATTTAAGTCGTTTTGTGAATCCATTACGCTCGAAAGATCCTCCAACACCCCCAGACCGGGCCAAGTAATCCGAGTGATCCCATATGATGTTCACAAGCTTTTCCAAGCACAATAGCCGAGAATACCAGCATTCCTGGGAGATCAAACATGCGTAAACAAAACGCAGGAAGCGACCCGTACCCGTTCCCCAGCTTTCTCAAAACTTCGTGCCCCTGTTAGCCAAGCCTTGTAAAGTCCAATAGAAACTCCCCACACTGGTACCCGTGTATACTCCCCTTCCAGGATCAGTGACAGCAGGGGGATCTGCGGCGAGGATTAACTTTATTGCACATTGATCCCACTCACAACCCGGAAACCCACTCGCGCAGCGTTTCGGACGAGGATCGTGATGGTGTCAAAGGGGTTTATTGGCCCTGGGATCCAAGGGTGTGGTCTTGATCATATCATACTGGTAATGTTTGGGCGTGCAGAGGGGGTGTGGCGCATCGACAAGGTTTGGGCTTGGCATATCTAGGGGATTGTAGATATACGGGGAGAGTTCTACTCGAGTATGTATGATATAACAACAATGCCAATCGTTGAAAGCGCAAACCTTGAAGCAGGAGGGTCCCCACTCTCCAAGGAGTGCAGTGCTAGGTAGTACGGGTGAAGCTTAGTGTAAGGTAGGTCATATTCATCGCTGAAGAACTGAGAGCAGAGAGATTTCGCGCAGCGTCGCAATTACGCCACAGTGAATAGCTGCACCCAACTCCTCTTCCCACAGTACTCGTAGAGAAACAAGCAACACCGGCGGCACCCTTCTCCGTCATTACATCCCCGGAGAGAAGAACATAAACCTTATCCCATCCCTAGTGGGTTTTTGCCTTTTCGGTAGTATAACTTCTCATTAGTCATTAGTCGAAGTGAAGCCATGGTCCCTTTAAGGGCTAACTGCCTAAAGCCCCCTTGCGGCTAACTCAGCCTTGCGTACGTACCACTACAAGTACCATGGGTAACAACGAGCACAACTGTGATACAACAACGGCAACAAAAACAAAAACAACAGCAGCAACAACAACAACAACAACACCATTACCGTGGTTAAGCACCACGCCAATACCAAGGCTACGCCCTCGTGAGCCAAATTAGTCCGAACAGCGCCCGAAAACTTGGCGGTGGAAGAACAAGACTTATGATACCAATGGGCTGGAAAACGCATCTTGGCTTAGGGCTCGGAGGGTATTGCCAGAGCTCAATCTTGGCGATCGGGTGGCACTTGTCTCTGGCGGTGGTAGAGACTGGGGCCTACGCAGGCGGAAGGTTTACCAGAAGCCGGAGCTACCGGTAAGTTAATATCACTTTCCCTTCCCCCATTGCATATAGATTAAGTGCGAGCCTTATAGCTAAGAGTTGCGATAAACGCAGGATACGCCTTGGACGGAGTTGACTATCCGACCCCGAATTTGCCAAAATCTACGATCGTGCGGTAACCGAGTTGGGTATAGTACATCTCCCCACTCTACCGACGGGTAGTAGGACCACAAAATGTTACGGCCGGAATCAGTACGGAGCACGGAAGATTAGATGGGCTCCTTGCGGCGGCGGCGGGGGTAAAACAAAGAAGGGAACGCGATGAAGTATACCGCTGCGGATTTCAATAGCATAATGCGGGTTAATGTCACCAGGTGTTTAGTACCGCTCAGGAAAACCACAGAAATGGCTAAGCACAGAAATGGGGGATTGATTGTGTTGATTGCCTCTGTGAGCCCTACTATTGCTGGCGAGATGAGCTCTGAGCTCTTCCTTCCCCGCTTCTTCAATATCGTCCATTGCTAACTGTATATTAAGACTTAGGCGCTGTTCTGCACGCCATTTTTATAGAATGAAAGTGACTTTTATGGCATAAATCATGCCAACTAAGACTCTATACGGGGTTGTGTTCAGTGCATACGAAAAATATCACAGTATTATATTTTTATTTTCAAAATATATGAGAATAGAGTATTGGGGGCCTAAGGGTTAGAGTGTAATAAATAACCTTTCATAATGCAAATCTTAACGACTCCATGATTTAGCAAATATTGATTAAGCATCATGTTAATTATTTATAATAACATTACATAGAAAGTCAAAATTTTATTTTTATACAGACTGATTCTTTTAAAAAAGCGCTAATATGACTCTGTTTTTGGTTCACATCAAGTGTGGTAGGGTAAAAAAGCATTGCGCTCTCTATATATTTATTTCAAGATGACGCAAATGAACACTTATATTTCTGAAATACGCCATATATTTATTTTAGAATATACGGTATGCCATTTGCAACTTTTATTGCGATACGTTTATATTGTGTCACGCAGGGCGGGGCCTTAATATGGACCACCTTCAATTCCTTCAACCCCGCAGTCTAGCTTACGAGAAACCCAGGATAAGAATAAGGCTTGCACAGCACCCACGTCGGCTCCACCTCGCCGGGATATATTCTTGCCCCCTATGGCCCAGCATGGCTCAGAGTTTCCTCGGAGGGGGAATGATTCCTGTCTGGTGGGAATGTGTTTGGAGGGCTGAGTCAGCTGGAGGAATGCAGAGGTGTTGGAGTATTCCCTGTTAGCAACGCGAGCTCATTCGCGATAGGAAGTGATTTGCTGAGTGATGGAGGGTATCAATCTTGGTAATTTTTCGACAATTGAAAGAGTGCATGATTTGGTGCACCCGTAGGCTGTGTTTGGTGGATACACAACTTCTAATAGAGAGAGTGGTGGGCTGACGATCGTGGGAGGAATACAGTTACTCGAGTACAGTACTGTAAGCTTTCTCTGGGGTGGGTGGGGTTGCACCGCTCACGTGTTACCATATTTGTCTGTCTCTCTGTGCTCGCTTCTTTTTTTTTAATTTAGTATAAAATATTACGATCATACTCGAGTACCACGACAGGGTTGATAAATTACTATAATCTGGCCCAAGGCCAATTCAACCAATACCTCTTCGCCGATTAACAAAACAGCTTTTGCATAATGTAAACCTTATTCCAAGGCCATGTTTACCATAAAATTAGAAAAAACCCCCCTCCCCCCAAAAGAACCGGCCCGAGCTCTCGTGGGCGGCCACCCGCAGATGCATATTCCAATAGTACTGCACCGTATAGAACTCAAATAAAACGCCCTGCAGCTATTACAGCGTAGCAAACCAACCCAAAGACATCAAAACACTGAGAACAGCCCAACTTGCCTATTGCCGCCCAACAGGGGTAGGAGGTGGGGAAAAAACAAGAATCAAATTCCAAATCAAACCTGCCGTGAGCTGTTACATTGACATGCTCCGGGTCGGTGCGGATCCTGCGGCACATTCCAGCAAATGGGGGTTCCCCATTCTAGTGTCCCATAGAACGGTAACTCCCTAGTCTCCTTGTCCCAACCCTCCCCCCCCCTGTAAGAAAAAAACAAGCCTTGTGTCTCGTAGGGTGCATTCTGATCGACATAGCAATTGACAACCACTATCTGGTTTCCCGGGGGGGGGATGGGGCGGTTGTAATGTCGAGTGGTTGGATAGGTGTTCATAGGGCGTCACTCGCGATGCTGGCCATTGTCAGCCCTGGGGGCGGGCGGGTGGCAAGCGCATGTTGGAATTTAGCCAGGCAAGGGAGTGGATGGAGTCTGGATCTTGTCGATTGGAGTAAAAGTGCAGTTCATGGCATGATCGAGATGAATCTTCAGAATGGCTATCTAGTGGATGGTTTGCTAGGCCTACTGTGGTGTACTGTACTTGTGCCGTGTTTTCCCTAAGAAAGTAGGCCTCCCCATCTGCCATTGCCAGCCAGCAAGTGGATATTCATCGTAAAGGCGCTATTAGCCTTGCATATACTACGATAACCAACAAAATCAATGCTCTGAAACTTCTCGCTATCCTATACCTAGTCTAGCTGCATCTACGCAGTAGGCCGTCAGCCCATTTCTGAAATGACCTTACTGGAGGGACTTGGATTGATTTCGTGGGTACGCAACTTGAGGTGAACTCGCTTAAGTTCAATCCTTTCTCTCTTTCTCCCTTCTGCAACCATCGGGTCTGACGGAGTTATTGCATGTACTGTACTCGAATGCCAGGGTTGGCCCGCCAGCATTCCCAATGAACGGTGTTAGAGTTGGAGGAAGTGAACAGTTGCCAGAGTTGATGGATAAAGATAGATGCGAGAGTTGCCGGAAGCGGAGAGTGTACTGTGGTTGGCAATAGAAGTATACAGAATGTCGTTGGCATTTGCCTTTGCTCTGGAGTTGGAATGATTCAAAGACATAGTTCTATGGCCATGTCTTTCCTTCGTTATTATTATGGGGACATATAGACAAATAGGGGATACATGGAAAGAAATCGGCAGACGTGGGAAGCGGTGGAACGATCAGGTTGATTTCCATATCTCAGGCGGATGAAGGTGTTTTACTAGTTAGTTTGCGGAGTGACGAGTGAGCGAAGTCTCTAATCAGAACTTTCCTACAGCCCAGCTCTATTCTAGTCTGGGCTTGCGATCGCTAGGCCATTTATTAGTTACCCTCCGACAAAGGGTAAATAGTTCCTAGCGTACAACTAGGCCTATTGATCGTGAAAGAGGAGAAATTCCGTGAACACTTTATCATTTTTTATTTGCTAGAAGGGGCATCTCTAGTGGTTTGACCAGCACAACTCTATCCACCGAATCACCCCGTCGTCCGAGTATATAGAATGGGGCTTTCGGAATTCACCACGCAGTCACCAACTGTGGGTTGTTGTGCCAATCGCTCCTGCCTTGAGCAGGATATCAATGTACTCCCGTAGGCTTCACTCGGCTCCCACTCACCCATACACAACGCCAGGTGCGTTCCTGCCCCCCTTCATCAATGCCTTCCCCCCCATACATCCGTGAAAATCAAACATCAGAAACAAGCAGATGTTCCAAAGTCATGTCCCATCACTCGCGGGATGAGTAGCCGTTCGGTGTGAAAGGCTGATACGACACACCAAGTCCAATAACCCTCTCCCCGAAAACCATAGACCCATAGGCTTAGGGTAGGAAATCGTAACTGGGAAAAAGAAAAGTATGAGCAGAAGTGAAATGGAAAACTCATGGAAAGACATTCCTATCTAAATCGATAGCAATGAGAAGGCAGTGCATAAAAATTCCGATGCAACATCAGCGAAAAACAGACACGCTCCCTTATGCATCACACCAAAACTCATGAACTGTCTCGTAAGCCCGGCTCCACCATGCCTCTAGTGCCTTATCCAATTCTAAACTTACGTGCAAAATGAGAACATACTAGCGTGCGAACACTGCCACAGTTGTAACCCTGGAACCCTGAAGCACACACCAGAGTTTTTCTATTGTGGCAGGAGACACTAGTTTCTCATCAGTTCGCTATCCACGAGCACCGCCCCCTTCTATCTGGCTGCTATACCTAGATAGATAGATACTCCACATATCCCTCATGTCCTAATGATAGATAGATACTCCACATACCCCTCATGTCTTAATTCTTCCTCTCGTATCCGCTGCCTAAAGGAATTAGACTTCGTATCAATATTCCATTGGCCAATTTGTATTAGATGGACTGCTTTAGGTCTTTAGAATTCTTCTATGATCATAAGATTCCAGCAGGAAACCACTCACCAGTAATCACAGTAGTTGTGAGTTTCCCCACTCGAATTCTTTCCCGGCGAAGCCTACACTGTTTTCTTTCACAATCTGCACACTAGGTAACACCACCTAGGCTATTCCTAGTCCTACAAGAAAGAAAGAATCGAACATTGGGGGCCCTCCATCCGGGACTTCCTGCGCGAGCTTCCCCCATGGAGTTCGCCGCGAGGACCCCTTCATAACGAACGTCTGACCACCTCCACTAGCTGGAAGAGGTTCTCTGGAGCCCCGAGGAGATGTTGGCAAGGCTAATATTAGAGTATATATATTTGTACACAATCAATTGGCCCATGGAAGCGGAACGGGGGAATGACTGGTAGCAGGAGATTGGAAGTGATGGGAAGTTCCGAGGGCTCACTTTTTGATATAGATGCTATGACTGAAATATTCGAAAAACAGAGCTACCAAAAAAAGACCTGATCGATGATCGAATGTCCACCTGGCACGCCATGGAGTCGTCCTACATCTCCCAGAGAGCCCAAAGCCGTTGGCGAGTCAAACAGGGCAATCCCACCCCCCCCCCGCCAAACGGCCGCCTGCCAGACTTTTACCAGTCGAATAATACCCTCCCATGCACCTACCCCCTTCCGGCTTGTAAGGGCAAGTGCCTACGGCGAGGGAAAGGGTATCGGAGAACTCGAGGCTGATCGAGCCTCCAGCAAAGGGCGAGCGCCACGTGGGGGGCAGGAGAGGGTATGTGGTCATTTCTAAGAGCCGGAAGCCGGACGGGACCGCGAGCAATTTTGAGGATAACGGTATTGGGGGAGCAAGAGTTTGGCATGATCAACTGGGTGGGTGAGGGCAGCTCCACAAGGTTTGTCGCCATGAGGGACACGTTTGGGTATGGTGTTTGGGCGAATGGGGGGGTACATTGTCCTTTTTTGTCTTTCTTTTTACCCTTTTTCCTCTCGATTCCGACACTTGTTTCATGTCAAGGATGGGAAGACCACTACTAGATTAGATTACGAACCCGATTCTCGTACTCCCCTATAGAGATGCACCGAAAGTGACCCTCACCCATTGGTCCTGGTAGTCGCGTGTATCAATCCTCGAGTGCACTAAGTCTAGTGAGCTGTGGGTAGAACCTCTACAATCACTCGTTATCACTCGTGGACCCTTTCCAGCCTTGATCGGACGGCGATATCCTCTCTGTGCACTCTGGTACGCTACTTTACTCATACACCCAAGTAACTTCCAAAAACACCCTAGTTTCTGGCACCGTATGGCACGAAACCCCTGGTCGTTTCAAAAGGATACGGCTCATAGGCTGGGCAGATGTCCCACAGCATCGGGACTCATGAAAGAGATAAAGCCAACAATGCATTATCTGGGCTTTTGGGACGACAATAGGACACTCCATTCACAAACTAGTGGAGATTACGAGTGATATCAACACCGAGGCCACCTTTGAATTGATAACACAAATCTCAATGAATTCACCTTATGGCACCTCCCAATTGTTCCAGGTTTTAAAGAACTGAACCATTGTATTAATTCCCGCCAACAGCATGCCATTCAGATCCCGAAAATTTTCCCCAACCATCAATCATTTTCACGCCTAGGCCGACAAAACGAAGATGGGTATAGATATTAAATCCGATACAGCAAGAATGAATAAAACACACAGATCCACCATCCGATCGTGCTCCTCTCCCCTATCGTTCCAAACCAGCACGATCTAGAGGCAGATTGATTAGACATCATTCGCCATCAGCAGGCAACTCCTCTTCGTATGCCTCTCCTTCATCATCAGAGATTCCGGCATCTTGGTATTGCTGATACTCAGCGACAAGATCGTTCATGTTGGACTCGGCCTCGGCTGCAATACGGTTAGTTACCAATAACAACCACCAATTAAGGGACTCGATCAAACTTACTGAACTCCATCTCATCCATACCCTCTCCAGTATACCAGTGCAAGAAAGCTTTCCTCCTGAACATGACAGTAAACTGGTCACCAATACGCTTGAACATCTCTTGGATGCTGGTAGAGTTTCCGATAAAGGTGGCACTCATCTTCAACCCCTTGGGTGGGATCGAGCAGAGAGCAGTCTGGACGTTGTTGGGGATCCACTCAACAAAATAACTGGAGCTCTTAGTCTGAATATTGCGCATCTGGTCCTCAACCTCCTTCATGGAAACTTTCCCACGGCTAAATAATGTCAGCTTTAGTTTGCCAACCGCAAGACCGGAAATCCTACAAGATAGTGGCACAAGTGAGATAGCGCCCATTACGGAAATCAGGAGCAGCCATCATATTTCTCGGGTCGAACATTTGCTGAGTAAGCTCTGGGACAGTGGCAGCACGGAAAGAGTGGGCTCCACGCGAAGTGAGAGGTGCGAATCCAACCATGAAGAAATGGAGACGGGGGAAAGGAACCATGTTGACAGCAAGTTTGCGGAGGTCAGAGTTCAGTTGACCAGGGAAACGAAGACAGGTAGTGACACCCGACATGACAGCCGAAACAAGATGGTTGAGATCTCCATAAGATGGAGCAGCAAGTTTAAGCGTTCGCATGCAGATATCGTAAAGAGCCTATAGATATATTAGTTGTCCAGCATCACAAGCGTATAGCACCAATGAATGCTAATGCGTACCTCGTTATCGATACAGAAAGTCTCATCAGAGTTTTCAACTAATTTAAAGTCAATAAGTAAACCACCATTGTCTAGAGACACTCATGAACTGACCTAACTGATGAATCGAGAGAGTGGCGTTGTATGGTTCCACAACAGTGTCGCTAACTTTAGGGCTAGGGACGACCGAAAAGGTAGACATCATTCTATCGGGAAACTCCTCCCTAATCTTGCTAATAAGCAAAGTACCCATACCGGCCCCAGTACCACCACCGAGCGAGTGAGTGATCTGGAACCCCTGAAGGCAGTCGCATCCTTCAGCTTCACGACGGACGACATCCAACACTTGATCAACGAGTTCAGCACCCTCGGTATAATGGCCCTTGGCCCAATTGTTACCAGCACCAGATTGGCCAAAGACGAAGTTGTCCGGGCGGAAGAGTTGACCAAAAGGACCTGATCGGACAGCATCCATGGTACCAGGCTCAAGATCAACAAGCACCGCACGTGGCACATACTTGCTTCCAGAAGCCTAAATTCACGTAAGCTAGGCCCAAAGCGTAGAAAGGGGTAGTAGTTATCAAGGGGGGGGGGGTAAAAAGCAAATATAAAAAATAAAAAATACCTCGTTAAAGTATACACTCATACGCTCCAATTGAATATCAGAGGTTCCTCCATAGCTATGGTCACCACGTTAGAACTCGGAACTAAGCGAAACCGGGCCAATCAAGCTAGGTAAAGGGGGAGGGATAAATACACTCCAGACCCGTCAAGACCATGCTCTCCACCGATAGTTTGCCTAGTATAGTTACACTACGTCAACTCGATATTTCCAGATAACAATAAGCATTGGTAGATCGCACCAGAAAGCAGTTCCAATTTGGTTACCCTGTATGAATGTTAGCTAACGTCGCGAGGAAACAAACAATAAGAGGGAATCTCACGCATTGTCCGGTTTGGAGATGAATCTATAGGGAAGAGAACCGTTAGCAAAGAACTCTGGGGTGGGGCTATAGAGGAACGCCTGGGATATAGCATATCCAAGCAGTTTCATAAGGGAATCAGGCAGGGAAGGGGATAAATACAATTTCACGCATTTTGATTGAAGATGAGGAAGGTTCGAGAGAGCGCGAAAAATGCAAGCTTTAGAGAAGCTTGATGTTAGGACTTGAGAGGGAGATGGTAAGGCAGGGGAGTAGAGGACGATAAAAAGGGATGGAGGATGATGGATGAATTGGTGGTAAGAGAGTGGGTTGTGAGGAAAGGGAGGATGACGATGAGATGAAGGAAGGTTGCTAGTCAAGGGAGGTGAGAAAAAAAAAACAGCAGACCTGTGCCCTACAACAGGAAAAGGCACCATACGAAACCAGCCAAGGAGAAGGAGAGAGAATATGAACCAGCCCCACCCGCATCCACCTCGCTGGCAGCGCACCCCCAAATTCCCTCGCCAAAACGAACAAGAACTAACTAGGATGCTCCTTCCTCCCTTGGTTCTGATTTTTGTTTTGATAACGGCGGCCCACGGTATACTTTTGGGAACATCAACAGAGGTCTGTACAGATCTTATAATTGTTTACCAACACCGATTATATGATTGCTGGGCCAAGAGATTTATTACTATTTCCCCCATCGTCCATCCTGCTTCGCCGGTATTAGATCAACAACAACGCAAGGGGAAAAAAATAAAGAAAAGGTGACCCCGGGAATGTCAAGCAAAGAGCCGCATCGCTTACAAGGCCAACCCTCAAACACCCCTGCCTCAACCCTCCCCGAATCTCTCCAATGCTCTTATCAAACCTACGAGGGCCCTTGATTTCAGATGTCCATCATATGTATGATTTCTTTTTCTCGCCGGAGGGGACTCTCAACAAAAAAAAAAAAAAAAAAGCTAACTCCCCCAAGCAAAGAACAAGAGAAAGCTCCCCAATCCACTGCAGCCACTTCACGTGCCCCCCCGCATGTTTACACAGACCGGTTTACACAGACCGGTACGATACCACTATTACAACCCTCACAAATGAAAAAGGGATCCAACGGATGCAGGCACAGGCAGAAGCTTTTTACTATACCGATTAAGGCTAAACTTCCGGCGGAAGAGTCCAATTTTCCAAAAAAACCATGAACGATCTCTTATACTCGAGTACTGTGCAGTACTGTACCGGGCTGGGGTTGGGAAAGTCGAGCGATGTAAGACTTATCCACCCAACGCAGATATGTTTACGCCTTCCGACTACAGGTCCTGTGGAGCAATCAACATTGAATTTTCATTCATAGGGGAGACAACATTGCTGACCTCACTTCCTGCCTCAGAACTCTTATCTCAACTGCCTAGGGAGTTGTCCAGAGAGCCGCGGTTGCTGCATTGGGCTTGGCGCTTCTTAAACTCCAACTCTACAATATAGCATGCCAATACAGCAAGTGATATTTTCGATAATCTGTGGACTATTATGGGAGTATTTGAAGGAGCTTTGGACCGTTATTTGTTTCCCAAATTTCTATCCTCTGAGAATCTGTTGAACGAAAGGCGTGAGATAGCATGGTTTGCATCATTGCACGCTATGCCGCTCTCCATTTCTGACGTCAATACAAGTACTGTGCGGTACTCGAGTACAATTTGCCTAAAAAAGGTCCAGTTTAGTCTAATCGGATTCCCTTCTTCTTTCTACCTTGACCTCCGACCCGTCAACAGAAAAGCATCCCTGGCGAGCCGGGCGGAAGAATGGAAGACCTGCGGGACTATCGCAGCAGTCCTCAAACTTTTCTTTGCTAACCACCACCCTAGAGATTGCGTGATGTCACGGGAGCTTCAGAGCCTAGATCGAGCGTGGCTGGAGGATGATAAATATCACCAGGCTGATTCTTGATTGCGTGCTCTAGAATCCCCATGATGTGGTAAGATGGAATGTGGGTTTGAACGGTCATAATTTGTCTTCATAGCCCCGTCTTCCCCCTTAGACAGAAAATATTGGAGATTAATTCGACCCTTAGTCCATGCCTCCATTCCCAGGCATATTTCCACGCTGCTAGGTCCGACGCTTCAGACAGAACCAACAGGTATCAACGAAAGCTTCTTACGATGTGCTCACATTCCCAGGAATTTGTGAGTTTTGGCCCTCGACACTTCGGATCCTCGCAGAGAGTTGAAGGCCAACCTCGAGGCCTCCCCTCGTAGGGGAATGAGATAGTAACCCCCGAGGATTGGAGAGTGTTCTTGGGGATGCTGTGACGATAGTGTGTCTGGACGATTTTAAGGAACAAATATACTATGATGATTTGTTACTATATGCGCTAGGCAGCTGAGAGCCTAGGCGCTCAGACCTCACTCTCACGCATTAGCAGTTTACTTATCCCCACCTTGTCGCCTCAACTTCTTATACTCTCTACTATTAGGCTAGCAACTTACGAGGCCTCGTGAGGCCCGTTATGTTCGAGGATTTGGCTCGAGGGGCCTCGCCCTGTGTTTGATGCTAGTGGGCCTGGGCCAAAAAAAATAGACGGCCCCCTTTTCCCTTCGAGTCTCTTGGAGCCCTCTCTGTCCAATAGGAACTGCATACGAACGCCAAACGTTACAATCTAAAGGTTGTTATCAGATCCGTCGCCCTTCCATTCCCCCTTCTGCACTGACCTCTCCCGCCCGCCAGCAACGAAGCAACTCTTGCAAGCCGGTACGCTGCATATTATTCTCCCTGAGTGATACTACATGACCTCTCTCTATTAATCCAACTCATAATATCATTTTCTTGATGCTGGGCTCCGCCTCTTCTCTACGGAAAGCGCCAACACATTTGGTCGACCTACCCACATAGGGGAGTTTCCCTCCTCCTTTCCCTACTTTCCCACTAACATCTCCCTCCGCGACCACATACGCAAACACGGCTCTCTATATCTTGGACCTTTCTTCCTTCCTTCAATTTCTTATTAGTGCATCGCACACAGCAGCTTAGACCCTTAGGCTAGCCTAGATTCACACTCCAACATCCATTTACGCTTCGCTCTTTGTTGGACAGATGGAGGGAACGAAACCATGAATTGAGGGAAATAGGTTCCCAACGGGAGAACTATCATTAGGCCATGGGGTCACTAGATGGTTATCAAGTGCAGAGGCTCTCAAGGAGGTAATCGACGATATGGTGGGGGTGGCGAGTGCTTCCCCTAAACGTCGGTAAGCACATAGGAGCTTCACATATTCCCGCTCATAGGAGATGAGGGGCACACAGAGCGGGCTGTATCCCGGCCTTAGCCAATAATTCACTCACAGCTGTCACAGTCAGAGAAAGTTAGGCAAGAATGCAAGGCTCGAGAGCGCTATTTAGCTCCGTAAGGGTAGGCTGTCTCTCGAGACTACCAAAGGTATATCGCTCTCCCGGTCTCCTGCTGCAATTCTTGCCCGGCGGTTCCCCGACCGTTAGGTTACCTTTCTTTTAAGAGGGGGGGTTTAGAAAATGGCTCTATAAAGTCATTTTAGGATCTCTCCTTAACCAGGAGGGCTGAGGACTATGTAAGTCATTCACTCGCTTCTTCTTTTTCCCCCGCCCTCTCCCAGGAGCTATATCTATATCTATAGTCATGGTAGTGATTGTCAGGGGCTTTGTTAAGCACCAACGGACAAGTCTTTTGGCACTTTCCCCCAAGCTCAATCCCACTTGAGCTGTGTAGTGATAGAAAGGTCGCATATATTAACTTGAGCCTTTGATAGAATCATAAACAATGGATCTAGAGCCCCCCGCATTCAGACGATTGCAACCCCGCACCGCGCTATTCAATCTACTTCGAAACATGCTCAGATTGACTTAATCAATCCATCTCATCAAGTCATTGAGTTTTCTTCCGTCCACCCCTTTCCCTCCCTTCCTCCCACCTGGCAACAAAGAAACACCCTAGCAAGCAGAGAAACCGGGGTGACAGGAAAGAAGTAAGGAACAGCGAGAACAAAAAAAAACGGAACCAATAAATATCTCTAAGCCGTTTCCACTTTCCTCGAGGCGCTAAGGGGACTACTATGCTATTATATTATACGCACCGTCCGTCAGGAGAAAGAGCGCGCTGTCGGGCTTACCTGAAGGGCCCCCCCTGCTATATACGCACATGTTACCGTTGCGCTTTCTTTCATTTGCCCCGGACACCCGCCGACAACCCCGGTGACCCCGGTGCCGCGGGCCGAACGCAAAGGAAGAAAGGATACAAGAGAAGCCCTTGTAACAGGCCTCCAGTACGGAACGGTACAGGAGCAAAAGCCGACCCTTGAAAGAAATCTCGGGGGAGCTGTCCTACCATGTATGAATGTGTCTGTATACTCAGATACCATATCCCACCGCACCATATGCGCTATCTAGATAGCAAGGGGTGGGTCCGGACAAGCGGGGATGGGGGCGCGGGGGAAAAAAGAAAATAATTTTCTGCGACAGCTTGACGTATATATGTGGATATCTGCCCGCCAGCTCCGAACGGTGCGGTTTGATAATCGCGTGCAACTAGCTCACTCACTCACGGACACAACACTCCGACCCTCCAGCAGTTCATCCCGCATCATACAACTACTCTTTTTACCCCCTGCGGGAGGGTCACCGAAGATCACTCGATTCGACTGTTCCTCGGCATAGTACATACATTTAGCCCATATGAGTTCATAAAACCGAAAGTCCGGGACCTTGTAGCTAAAATGCCCCACTGGGTCGCTTGCAGAGACAGGGGGGGGGGACTTGAAGACTCGGTCATTTATCTTCATTTTCGTTTCATTTTTTAATTCACTCTGCTCCTCTATTAAAATATTATCCTCGCACAGGAGTTTAGCACCTATAAGGCAAAGGTCTTAAACAAGGAACGGATACGGTAGATTAGATATCGGACTAGGATAGGTAAGACACTGCTTGGCTTTTTGCCGCTGTTTTCCTGTGAGGATGGCGATACCCACACAGACCACCGGCATAGTATCGCCCACCCACACACCCACGCTGGTTTGAATCGTGAGACGTCTTTTTTTTCTTCTTTTCCCACTTCTTGGCCCCGGGGTGGCCGATACCGGTGGTTTATGCGTGGTCCCGTTAGCCTGATAATGATAAAGGGGAAATAATAATAATGATAATAATAATAATAATAATAATAATAAGATGAATGAGGTTTCTATATTCCCTGAGACCGGATTGATGCCGAGTTGCCCCTATCACACCAGCATTCATACGAAGTCCGGGTTCGGTTACATCGTGCAAGGCGAAGCCCGCCAAGTGGACGGTCTGACTGAGTTGACCGCACGGGTACGGTACGGCACATACAGTTAGCAAGGTACCAGTTAGCAAGGTACAGCTCCGCTAGAGCTGGTGCTGGTGGCGATGGTGGGGGAAAGATGAAGATGAGGCGGGTACCGTAGAGGAGACACTGAGGTTTCTGGGTTAGATCGGGCGGTGAGAAGGTGGATGTTTGTGGATTTCGGTAGACTGGTTTATAATAACTTGGCCTGGTATTATACTTGTACTAGTACTATACTATAGACAACTGGAATGGATTCAGGTATGATATGAGGATGAGATGAAATGGGTGATGGTCATTGGTCGGGTTCATTTATCGAAGTCAATACAAGTATTGATTGGGCCAATGACAGGTGAATCTTTTGGGGTTTTCAGGGAGGGGGGTAGGGGTAGGGGTGAAGGGCGCTTGGCGCCTTGTTTTAGTGTAGGTCTAGTAAGATGTTATCATACCGGTAGTATCTGTACTTCGGTGTGCCTTGAAATACTTGATGTTTCTGATGAAGAGCCCACTCGTGACTTATTTTAGTGCAATGTCGGTGTGACGGGCTTAGGCTTTAATAGAAACTGGGCGCACTGTAGGCAGGCAGCCATATCTGCTCAGTAAGCTTAAGCGAACGTCATGACTTTCCCGAGTCACGAGCGAGCCTAGTGTAATAGATCATTCATTACTACTGTATCATACCTTGCATTCTCCCACTAGACTATTATAATATAATACTAAGCGCCAGACGCCTATAAGTTTAACTCACCGCCTACTTGTTAATTAACAATTCCTCACGGCGACCACACAAGAAACACTCCATTCTGGAACAGCATGATCAGAAGGCGTCAGTCGCGCCTGCAGACCTGGATCAAAACCCATCACGCACTTTTGTGCAACCACCCCCCCTCCCCCTCCCCCTCCCCCCGATGAGAAGGGGACACAAATCTCGCCCATCCCTTTCCAAGCCCGGAAGATCCTTCCTGTCCCCCCCTTCCGATCCAAAATCTCGCTTATCGAGCACATCCCCCATCCAGCGAATCCGGAAATCTCCCTGGAGAAGCACGCACCCCGCACAACCCAATCGGGTTATTGCTCTAGGATGCGCAGCCGAAAGTGGTCGCCGAGGCTATTTAGACAACCCGATGGAGGGGGAGGGGGAAGGAAGGATGTGTGCCTCTAGGATGCGCGATGATAAGGAAAATACGGGGGGTACGATTACCAGGAAGGAGGGGAGGGCCTTAGTAAATTGATGGAATAGATGAAAATGGGGTTGGGATAAGGATCAGGACGGGAAGGGGGGGGGGATGGGGATGTGATGCTCACTCAATGTTTCGGTTTGAGCTTTCAGCTGAGGAATGTTCATGGATGGATGGATGGGTAGATGCAGAAGATGTACAAGTAAAAAAAAATCCGCTACTTCCGTTCCTGTTTCTGGTTAGTGAACGTTTTTCGTTCCTAGTCCGGTATGCTTGCTGCGGTGTACTGTACCACAGTGGCAGCACTTGCCGTATGGCGGTGCGGGAAGTGGCAGACTTGGGGAGGGAGGGAGGGAGGGAGGAAGGAAGGAAGGAATCTTCTTTCAGAACGTTCAGTACCTGCGTTTCCGGGTATATGCTCCCTCTGTTAAACCCTCCATCTAGGTTTTCTGGGTAATTATAATATATTATGCGGTACAATGACATGTTCCGCCCGGTGCCACAATAAGTCATCTCAGGAACTGACAAGAATGTATCGTATTCCTCAGTCAGCCCGCAGTCATTTGCCTTACTGCCATGCTTTGCTTTGCTTGTCAAAAAATCACCCTCCCCCCCCTCACCTTCTCCCATAATTTGTATGTATTTCCCAAGTAAAACCTACCTTTTGCCTTCCCACCCCCCTCCTGCTCCCATACCCCTCACCACCATCAATTCTTTCCCCCCATCTACTCAACATCCGTAATTACCCTCCACCCGACCTAACTCCACGATGGCGATGATACACCACGCTAAGCTACCACCCTCGCCTCACTCCCAGTTGGCGCCCGGCCCCCTGTGCGCATTATAAACCACATCTGATTATTATATCAACAAATTCCGAATCCATCAGTCAGTCAGCGAACAAGTGAGTGAGTGGGTGGGTAAGTATCACAGGTAAGTCAGGGAGTCGGTCAACCTTTTATCCGTCCGTCGGAAAGATTCAAGACAACTTACGACACGAAGGCGAGCTCCCTCTTTTCCCTCGATTTGGCCATTCCTTTTTCTTCTTCTTCTTTGGCAGTAGTCGTCACGATGGCATAGCCCAGGTCTTACCATCATACCACCCAACTTACAGACCACCTAGGATACTTATTATACACACCCACAGCACATAGCCCAAGCTGGCCTACTTGCCTATCTGCCGCTTGCATGCCCGCCTGCGTGTCTCCATCTCTAGCACACGGATCAAGAAGAAAAAAGAGAAGAGGGGGAGGGGGTGGGTAGGTGAAGAAAAGGTGAGCGAACAAAGGGTGTGGGGAGGCAATACTATATGCGCTGTGCAGTGGCGCCGGTAGGCTTTGCGGTGCGGCATGGTGCGGTACAAGTCGCAATAGTGAAATTTTCACTTCCCTTCTTAGCTTCTGATGACTGCTACTACTACTACTACCACCACTATCACTACTACGTATGGCCCGGTGATGGGGGGAGTGTACGCACAATAGCGTACCGTACCCTAGCTGGATTAGGCTTCCTTCGTCACTTTTCCCCCCTCCATGCCTAGTTACCTGCTTACATACCTAATGCTTACCTACTTCCTTGCTGCTTGCTTAGACTTATCGCTACCTAGCCAAGTTAGCTAGGAGAAGCGTATGAGTGGGTAAGGGAATGAGTGATGATGAGCCGGGGTGGGTGGTAATGGTGACAGTAATAACTCTAGGAAGGCAGACAGGCAGGCTGGAAGGAAGGAAGGAAGGAGGAGCACCACCATCGCCACCACCACCACAAGAGAGAAAAAAATATTAAGATGTGGCCTAAACTAAACTGAACCAAGACAGACCCATTGTTTCATCTCGGGAGTGTATATCTGTTACAGCTCTCAATCAACTCCGAGCACAATTCCCCAAGGTTCATTTCCCCCGGCTCCGGTTCTGTGTGCCTGGAACGGCGAGGTTGAGCCCGGTCAGGAAGCAGGGAAGGAGAGCAAGAATTTAGGCTAGATCAAAATAAGGTAGAGGTAGAAGAGATGGGACGAAAGGGTGATTTGGCGAAGAAGGGGAAGGAAGGGGTGTGGGCATGGGTGTGGGCGTGTGCGGGGCGGGGGGGGGGGGGGGGGGGGGCGGGCCGGGGGGGGGGGGCGCCGGGGGGCGGCCCGGGGGCCGGGCCGGCGGGGAGAAAGGTGAAAGGATCGCGAGTGAGTTTCCCGCCAAAAGTGAGAAAAAAGAGCTCAGTAGTGCAGGAGAAGGAGTAGTAGTTGTAGTAGTAGTAGCAGTCGGAGCATGAAGGTCGGAATGAAATAATACGGTACGGGCACCTTCGGATTCCCGCTCATATTCGGGGATGGCGCCAGTGGCAATGGTGGGTTGGAAAATACCTCACCATAGGATCCTACTCGTGCGGGTTCGGATGTCGGGATGTCCGGTTCGTTTCCACAAGAAGAGAAGTGTCGGGGGTCGAGAGTCTGGAGATAGCTCGACGTTATAAATACCTTCTTCATCGTCTCCATGATATCTCAATATCAGATAGTTTCCCTCCATGCTTCGAAGGTGTCAAGTGGTCATACAAAGACTCTCGCCGTCCGTCTTCTCCTTACTGTCTGAGGTATAATCCCTCAGACACCCCCCCGCCCTGCTTTGCTACTCCATCTGTCAGAACTCCTCAGGTATATTCATCCTACCCTACACACTCACTACCTTATACGATTCCCAGAGCATTTCTCTCTCACCCTACCACCACCACCACCCTCCAAAATGTCACCCCCCAAAACGTCACCTTCCTTCAAACCCCGCTCCCTCAAGCGCAAGGCAGTGCCCAAGTTAGACCCAGGTTACAATCCAAACATTGAAAAACTTCGAATCAAAGAATACCCTCAGTTGAAAGGTGAAAATTTTTCACATGCTGCTGCCACTTCCACCCCATCTCTCCTCTTCTCCCCTCAGTCCCTCCCCTTAGCCATATGCCACCCATACTAATAGCATTCCCATATGCAGACCAAACCTACCTCGATCACAGCGGCACAACCCTGTACGCCGAATCCCTCCTGACTACCATCTCAGCAGACCTCCGCGAAAATTTATATGGCAACCCCCACTCGGAAAACCCCAGCTCGAAGCTCTCGGCGAGCAAAGTGACAGCCGTGAGGCTACAGGTGCTAGCACTCTTCAAGGCCGACCCGGCCAAGTACGACGTGGTCTTCTGCGCCAACACCACTGCAGGGGTGAAGCTGGTGGCGGACGCATTCGCCGGGCATGAGCAGGAGGGGGAGGGGGGGAAGGGGAAGGGGAACTTCAAGTACAAGTTTCACAAGGACTGCCACACAAGTCTGATTGGGCCGCGGGGGATGGCGGGGTCCACAGAGTGCTTTTGGGGAGATGAGGAAGCTGGGGCTTGGTTGGACTCCCCGGAGGAAGATGAGGAAGGAGAAGAAGGGAGGCTGGGCCTATTCGCCTGGCCAGGCCAGTCAAACTTCTCCGGCCGCCGCCTGCCCATCCACGCATGGGCATCCAAGCTCCGGGAAACGCGGGGAGGGCGGTTCTACTCGCTCTTCGATGCGGCGGCGCTGGTAATGACCTCCCCGCTGGACCTCTCCGACGCAGATGCCTCGCCGGACTTTATCGTGTGCAGCTTCTACAAGATGTTCGGCTACCCCGACCTCGGCGCGCTCATCGTGCGGCGGGAATCGGCAGGCGTGCTACAGCACAGACGCTACTTTGGCGGCGGCACCGTCGGGCAATTAATGGCGTCGGTGGACCACGTGAAGCGGCTGTACCACAAGGACCCCCACGAGCACCTCGAGGACGGCACATGCGCCTTCCACAGCATCATTGCGCTCGGGCACGCCATCGACACGCACAAAAGGCTCTACGGATCGTTCGAGAAGATATCCGCGCACACCGCTTCCCTCGTGGCAGTGCTAGCCGGCATGCTGGGAGAACTCACGCACCGCAGCACGGGCCAGAAGCTGGTGGAGACATACACCGAGGGCAAGTATGGCGACCCGAAGCAGCAAGGGCCCGTCGTCACGTTCAACCTCCGTGACTCTTGCGGCGAGCCGATCAGTTACCTGGCGGTCGAGGCCGCCGCCAGCGCAAGGAATATACACGTGCGCTCCGGCGGGCACTGCAATCCCGGCGGCGTGCAGCACTACTGCCGCCTCGGCAAGGAGAAAATGATGACCTTCTACAATTCCGGGAAGACGTGCGGCGACGAGCAGGACGTGATCGATGGGAGGCACATTGGGGCCCTGAGGGCCTCGCTCGGCGCCATGTCCACGCTCGAGGATGTCGTTACTTTTGTCGACTTTATGCGCGAGGAGTACGTTAGCAAGCCGCTTTCGCTCGAAGAGAAGCGCCGCTTCCTGCTGCAGGAGAGGGAGAAGGACGTCGAGGAGGTTAAGCGCGTCATGAAGAAGTACGGCACCGTGCTCTCCGGCAGCCGCACCGGGAAGACGCTTCTGTGCTTCTGGACGGATCCTGTCAATTTGGACGAGGCCTTGCCCATGGATGCCAGGCTGGCTTCCAATTCCCTCGCATCGCTCAAGGATTTTTTTACGGGTGGCCGCAATCTGGCCGATCTCCTGAAACTTTTCACCCTAACATACTGGGCCTTCTTTTCTTTTCTTTTCGGTAGGACTAGTACATATGGTTTTTTCATTTGGATCTTTTTTATTCTATGTTTTGTTCTGTTTTCATTCTTTGGTGCAGGCCAAACCACAAGCCACTCAGATACCCCCGTCACTCGGACGGATGCCGATTGGCTAATTTTCTATGAGGAAATGACCCGCTAATTTCTTCACACCTGCAATATTTTATCAAGTCCACCAATACCGGTATTACCACGGGAAAGTTTCGTGTTCGAGTTCAGCCGTCTGAGTGGCCTGTGGCCTCGCCTATTTCTTTCTGTCTTATTTTTGGTCTTTTGTAGATATTATTTTTATTTTTATTTATTTTTTACGTTCGGTCGTGTTGGGAAATATTATTATTACAACGTTCCCCGGTTGTTCCCTCCCCATAGAAAGAAGAAAAAAGCTAAAGGAGTCCAATGGCGGCTATGGCACTGAGTTTTTCCCGAGTGACCCTCGGTGACCGTACGATATGATACACATACAATACCACACTAGTGAAACCTTGGGACGCGTTGTAGCAACATCGCCCCCAAAGCGTCCGCATATTCTTTCCCCCCCCCACCATGGCCTTGTAGAGTCATTTCAAGAGCCTCCAGTGTGGTAGGTTCTCCGCCTCGTTGGCTCTTCCCGCCCTTGCCATTGACTTACCGAGGCCTACTGTGCTTGTACGGAACGCAAGCACAAGTACTGTACTCGAATACTCGTAGCTGGTGTGACGGCCGTCACATTAGCTGGTTTTGGAATTAGCAACTAATATTACCGCCCCCATGGCCCACCAAACAAACGAGGGGATTTGCCTCACATGTCTTAGTCCCCCCGCTTCGAGCCTTTGACTGATCAGATTGCATCAAGGACTACCGCACTCACCTCAGCCACTTGCGCAACCAGATCATTCGCTGCTGTAACCTGCAGTACTCGGCTCTCCACTCACGCATACTTCGCGGCTATGCCCCGATATTAAGTTCAACAGAGCTCTCCATTGATCCCAAGATACAGTGCCATAAACTAGCCGTACTAGATAACTAAATATTTGCGCCTATTTAATGCCGGTATATCCCCGCTAATAAAAAAAATTGCAGTCCCGTGCCTTAGCTAGGTTATCGTACATACCGGTACCATAGTTATCTTACTACAATAGATTTGACCGACGATTACATCCCGTATTGACTCATACCGCACACACCCATCCAAACAAGAAAATAGAAGAGGCAAGCCTAATGAAAACGCCAAACCCATGCAACCGAGACCCTGATTAAGAGTAAAGTGGAACTAGGGGATTCCTTGGATTCTGGTGTCGGCGAGCCGGCCGAACCAGGTACACGACCGATGGCCAGTTACTCTGACACTGCGGCCAAAATCAGATTTCCTTCGTGCGTTGAAATTGGTGCCATGTCGAACGCCCAGGAACGCACTACGAGTAATCCGTATCGTCCTCAAACTCGTCGGACTCGTCTTCCTCCTCCTCCTCCTCCTCCTCCTCATACTTAACGCATTCGCTCTTCTGACCGAGCCCACCCTCCTCCTCCACTGCTGATTCCTCCCCTCCGTTCTCCTTCTCCCTTGCTAACTGCTCCTCCAGTTGCTTGCTAAATTCGAGAACTCCTTCATCCACAAGGAAAGCCTTCTCCAAGTTCTTTCTGCCACTCAGAATTTGCATTCCATCGGGGCTCTTGCAACGACTCAGTCCTACATACGCTTGCCCGGGGGCAAACGAATGGCCAATATCAACTGAAACATAGTCGAGGGTCATCCCCTGACTTTTGTGCACCGTTGTGGCCCACGCCAGAGCGAGAGGAATTTGGGTTCTGCTCAGTTCTACCACATCAGACGTCGAGCTGTAGTAGTGCGGGATTTCTGTCTTCCATGCCACAGGTAGGATGGGGATCGGATAGGTATGCGTAGTAAAGCGCACAAGTGGAATCCGCACTCTCCCATCTTGCTGCTTCAGCTCAAAAAACTTCTTCAGCATGGGGCGCTCTGAATCGCGGGCGAAACGGCCGGACGTGAAGGTGGTAAAATTCATCTGCTGGAAACCGCTAATAACACCTCGGGAGCCATTGACTAGACATTCGTTTTGTGCGATATTAAAAAGCAACATGACCTGGGCACCGTGCTTGAGCTTAATCTCCTTTTGAACCTGAAGGTTGTTAAAAAAGTCTAGATAGAATTAGCTTGTTGATCAGGTTTAGGTAGCGACGGGAAGTTACTGAATTCTCGAAGCTCTAGAGAGTTAAATATTTTCACGTCTTTAGTATTTTTGTTGATGGCGCCTTCGTCAATGGCGCCAAAACAGTACTCGTCGGCCTTCAGCTTCCGGAATTCTTGCTCATTCTCATCGACTACTATCTTCCTGTGCGTGTAGAGCCTTGTAGGTTTAACCCCACTTGCTAGTTCACCCAGGGGCCGTTGAAGGCGCAACAGACGGGCCATTATATCTGGAGTCACTTGGCCAACTTTCAATTTCCCAAGCGTGTCTATCCAAACTTGGTCCGACTGTCGGAAGACCCTTATAAGAGCGACGGACTTGAATCCTATTTTGAACCATGTTGGGGTCTGGAAACAGTACTTTATAGTTTCGTTCCAGAGGTGGCTGCATGTTGTTTTAGTGCCGTCAGTCCTGGAGCAGTGGGACCATCGAGCAGGATCAACTCGAAGGGCATGGATTTCATCTAGGAATTCGATGTGCCCTCTAACGCGCCTGTCGCCCGGTGGTAAAAAGGAGCGCTCTTCGCGAGGCGTGATAGGGCACCCTAAAATTCCGGTTAGCCCGGCCTTTGGATTCAGCGAGAAAGGGATTTATATGTACCGCACTTATAGCATGTTTTGTCTGAATCTTTTTCAACTGGGGGAAGCTGAAAGAAATCCCCACACACGACGAGTTGCATACCACCGAAGGGAGCTTCCACAGGGCAATTCTTATCACCCCTTGCATATTGGCCTATCACGCTCAATTTCTCAAAGAGATCTGGGGACAGCTGCAAGTCGGCGAAGCAATGATTTCCTTGCTCAGCCAATCGATCCTCTCACTCCGCCCAGCAGGGTAATCGGGACGTACCATGGAAATCTCATCGATGATCAAAATCTCTGTCTTCTTCCACGCTTCTGACTTGGCGGGCTTGCCATGTGACTTGGTCCCGGGGTACCTAATGGCGTTTGTCGCCCTTTGTATATAATAGCCCACCGATTTTTCCCCTTTTCCGACCCTACTCCATGAGTGGATAGTTTGGCCACCAATGAGTACTGAGGCAATCCCTGTTGGGGCGGTTATAGCATAAGTTTTTCCTATGTTATCAAGATGTTTTTTTATATGTTTCAGGATTAGCGATTTGCCAGAGCCTGCCGGGCCCGTGAAAAACACATTATGTCCCTGTTTCACCAAGGAGAGAACGCGCTCTTGATCAGACGAGAGAGCGACTAAAGGTTCAAGGCTTTGTTTCGTAGTCAAGGAAGAAGGGGGAGTGTTTTTGGGGATAGAAGCGTAAGGGGGCGCGCCCGCCCTGCTGACACCATGGGCGCTCAAACGAGCAGGCAAGGCATCCAGGTCTGGGTAATCCACGTTCAACCCAGTATTATGCTGAGAGAGCTGCGGGTAGCCGCTACCGTGTTGCTCCCCAGTTTCCGACTCGTCTTCGTCAGTATCAGGGTATTCCCTTCGCAGCCGAGTATTCTCTTCGCGGATTTCCTTGTCACGTTGCTCGTAGATCCACGTCTCTGCTTCGGCGTGCGAGGGAAAGCTCCTGAAGGCTGCCTCTGAAAATCCTTCAACTTGCAATCTGGTCTCGTCCCTGTCACTTGGACATTAGTCACAAAAAGACTGCCAGTGGAGTGCGGAAAAAGCTACCAATCATCAAAAATTCCAGTATTTCGACCTTTATACACTGCATAGAATTTTTGCTGCTTCTTTCTGGCCGGGGCCCCCCGTGGCATTTTTTGGGGATGAGGATATTGGGGGAGTAAAGCTCTGAGGGAGTAGCTTTCAAGAGAATTGGGAGATAGATATGCCTGGTAGTGAGCTCGGCGTGGTGAGGGATCAGCTACAGGGCGCCTCAAAAGTAAACGGGGGATCTAAGGGTGAGGAGGTTGTTAGGATCGGAGGGAGTTTTTGGAGAGAGCAAATGGCCAACATACACCGCCAAGCATTGTGAGGCTCCTCGCCTACCGCTATCACCCTAACCATCCCGCTCCCATAGTGCGCTGTCAGCCTGAATTGAAGTCCTAGGAAAGTTGTGAGGTACTCGAGTACTGTACGGTATGCATCAGGAATCCATCAATTGAGACCTGGTACGGGCGCCGCACCGCCGGGCTCCAAGGAATCGGGTCTCTTTTCCGACAAGCCAAAGAGATGGGTGTCCTTGGATGTCGGGGGGGAAATGCTGCGGTACCAGTGCCGGTACGAGTACAAAGCATCATACTTGCGGAGACCAAAAGTGTCGGGAAGTCTTGGCACAGTTTAGGCCAAAAAAGAGCCAAGATTTCCGGATACTTTAGATTTCCCAGCTCGTGTAGTCGTGTTTGGCATTCCTAGAGGAGCATTAGAATACCTCTGGTGCTCGGGCGGGGCCACTTTTTATTAAGGGAGTCACAGATGAGCGACCAGGCAGGTTCCGCCGTTTGTGCATGCTAGGGTCGGCGGGGTTTGTCGATGCTCATGTTCGTTATCCGAGGATTGGTGCCTTGCCGTAACTTACTGCAGGGTTGGTCTCGACCATCAGAGCAGAGCTCCCCCATTCATGGCCGTTCCCATCATATAGTACTTTGACAGGCGGGGAGCAGACGGACACGTACCGAGACAAACGAACGATGCCGAGATAATTTCCCGTACTCATACTAAACAGTGCTCGAGTGCAAGCACCCTAAAAGCCAGCTTAACTTGCCCTCATGGAGATGGGTAAAAAGTGATAGGGAATCACGGATACGAAAGGGGGAGGGGCTTTTTTGTTGAGTAGACAAGGATGAGATTTGCCTCATCTTGTCCGCCCCTCCAAACGATCAGAGCAAGTTGGAAGGGGAACCCTGGGGAAGGAAGCGGGGCGTGCTAGATATGGCTTGAAGAGGCAGATTTTGTGTATTTAGGAGTCGACTTGGACAAGTGCCCATGATGGGTGAATAGCCGTTTGCCATTGTCAATCCTGTTACCCCGTCAGCCAACATAGACACCTGCGTGCACTACGCTATGCTTCGGTACTTGGAGAGTGATAGAGAGTATGCTAAAAGAATTGCTATAGTAGAAGCATGGTATCGATACAGTGTTTGGAGACTGCCGGTATTTACACAGCGCAATACATACCTCGTGCGGACTACAGTGCACCTAGGAGGACTGACTATTCACGTGCCACCCGGCAATACCAATTCGGGACAGCCCGCCCACGCTATGCGGTTTATACCCCTTTTATCGTCGTCTGGCATCGCACGCCGAGTTCAACAATATCCAATTTGAACAAGAAGCGGTCAACTTTCATTACCGGAGGGTGATCAACCGCAATGCTCTCTGGCAACTCTCTCTGACAAACATCTGGACGTTTAATGGTCTTTCAGGTTTCAACTGGCGTACCGTACCGTACCTTATCCAAGATGGGGAGGCTACGATGGGAGGGGGCATTCGATTCTCTTCAAGTGCAGGTTGTTATATAAAGTGCCACAACTACTCGAGTACCGGTAAGGCAGGACAACTCTACGAGTATTTGTTGGGTGGATGAATGGGTTGAGTTTACAGTAGAGTTGGTGGGCGCTCGGGAGCGGAAAAAAGAAAAGAGAGAGAAAGAGACATTGCCAAAAGGCGGCGCATGACGCAGGGTCTCACTGTTTCCCTGCCCACCGACGTCACACCAAACACCCTTGGATTGAAAATTGGTTGGAATTTGTCTGGATCCTGAGGTGGGATGGAAAACCGCTTCTCCACCTCCCCGGAGATGTTACTGCACGATACCGGCATACTAGCATACTACCGGCACTCGAGTACTCTAGATACAGTATGATACCGGTAATGGGAAAGGAAAGAGGGAGGGGAAAGAAAGAGAGAGAAGAAAAAAAGGAAAGGGAAAAAGAAAGGAGTAACACCCGTCGCCTTTTTCCCCAACAAAGTACGGTACCGGATCTTCGGTGCCCAAATGGGTTCTGGCCCCCTGCTTCTCCATTCGAGTCTAGTATCCCCCCCACCCTTCGGCCAAAAGTTTTAGTCTGCACTGTGCCTATATTGGCCTATGCCCTGGAAATTTGTCTTGTGCGCTTCTCCTCTCCTGTGATACCAGCATCCCCCTACCTTGTCGTACACACCACCTCCACCAAACTAAAAACCTCCACTGACAATAATATTATTTCTTCGCCCGCACCTCTCTCATCCCCCAGATCCTCCCTCAACCAATTTCTACATTGATAAGCCAAACGCGATCACTAGCCAGTCCGACAATGGCACCATCTGCGAGCACCCCACCACCTACTGTCTCCCCACAGCCTCCAACCCTCACTCTCCCTACAACAGGTTCTCAACATCCTCTCTTCCTCTATGGCACCGCCTGGAAATCTACCTCAACAACCGACCTGGTATCTACCGCTCTATCCGCTGGCTTCCAGGGCCTTGACACCGCGAATCAGCCAAAGCACTATCGCGAGGATCTTATAAGGCCAGCGTTAGCTCTCTTCTCGCGCAACTCTCTCTTCATCCAAACCAAGTTCTCCTCACCAGCCGGCCAGGACCCAACAACAATCCCTTACGACCCAACCGCCCCGCTTCAAAAACAGGTCCGCGCATCAGTGGAACGTTCCTTAGAGAACCTAGGTGTGGAATGCCTCGATGCGCTGCTTCTACACTCCCCACTGCGTACCCTAGAGGCGACCATATCCGCATGGAAGGTGCTGGAAGGGTTTGTCGCTGCCGGGAAGATAAAGCACATCGGGATCAGTAACTGCTCGTTGCCGATTCTCGCCGCACTCTATTCCAGTCCGGTCATTTCTGTCCCGCCTTCCATTGTGCAGAATAGGTTTTACGAGGACACCGGGTATGACCTTTCGCTGTTGGAGTTTTGCCGGGAGCATGGTATCGTCTACCAGAGTTTCTGGACACTCACTGCAAATCCTGGAGTCGTAAAGAGTGAGATTGTCAGAAAGGTTGGTGCGGAGAGGGGCTGGACGAGGGAACAAGCGATGTACGCTCTCGTGTTGGCGTTAGGTAGAGGGTGGGAGGCAGGCGGTGGTGTGTGCGTTCTGAACGGGACTACGAATGAGGAGAGGATGAAAGCAGATTTGGAAATTGTTGGAGAAATTGATGGGATTAAGGAAGATGATGTGAATGAATTCAGGGATCTACTCAAGACGGCGTACAGATGAAGGGTTGGCTAATTGAACAATCGAAACATGTATTTTTAATCTGTTCCTACCATACTTGCTGGGTTTATTTGTTTGGAGCTAGTTTTTTTTCGGAGCTATGTACGGTGTTTTCCTCTATTAAATTTTTGTTCCTCTCTACGGTAGTCGGGATTGCCTTGCGAATCTATATTTACTTGTCTAAAAGACAGGCCTGCATCTTTGTTTTGAATCTAATCAAGCGCGTTACATTCACATTTCCATGAATCGTACAAATTCACCCGTAGCGGCACGGCACGGCACAAGCACCGTGGAGCAATTCAAGGAGAGAAAGGAAAAAAGCAACTAGCCATTCAAGCGCGCACTGTCATGATTCAACTATCAACAAAGTTTAGAAGGTGGGGAGAATTTATGAGGTCACAACCCCTCACTCGTCGATCACGTGAGGGTGAATAGAACTCTATTTCCGAAAGATGAATGTGCCTAGCTAGAAGTATACGTAGAACGCTAAAGCCGTCACAACTTTGCTCTCGACAAGCGGCACACGGGAGCACCACAAGCAAATAGCCAAGTGCCCCATAACGAATTATGCTTCACCCTTGCCCCTTCCCTTTTCCCTCTTCGCGCACAACCTCGTCATCACCCTCACTACCGCCATCGTCATTATCATCGCCAACAACGATAACCTTCTCCCCATAACCATCACCACTGCCCATCCCTTTATCCTTCTCCCCGCTGCCTGGGACACTAGCCCGCGTCCTCTGCCCCTCAATCATCCCGACAACCCACCCTCTCTGCTCCCTCAGCATGCGAATCTCCGCCTCCAACACTGCAATTCTCTCATGTAACCCTCCACCCATGCCCTCCTCCTCCTCCTCCTCCTCCCTAAATCTACGCTTCGCAGCGGAAGAGATGGTTTCCTGGGCGTAGTGGGGGCTCGAGCTCCCCTGCGCCGGTTGGGAAAGGGTTGATAGTCTAGCGGTTGTTTTGGTGGGGAGAGGGGTGCTGATAGTGCGGTGGCCGGGGGTAATTGGATCGGTGGACTTGGTTGTGCTCTGTCCTCTAGTCGCCCGGGTGGGAGTAATGTGGGCACGGGTAGTGGTGAGTATGCTCGGGTTGCGCAAGCGGGAGCGGGTGCGCGGGGTTATGAACGGGCTGACAAATGGGGGTTCGGAGTGGTGCGGGAAAGGGGAGTTTATAATAGAGTTGTCCATTTTGGTGGTTGAGCGTAATTTCGGTGGCGGCGGTATCGTAGCTTTTTTTTGTTTTCTCTCCTTTCGGTGGAGGTAGATGCGGTCGTGCGGTCTCTGGGTGAATGGATGAGAGAAAATAAGAGGTGTGGTAGGTGGAAGGTTGGTGATTGTTTGCTCTTTTATTTCCTTTCTTGCTAAGAGGTTTCAAAATCTAGGTCTAGGTCTCGAGATCTCTACTAAAAACAATAAACTGGGTTTGTGTTTTTCTTGCAATTATTTCTTTCCTGTCTCTCGGTTTGCCCTAAGATATGTTGTGCCCATAGGTGTTCGACAGCCCTGACTATTGCCGAGTGAGTATTCATGATGATTCCAAGACACTCTTGGCCCTTTCACTCCGGATGTCATACGGGTATTTGTGTTAAAGCACCATGCACAACCCCCGAGAGCTTGGGAATCAATGGCCTGACTTGAAACCACTTCCTCTATCCCTCAAAATTACCCCCCCGTCCATCCTGAGCCCAATCGCTCATCGGTCCTGCGTGGGAATGATGTTTGTTACAACCAAACATCTCCCATTTCATGGCCCCACAGCGAATCTCCGATTAGTCCGAATAATCAAGCTAGGAGTTTCCGTATCTGCGCAGCACACTACAGTGGAATGAATGGCAGCTACTATCTGGATGTGGATCTTTTTACACCTACCGGTCAGTGGGGTTTAAGTTTCAGCAAGAGCTAAGTTTTTAGGAAAAAATGACACTTTTTTATATGGTAGCGTGCTAAACAGGGTAAGAATTTCTATAATATACAGGGCAGTACATTCAGAGTCTCGAATCCGGTTTGATGCATGTTAACCACCCGAAACCACACCTCTCCGTCCCCTCCACCTCTTCCCCGCCTCACAATCACCACTTACTCTGTCGACAAAGGAGTCATAGGGAAATAAAAGGGGAAAAAAAATCAATCGCTAGGATTACTAGATCCCAGCAAACCACAACTCCTGTTTATTACACCTTGGAATTGTATTGATACCCCGGACACGCCGCTGTAACCGTTACCGCAGGGGCAGTAATGGTAACAGACGTAGTCTCCGTCACCGTCACAGGGGGCTGGGCGGCTGTCATTATCGGGGTGATGACCTGACCGTCCGATGTGGCTCCCGGGGGTGGGCGTGTGGCGGAGTCGGCGGCCGTTTTTGGACCTGCAGTTGAGGTATGGCTGCTCTTTGGAGTGGTAGCGGGTGGTTTTTTGCTGGAGATGCCACCTGTTGGTGAGCGGGTCACCATAGTGCCCTGGAAAAGAACGTTAGGTTGGCTGGATTAAAGAGACACGGGGGAAGGTGGAGAGCTTACAGTTGGGAAAACGCTAAACCTGGTATTGGTGCCAATGATGATTCCTGTTCCGGTGCCATAGACCGCAGTCCCCTAAGGTAATCTTTGTTAGCCAAAGATTGGCACACCTATGATTCAAGCGGGCAACTCACAGTTCCAGAAATGACCCCAGTCCCCATACCCGTCGGCACCGCCGTTCCCGTCCCAACATGTCTCGTCCTAGTTCCAGTCGGCTTCCCGGTTGTCCCGGCGCCCGGAACAATTCCTTGAGTTCCCGTGGGATTGAGCCCCGGAAATCCCCCATAGTAGTGGCGACTGTCGTCGAAACTACTGGCGAAGCGGCTGACGAGGCGGTCCCAGATTGCTTCCGGCTTGGCTTCGGGGACTAGATCAATTATTAGCTATTGTCTCTCGGAGAGGGGGGAATTATATCATACTAGCGCGCCCGTGGATAGCTACGATAGCGTTGATAACAACGAGTGATGCGAGGGTGAACTTCATTTTTGCAATGTTGTTGTTGTTGTTGGCTGTTGCCTTGAGTAAATGTTGGGCTTGGTAATGATAGCTAGGGCAAGGAACCTGCTATGATATGGGAGAAATCGGGGATGCAGAACGTTGGACCACCGCTGGCCAAAGGGCGAATTGATAGTTTGGAGTGGAATAGGATTGAAGAAAAGAATGTAAAAAAAGTTGGTGTCGAACCTTGACTGCTTGCGCCTTAGCTAGAAAGTAGAGTACTGTATTGTACTGTAAAAGAGTGTAAGTGAGGAGGGTGGAGTGGTGGAGTGAGTGGGTTGAGGAGTAAATCAGAGAGGGGTCTTGGATTGGGGGTAGTGCCATGGGGTTTTTATAAAACGTAGGATATTGGCTTTTGTGGGCTACGGACGGGATTGTTTGACTCTTTGGGTTGTTTGTCAAGTTTGGTTTGGTGACACTACGTGTTTTGGTGATGGGTCGAGGCAATATTAGATCTGCACTGCTCTATGGTGGTGGTACGGTACCGGTACTGTATGTCGTGCATAGTCAGTAGGCATACAGCCCCCGCCTTCTGGTCCTAGCAATCTCAATGCCTTGTGGTACAAAGATCGATAGGATATCCACCCATGCATTCATTCACCGAGTCAGCACCGTATAATACGAGACCCCCCGCCAAAAGTCAGTGCTCCCACCACCACGCGCTTGAGCGTTCCCAAACTACAGTACGATTCCTTCCTTCTTTTCTCCTCCTTACCAGCCCACTTATGCCGGGTGAGGGCACTGACAGAAGGAAATGAAAAGGCCCACTACAGTACCGTAAGTGTATTAAATTTACTAGGGCCAGCCAGCTTACCGGAAGGCTGGAGAGCTTATCAGCGGCGGTTAGTCCATTATCCTTCCTTCGATAAGGCGTTGTACTGACTAATATATGGGTAGACGAGATCCTGCATTGACTTGCGCTAAGACAATGCTTCATTAAATTTTACAGTAGAGTACGCTGTGGCTTGGTGAGATTCGGTCAAATAGAGTGCGAGGCTGAGGCTTCTTAATATCGGCTTTGACTATAGCCGCCCGCCCCCCATAAGACTGTGTTGGGCAATACTGTGCAGCATACTACGGTACAAGTACTGCTGGTTGGTTTCGCTTGCTCTTGGCTGACGTGCTGTGAGATTGCGGCGGTGCTGCACGGGCCATTATTACACCACGGTACCTGAGCAATAAACGAGATAAGATGGCATTGAGCGCTGTGCCGACTGTGCTCGACTACCGCAGGGATGGGGGATCCCTCAATGAAACTTTTCGATCGGTGCCACTTGGTAAGTGCTAATACTGCATGAGGTTGCATCTGTCCTGTGTATACAGTAGTACGCTTCCCCATGCTGTCCAGCAAGAGAGCACTTCCCCCCAGCCATATATCCTATCCAACCCCATATTCCAAGGTTATTCAAGCTTATCCAGAAAAATAAACCTCCCATAGTCTTCCATATATCCTGGGCGAAGTGTGTACTACAGTACTGTGCATAGCCGCTTGGATCATGTAGCACTATACGATACTGTACGCAACCATCCTACGACCTATAATCGGATGGACCGTGTGCAACGTGCACTAGGTTAACGATCCAGCGCAGAGGAGTTTGTTTGAGAATACGATTTTTTCTTGGACCTCGGGGTGCAATTACTACTATCGGCTGCCCTCTCTTGGGGTTGTATTTACCATATATCCTTGGCGGCACTAGTGCAGACTTTCACTATGCAGTACAGCGCTCGAGGAGGGGGGGGGAGGGTGTCATTAAGAACCGGAAAACTATTTCCGCCAAATCCCATGCAATTCTCTATAGAAAACAACCCTATGTCTTCCGATTTTTAAGGACCATCCGTAGTACAGTGCGGGTGGCATACCGGCTGGCACAGGCAAGCTTTTCCGACAAGCTGTGCTCGTGCAGCACCATCAGAAACGCCACGAAGCTATCATACTAAAAATCCTCCAATCCTAACACGAAGTGGTAGAGCTGAGAAAACTCTTACCTTGGCTGCTCGCCTACCAAACTGTGCGTATCATACCAAAGGATCGTTCGCACCTAGTCTATCATGCTCTACTAATCGAGCTTCCTAGCCGCCGGTGCGCCAGAGGGGCTCAGCCCCTCAAATGGGGGCATTAAGTTCTACATTAAGTTTTTAAGGTTTTGTTTGTGCCGCAATGGGGGTAATAGGAACTCTATCGTATTGTCCTGCGCGGAGGGGTTATCCCGATTTCCAGGTCAAGTTAGCCTGTCTTACCTACAGTACAGTGCCGCGCTAGAGCGTAGATAAGTTAATAATGGCGCAGCACCGCCTCAACCCGACCGACGCCGGGTATCTATGCAAGGGACTAATGATTAGATATCACTTTTTACCGCTGTGATCTATGATACCTCTGGTTTTTGCATTTATCGGGTCAAAATCGCTTAGGGTTATTTTTGCGAGTTCCTTTTTATTCTCGTATGATATTGAATATGGAGTCTTACTGTTGTTTGAATGTAGATCTTTTTGGATAAGGTAGTCTCTAGGTGTTCTGGATTTTTCAGGATGCGGGGGGCAAGGTTGCATCGTCACGTGTTGCTTCATTTTGTCTATCCCTCTTCCCTAGTGCGATCCAATACAGCCTACGGCTGTCCCACGGGAGTTAACTTAACAGCACCGTTTACTATACGGAGCCTAAAATAAGATAAACCCCTTCCGCACTCTAAACACCACATCGAAGTCATCCGTGGAGGAAACCTCCCCCTCTCTTTCCCTCCTCTGCTCCCTGGGTTATTCTTCTTCTTCAGCTCCGAACGGTAACCTTCACACACACACACACTCACACACACTCCTTCCCAATTTAACTTACACTACCTCGTCAGAATTATCCGGTGTGGCTACAGAGCTCCTGGCCGGTGTTTCCGTCTTCAGAGATGGAGGTTTGTACTGTTTAGATTCCTGCTGTTGCTGCGGTTGTTCAACGCCCTGGCTATCTGGTGTCGGAGTGTGCTGGAGCGCAGTAAGCGGAGTAATTCCTCCGACCGCTAGCCTGTCCTTCTCGTATTCCCAGAGTTCTCCCGTTTCATCTCCGCAAAATTCGTGCTTATCAAGGCCTTGAAGCTCGGCTTCCTCGGAGAGGCGTAACTGGAGGCCGGGAATATGCTTCATCACCAATAGGATAGCGGCCGACGCGGTGAACGAGTAGCTCGCTATTGCTAATATGGCTACAAGCTGTTTGGCCACTTGAACCCCGTTTCCGTCGATAGCGCCAGGGGCTGAGGTCATGCCATCCAACAGGCTAACTTAAACCGCCTCGCGGATATATATAAGCGTACCATTCCCAAATGGGAGAAGGGGAGACTAGGGTATTACTCGTATCACTTGCGAAAATCCCAGTCAGGAGGGCACCGACTACACCCCCGATTCCATGGAGCTTGAATATATCCATTCCCTCGTCTACATGGACCCAAGTGTTGATATTCTCGCAGAGGGAGCAGACGGCTGCAGTGAGGAAGCCAATCAAAGCTTTATATTAGGTCAATAAATTGAATCTGCGCCTTATGTATGAGGATGCTTCAAGGTGCCTACCTGCATACCAAACCGCGACATACCCAGCGGCTGGCGTAATTCCGACAAGTCCTACAAAGTATGAGCCTTGAATCCAAAATTTTACCTTAACTAGGATGGTCGAAGTACCTGCGATAGCTCCTTCACAGGCACCTACAACAGAGAGCCTTCCCTTCTTTCTAAAGTAATCGGTTGCAACCCATCCAATGATGCCGCAACTTGCCGCAATCTAAGATCACATGTCAGCTAACTTGGGGTGAAAGAGTGAGGGCAGGTATGATACTCCCGACTTACATTTGTATTAAACATTGCGTACATGGATCTAATTGTGGCATTTAAGGTACTTCCTCCATTGAAGCATAGCCATCCGAACCAGATAAAGCATGTTCCCAGAAAGACCATTGCGACATTGTGAGGTGTTTGTCTATGCTGTTTTCTCCGGCGGCCCTGACGTTTCCCAAGGACTAGAGCATAGGCTAATGCTGAGAAACCAGAGGCGACGTGCACTGGGCCCCCACCAGCATAGTCTAGTGAAGGGAGTTGGTAGAGCCATCCCGAAGGATTCCAGGTCCACTGCGCATCAGGGTTAATTATTCGATTTTAAAACATGTCTGGGTGGGGGAGTACTTACGCAAGCGAGTGGGCAATAGACAACAGTTGCCCAGATAAACCCAAACAGCAAACTTGGAAAAAGCCTCCCACGCTCGAAGGCACCGCCAATCATAATCTGTACTGTGGCGACACAGAAAAAACACTGTATCAAATCGCCTTATATTAGCAATCGCGTTATCATAGGGAGAATAAGGACCGATTGCCTGGAAAAGAGCGAATAAAATCTCTGGAATATAACCCGAGCCGATAGACGGCGCAGCGACAACGTTTCTCAATCCAATGTTTTCAAAGTTCCCAATAAACTTCCCCGCCGTCCGGGAGTAGGCGAGTGAATACCCAATCCACCACCTGACTTGTCAGTTGCAACATCCACAAAGCTGCAAAGATCAACTGACCATTGAAAAGATATCACCGCCGAAACTAAAAACGACTGCCAGAGGAGCCCTAGTGAAGCATGCTTTCGGGCTAAACCTCCATAAAGGAAACCGATACCAGGGATTATCGGCCAAACAACTGCTGTGCATGCCTATATCACCCGTGAGATGGCGGCGTCAGGATCAAGGGAGTGACTGCCATACCATGACCCACACGGCGTGATAGCCAACTGCTTGATACGGCCGATTAACGTCTAATGTTCTCGGGTCTCCACCGGTGAGTGGCAAGGACTCGTTTAGCACTGGCTATATTCAATCGTCAGCAGTAATACCAGAACGTTGATCTTCATCGGTAGATCGGGATATCCGGAACCCACCATATTCATCTTAGCGAAGTCCTGTTGTAAGCGCAATCCAAGTGCTGAATGAGAAGAACTAGGATTCTCTGATGGCGCTCCTATGCTGTGGTGTTGTCCTCACTCTTCAGGCATGCGAGCGGAGCGGGCTCCTGGGAAATGAAGTCTAGGAGAACTCGGCTATTTATTCACAATCGTTAGGGATAGGATAGACGCATAACCCGACTCCTCTCCACGTTCCCGTCACCACATTCTTGCCTAGCCTTTACTATCCAAGTGAGGAGCCCTCTCCTTGTACTGCCCAAGTCGCTCTCTCCCAGGCACCCGCGATGATACTGCAGGTAACCGGAATACCACGTGTTTGGGAGTTAAGCGTGGGGCGGGTTTGTGCATTGGCGGGTCCTCATTTTTCCAGGTCTTCCCGCTGATGCCCACGAGGTCCTGGGTTGGGCTCGGTGAGTTTGGTTGTTGCTGTGCTTATCATGAAGATAAGAATGGATTGAATACCATTAAAGGCTAGTGGTAAATGCTTATCTATTCTTGGCTGCGGGATGCAACGTCCGCTCCCTTGCCCCCCATCCCTTTGCTGCGTCGTGCACTAGTCTTCCACCCTCGATTACTACTACAGTATTTGTTGTATTCCGCGAAATAAGCGGTGATATCATATATACTTGTATAAGTATCCCTAATACTTTGCTTTTTCTATACAATTGCGAAGGAGCTTGGCTTGCTGGTGGTGATTGCCTAAGGCTTAGCTCGAGAGCGCTCGCCTAAGCCATAAATACTCGCTTATATTTGCCGATCTGATTTTCCGGGAAATGATACCTATACGGTGCCTGGGGAGGCACAGGGTAATATTTCTGGAAAAAGCGCAGGGTTTTACCATAAGGCTATCACCTTCGAAACAATCTGGGGAGGACAGCATATGGTACCAAGCAATCCTTCATAGCCAAGATGCAAAGCAACCCTAATGGCACCCAGAATTCCGGACCATGAGGTTGCGCCAAGCTGGCATCTGCGATCTCTCCAAGCATGGCAGGAAGAATAAGGCAGTTCCCAGAGGTTGATGACCTGTTTCGGCAATGCAACCCTCGAGTATCGTGCGATCCCAACCGACCGAATATATGCTGTAACTTAGGGAACACTTAGATCTAGGTGGGAAATTAGCCATCAAGGAAGGAGAGAAGGGAAATTCCTAAGGTGTAACTTATAGAGGGGGAGGTGTAGTGTCGGCTGATTTTCAGGTAGCATAAGGTCTCGAAAGCATGTGATGTCTACTGGTATCCGTTGATCGTAGGGGTGCCAAGAATGCAATTTTACCTCCGTAGGTGCAGAATGTAAGGGCGTTTGCAGAATTTAAGTTATATATAGTTGCACCTCGTTATACCCGGCAGCCAGAATCTAGGACTTTTGTCCGGGCCAGCAGGAAACTAGGCATGGTGCAGAGATACTCAATTTGCTCGTGATACTTTCTCATCATAAAAACTGTACGGGGTGTATGGCATCTATTTTGTCAATCCGCCGTAGACAATATTGAAATTTCAAGTTGCCCATTTAGTTGGGAGATAGGTAGCATTGTCTTTCTACTCTTCAGAGCTGTCTTCTTTATTCCCAATCGAGCATAGCAACACTTGATCCGATTACCAATAAACAGACACCTCATTTTGCCTCTTGCTATGTCTGTCCTTCACCCTTTCTCTCTCATTCTCTCTATCATGGAGAGTGTGGCTAGACTCTGAGTTGATATTATTAGGCTCGAAAAATTGGCTGGGTATAGTTTACTGGGTGATGAGTTCTTCAGCAGCTGTTGTAGAAGTAGTTATCTAAGAAAACAGGGAACAACCAGTATAGCCCACTGGGGGGAGCGGATGGTGGTGGAAATTTACCCAATAAAGCTGAATTGAGTGCTTGTAGGAAACGATCAAGCTTACTTATATAATGTGTTGTGGTTTTTGATCCTATGAAAGGAACTGGTACAGTACCGGCTGTTGCTCATTATGCTCATTCTTATAATTCAACTTATCCAAAAGATTAGCTTGACAATTATTATTCAGTGTTAATTTATAGACGGTAATGGCGATTGTGTCAGCAATCTGTAAGGCTTGCTCTAGAGGGTACAGGATGTGAAATTCTTCAGTAGAGTCATTAGCTTGGGTATGGAAAAAGGTTTCAAATTGCGGGAACAAAGGTGTATGATCCTCAGAGATCACATGAATCAGAATACACTTGTTTTCCAGGACAGCGAAGTGAGACTATACTGCAAGTGCACAGTAGGGATTACTTGGGCATTGGCGGAGCAGCGATGTCAGATCGTATTCGATGTTTCCATCCTTGGTATGATAGATGGCTGCTGCATAGACAGTTCGTGAGGGACTTCTAGGGCTTAGGGTAGATGGCCTGATAACATAAACCCCTATTAAACTGAGATCAAGAAAACTGAAACAAACTCTCAAAAAATTATGAATTTCAGGTATAATGACGCGATGGGTTTCTGAGAGATCGAGGCTAGAATCTTGATAACCGAGCTGCAGCATTATTAACTAAGTGTTGGAAACCGGCAAACTTTAAAGGAAAAGTCACCTGGTTTATAGACATCGCCGCCCCACGGTCCTGGGAACATGTGCAGCATCTTGGCCACTTCTTTCATAGAGGAGATCATAATCACGGTGGGCTATGGTGTCTCTACCTGGGTGTGGAAACGAGACGTATGGGGCATATTCTCCTAAACACTTGGGCAAGTTGTTTGTACAACACGTAAATAGCTCAGTGACTATACCGTACCAATGGCTTATGCAGTGGGGCTCGAATACCGGTAAGGTGGCAATATAAATTTTCAGCCACTGAGCCCAACTCAGGGCCAGGTGAGAAGTCCCCAAACAAACAGAGTACCTCATTGTTTTAGGTCACAGTGATATTGTATCGAGCACCGGCAGATAGCAGTTGCTGCATCAGCTTTGAGACTCATGGATGGCTGATAACGCTATGTTTCCCCGAAACATGGTGGCTGTTTTCGTACAGGGTTTTCTAAAGGCACATCTACTTCCACAGGGTCCAGGGCTTGTTTCCACACTAGACATAAATTTTCTTTGGGGTGTGGTTGGCTAGACCTATGGGAGGTTTTCTGTGACTTCCTCGAGGAGAGTTCAAAATAATTTTTAGGAACCGAGCCTCTAGGTTACGGGGCCGCACTCCCTCAGAACTACTGGAGTATGATACTGTCCATAGGAAGCTCGATCGTCGAAGTGAGGCATTTCACAGTACTGGTTCTGGCCACCCGTTTTACGCCAGACCACCACTTTACCCACTCTGCGGGCCACAGGTACCGGACGAAGAAGTTCCCCCAAATCCTCTCAAAGTATATAGCTAATATCATAGGCAGGGAGTTAGCGAGTTGGTATCTAGAAAAACATCGCAAGATCTCATTTTTCGGGCTGTGAGACGTTGAACCATTTCAAAGTCCAGAGGCTCTCGATCGGCCCTTGGGGTTTGAGATACTCGGGAGCGATAAAGTGCGAGGAAGTGAACCCAAGGCCGATCCTTCAACAGTCCTCCAACCCCACTTGCCTCCCTGTAAACCACAGCAACCTCTCGGAGCAATCTCCTTACCCCTCCCAACAAAGCTCCCAGAGTGGAAGGACCTTATCGCAGCTAATATCAACAAGCAACCAATGCTGGCGTCCAATAACCACACCTAAGAGACCTCACATGTAAGCCCAACACTAGTGATGCCATCTCCGCAAATATAATATCTTTTTTCTTACTGGCTCTGTGCACACCCCCCGTGACTATCTTCGTGGCTTGAACAAACAAATTTAACAGGACAGCAGATCATTCCCAAACACAACCCTTGAAGAACCCGGTTTGGGAAACCTCACTGGGTGCAGGAATACGAGTTGCGGCGCTTGACTCCCGCCTTTATGCAGAAGTGAAAATCTCTTTTTTGTGAGCCGAGATCCAGAAAGAATCACAAAGTGTCGTTGTTGCGGTAGGTGTGAACCTGAGTCCTCTGACTCGGAACCTTCCGGTTGTGAGTGTCTTGGACTAGATTGTAATTTGTAACTATTGGCATTTCTTTTACTGTACCGGATTTTGTTTGGTTATAATTGTGTTTTTTGACTCAAGCCGTTCTAGAATGTTCTGAAACTGAGAGACCTATCTTCACACAGTCTCACTCGGAAACCTTTTTTTCGGATTACTATCTGTCTAGATATCTTGGCGACGAACGAAAAGCCCAGCAGCCGAGGGCGGGTTGATTTTTCAGGCTCTGTGAAAAACGATTCGCTTACCTGGTTGAAGGACGCTGTATGATACATATCGGGTGGGTCAGGCTGAGGATTCCTGCCTGGATGGTGGGGAGTGTGGGATTTGGGTGTGGTCCAGAAGCGAGAATCAAAAACCAGTTTCATTGGTGCGGATACTTGCCGACCGCGCATAACTTAGTATAGAACTCGGCCGATTCAAGAGAATGTTTGAAGTGGGATCCCTTGATATCCCCTTCCTCTTGTTCCCAGCATTAGAAAATGTTGGTGTTTCCGCCCATTGGATTTGGTTTTGGGCGCTCGTCGGGCGGTAGGAGTTGGCTGTGAATTTTAGGAAATTCTCAGTGTCGTTAACTGTCGTGTCTGCCTTGTAGGAGAAGTTATAGCTTTGCGGTAATGTACTGCACAAAGGAACAATATTTCTAGTTGGTATTCCCGAATCGTCGTGATGGGAAGGCACGGTAGGGGCCCCGGGGTTTTTAGAGTGGCGGGGGCTCCGAAAAGTGACCTTTGCCCAGGGGAGTTTGGCTCGCTGTGATAGCGGTGATTTTAAATTGTGGCTTCAAAATCATATCATAGTGGAGGTCAGTCCTCTGCCAAAGGTGACTGCAATTTTCAACTTTGCAAATCATAATTTGGGGCTAACTCTGTGAGAAGACCTCAAGACTCACTAGCATTTATTACAGTAACAAAATACCTAAGGGACGAAACAAAAAAATGTCATAGCCCTGAGTGTTCACACACACGCCGTGAGAGTTTCTCGAATCATTATCCATGATTTAAAAACGCTATCAAGCCTATAATAACACTATGAACATCTCGAATCGTGATTTAGGCCCAAACCATTGTTTGAGATGGTGAATAGCTTAAATCATGGTGCATCAAACACTCCCTTAGCCGTTCCTTATTGGTGGATAGAGTACCGTAAAAACTCAAACAATAGAACCATGTGCTATGTAGTTGAGAATTCCCTACTTTAGAATACGGTAGGGGCGGAAAACACAGTAAAAAGTCAGGTGCTCAGTCCCTCTGAATGCTATAAACAAACAAAAACACGCCATACCGGTACCTTACCGGAGATGGCAACTCCAACAACATATCATAGTACACGGTTCGATTATTTGGGTTTTTACTGCAGTTTTTAAGTTTCTTCCAGTTGCTGAAATTTGCCTATTCGGCTTGGTACGGAGGGACAGCTCATAAGTTTTGTATATTTTACTAATAGGGAGTGTTGCGCTAGCATAGCATGGGCAGTGGATTGGGCTATCCACCATACCTATTTCACTGCCTCTAGACCCAATTTGCTGCCTTACTCCATGCTAGCGCAACACCCCCTGCTAATAAAATATACAAAACTTATGGGCTGCGCCTTCGTAAAGGGCAGACCATTTTTCGCCGTTCCAAAATATTTTCCACCCGTCCCTGACGCACCGGCATTGCTGTTGCCGCAGTATCAATATCAGTTTTGCGGGTTCCCGTGTTGTTGCACAGTAAGGTCCTTAATATATCATACGATAGGGTGCCGGCGACCCGTGTCGTTATCGGGGAAAGATTACCAAATCCCTCTCCATACTTTCTAATCTGACGCGTGTAGCCGATGGGCAACGTAAGTTAGCGCTAGCATTGCTTACGACCTGATCATATTTTGCGGTCTCCCGGGTGAGTTTTTCTTCTTCTTCAGGGGAGCTGAGAAGGGGAGGGGTTCTAGCCATCTTAAGGCTGTCGGATAACAAGATAAATAGACCCTCTTTAGCGGGCGCAATAAAAATAACTGCAGCATTCCCGAAGACAGTATAATTTAATATAGTGAGAGCGGGCATACTCCAAAGGAGAACGTAACATTGTCCAATAGGAGATCCTCCTTCACTGATTCTGCGGGAAGGAAAGAGTGGCTGGAGGCTGACACATGAGGGAAATTGCAATGTTGCAAAAATATTTCACCTGTCGTCTTCAGTATTTCGCGACATCACTGTTTTACTCTGCAACCTGACTAACATGTCACCCTTTGCTTTGAAGTCGGCCTGCTCTGACCATATAGGGGTATACTGTTTTGAAGATAATATGATCATCATACAATCTATTTTTATCGCAATACTATGATACCGCATTCTTTGGGGAGACTGGAATGACCTATCGGGATCACTAGGCGAGTCTGTGATATCGCTGATGCCACTAGCATGTACCGTACACAAGGGCAATGTACCGTATATCAGACAGTGAGTGGGCAAACAAACGTAAGAAAGGGGCGGGGGGGGAATGACAGCAGATGGAGCTGTCGGGAAAGTATTGCACGAGCACAGTACTAGTACCACAAGGCTCTTATGGTTCCCCCCCACTCAGAAACAGATTGTCGGGTGGTTGGCCATACTAAGTACTCGAGTACAAGGTTGCCCGGATGCAAAATCCATCCAAACCATCCTTATGGACCGCCACTTGGCCAATTCTAAATATTCGCTTACCCAGCTGTCCCCTCCTCAGGGGCTAACTTACTAGCCTGCCGCCGGCCCAACCCAGCTTCTGGGTGGTGCAGTGCTATGACCCCGGTCAAACAGGCTATATTTATTAATCTGGTTATCTGATTATCTGATGATCGTCTGATAATCTTGAAGTATCATATGCGGTACCGGAGGGACAAAGCGTAAAAACCTGGGTATTGGAGACCTCTGCCGAATTTTTGAATAGGAGAGGAGGATTCCCCCTGGTCCGTGATCTGCGTCCTTGCGGATCACTAGGACCTTCCCACCCCCGTTGTCCAAGGTGAAGTTATTAAGGGCTCAATACCTCCCCTATCCAGCCCTAGGGACCATTTAGACACTCCGACTTGGGCCCTCAATTCCTCTCCCTCTCAATTCCTCTCTCTCCCTCTCTCCCTCTCTCTCCCTATCCATCTTAAATCTCTCGTTTTTTCTTTCTTTGTTTTCAAATTTCCCTCGCTTCCCCCAGACATCCCGTCACCATGTCTTTTCAGGAGAAAGGGGACTCAGAAAATCACGAGGATCCACGGACCACTGCACAATCCATCCTACCAACGGTAGAAAAACAGATCCCCGTGGTCCCCGCGAAGTCTAAGGATAGGATACATCCAGCTTTCTACGTTGGGTAAGCTCACTCCCGCCTATACACGGAGTATCTGAGATGGCTAATTTCCTCTTGCATTCAGAGTGTGGATTTCTCTGAGTTCCGCTGTCATCATATTTAACAAGTGGATTTTGGATCCTAAAACTACAAACTTCCGTATGAAAATCTCTGAATAGTCGTTGCTGTTGTGTTGGGTAATTGCTAATCATCGACTCTCAGGTTTTCGTACGACTCCCCGCTTGTCTATTACGCCCCTGCCACTTCTTATAATAAGCATTGAACTGACATTGGGCTTAGCGATATTCCTAACAACATGGCATCTCTTGTTTTCCTGCCTTGCAACTCAGATTCTCGCGAAGACGAGTACTTTACTCGACGGCCGGAAGTCAGTCAAAATGACCGGGAGGGTTTACTTACGCTCTATTTGTCCGATTGGCTTGTTCTTTAGCTTGAGTTTGATCTGTAGCAACAAGGCATATCTCTATTTGAGCGTATCATTCATCCAAATGTTGAAGGTAACAGCCCTTCCCTGCATTGTTCTAGGGTCACCCGCTAACCATCATATCAGGCGACTACACCTGTAGCAGTGCTTATCGCCGCTTGGAGCCTAAGAGTCGAGAGTCCGAATCTGAGTACGCTGAAGAAGGTTGTCTTTATTGTGGTTGGGGTTATGATTGCATCTTACGGCGAGATCCTCTTCGACGCTAGCGGATTCATCTTCCAGGTTTTCGGAATAGCATTCGAGGCGGTCCGGCTTGTCATGGTCCAGAGGCTGCTCTCTTCAGCAGAGTTTAAGATGGATCCGCTGGTCTCGCTGTATTATTTTGCACCGATCTGCGCAGCGATGAACTTTGCGTTGTTCTTGGTATTTGAGAGTGGTTCATTGGGGGTATCGGATCTGCTGCGGGTTGGGTGGCTTACTTTTCTTCTGAATGCTCTCGTAGCATTTTGTCTAAATGTCTCCGTGGTTTTCTTGATCGGAAAAACGTCTTCACTGGTCCTTACTCTCTGCGGCGTTTTAAAGGATATTCTACTCGTCTGTGCTTCGATGATGATCTGGGGAAATCCCGTTACTACCCTTCAATTCTTTGGTTACGGCATTGCCCTTTCTGGTCTCCTGTATTATAAACTTGGTGCCGACAAGATCAGCGAGCAATTTGCACATCTACGAGGATTGGGGTTCAGCACACGAAGTGTAACAAACCGCCGGTTAGGAATTGGTGCTGCCACACTTTTCGCAGTGATGGTTTTGGGAACAACGTACCGGTCTCATGATCGGTATCCTACTCGAGATACTGAATCTGTGGGCGCACGGACCTCCTATCCTCCTCCCAGCTCTAGGAACAGGCTTGATATTGTTATCAGTACGTTCCAGGAGAACACCCAAACAATTCACGATCAGGTTGAGGAAATCCTTAGCCTTCCACAGCTTTCGAACTTGGAGACCAAGGTGATAGTGTACAGCATGGATAAAGCACCCGACTTGGTGTCTTTAGCCAAGGAGACCGGTGCGGACGCTGTCGAGAGAATTCCCAACATCGGTCGCGAGACTGGAGCTTATCTCAGTCATATCTTGAAACAGTGGGATCATCTTGCAGATCATACCCTTTTCCTCCATCCAGAGGTTGGGGACTTTGATCATGTAAAAGCTCGGATTGAAGATTTTTTCCTTCCTTCTACTGGTATGCTTTCTCTCGGGTTCGGCCATGGAGAATGTTCCTGTGATACATGTCATGACCCTTGGGTGTCGGCAAGTACTTGGCCCCAGGTGCCTCAGATATTTTCAGCGGTTTACGGAGAGATATGTCCAAGCACCAATATCCTCCTGTCTTACGGCTCAGGGTTCATTGTCTCTTCAAAAAGGATCAGGGGAACGGACAGGCATATCTACCAACACCTTAAGGGGATATTGGAGAGTGATGAAAGGCACTGGATTCATCAAGATGAGAGGCAGCCAGATATGGAGGACGCTCCAAACACTCCCGATTTTGGCCGCGCTCTAGGGAAGAGCTGGATGATAATCTTTAATTGTTCGGAGACGAGACTTGTCAAGAGCTGCCCGAGATTAGATATTAGAAGGAAACCTGATGATTGGGATGATGTTTGCCAGTGTCTTGATGCCGAATAAGAAAACGCTCTCAGTTTAGACTATGAATGTTTTAAGTGTGGGTTTTACGTTTCTTGGTCGCGCTTGCGGTACTGTATATACCTTTTCTACCGTTTCTTTTTAATGCAGATTGTGGCTTCTGGGATGGTCTTTAGACAAACGCTTTTCCTCCTGATGTTTCTTTGCATGAGTAGGACATGCTCAAAGGGTGATTGGGGACTGCGTGGATTTGTGTCTTATCGGGTAAAGTTTCGTTTGAAATCTGGAAGGAGTGTAGTACTAGGGTTTTTTTTCCGGGTTTCGGGTTAACTTTAAAGAGTTAGGGGCTGTTTGGCGCTATGATACCTAGTTTAGCTTCCAAACCATATGGTGAGGGAACTCTGTAGTCGGAGTACTTTGCCAAGAAAATATGATCCGTCTTCAATTGCAAAAGGATCCCCAACCACAAGTCCAATGAGAATTATGGCTCTATTAGGTGATAGATTGGGTGATTGTCTACACACTAATAGAGAGAAAATAGAGATATCTCAAGTTTTCATAGAGATATAGGGGTTTAAAATGTTTAAAATTTTGGTAGAAAGAAGAGGAATGTCCGGGGTATTCTGGGATAGGTTAAGCACTATTAACTGCCTTGGTGAGAACAGTTAATTGATAATTACCAAGATATTAACCTGTGTTGGGCTAGTCTTGGCGTATTAACAACCTAATGTTAATGCACAAGAATGAATGTCCGCCTGTTCCGGTTATAGAGTTCCCTCACCATAGTTACGAGCCGAAACCATGGATTGTAACTACAGTACTGTTTGGCAGATATGGACTTTCTGACCATGGTTTGAAAGAATTTCAGACTATGGCTGGCAGTCTTGACACTTTCATTTTTTTAAAATCTTCTTTTCTCTGGTTTTTATTTTTATTTTTACTTTAAAATCTTGGACTTTCAGCGTTGTGATTTCCTGCTTGCGAGGAGTGAAGTGAAGGCATTCCCTGGCCGGTCTTCAATTGCACTTGGCTGCTGCCAAGATGTTAATAAGTTTATTAGGATACCCTGCTACGGTAACCCTGCTATCCTAGTATCCCCTACCCCTGAGGCAAGTAGTAACCGAGCCGCACTGTACTACAGTACCTCCGCAAAAGTGTTGGTGAGATGGGCCTTTTACACCAAAAACAGCGATTTTTAGCTACTTGTAGCTCACAAACCACAAAGCATTTTCCAACCTAATTTCTCATATATAGTTACAATACCTTTCTCCTACTTCTAAACAACTATTAATGAATTTG
>Ga0307513_10000594_pt1 | contig 51849 bp, 58 predicted proteins | sample 15_EM_MG_FD_202174 | JGI IMG/M metagenome (GOLD analysis project Ga0307513, IMG submission 202174) | Populus trichocarpa ectomycorrhiza microbial communities from riparian zone in the Pacific Northwest, United States - 15_EM | ecosystem: Host-associated > Plants > Roots > Unclassified | place... | reverse complement strand
CCCACCCTTAATCAAGCCTAGTAGTGGATAAAAAAGGGATAGCAAGATTGTGTCAACCAGTGTGACGAGAGTGAACGCAATCTTCCCATACCTTTTTTGTTCACTACTAGGACTAATTAGGGGCCCTCCGTCATGACACGGAGATTGGATCCCTGCTCGGAGATACTCAATTTTTCGAGTTAATACGGTATTACCAAAAAACCAGGGGGAAAACCCCGCCCCCAATTCGGCCCGCACTTTATACTCGCCGGGGTCATGGAAAACCGGAAAGGGGGGGATCCCTGCTTGGGCAACAGAGCAACAAGAAGTCACGAATACTTGGAAAGTAGCAACAGGGATTACCACTTGATAAACCGGTATGATGAGAAATCAAAAATCAAAAAAAAGCTCATGACGAGACACAGAGTAAGTGGCTTGTATATGATGAGAAAATGAGGTCAATGATCATCCTTCTGAAGACATCTCGAGTTCACAAGAAATTTCCCAAGGCCTCCCATTAATGATAAATAGTATGACACTCAGAGGTGAAATCCGAAGCAACTTTAAACAAATTTTTATACTCATCTCCTCTTCTAGTACTACCGCATTTGCGAGAACGGCACATATGCCTCCAGGTTCCCACAGCGCTGAGTCCACAAATGGCTTCATTTCATCTCCTATGCGGGCCGCTCTACCACTTCTCTTGCTCAAGACCTCTAGTCAACTACTCAGAACCTCCCAGCCATTCAACCTGCCCACGACACCTCTTGTGCTGCTCTGGCCCAGACCCTCACAACTGCCTTTCCGGTCATGCAGAATCACACTCCTGCTGACGGTGCAGATTCTGAGAGTCACGACTTGGTTGATGGGCCTGAATCTGAGTCTGCTGGTGCGGCTGCTAGTAATACGATACCGATCACCTCCGATACCTCAATCTCACACTCCCAAATTTTGATTCCCAATTCCCAAGTGCATAACATAGTCCGTACCTTGTGGCTTTATGCACAGTGGACATACCCCCAGCTTCATGAGGCTTTGGGTATTTCCCTTAGCACCCTACAGCGAATTGTGAATGATAATCACCCCCCTACCACTCACACAGAGAACCAGCACCTAAATGTCAATAACGAACTATCAAATACTTCCCGCCATTCGATTGTAAATGCAGAGACCCAACAGCGCCTTATCGCTACAGCAACAGCAAGTGCGCACCATCGTCGCCTCCCTTACATGCAAATCGCCAAACTTGCCGGGATCAAACTCAGCAAAGCCACACTCAAAAAAGTCTTTAAAAGTGCTGGTTACAATCGCCTTGTGGCCCGTAAGAAAGGTTTTCTTTTGACAAGTGCAAAAGAGAAGCGACATGCCTGGGGGGAAAGGTTTCGGGACTGGGGTCAGCAGGATTGGGGTGATGTGATTTGGACGGATGAGTGCGCTTTCTCCGTGGGGGATATATGTGGTACTACTTGGGTGACTCGAAAGGCAGGTGAACAGTATGAAGAAGACTGTTTGGTGCCTCACTTCGCACGCCAAACGACAATTATGGTCTGGGGGGCCATTTATCGGGATCAAAAGAGGCCATTAGTTGTTTGAGATACTTCGAGCTGGGGGCATATCAATAGTTCAACTTATATCGAGCATATAATCCGTCCCCACCTATACCCATGGTAGTCTAGTATCATGCAATCTGGAAATACAACATCGGGATATGTTTATTTCCAGCAAGATGGCGCTCCCGCCCATGGCTCTCGCCAAACACTTGAGACTCTCCAGGAACTAGGCATCAGAAACTATCTCTTCCCCTGGCCGGCCTCTTCCCCTGATATGAGTCCTATCGAGGCAATTTGGTGCCTTCTTAAACGTCGGATCTCTCGCCGCGACCCTCGCCCTACCACTGTTCCCGATCTCAATGCAGCTATATTTGCTCAGTGGGAAAACCTTACACCTGCTGAAATCGCCCAACATACTTCTTCAATGCCCGACCGTATCTCAGACCTTTTAGCTGCCAATGGCGGTCACACCCGGTGGTAGCCTGAGCCCAGTTCCCCCACTTTCTCCCACTATCATTTGCTCCCCCCATATACCCCCCTTTCCCCCAGCTGCACACACTCCTTTGCCCGCATATTCCCCTTTCCCGCATACCCCCCTTGCCCCCATACCACATTTCTCCATATACCCCATTCCCCCTATATCCCGCTTCCCACATATACTATCCCCCTCTTTCTGGCTACCCCTCTCCTCTCATATTTAGCTCTCTACCATTCTTTCCCCATACTCAGATGTCCAAATATGTACTTGCCTTTTCACGAGTTATCAAAAATGGAAAAACATAACCCTTGTCTCTGTAGAGATTTGTATGAGGTTAGCGGAAATAGTTTTCCAGCATTTACTAACTCTTCTAACCTTCGGCCTCTTTTATATATCTACTTCTCCCCCCCTCCGATGCCCCCCATACCACCTACGTCCCCTATATCCCCCATGCCCCTCATATCTGAGTCGCTCCTATTTCTTATTTCTTTCATGCCCACTATGATGTTATGATTTTTACGATTATGACTTTTGTTAATTGGCTTGATATCTTACTCTACCCACAAGTATCATTATTTTCATTATTATCATATTAAGTATCATTAGCTAGTTTGAACTCATTAAACCTATCTACTATCTTGTTTGTTATTTTAACTACTGCCTTCGCTATCATGGCCAATCACTCGGTGCAACCAGTGCTGTCTTAAGATGTCTTGTAACACTGTATCTCTTTCCAGACATTGTGATCGCCCGATCGCCTTACCCCCGTTTCACCGCGGCTAGTTTCCAGTTTTCAATGACCCCGGCGAGTACTTCTACCGCTGATCCCGCCAACAACCACCCTAGCGCTAATCCCCCTCCTACTTATCCAAGAAACTTCCGCGCATAATCCACAGCATTACCGCCCACCAGTACTTAACCAGCCTCATAACTGGTCATTTCCAACCGTGGAACCAATCGCTCATAGCAACTGTACTTGGACAATATCGGTAATTAACAATCCAGCACAGCCCAGCCCAGCCCAGCCCAGCCACGTCCGTAAACCCCTCCCCCCCCCTCCAAATCACACGATATATTATATATACTAGCCCCCCGTCGCGATTTATCTCTACCAAATAATGAAAAAGAAAGATAGTACTAACTAGGCTTTCCCACAATGGGCTAGTTAGCAGTATAATAAGCGGAAGGGGGGGTACTGGAACTTTGCGGATGTGGGTTAAGTTATATGGCCTACTATACTGCTATCCTGCATGATTGATATAAGGAAACGAGATATAATATAATATACGTTCTTTACCGCTGCATACTACTCACTCACTCTTGATAATCCGGGTACTGTACTGTACTTCCATTTTCATCGCGTATTCGGAATCAGGTAATATTAAAGATTTATGTCTTAATACCATGACCAAAACATGGCTAGTAGTAATTTCTACTCCTTACATCATTTATTCTCATACCAGGCCAAACTTGTTCTCTTTTATTAGCTCTTAGTTCAATTTATTGCACTGTGCTTGAAAAGCGGCATCAAGGCTACCTCAACAGTGAATGAACAGACCTTCCCTCATCCTACCGTCACAGTTGCCATCGCTATTTTCATAATGATCATCATTTTCACTTACCATCGGTTACATTATCCTCTTTGTATCAAAGACATCAAATCTTCGATATTTCAAATAATTCTAACACATCCCCGGGTACTTTTATAGCAACCGTATTCCGAATACACGATGAGAAAACAAGTACTGTACTGTACTGTACTGTACAGTAACCTCGCTGCTGTCTCGTATGGATCTCGGACAAGTTCTGGATTTTCTTTTTTTTACTGTGACCACCTGTTTCTGTCCCTAATGGATCACTCGCTCGCTCGCTGTGCCAGACATATTCTTCGGATTTTAGCTCTGTCCGGGATTGTGGGGTGTGGGAATATACTGTATATGTGTCTGCCTTGACTTGACTCACAAAGGCGAGGTTCGTAATGCCAGTACTGCACAGTACCTACCTGCCTATGATGGAAGGTGCGAGGCGGTACCGTAGACCCCATCCATCAGTGGGGTGTCATTTCTTCAAAGCCGAGTATTCGTGAGGGGGGGGATATAGTAATAATAATAATAATAACAATAATGGTAATAATAATAATAATAACAATAATGGTAATAATAATAATAATAACAATAATGGTAATAATAATAATAATAACAATAATGGTAATAATAATAATAATAACAATAATGGTAATAATAATAATAATAACAATAATGGTAATAATAATAATAATAGCAATAATGGTAATAATAATAATAATAACAATAATGGTAATAATAGGGGGATTTCGCAATCCAGAATTCGGGATCGCTATCGTTGTGACGGGCTTGTTTACTGTGACAATAGCCTAATTGGAAAAAGTGGGATTTCGCAAATATTACGAAAAGTCGGGATAAAGGTTTGGCAGCTGGTATTGTTTGTTAGCGTTTTAGCACATGGTTGCCATCGCATGTGCTTGTTTACCTCACCAAAAAAAGTCGGTATCTTTCCGCTTAGATAACAGAATTTTTATCTCTAAGCTATCGCTAGGTATCGCTTAGATGGGACATGAGCCCTAACCTGTGACCTGTTGCTGTGGCGACAACCTGAAAGATCCCGAATTCTTGATTGTGAAATCCCCCTAATAATAATTTAACAAAGGCTTATTGTTGTGATTACCATGGAAATGCCGGTTACTACATAAGACGTGGAGATTCTCCGCCTTCCTGATATGGGTGTGGTGGCCCAATGACTTTTGCCTTGTAGGGCTCGTGTACGAGTACCGTATAATCTGGTGAAAGTCGGACTGGAGCTAAAGCGAAACTAATGCAACCGAGCCAACAGGAGGCCACGAAGAAGGCGAATTCGCCACAGCTTAAATACATAGGCAGCGGTGATTGGACAGGTTCAAGAAAATCGTCACTAGCGCCAATCCGACTTTCACCAGATTATACGGTACTTGTAGATACAAAAAGCCGCTTAGCCGTGGTAGAGGGTCGCCGTTCATTGGGCGGGGAATTCGCGTGGCTCACCGGGCCATGGGGTCCGGTATGCCAACGTACTTGTATGATGCGAAACTGGCGAACGTCACTGTTGGAGCCCGGATCGTGGAAGGGCATTATCTCCGGGCGTGGTGCGCAAGGCCCACGTGCGGGACGGTACCGGTACGACAGTGGATTTGTCTCTCCTCCGGTACTACTTCTTTCCCGAGCACAGACTCTCTGCCTCGTCTAAGCCATGGCATGCTGCTCTCTTCAATAAATGGGTAATAAGGAGGAGAAAAGAAAAGAAAAACATTCTATTCTTCTATACACAATACAACATTGGATACCCCAACATCCAGAAACAGAAAAATAGACATAGGACGTACACTCCTTCACCGAATATCACCCCCAGCCCAACTACCCCCGCAATAGCGTGAGCCCCCACCTCAATAAACTGAAAACACCCCGTCAGCAATGCACTCCTCTCATAGCGGAAGAAGACGTCTCCCGTCGAGGCAGGGTTTGACATACCTTCAAGCACATATCTCAGACCCTCCTTCAACTCCTCGATCTTCTTCGCGCCGTCCATCTTGACCCCCCGTCTCTTGCCCTCCTCGACGATAGCCTCCTGTAGCACCTCCGTGACGTCTGGAACTGGCCATGTGGGGCCGCACAGGTAGAAGGCTCCGCCCTCCTTGATGTAAGCCTCGATGATATCGTCGAGCGATTGGCGCATCCGGTCCTGGATGTATATCTTCTCGGGCTGGTCGCGGGAGAATGCGCGTCCGAGGAGGGTCACGACACCCGCATCTCGGTAGGCTTCCCATTCTTCCCCATAGAGGTACTCTTCCCGCTGGTGGCGGGAGCCCATGTACAGCAGGACGGAGCCAATGTCCACGCCTTGCGACTTTTGCCATGCCCGGTATTGGACGAAGGCTCGGAAGGGGGCGAGACCGGTCCCGAGGCCAGCCATTATGAGGGGCTAGAGCGGTGCGTGAGTATATGTATGTTTCACTTTTATTATATTTTTATTTTTTGAGTTCACGATAGAGTAAATCTTACCTGTGTGGCCAAAGGAGGTAGTTTCATGACACTGGGTTTGACGCTAACAGTGACCTCCGCTCCAATTGGCAGGCAACTGAGATGCCTGGTCGCCTGCCCAAACCTTTCCCTTCCCTTCGTATCTACCCAATTCACCACAACGATCAGGAGATGCACGCTATTGGGATTAACCTTCTGACTGGAAGCAATAGAGTACTCCCTCCTCTTTAATGGGCTGACAATCCTGACAAGGTCATAAAAGCTCGGATGAGCCGACCTGTACTCGAGCAGGATATCCGCAAAAGTGACGGTATCTACCTCTGCCCTCCTCTTGAACTCCGCAGCCCCCTCCGCCGACGACAGCGTAAGCAGGGCCTTCTTCTCACCCTCATCCGTAGCAAACTCCGCCAGTGACTCATAAAACTTCTTCGGCGGCCGGCCAAAGATATCCACGTTCTGTGACAATGCTTGGAACACGGTGCGCATTTCGAGCACGTCCGGGTCGTCTCTGGACGGGACCTCGATGACGTCGTCCGCGTTCAGGCCGTAGAACTTGATGAACTCAGAGACGTCTTCCGACTCGTTTTGGGAGTGGATGCCTAGCGCTTCGCCGATTTGGTATTCCATTCCTGTACCGGTCAGGTCGAACTCGATGTGGAAGATATTGCGGTCGTAGTAGTCTGGTGTCAAGCGCTTGTTCTCTTGGACTTTGACGATGTAGTTCTTCATCGAGAGGTCCGGGCGTAGGGCAGGTTGCGCGCCGTAAGCTTCTTTGAAGGCGATTGCCTGCGCCGCCGATTGTGAGGTCTTGAGGGTTGAGGCCGGCTCCATGATGTGCTTCTCGTCGTTAATGGCGAAGCTGGTGGTTTGGGGGATTGTGGGGAGGTGGCTGGGCTCGTTATCTTCTTGGACATCAGCCCATTCCTTCGGGACCTCGACTTTGCGTAATGAGCTGTCGAGCTTTTCAGAAGCTTGGTGGACGGCGGGGGAGTCCTGGTTGAGGTGTGAGAGCTTCTCGAGGGGTGCACTGATGTTGGCGAGTCTAGTGAAGGCTAATTGGACCAGGGCGCTCTCCACGGCTGCGGGAACCTCCTCTCCGAGGGTCGAAGGGTCTACGATAATTAGGTTGATGGCCTTCTTGGTAACTGCGCGCCTGAAAGGTGCTGGGAGCTTCTTCTCGAACTCGTCATCCTTGATGGTCGATTTGAGAAGGATGATCCCGCCATGCTTCGTCCGGCTGGCAATATCGAACTTGGAAAGAAGCTGGATATCGTTGACCACGGAGATGTCCGCGTATTCAATATGGAAGGGTGCATCAATGGCTCTGTAACTGGCCCTGATCTCGGAGTGAAGAATACCAGAAAGCGGGACGTTATCGTACGCAGCCTGGAAAGAAACGTTCCTACCGGGGTCCTCCGAGAGAAGCTTGGAAATGATTGACGCCGCGAGTACGGAAGCAGCATCGTCGCCGTCCCAGAAAACGTACTGTTGAGCATGGCTGTTTTCTCCCAAAAGACTAAAGGCGTCGATAGTGGATGCCTCGGCAGAGAGCTCTTCCTCAGGGACCTCGACAATGACATTATGACTGCGGACAATCTGGTCGAATATCCAGGCGAATTCCTTTGGCGACCAGACCTGCTCTCGGGCATACTTGACATCGACGATTGGCGGGGGGAGGGTCCAGATATCAGACATTGTGATTGCGGCCACCACATCGACGTAAAGAGCTGACTGAACGGTGCTATCTTCCACCGCAGTCCTATTTGCTACCTGCCCGAGAACCGCGACTCTTTTGACAGTTTTAGGGAGTGTCTCAAGGAAGTGCGATTCCGAGAATGGTCTGTAAACACGAACGGCGATGACACCGACCTTCTCCCCAGACCTGGTGAGCGAAGCGGCGATTTGAGTCGCTAGCAAGCTCTCGACAGATCCAAAAGTGACCAACACAGCATCAGGTTCATCATGACCCTCATACTCGAACAGGGAATAAGCGGTCCCAAGCTCTGCATTGAGACTTCTCAAGATGGCATTGACCTTTGCGCCCTGGTCGGCCTTCTTCGGCGCCTCTTTCTGTTCCTCCAGGACGGAAGAGAAGACGCTCTGCAAGCTAGCCTGGTCAAGAACATCCTTGATCTTGGCGGACTCCCGGGACACACTGACACCATCGTAGATATGCACCATAGGGAGGACAGTAGCAGCAAGAGTAGCAAAGAGAGCCATATGCTGTGCTTCATGTGCGGAGAACGAAGCCAAAAGACCAATACCAGTCTCCTGCGCAACGGTGACAGCAGAAGCATAGTCTGTGACTAATTTCGCGGAAGACACCTCATAATCGACAGCAGAAACATGGGCGACGAACGGCGAAGAAACGCGGTACAGAGCGCTCAATTGGTCCAAGGCCGAGCGCATGTGAGTGAGAGTGGGAGAAGAGGCGATTATTGACTTTGCGACAGCCTTCTTCATCGGATCCGCGTCGGGGGAGAACACGTATCCGAGGAGGACATTCGCAGCGCCGAGCCTCGTCTCCATGGCATTGACAGTGGGGACCACCCCACGGGCGTTTGTCTGCTCATTGCCACTCCAGAGCTTTGCCGCTGCGTCCAACGAGAAGGTGTTGGGGGAGTAGGTGAACAATTTGTCAGAGAGGGTAAATGCTACTTGCTGAACGAGGGTTTGGGCGGTTGTGTAGAGCGTCCCTTTCACGGATGAGATATTTGCGGGGATAGAATGGGGGAAAGCCGGGGATATCTCCTCGAGGGGGGGTTTTAGTCCGTTAGGGTGTGCCATCCTCTCCGCCGGTGCTTGCTCCTGAAATTGAAATCCCGAATATGAGCCGCTAGCTTGCCAACCCAGGGATGTGGGGCGTATTGGGGGTTTGAGATGGAGAGGAAGAGCGAATGGGGAGGAAGAAGAGAGAGGTATGGAGGAAGAGAGGAAGAGAGGGAGGAAGAGGCAGTAGTAGTAGATGCGTAGGAATTGAACGCTAGCCTGATAATATAGGTCCTCTACTTCTAGTCTAAAGGGAAGTAGGATAGATGGGGGGGGGGGGAGAGGGTGTTAATTAAGAAAGGGAAAAAGACACACGAGAGTGAAGGAAGAGAAGAAAGGAAAAAAATCTTTCAAGCTTGAGGCAGGACCAATGAATTGCCGGTATTTGCCCCGGAAGACCCAGACCGGAAGAATAGCCGCGGGACTTACTAAACAATCTGCTTCTTTGCTTCTTTCATTCTACTCTAGATGTCCGTTCTTCCGGCAAAGGCAGAGGGTAGTGGGGAAGGAGTGTGGGGATATGCCTTCGTTGGCTTATTATACTCACAAACGGCGCTCATTTAGACGTTCCAATCTGTCATCAATAACGGCCCAGGGGGTGGGATACGCACTCCACTGCCAAAAGAAGGTTGCACAGTACTAATAACCCTCTTCTCCCGAATGGCGCCTTCAAGCAATTGGATTTGTGATGAGAAGTATTCAGCTCTAAGGTTGAAGAACCCTTTTTCGAGTGCCAAGTTTCGAGAAGTCCCTCTGGTTACAGTGAATACTGAATTACCAAGGTATGTATGATATGCAAAAAGGCGCTACACATACCAGGGCCTTAACTCGAAAGGCTTGCGGAATTTGTTTACTCTTATTTATTCCTATTTCTCATTTTTTTTCCCGTTGTTCGCAGGGGTCTAGCATGTATCGGTGTTGAGGCATGTTGGGAGATTGAGATTGAGCACGCCATAACGGGTGACTTTGACGTTATCAGACAATTAAATTTTGTTATCGATAAGCCATTATTACTGCAAGGGGTTCAAGGATGATTTGGTCAGCTTCAACTGATCTTTAGTGTGTGTGTGTTAGATTAGATTAGATTAGATTAGATTAGATCTAAAAGACTTTCGTTTGGTGATGATGCCGAGAGGCGATTAGATTGATGAATTGCGGTAGATCTGCCCAAGGAGGGAGGGGAGAAACTTTAAATTGCACCCCTCCAGGGGTGGGGCAATGGGATCTGCGAGTAGGGTAATTCTCGGAGAGTAGAAAAAAAGGAAGAAAAAACTTTTCCACCTCGAAAATCCCCCGCCTCATTCCCACCAACTACTGACCAATACCCAATTTCTAGCCATCTATCCAATCCTACGCAATGTCCAACAACGGCATCTATCAAACGCCATTGGCATCCCGCTATGCCTCAGAGGAGATGGCCCAGCTCTTCTCCAACAAAACCCGTTTCCGCACCTGGCGTCAGCTCTGGGTATGGCTAGCAAAGGCAGAGAAGCAATTGGGACTGCCCATCTCCGACGAGGCTATTGCCCAAATGGAAACGCACCTCGACCTTACCGACGAGGACTTCAAAGTCGCTGCAGAGGAAGAGAAGCGGAGACGACATGATGTCATGGCGCATGTACATACGTTTGGACAGGTCGCCCCGGCGGCGGCGGGGATTATCCATTGGGGTGGTATGTTTGCTGGTACTGCTATCTCGATTGATACTGATATTGATATATTGGGAAATCATTAGCTACCAGCTGTTACTGCACCGACAACGCCGATCTTCTCTTCCTCCGTCAGGGTCTCGACATAGTCCTCCCTAAACTCGCCAACGTAATCCACAAACTCTCAAACTTCGCTCTAGAACACAAAGATCTGCCGACACTAGGGTACACCCACTACCAACCGGCACAGCTCACAACCGTCGGGAAGCGGGCCTGCCTCTGGATCCAAGACCTCCTCTGGGACCTTCGTAACCTAACCCGCGCGCGCTCCGACCTCGGCTTCCGCGGTGTGAAAGGCACGACGGGAACACAAGCCTCCTTCCTAGCAATCTTCAACGGGGACCATGACAAGGTCGAAGAATTAGACAGACTGGTCACCCAGTTCGCCGGCTTCGAATACGCATACCCGATCACTTCGCAGACCTACTCGCGCAAAGTGGACGTGGACGTCATCTCCGCCATGAGTTCCTTCGGCGCGACGTGTCAGCGCATCGGCGGGGACATCAGGCACCTAGCGGCAACGAAGGAGATGGAAGAACCCTTCGAGAAGGAGCAAATCGGCTCGTCGGCAATGGCATATAAGCGCAATCCCATGCGCAGTGAGAGGATGTGCTCCCTCGGCCGGCATTTAGCGAACCTATGCAAGGACGCCTTAGATACCTACTCACAACAGTGGTTCGAGAGGACTTTAGATGACAGCGCCATCCGCAGGATCGACATCCCCCACGCTTTCCTAACAACTGACGTCCTCCTGCGCATCCTCGATAACGTCGCGGGCGGGCTGGTGGTCTACCCCGCCGTCATCGCCCGCCGCATCAGGGAGGAACTCCCGTTCATGGCAACGGAGAACTTCATCATGCGCATGGTCGCCCTCGGTGCTTCGCGTCAAGACGCACACGAAGCCATTAGAGTCCTTTCCCACCAGGCTTCTGCCGTTGTCAAGCAGGAAGGTAAAGACAACGACCTCATCGAGAGGGTCAAAAAGGACAAGTTCTTTGAGCCCATCCGAGGTGAGATTGACAGCTTGGTGGATCCTAAGAGTTTTATCGGCAGGGCGCCTGAGCAGACGGTGAAGTTTGTCGAGAAGGAGGTTAAGCTGGCTTTGGAGCCGTGGATCGGAGCACTGAGTGAAAAGATTAGTGAGTTGAATGTTTAGATTTGCTGGAGAAGAAAAAAGGAAAGTTCCTATGGAATAGAAGGGGCGATTCGTCTTCAGTACGATCCCGAGTTTTCGAAAAACACGAGGCTGGATGGAAGAAAGTTCCGGTATTCGACAGTGCCCGGTGAGCTGTGATATCGTACGCATATTATGCATAGTCGACAATAGCCGAATCACGGCGAGAGCAACTTGACCCATCATGGCTAGGTATTATCAAGCAAATAAAAATTCCAAACGCCCCTTCCTCCCTTAATAACACAACGAAAGTGTAAGAAAATAAAAGAGGAAGAAAAAAACGCCAAAATCGGATCAGACCATCGCCACACTACGAGCATGATACCAAACATTAACATTAACCCCCCATACTAACAAGCGCCTTCCAAGCCTCCATATCCCTAGCTCTAGCCTTAGCAACCCCATCGTCAATCTTCTCCTCTCCCAAATTCCCGGCTCCCAGTCCATCCCCAGCACAAATCGCATCCGCCTTCTTTGAAACCAACTCCAATCCAGCGAGTATATCCTCGACTTTAGCAGCGGCCTTCCTGTTCTCCTCTGTCTCGCGGCGGGTACGTTCTAGTTGCTCTTCCATGCGCAAGCATAGCGTTTCGCGCGCTTGGTGGGGGCGGTATTCGTTAATGAGATGGTGCATGTTGAAGAGGATTGTTTCTAGGTCCGCGGTTTTTTCGTGGAACTGCGCAAGCAAAAAAATTGGCTTTGCAATTCCCAAGGGAAAAAGAGGGAGAACAAACCTGCTCCGGAGCCATCCCCATAACCCCAACCAACTCCAAATAATTCAACAACAACGATTTACTCAACCTCCGAAGCTCAATTGTCCTGTCGACCGTGAGCTCCTTGCCTTTGTCCGCTCCTCCCCCACCACCATTCGCTGCTGTCGCGGTCGTGCTTGTCGGTGGGTACAACTGTCGAATACCAGCCTCCTCAAGGGAGGGGTATCGCTCGGGAACCATCCATTCCTCGCCAAAAGCGCGGTAAGACCCGGTCGGGGGAGGGGGGGGGACTAGGTAGCACAGCGGCTCGGGGAGGGAGTCAGCGGCCGGGAGGGAGCCATCTTCCAGGCGGTGGGATTTTAGCGCCGTGAGGTTTTCCTGAGTGAAGTAGGTGTAATATGTTGGTGGTGGAGGAAATGCACTTGAGAGGGCGCCGGGAGGTGATTCTTGGGGCATTGCTTGTGGTGGATGAATTGATGTGAGGGATGGATGAGGTGGTGAGCTTTGTTTTGTTCGGAGGTGCTGTCAGTGAGGCTGCGAGTTGGCTCGGGGAGGAAGAGTGCGGTTGCGAAGCGTTGATCCAAGAACGGCATCCGGCACACCTAACCGAGTCTACAAGTATGTTCCTTCCGTTCAGGGTGCGGCCGATGTCACGGCGAGGTATGCGGCCGTGACAACCCGTTGGACCCGTTGGCTCTTTCCTCCTCTTTCCTCCGTCCTCAGTCCACTCCCTCCACAACTCTTGGCCCCAAATTCCACTCGTCCGCCCCAAGCAATTCCCACTTCCCTCGGAGCTTATGCCCGTTTGATCCGGCCCTACTCCGTCTCTGTGACAATACCGTAGTCCGTCGTAATACTATACCATTTCCCTCCCCCCCTCCCGAGCGATATAACCCCAAGAGGGGTGCAGACGATCCTCTTCCCCCCGCCCCACCTCTGCACCTCTCACTTAGGGACCTCCCGTAATTAAGCCCTTTCCTCTCCTCCCCTAATTCCCACTAACTAGAGCGTGCAATTGCTAAACTAAAACGAAATGGACGTTGAAAAAAACCCACAGCCCCCTCCAGACTGCACACACCCATACGGGACCATGCCCGGTTCCGCCACGCTGAAAGCGCACATGGCCTTGAACTCTGAACCAGGGCTCCGCGCAACAATCCGGCGATTCTGGCAGGTCGGTCCACCCCTTCTGCCCCTCCCCCTCTCCCCCCCACTAACCAACCCTCCCTACAGCAATCCTACGCCCCAGACTGGCTCTCCCTCCTCCTCCTCGCGCTAGCGAACCTCGCCGTCGGCTTAATAGAGCCCTTCCAGCGCATGTTCAGCCTCGATGACCGCACACTACACTTCCCGCATGCGGAGATCGAGCGCGTGCCCGTCCCCATGCTCCTGGTGTACTCCATCGCCCTCCCCACCCTCCTAATCCTCCTCTCCACCTTTGCGAACCCACACAAAACGCGCGAGCAGAAGCTCCACCAGCTGCACGTGTCCCTGCTGGGGCTAGCGATATCCCTAATGCTGACAACGTTCATCACCGACACCGTCAAAAACGGCTATGGCCGCCCAAGGCCCGACTTGATCGCCAGGTGTAAGCCAAAGGAAGGCACGCCCGACCACGAATTGGTCGGCATAGAGGTGTGCACCGAGCGAGACCATCACACGCTTTATGATGGGTTCAGGAGTTTTCCCAGCGGGCATAGTAGTTTTTCTTGGAGCGGTCTCGGGTTTTTGAGCCTGTTAGTTTCCCCCTCCTTCTCTCTCCCGGATACCGGCGAGTAATGATGGAGGCGGAATAGATTCTTCCTCGGCCAAACCCGTGCCCTCCGTCCTAGCGGCGACATGTGTCGCGTGGTGATATCGGCCCTACCGTCACTCGGCGCACTCCTAATCACGCTTTCCAGAACAGAAGACTATAGACACGACATTTACGACGTTAGCATTGGCAGTCTAATTGGTGCCTTGGTTACATATTGGAGCTACGCACGTCTTCCCCCCTCCCCTCCCCTCCCCTCTAATTGGCTAACGATTGCGTAGCGAAGATACTTCCCACCACTAACCTCCTCCTCATGCAACTCCCCACTCCCATCCAGAGGGAAGGAAAACGAAGAGGCCTATCCTAAGACTGAGTTTGAGATGGTCCCTACCAGACCGCCGACGCCGGATTTGGAGATGGGGCAGAGGGCTTGAGCTTATATTTTCCCTCATAGGAGGTATCATATATGAGTTGTGTTTTTTCTATACTTCCTGTGCGTGGATATCTGTTATATAAATATCATGTTCTAGTTAATGATCATAGTCCGATTAGTTGGTGGTTTGGGAGCCAGACCTTTCAGATGATGACAAGATGCACGTCCAATCACTCAGTTGAAAAACTCATTTCCACGTGCTTAGCAAGCAAGTACAAGTATCATACTCGAGTACTCGAGCAGCTTGCATCTCATGCATCCGGTATCATAGTCCAATCAATAAACAAGCCACCGACTGCCTTTGACAATTTCAACTACTAACCCGCATGACACCAATGAGGCCATTTGCAAAAAAAAAAAAGGTTCGCTTCGCCCTTAGCATTCCTTCTACCATTCTAACGTGCAACCACCAGTACGCTAATTACAGGTGTAAGACAGAACAGACCCTTCCTACCCAATGCGGCCCAGTCCAAGTATCTCTAACAGTAGAAAATTAGGCAGAATATGCAAGAAAACAATTAATCGGAAACCAAAAATCAAAAGCGCCCACCTTACTATAGATTAACGTTAAGACTTCGGGGGTATAAACATGGACAACGCCTATTGTCCAAAAAAATAAAAAATAGTTGATACAAGTATAAGCGAGGGGGTATAGCCAAACTCTCATATATCTGAGGTGAGAAAATCATTTGTCCTCAAACTCAGCACTTCTCTTTTTCAAAATCTCCTCAAACTCCTGGAGTTCTTCGGGCGAGATAGGGTATGTATGTTCTTTCGCAGGGTATGCCCTGCTCCTAACGTCCTCTATCAAAGCATGCTCCTATCAGTTCATAACCTCCACTAGACAAATGAAGACAAACTCACCTCGATACTGGTTCATAGCTTTCTTGCTCTCTTCGAAAAGGTTCGCGTACTGCTTCACAAACTTTGGCATGAATCTACCCTTCGGAAAGTTACCCAGCATATCAATCTGTACAAGTACTTGGCCCGAGCACCCATTGCCCGCCCCGATACCGATAGTAGGGATCTTCAACTTCTCCGTGATTAATTCGGATACGGGGGCAGGTACTGCCTCCAAGACCAAACCAAAGCAGCCGGCATCTTGAAGCGCTAGGGCGTCGGTGAGAAGCTTCGAGGCACTCGCAGCAGTTTTGCCCTGTACGCGGAAGCCTCCAAGGGAGTGCGAGCGCTGCGGGGTGAGGCCTATGTGCCCAAGGACCGGGATACCAACAGAGGTGATCCTGGATATTGTGGGGGCCAATTCAATGCCGCCCTCGAGTTTGACGGCCTACGAGATGTCAGATCAAAGAGTGGGAGTGGGGATTAGCCAAGTTAGAAAAGAGCAGCAACAGGCAGCAGATCAGGGCTAGGGTTCGGAGGTGCGGGCAGTATTGACAGCTGGGGGGTTCCGCGTGTTTCCGCTGCACCCCCCTCCGGTAATTAAAATGAGACGCAGGTTTGAAACTCCAGTGAACCGCATCGGAGAGCAGAGACAGAAAGGAGAGTTCACCTCTACTCGGCCATCTTGAATCATCCGGATAGAAGAGGCAACGGCGTGCTCAGGAGAAACCTCGTATGAGCCCATCGGGAGATCACCAATCTATTTATACAATTAATTCCCGTAGCCTTACACTGTAGCTCCCTCAGGGATACGTAAACATAGGGCAAACCTACCGTAAAAGCGGACCGAACACCCCTTGAGACCGCGCGGCAATGGTGCAGTATATCCTAACAGGTTGTTTGCTCGCAGCTCTCCAAGGGGGGGGGGGGTTAAGATAGTGATTACGTCTAGTTTAACTTGGTTCGTGTCCTGCACAGTACACGGTCAGCTCCCGCTAGAAAAAAAGTAAGACAGCACGAGTGATAATCTGTGAATGAAATACCTTCATCCCCAAAGCTACCATAGCCAACGAGTCTCCAACGAGAATCATATCCATACCCCCCTCATCAGCGACAAGACCGGAAGGGAAATCGTGGGCCGTCATCATGGCGATGGGTGTTTTAGAAGCGTGCATACTCCGAAGGGTGTTTATTGTCACCTTTTTCCGTGGGGGTCCGGCTATTGGCGAGATGGGCGAGTGAGTAGAGTACCTGAGCTGTTTTAGCGCTTGCCGGCATAATGGAGCTCTACCGACACCCGCTGTGGCGGCAGTTGTCGGGCGGGATGGAAAGAGTAGAAATGATCTTCGGAAACTCATTTCAATTCAGAAGCTAGGACGGTGCTGTGTGGGTTTGCCGAGAACAATTGAGGGAAGAGTTGATAAAAAGGTGGAATCAGAGTCAGAGTTAAGCCCTGGGATTTTTATTTTATGTCAGACGTGTGGCAGTGACAAGAGTGACAGGATCCTTAGGTTTCTCGGGTCCCGGAGTAGCATCTGAACCCGAGGCCATGGGGCCATTATGCTTTTTCTATTAGAAATTCCCCCTCAAATCTTTTTTTCCCTTACGCACTGGTCTAGATCCTCTCTTCGTTTATTATTTTCCTATTTTGGAGAATGAGTGGGGTGTGTTGCCGCAAAGGTTGAAATGCCGAGGGAGAAAATTACCCCGCCAAACAGTTGAGACTGGGGAGACATGAAGTGTGATCCATTCATTAGTAATCCTCTCCCTTGGCAAAATGGCTAAGCCAAAATGCAAACTGAGATTTATCGACAAATTGCCCGATTTTGGGCAACGCAGCCGCTTTTCGAGCTTAACACGTGCCAAGTCCTTTCCCTTTCACTCTGGATTTTATGAGCTCGATCTAACCGGGAGCGGACATCTGCATCCTTCAGCATGATAAACAACGTACAACGTATCGTAGACTAAACCCCCTCTCTCTTACTCTTTCACACTCTCGCCCTCTTGCTCCCCCCTCCTATCATACCCGCTTTCCCCGTGTTCTACTGTATCAACCCCACCCTGTATCCTGCTCTCCTCTCCTCTCCTCTCCTCAACTTGACCTATAGGTGCTAGAATACAATCTTCAACCCCTCATTCTATTGCCTCGTAGCATCATCGGTGTTCAACTCTATTCCCACCGCTTTCTATATCCCGGTGGCTTCATTATCTAGCGCACCGGCAAGCCTCCACCCAGCCCGACTATACCATCACTCAAATACCCCCATCCAACCCTTCTATTTGACCACCACCGTAACAGCAACCATCCTTTATCTTGCGCTACACACCTCACTTGATAAATATCCCCCCCTCGGTTCTAGCAATCCTTTCAACCATCCTCTTCGCCTTCCTTCCACAAATCAACACAGAACCGCAGTTTCGCGCCAGCCAGCTTGCTACAGACCCGCCGCCATGAGTTCTCCCAAGAGAAGGATAGAAACAGATGTGAGTCCTCTAGTATCACATCCCTTACGTCATCAACAATACTGACTTTTTTCTTCCTTTCTGGTGCGGTAGGTCATGAGGTATGATCTGCCACCCTTCCTCTTGAGGGCTTTACAAGAGCCCAACCCTCCCACTCAATAACATTCTAATAATAGTTTTCTGACATTTTTCGTTTTCGCAGATTGTAAGTAGCTTGAATACTGCTTCGGAGCAGCTCTTTGCACCCTTCACAACAAATAGCCCTCTAACACCATACCGGTACTCAACATATAGGCTGATGAGCGACTATGAAGTCACTCTTGTCAACGATAACAGTATGTAGCCGTCAATGCCCTTGTTCGGTCCTGCAATCCTTCGCTGACATGCATATAGTGTAACATATCCCGCGCCTATTCCAAGCCTTAATTTTACTTACTCACGTGATTTAGGCAAGAATTCTACGTTCGATTCAAAGGTCCTGAAGAAAGTACGTTCTCTAGAGAAGCCTATCCAGTCAGTTACAGGTCGGGTTTCACGGGTTGGTTCTTGTCACTATTATCGAGATAGCCAAAGACACGGTCACCTTGGTGCACCACCAACTTCGTCCCACCCCTGTTCCGATCAATTATCTACGGAATAAAAAGTTAACAGTTGTTTCCCTTAGCGCCCTTTACTGGAGGTATCTGGAAGGTCCATGTTGAGCTTCCCGATCAATATCCATACAAATCTCCTTCGATTGGATTCGTAAACCGCATTTTCCACCCCAATATCGACGAGCTGTAAGCATATCCCCCCGATTCCCCCTGATAGTGGACAGCCGGCTCAGTTCGCATAGAAGCGGAAGCGTGTGCTTGGATGTCATTAACCAGACATGGTCCCCGATGTTCGACATGATCAATATCTTTGAAGTGTTCCTCCCGCAGCTTTTGCGCTATCCCAATCCGACAGATCCTCTGAATGGTGAAGCGGCTGCGCTCTTAATGAGAGAGCCAAAGCAGTACGAGATCAAGGTCAAAGGTGTGTTCTGCTATTTGTGCCACTTAGTTAAAGATGCTCAACGTTTTCTCCATCAAACATATCAAACTAATTCCTGCACAGAATACGTCGCTAAGTACGCCACCAAAGAGGGTGCAGACGCCGCTACAGACGATAGTGAAAGCGATGACGAGATGAGCTCTGTGGGTAGCTTCGATTCTACCGATGAAGAGCCTGCAGGAACTATGGAGGTTTAACTATTTTTGGTCATCTATCGCAGGCGTTTTGTGACTATTCAATTCCACTCTCTTTAGGTTCCTAACTCCGGAGTTTTCTCTTTTCCCTTTATTTTGTTTCTTTCCCTTCTCTCCCTCCTCGCTTTAATCCCCGGGTTTCTAGCGTCCTATTGGGCCAGACCGTTCCTATAAATTAAGAGGTAGCGTGAGAACCATGGGAAAATAACAAGGCTTTCTCCACTCTTGATGCAATTGGTCGTCGTAGCGTTATGTGTATGATTTAGTTTTGCTTACCCGCTTGCTTAGTTGATGTACTGTACCACCATACCGTATGCCAATACGGTAATTTGATCTTGGCCTAGCTGAGTGCCTTTGATTAGCGCAAGGCGGCGGCCGTTATTTGTCCCCCGCTTCATACCGTATTCCAGGAACCTCATCGAATTTCCACCTGTATTAGAGCACTTTGGCCCCACCATCAAGTCGCGCTGGCTGTTGAAAAATTTTCGACCCACCAGAAGGGAAGCGGCTTTGAGGCCCATCCTTGACAAGGCAATATCGTTCACCCAACACCCCAATGAGAGCCTAAGCCTAAGAAGCTAATAGCTGCTACCACCTACTCAAACACCTTCTACTAGGCAAGAAGCTCTGAGGCTGATAGCTCTTGTCTGGGGAGTTTTCGGTGATAAAAAAGGCGGACCGAGTTACAGGGGCAAACACCTCCATCGCACTTTTAAAGAACCACTGATTCTCGCACATTCAGTAATCCTCGAACACCTGCTAAATAGAGAAGAATAAGGCTCGTGTGCCGTAGGGAGGAAGGACAGCAGCAGCAGGCCTAGGGTCCGGCCATGGTGGATTCATCAAGAAACCCTCAGCGAGCCTTATGCCTTCATCTAAGGTGATCCTATCTCGCGGCCCCAACGCGAGTACTGTGCACACAGCGGCCATAATACAGCACTATCCTTCATCTCCCCCTATACCGTATAATATCTAAGACGGCCCAGGAAACGCTGCTATCCTATCCTATATATATATACCCCACAAGTACCGTTACTGTACAATGCTCAAGCAAATCTAACTTGACCTACCCACCTACCCACCTAGATAACAATAATCGCCTATCAAGATACAACCTCGCCTGGTCAATTCGCTTGTGGCATGGGGAAATGCTGGCCAGCATGGGCCTCTCAAACCATCCTATGATGATGTCCGTAATTCTACAATACTTGCGCCTCACCGCGTAGTATCACACTCGTATTATATCCTATACTGTAGACCCGTAGTCCCGTCCAAGAGATCTGTGGGACAACAAAGCCCCAGTTTGGAACGCTAGTAGTAGTAATTCACCACCGGTCAAGAAAAGGAGATAATTCCTACACCTCTCCATCTTCCTCCCGAACAAGATCCCTTAAAGAGGACGCAGCACACGGCGGACGGACCAACTTGAAGGGATACAATATGGTACCCGAAAGATAAATTGGCAAAATATATGGAGCCCATACAAATTCACGACCCCTCACTATTTTCAGACGCCTCTTACTGTACCTGCTAGACACGAGTGCACGCGCTGTACTCGAGTAGAGCGCTAATGTTAAGACGGTGGCACAGTGGACCCTTACTTCTCCCATGGGTTTCTTTTTTCTTTTTCCTCTTTCTCAAAAGGGTTGGTCGAAGTTGATCGCACAATCATACTCGAGCATAGTACAAGTATGACGAGAGTGCCCATGCAAATAATCCCTGTCCTATAGAGAACTTCTACGGGTGTTCTTGCCTCGCCGTGAGTTAGTGTAGTGCGAAGGGGGAGAGGAAGAGGAAGGAGACCAGAAGAAGAAGAAGGAAGAAGAAAAGAAGGAAGAAAAAAGGCTTCAAACGCTTAGTTCTTGTGCTTTAGTTCAGCTAGTGGTGCACATACTTGAACGAATGCAAGATTGGGGTTCCCCCTGGCGACTAGGGTGTGCGTAGGACGGTATGCGACTGAGTAAAAAAAAAGAAAAAGTACCAGCTTACCGGTTATATTGAGTATACATTATACCGGCACAGAATATTGCTTGCCCCGGCTGAACTTAAATTGGCTTAAGCATAAATTCTTGTTCGCACAAGAGGTTGGGGATTTAAGGTAGCGTAAGTGTAGTACCGGTAGTGTGATGAGGTGAGGTTAGCGTTGTGTGCGAATTGTGGCGTTCCGGAATTGGTTTGGCCTTTTCGGGGCGGAGAAAAAGGGGAGGGGTCACTCAGTTTCTGAACAATGCCGGTAGGCTTCCTGTTGAGTTGAGCCTGCTGCTGCTGTAGGGAGAGCAAGCGGTGTGCCGATAGAAGTGAAGTTAGGTGAAGCAAAGTGAAGTGTCCGGCTTTTATGGTGTTTGCAGCCTTACCTTGTATCAAACTATACCCGTACGGTACTTGTGCATCTCCACGTGGATAGCCGTGCTCGTGTCCAATGCGGCGCCGTATCATACTTGTACCGGTAGACTAAGGCAAAATACCGTAACTTAAGTCGGCCTCCTCCATCCTACTTATGGACTACCGGTACGGCGTCATCCATCCACTCATATTCCGTGAAAACTGGAGTGCCGGTACCGGTAGTGTAGTGGAGAATGACACTACTGTAGGAGGTCCAGGATTTCCCCCTTTGGGTCAAGGGGGAAACACGGCGAAAAGCCTTCGGCTGAGACGTGAAAGGAGAGATCCGACAGACCTTACTAGGAGAGGCAACTCCAACGTCCTAGCTAGACTCCCATCATTCTAGCTATGACGGCACTGGTGACGACACAAATACAAGTACTAGGATATGTTTTCGTACTTGTACGAAAACGTATGCCCTGGTACTTATGTCTAGGATAAAGTCAGTCAACAGTTAATTTAAGTTAACCCGGAAAATAACCCCTGCCTTGTGCTCAAGTAACTTGCGGGAAGCATCCTCCCGGGTACTCGTGCACACAGTCAGCAAACAAGTATTATAAGCAAGAGGCTCAGCTTTCCTTCCCCTCTCTTCCCCATAAGTCCCTCCCGCCTCGGCCCAGTACAGTTGCACCTAGCTATAATGAACCTCTTTATGACGAATCCCTGGCTATAAGGAACAATGCCTCACGGCCACGCTAGAGAATTTACTTCGGAGCGCAGTTTGCTAGAGTGAACGCCCATAAGTAAAAATTAGTCGGAATTCTTGGCGTTTATTATCGCCAGGTGCGACTGTAGCGCTACGGTGGGGCCTCGTGATTCCTGCCCGTTTAACGCACAGTTATCGTATCGTATCGGTAGCTTCCTGCACTGCTGGGAAGCCATACTGTCGGTATTCCCCAACTTTGAAAGTACTCGGAACGTGAGTTACCTAGGTGTAGACGTGATCACTCGATCCTTCTCCTTCCCATCCCGAATACTTTATTGGGGGAAAAAGATGTCTAGTACTGGCAGCTGGAGAGGTAAGTATTCGAGTACCGGTACCGTACGGGCCGCGTTAACGGGGGGGGTTGTATGTCTATGATACGGTGTTGGGGTTGTGATATAGAGAGGAGGGGGACTGGGATGAGAACGAGGAGGCAGGAGGGCGTCCTGAGTGATCTTCGGGAAAGGAGATCTGAAACCGTGAATGGGGGGGGGAGAGGAGGAAAGGGCTCGGGTGGTTGACCGAAGGAGGGGTTACTGGGAGGGTGGTTGGGTGAGGTGCGTGGGTAAGTTAACTGGGATCGGGGTTTGTGGGTACGGTAGAAGTGGAGGGGGTTGGACTGGGCTTCGTTGGGTTGGGTTACTGCATGACGCCGTGTTATACGCTATGGTGGTTGTATCGCACTCGCATAAGTAGCGTTAAAATTCCATCTGGAGATTTGTATTTTCCCTTCCTTATCCCCCAGTTTAGTTCTTTCTTTCTTCCATCCCTACCGCCGGTACTATGCGATACTTTTCTCCTCGCGTGGGTCCCTTTGTTCATCAACTGAGTCTCGAGGTGATGGGTGGGTGATACGCTATGAACCACTTCCCTATGCCTATTTTTACTTTTCCTTCCATGTGGGATTTTTGTTTATTTCGTTGCGACATTTGTTGTCTCATTAGATGCGGGTGGTTGCCATGTGGTCTTTCTAGGCTCCCAATATCACGCCCGGCTTGGCTATCCAATTCGGGAGTAGTACTTTCTTCCATGGCGCTTCCAAAAGTTCTTCTAGCGCGGTATTCAGTTTCATTTTTTTGATTGTGAGGTCACATTCTCCTTTTATTTCTGTTATGATGATTTTTCTTCTTTTCTTTTGTCCTCTCACGAACTTCCTTCTCCTTACGACGGGGCTTGAGCGTGTTAGTGAGACAAGCGAAAAATGAAATGAAAAATGAAATGTTTGGAGGAAAGGGTTGGGGGGGGAAAGAAAAAGAGAAATTCGGGGATTGGCAGCCTGCTTCCCCTCTGCCCCTCTCCTACCCCGTGTTGTATGTCTGCCAACGTACGCTGCTCTTGCCGTGATATGGCTTTCCTTGCGCGAAGGTAATCATGTTGGCTGTGTTTTGCATGGGAGGTGGAGGGAAGGGAAGGGAAAGGAAGGGAAGGGAAGGGAAGGGAAGGGAGGAGGGGGAAGGGAGGGGGTGTTGGTGGATTTGTGAATGGGGAAGTGAGGGGAGCATGGCATGTGGGAAGGATAACGGGGACCTCGTGGCACCCGGGCTAACCTGGGAATTCCGGGAGTTGTTTTCTTTTTTATGATTGTTCATCCAACGGAAGATTTTGTTTTATTTTTCGCAGCGAATTAGCGATTTTCGGGAGGGTCTTGTATCGTATCTGATTGGGCTTCCTCCTTCTTCAGATTCTGATGCATTAGAGTACAGCATTTGTTTGTCACCGCGACTATCATCTATGCCTTTCTTATTTGTACCTTCTTACCTTATAATGAAGCAGCCCCTACGGTAGTGCAGAAGGTCGTACCTACAAGTATGGTGAGAATGCTAGCAACAAATACGCACCTCAAAGGGTAGGAGAATAGTGCAGGGGTAGGAACAGAGGGAAAAAAGGACGAAAAGATTCCCTATCACTGTGGTACTGTACCATTGCTACTATAGTGTACGGTACATGATACTTCGAGAAAGAAGCATCAATCATCTTGCTTCGAAGGGAAACCCATGCTACCTGTGGAGGCTTTCTTTTTTCTATTTCATTTTCATTTTTTTTCCAACTCCCCTTTTTGGCCTTCCCTCCCTTTTTCCACCCATGAAACCGTCGAGCAGGACAATCGCTCTACTCGTGCTCCCCAAACCCGCTGAAGCCACCCTGTCTGTCAGTGTAGAACATCCGCCGACTGGTTCTTGTATTCCTGGCTATCGGCCTCCGCAGATACAACCCACAATCATCTTGAACAGAATTGCATCCTAGACCCCTCCTTACCATCCCTCTTACCGTGCCCTTCCTCCTCTACCTCCTCTCACCCTCAATCGTCACCTGTATATTGGCTCCTAGTCCGTCCGCCTAACCCTTCTCTTTTATCCTCTTTTATGGTACTTCGCACGCTCTCACTACGACCAGCTAACTACGACTTCTAAGACGTGCCATAATATCGGGGCACTTATACACTCTCTGATACCTTAAACGCTCGCCTGCCTGACGCCGTGCTCCCATCCACTCTATTCTGCCATACCGTATCCCCACAAAAAAAAGCTCGCCATACCGTACAATATCCTCACTTAGAGCCTCGAACACCCACTGCTGACTCCTAGCCCCGAATCGAAGACAGCACGGGGAATAATCCCTGCCTAAAGAAATAGAGCTTATTCCAGCTCGATCCTTCTTAGTAGCCTCTATTTTCTCACTTCCTGTCCCTAATTCTGCTGAGGGACTGCCAGGGAACAAGATAAAGAAAGACAATAGGAGTTGGCTGTGTAGAAACCAGTTGTTTCTTAGTTTCGCCTTACTGGTGCCTCTCCTCGCACCACACCCTGCCCCGACCCATTTATTACTTCACACCCACCCTCTCACTCCAACTTCACCGCTCCTTACTTACCTTACCTACTTTCCCTCTCCATATCATCGCTCGTTTCTTCCGCCCTACATCTTCCAATAGGGGATTCTAGAAGCCCTTGTTCCCCCCTCTTGACAACGAGACGGCGCCAATTCAATCCTGTCATCAAACAAGCGAGACCAAACCTTCGAATTACACCTCTTCAACTCCCGCATCATAACTCACTCACTCAACTCCTTCCCTTGCACCTACCTACTTTTGCAAGAACGTCTATCTGACGAGCCCGCGGATCCGCAAAGAGCCTTAGGCAGACATACACATCTAGCCTTGGTCTAGAAAGAAAAGGAAAAAAGAAAGAAAAAAACTCCCATACGGAACTCACCCATTCTGGCGTCGATATCGGTTAGTGGCTGGAAGTCATGGGGAATAGCAGTGGAAAGCCTGTTGTCTTTACAGAAGAGGGTCCGTTTTCCCCCCCCATTCCCCCACACAGCCCCAATTCTCGCGTGGGAAAAACGTTGTCTTCGATCGCAGATCGAGAACAACTTTATTTTTTGCCTCGTTCTATTTTTTTTTCCACCCTCGCCCTCACAGTCTCCCGCTGAAATTTTGTTTGCGAAATCAAACAAAATAAAGTGAAATAGTGTACATGGGACCAAAAACTGACGTGGATAAAAACGGTGTTAGTGAACCTCAATCACTTCCGGTTACTACGGGTTGTGGGGAAAGGGGCATTCGGGAAGGTTAGGATTGTGGAGAGGAGAGATACCGGGTTGACGTTCGCCCTTAAGTATATACGGAAGGATGAAGGTTTGTTTGTTTTTCACATGAAGCTTGGGCTGGGTAATGGGGTGGATGGGGGCAGGAGCTGGAGTTCGCTAATTGGGCCTTTGATTACTGCTAGTCGTTCGATCAGAGAGTGTTCGGAATATAATACGAGAGAGGCGAATGTTGGAGCATTTGAATCACCCTTTCCTTTGCAATCTCCGTTATAGTTTCCAAGATATCGAGTATCTGTACGTGCTAAGCTCCTTCCCCTCACCCGCCCCCCTATCGATGGGTGATAGTTAATGTATATTCCCGGCTATAGGTATATTGTTGTCGATTTGATGAATGGAGGAGATTTACGGTTCCACATTTCCAGGAAGACATTCACAGAGGAAGCTGTGAGATTTTGGATCTCAGAACTGGCGTGTGCTCTGCTTTACATTCATGGAAGGGGCATTGTTCACCGTGATGTTAAACCTGATAATATACTACTCGACTTGGATGGGCATGTGCATTTGGCCGATTTCGTGAGCTTCCATTTGCACAATCAGGTTGTCTGTTTTTGTTTGGCTAATAGGAGCTCAGAATGTCGCTTCCGATATCCATCCGGACCGTCCATTGTCTAGCAAGTCTGGTACCCTTGCGTATCTGGCTCCGGAGGTTTATGGTGGGGGCGGGTATGGTACTGGTGTTGATTGGTGGTCATTGGGTGTTGTATTTTATGAGTGCATTTACGGAAAGGTAATTTTTTGAATCTCAGGGGTAAGAGTTGGTTGTTAATGCTAACTCCGGATCCTAGCGACCGTTCAATTCAGATACTCATGAAACTCTCGGCAAGGAGATCATGAAGGCTACTCCAAAGTACGCTATCACAAACCCACCGGTTACCGGAGATTGCATGGACGCAGTCCGGAGTCTACTGCAATTGGATGTGACCAAGCGGATAGGGGCAGCTGGCTTCGACACTTTCACCAGCCATCCTTTCTTTGCAGATATCGATTTCGATGCGCTGGAGAGGAAGGAATATGATCCTGTGTTCAAGCCTTCCGGCGAGAAGGCCAATTTTGACGCTACATATGACCTTGAGGAACTGTTACTGGAGGAAGCGCCATTAGAAGCCCGAGCTAGAAGACAGAGGCCTCGAGAGAGGTTGAAGGACGATGCTACGGCTCAGGAGATCCGACAAGAAGAATTGCACAAGATGATCGAAACACTCTTTGAGCCATTCGATTACACTACAGTTGGATTTGACAGGTAAAGTGGACCTTTGGATTCTCTTTGTTCTTAATCTGACTGTCGGGCACAGTCCAACTGGAGGCAACAGATATCATGGGACAGTGGATCCTGCTTCCAAATCTGCCGGTGACTGGGTAAGGCCATCTATGAATTCTCCTCAGTCAGAAATAATGGGTCATACAAGTCCTGTTTCAATTAACACTACTCAAAAGTCCCAAAAGTCGTCAGTGGGTTCTCCTGCGTCCGGCTCTCCTCCTATTCCATCTTGCGCGGATCTTCCGAAAGTGTGCCCGCCACCTCGTTCGATGCCACCGACAGTATCATCGGCTGAACGCTCTAATCTGAAAGAACAGCAATTACAGCAACGACAGAGTGTTGGAAAGTTAAAGTCTGGTATGAGGAATCAGTCCTCAAGCGGTGGCGTACAGGTAGTTTTGGATGAGGCTGGGTCATGGTCAGATCTGGCGGACAAATCGTCACCAACTCCTTTACGCCTAAAGCCATCAGGAATGCTCGGGTTCTTTTCGAAACGGAGAGGTCGGGCGTCTAGTCCAAAACCCCAGGAGAGGGGTGTGCTCGGTCGTGAGGGGGCTAGAGTTGTTATTGCATGACATCGAGCGTTGCTGGGGAATAATCCCATCCATCGCAAGTGAGGCGAGCGGAAACTTTTACTCTCTTAATTTGATTCGTCTTTTCTTTCTTTTTCTTTTCTATTTCAATGTCTCTACTTTACCGGTTCTATTACCCTTCCCCCCATATTCTTTCCCGTCATCCCCTCCGAGGGCTTTACTATACCATCTTAGGGGGCTGTAAAATGCAGAGGTATTAGTGGTTTGATGAGTGGTGTAAGTTAGGTGGTACGATTTGCTTTTTTTTCTGGTGTGTTTTGTCGTTTCCCCTCATATATCTCCCTTTTTATATCTCACGGGCTTTCGTTTTCCCCTATTCATTGGGATTCCCTTCCCCTCCCTTCTCGCCCTCTCGAATCCATCTTATTTGTCCAAAATAGCGGCATAAGTTCTGGGGTGTTCTGCAGAGAAAGCATTCGAATTTTTCTCCTTCCTTTTCGACATTTTTTTGTGTTTTTCTGTTACCATGGGATTCTGAGCTCCATTATCGTCCTCTTTATTTTTTCTCCCCAGCTAAGTTAGCTACAGCAGTTTATTTTTTGTGAATAGGCGACGATTGATGGAATATATAACCTGATGTGCAAAGTTCCCTTCTTTGCTCCTCCCTCTCCCTAGGGTTTCCGTCTGTCCTGTCGCTCGCCCAGCTGTGCCGATTATACTGTGCTATGTGGAGGCGCGGTCAACAGGACCAGGACGAGGTGTAAAAAAACGTGCAGATGGCATGATGCATGGGGGTAGAAGGGCGGGCTTGTGAGGGCGGCAGATTTTTGTTCCGCGTTATTGAGTATTTTGTTATAATATCATAGCAAATACTAGTGAGTCTTGAGGTCTTCTCATAGAGTTACCCCAAATTGTGATTTGGAGAATTGAAAATTGCAATCACATTTAGCAGAGGGCTGTTTGCAAATCGTGATTTCAGATTACGGCTATCTCAAATCACTGCCTATCAAACAGGCCCCTAGCCCTAATAAAAGAGTGATTCGGACGGTGTGACAAACGAAATACGTGGTTGAAACACAGGTATCAATGTCACTCCGCCCGAATCTTTAATTTATGCCCAAGTAGTGATTATGGACGCTCAGGTAGGCACGCTCAGATTGTCAGCTGTCCATTTCTCCGTCCGGTCGCCATATTCGGGTGCCGGATGTAAAAACTTATTATATCCACTCTTTGGGATCACTAGGAGGGGGGCGTTATCTAAGCTATGATACTTGCCCATTCTAAAAGTATCCGGATAACTTGGCCCCAAGATTTTGGCACTCAAGTGGGCAAGAGGACATGTGATAAAAACATCCACTGGCAATAAAACGGCATAGCTTCTGTACCATCCTAGTACTAGTAGTTACTAATACTGTAGTGGTTACATCAATCCCGATTCGAGATTTGCGTTGACAGCACCTAACTTAGTGTATGGCGCGCGCTGGGCGAAAACTAATAGTTTTGCCGATGCCGTACCGTATTGGTCTTTGCAACTAGAGCATGCAGCGGACTGTGAGGTACTCGTACAGTATGTAAAGCCGGAATCCCTGGCGGGGGTGGGGATAAAGTGGCCGGCCAGCCATCCAGGACCCAGTGCATCCCCCACTCAGCCACCACTCCAACACAAAATCCTTACTTCCCCAGCTGTTGTTCTGTCTTTCTTTCTTTCTTTCTCGGCTTGTAGGAAGAGTTTATAAAAGCGCAAGTGAGTGCGCTGCGCCCCGTGGGTCGTCGGCCTGGCTCTCGGCGAGCACTGGATAACTGAACTGTGCTCGGGCTATCGTACTACCGTATGCGCGACTAGTACAAGTACTGCATATCGCAGCTAAAGCACCAGGCTAATTAGACCGGACCGAACTGGACTGGACTAGACCGTATCGTTGCCCCCTCATCATGAGCACCAGTACCATCCCGAATGAGTTTGGGGCTTTTTTTAATCTACTCGAGTAAACATTATCCCGAGCCACGTGCCGAGCCTCAGTCCAAGCTTTTCAGGAACCCGGAGACCAGGGCGGTCAACAGGAACCTGTCTGTCCACCGCACAACAACAACGAAATGCAGTACGATAGCCGCCCAGCATGCCGCTGCGTTCCTCTGGCAACGGTTGAACCAAAACAACTTCGTCATCTACCCGATATCCTCCCGTGCCCTTGACTTTTCTTTGCTGGCATTGCGGGTCTCCCTTAAGATCTCTCTTTTTTTTCTTTTCTTTTTCTTACTTTTCAGCTGCGAGGTTTCGTGTTCTCCTTTCTTTTCTTTCATTTCCCCCCTTCTTCGCTTTATACCTACCTATTGTCACTGTGCCTGCAGAAAAGGAGAGCGAGAGGGTGGCGTGCCACTTTTTTTTTCCACGATTTTATGAATAAGGGCCTTTTTTTATATTTTTTTATATAACTCTTGTCACAATTACTTGCTTGTTACCACGCTGCATCATCAGAGCTTTACGAGGCGTGGGAGGCGTGGTACGGGAGTAAAGTAGAAAAGCAGGAACGAAAAAAACAGGTGGGGGTTGCCGAATTTGTTTGCTAGCTGACCTACTCGTGCTCAAGCTGCGTGTCGGAGTCGGAGGGGCGTGTGGGCGACGAACTGGATTGGGTTCTTTGACATTTAGTTTCGACTTTCGTTCTCGTTATCGTACCTTTCCTCCTTGCGCATTGATTAAGTTTGCGGACCAGGAATGACAAAATACGCTTATGCTCATGGGAGGGTGCCATCCGACGAGTCTGTTGATCCGGTAGCTGCGGAAAAGCATAAGAGACGACATCGGGAACGGGATCTGGAAAGGGGCGACAGTAGGCGTCACCACCACCGGCGAGGTGGTGCTGGCGGCAATGATGGGGATAGACCGAGGAGAAAGAGGAGACGGAGGTCTGTCCCTGCAGGGGCGTATGATACTCGTGGGCATTCGAGGCATAGGGATGGGAGGCCCCGGAGAAGTAGGAGTCAGAGTGCGCCCCCGCCCCCGCCGGAGAAGAGGAAGAGAAGGTGTGGACCTTGCTTTTGTGAGTTTTGTTCGTGCTATTAAAGGAATCACGGGATAGGGGGCTAATTGAGGTCTTTCTAGGGATCTTGATTGGTCTGACGATTCTCCTATTGATCATACTTATTCCCGTTGGGGTACTGGTTGTTGGTAAGAAGAAGAGTGCTGCGAGCCATGGAATTGAGGAAGGGTTGGGGAAGGGCCAAAAGGGTGGGAGCATCAGTGATATTGACTCTTCTAGTATTCCGGTATGCTTTTTCCTTGGCTGGGTTTGCTTTTGTGGCGCCGACTGACCGTTTGGGGATAGTCTGCATATAAAGGAACTTATTATGACCCATTTACTTGGGCTGATACGCAGGATTTTAACCTTACCTTTACTGATAGGAAAGTCGGAGGTCTCCCTGTTATGGGTCTTTGGGATGATTACGATGATTCCGTTCAAGCGAATGAGAATGTTCCGCCCTTGGACCAGGAGTTCCCCTACGGGACCAAGCCTATTCGTGGTGTCAATCTTGGAGGATGGCTTATTGTTGAACCTTTCATCACACCATCTTTCTTCAGTAAGGTTGACTCCAGATTTGGCGTTGTGGACGAATTCACTCTTAGCAAATATCTTGGCCCTACCAATGCAGCAAAAACAATCGAGCGACATTATGCAAACTTCATTAACGAGACCGCTTTCCGGGAAATTAGGGAGGCCGGGCTTGACCATGTTCGCATCCCTCTCGGGTATTGGGCCGTCATGACTTTGGACGGCGATTCGTTCGTTCCGATGATCTCTTGGAGGTACTTGCTACGGGCGATTGAATATGCAAGAAAGTACGGATTGAGAGTCAAGCTCGACTTGCATAGTGTTCCTGGAGGAGCCAATGGCTGGAACCATAGTGGTAAACTCGGACCAATCGGGTGGTTGAATGGAACCGACGGAGATAGCAATGGTCAAAAGACCCTGGATATACATAACCAGATGGCGACATTCTTTGCCCAACCTCGTTACAAGAACGTGGTGACTATGTACGGTCTTGTCAACGAGCCAAAAATGATCTCCCTTGATGTGGATAAAGTTATTGCGTGGACTGTCAAGGCTCATGGGGTCGTTCGTAAGGCAGGTTATCACGGGTATATCATTTTCGGTGATGGGTTTCGGGGATTGGATAACTGGAAGGGCGAGTTCAAGGGCTTGGATAAGATGTTGCTCGACGTCCATGAATATGTCATCTTCAATTCTGGGCAGATTTCCACAACGCATTCTGCTAAAGTTAAATATGCTTGTGATGGATGGGGTCAGCAGATGTCGCAGAGTGTTGATACTTCTACTGGGTGAGTGATTATCTGTGGTTGGAATTTATTGGCCGCTGACTGTTGGTTTCAGGTTTGGACCTACCGTTGTTGGCGAGTGGGGGCAGGCTGAGACGGATTGCACGCCTTATCTAAATAATGTGGGTCTTTAATTTGCGGGGTGAGCACTTCGTAGAGTTTTCTAACCTTTTATAGGTTGGGGTTGGGTCACGTTGGGAAGGTACTCTTAATTCCGGAGATCCTCTCACTCAGACCACCGTGCCCAGTTGCCCCGGTGGAAAAGGGTGCTCGTGCCAAGGAGCCAATGCTAGTCCTTCCGACTACTCAAAGGCATATAAGCAATTTCTCCTTATGTTTGCTGAAGGTATATATCCCTATATATTATTTGAAGTGGGAACTGGTACTGACGTTTCCGCCATAGCCCAAATGGATTCCTATGAAAAGAGTTGGGGGTGGTTATACTGGACCTGGGACACCGAAGCTGCGACTCAATGGTCCTACAAGAAGGGTATTGCAGCTGGGATTCTTCCCAAGAAGGCATACACTCGGTCCTTCAAGTGCGGCGATACGATCCCGGACTTTGCAAGCCAGGGTTTACCAGAAACCTATTAGATTAGTTATCCCCGTTTCTTTTTCTCTTTTCTTGTCATTCCGGAGTTTGGGAAATTGGGGCTTTTTCCTTCCACATATATATACGAATAGCACATGCGTTGGTAATGATGATGCGATAACGCGCCGACTTTTCTTTTATGGAAGAACCATTTTATTATTTTTGAGTGGCATTTGGGGTGGGGAGAGAAGAGTCGGAAAATTCTCATGCATTGAAGAGAAGGATTTGTGAATGATGTAGCTTTAGCTGTATAAATGGGGGAGCCTATGGACGGCATAGAGGATTATGATATAAAGTTAGTCGCGTTGTTCCTAAGACTGGTTCCAATTTTCTAGATTGTCGGGTGAGTTAAGGATACATGTACTGGAGTGAAGACCAAAAATTTGGGGTTTTTGCTAGTTATGGCCAAATTTTGGAAGGAATTCCTTGTAGAGGGCCATTTGTATGGGGAGTAGGGGCGTAAATTCCTAGAGGGTTCACTCGTAATAGCGAGGTCTCCCTTATGAGCGGTCCGTTGTAGCGGGGTGCGACTGCGCAGTACGTGACTGGCTTATATGCTCAGTACCCAATGATTGGCTTGTGGGCTGGGATTCTACCGATTGGTTGGGGAACTATATATTTGGTCTTTGCGCGATTGTGAGTTCCAATCAGGTTACTATACTAGTGAAGTAGCGGTACCGGGTAGTACTGTCGGGAATGTGGATGGCCTATGGGTATATGGTGGCCAGTTACATTGGTGACCTTCATGAGGTGGCCAATAGATCTCTGACCTGTATTTAAGACCCTTCTGTACGATAATAGCAATCAACAAGGAAGGACATCACTATTTCCACTAAAGCCTATTTTAGCAAGGGCTGTTGAGAGAGGGTTGCTTTTACCGCAGAGCCCCAACCCACCCCACTACCCGTCAACGCGGGGCACCCCGAGTTCAAGCTAAGCCGACGGGAAATTTTCAACTGCAACCCCTCCGTTCCCTCCCCCTTTCCTCTCTCCCTGCCCTCAGCACCCCGATACTTTCACACACACACTGATGCACAATGGCTAGCTCTCCTACTCAAAGGAGATACCTAGCCCTCCCGGGCCCACCGGCCAATTCCCCGTTCCGTCTCGCGGAGATCAAAGATGCCATAAATTCACCGGCGTCCAACACGAACAAAGTCGTCTCCATTCGCTCAATCTTCATACACTACGTCTGCCCCCAGGAGGGCGTGGACGTGAATGTCCTAGAAGATGAGAATTCGAAGGAGAGGAAATGTCTAGACCAATTGCTGCGCTATGGCGACGAGTCTTCAGAGTTGAATCGTGACGAGGAGACTTGGAAATTGGTTGCATACGCTAAGGGTCAGAAGGAGGTGGGGTTTATGAGTAATACTTTGGTGCTTCCCGTGTTTCCTAGGAAGGGGACTATTAGTCCTTGGTCTTCCAAGGCGACGTCTATTGCGCATGTTTGTGGGCTAGGAGGTTATATTGAGAGAATTGAGAGGGGTGTTTTATTTTCTGTGGGTTTCGAGAAGGAGATTGTGTTTGATGGGGTATTTGGAGGGGCGGATAATGTATTGTTTGATCGGATGACTCAGGTGTGTATTCGTCCAACTTCTAGGTGTTTTTGGGAGAAGGGTTGGTTGGGGCTGATGAGTGAATTTCTCTTTAGACATGTCAAATGGAACCTCCTAGTTATGAGGAGTTGTTTGGGACCCATGAGCCGCTTCCGGTTGAACAGGTTAATCTTCGATCTTCTACAACTTCGCCCCTGGAGGCCCTTGAGTCGGCGAACAAAAGATTGGGTCTGGCATTGGACCCTTTTGAGATGCAGTATCTTCTTGAGGCGTTCTCTGACGCTGGCCCATGTCCTCGGAACCCCTACGACGTCGAGCTATTTATGTTTGCTCAGGTGAACTCCGAGCACTGCCGTCACAAGCAGTTTAACGCATCCTGGGAAATTGATGGACAGGAAAAACCACATTCTCTCTTTGGGATGATTAGAAATACACATAAAACCAGTCCCGATTACACTATTTCTGCCTACTCTGACAATGCAGCGGTACTGGAAGGGAACAGTGGGGTGCACTGGGCGCCGGACCCAGAGTCGAAGGAGTGGACATCTACCCAGGAAGTAGTGCATTTCGTTGCTAAGGTCGAAACGCACAACCACCCAACTGCCGTCTCGCCGTACCCAGGCGCCGCTACGGGCTCCGGTGGTGAGATTCGCGACGAGGGCGCTGTGGGTCGGGGATCCAAGCCAAAAGCTGGGCTAGCAGGGTTCAGCGTGTCGGACCTTTTGATCCCTGGATACCAGCGGCCTTGGGAATTGAGCGTTGGCAGGCCCCACCATATCGCTAGTCCTTTGGATATAATGCTTGAGGCACCTATTGGGTCAGCGGCATTCAATAATGAATTTGGGAGACCATGTATCATGGGATATTTCCGGACCTTGACAACAACGGTAGAACATAGAAATGTGAAGGAGATTCGTGGATATCATAAACCCATCATGCTCGCTGGTGGTTTGGGTACGGTTCGCCCAGTACATGCTATCAAGGAGGCTGGAATGATTGAGCCGGGTGCATACTTGATTGTTCTCGGCGGTCCGGCAATGTTGATTGGGCTGGGTGGAGGAGCGGCTAGTAGTATTACCTCTGGTGAGGGGTCGGTAGATCTCGACTTTGCCTCCGTCCAGAGAGGGAACCCGGAACAGCAGAGACGTGCGCAGATGGTTATTGATGCTTGTGTTGCTCTGGGTGAGAACAACCCTATAAGGTCTATTCACGACGTTGGCGCTGGTGGGCTTTCAAATGCTCTTCCGGAATTGGTGCACGATGCTGGTCTAGGAGCTACTTTTGAGCTTCGAGAGGTTGAGAATGCCGACAAAGGGATGAGTCCTCTGCAAATATGGTGTTGCGAAGCCCAGGAGCGGTATGTCATGGCTGTGTCAGAGCCCGGCTTGAAGACTTTCGTAGCGATCGCAGAACGGGAGCGATGTGGGTTCTCTGTTGTCGGTAGAGCCGAAGGAGGGAGCAAAGCGGAGCAGAGGCTGGTTCTGAAGGATAGGGACAGTAAGGACTACCCTAAAATCATTGACCTTCCCATGTCGACCCTGTTTGGAAAGCCCCCGAAGATGCACAAGAATGTTACAGCCCGGGTATTGGACCATGATCGGTTCGATAATAGTTTGGAGACTTACCTCCCGGATATGTCACCGCCCGAGCGCTTGGTCGAGGCTGTGGATAGGGTGTTGAAGCTTCCTAGTGTTGGTTCTAAGAGCTTCCTCATCACTATTGGTGACAGGACTGTTACTGGGCTGATCACTCGGGATCAGATGGTTGGCCCTTGGCAAGTCCCTGTTGCAGATGTTGCGGTTACTGCAACTTCGCTGTCTGAAGAATCCGTCACAGGTGAAGCTATGGCGATGGGAGAGAAGCCAACTCTGGCTCTCATCTCCCCCGCAGCATCTGCACGTATGGCTGTTGCAGAGTCTATCATCAACCTGGCCGCAGCAGACATCCAAGGGGGCCTGAAGCGTGTCCGGTTGTCGGCAAACTGGATGGCAGCTGGTAACCACCCTGGTGAGGGAGCGGCTTTATATGAAGCTGTTGAAGCTATCGGCATGGATCTTTGTCCAAAATTGGGGGTTAGCATTCCTGTTGGAAAGGATTCTATGAGTATGAAGATGAAGTGGAAGAGTGATGGTGAAGATAAGGAGGTCACTGCACCAGTATCACTCGTTGTCACTGCCTTCGCGGCTGTTGAGCATGTTGGTAAGACTTGGACACCTGCGCTAAAGCGGGAGAAAGAATCGGTACTTGTTTTTGTCGATTTGGCACTTGGTAGGATGGAGATGGGTGGGAGCGCCCTTTGCCAGGTATTCCAACAGGTCGGAACTCGTGCCCCTGATGTGAGAGACACCGGGGTTATCACAACCTATTTTGATGCGTGCAAGAAACTTAGAGAGCTTGGGATTGTCCATGCTTACCACGACAGGAGTGACGGGGGTCTATTTACCACGATCGTTGAGATGGCATTTGCGGGAAGGGTCGGTGTCGATATGAAAGTGAAGGACTATGCCACTAGTATACACCCTAAAGACATTACAGCAGCCTTGTTCAACGAGGAACTTGGAGCAGTTTTCCAGGTCAGCGAATCTAATATCGGAGCTTTTGAGGATGCCTTTGGAGATTCTGGGTTCCCAAAACAATACCTCTACCACATTGGAGTGGTCAAGACCCGGGACGACCAAACCATTGGCATCGACTACGACGGTGAAATGATCTACGGATGCACTGCTCGAGGAGAACTTCAGCAGAAGTGGTCTGAAACCTCCTACGCAATGCAGCGTCTGCGCGACAACCCCGCCTGCGCTGACCAAGAATACGAGAGCATCCTCGATAACGACGATCCAGGCCTGACTTACACCCTCACATTTACCCCCTCTGATCTCCTTTTCACCACCCTCCCAAACTACAAACCCCGCGTGGCAATCCTCCGCGAACAAGGCGTAAACGGCCACGCCGAGATGGCCTTTTCCTTCAAGTTGGCCGGGTTCACACCTGTGGATGTTCACATGACAGATATAATTGATGGGAGGGTCTCACTCTCGAACTTTGTCGGTCTCGCAGCCTGCGGAGGATTCTCCTACGGTGATGTATTAGGCGCTGGCGCAGGATGGGCCAAATCCGTCCTTCTGCACGAGAAAACCAGAGAGGAGTTCGAAAACTTCTTCAAGACCCGCAACGACACCTTCGCCCTCGGGGTCTGCAACGGCTGCCAATTTCTCAGCAGACTCACCTCCTTAATCCCGGGGGCCGAAGACTGGCCAACATTCGAGCGTAATGTAAGCGAGCAGTATGAAGCCCGCCTTTGCATGGTCGAAATTTGCAACCCCCCCAGCCACCTCGCGCCCAGCGTATTCCTAGATGGAATGTATGGAGCCCGCTTCCCCGTTGCTACCGCCCACGGCGAGGGCAAAGCCACCTTCACCTCCGCCCGCCAGCAATCCGCGCTTGAACTCCATGGGTTGGCCTCTATCCGCTATATAGATAACAGAGGAAATCATACCGACCGTTATCCGTATAATCCGAACGGATCGCCCGGGGGGGTCACAGGTGTTAGGAATATGAATGGGAGGGTGTTGGCTATGATGCCGCACCCGGAGAGGACTGTTTTACAGGAGGCGGTTAGCTATAAGCCCGCTGGGTCGGGAGGGGAGTGGGGTGGTGTCGGTCCCTGGGTGAGAATTTTTAGAAGCGCCAGGAGGTGGGTTGGATAGTCATAGCTCGTCACTCGCATTTATTTATTTTTTACCTTCATGTTTAAGTTGGGTTTGTGTTAGATGTAGTGAGATGTATGGGGTTAGCCTTTTTTCTTTCCTAGTGGCGGCAGACGCCAATGAACCAAATTTTCCATCAAAGGGTCCTAGCGCTTCTAGTGATGCCGTATTCTACTTTGTGGTTCGCGAATTCCCCCCTCCATGTCGCACATAGTCCGTCACACATAGCCCAAAAGCTTAGATATGAATTACAACATAAAACAGCCTGATGGGTATGATACATACAAACATACACATACATACTCACATCCCCACCACTTCCAAAAAGCGAACCCCAATCAATACACAAGAAACAAGAACAAAAAGGTGGAAAAAAAATTGAGCCATGCAAGCTCCACTGGTTCCAGAGAGGGTCGAACTCTCGACCTTGGCCTAACATACGAAATATTAGGACCACGCGCTAACCAACTGAGCCATGGAACCGTTGACTCTGGTTGCGGTATTGGGGTTAAGTTTGCGAGGGAAGGGTGGGGAATTGTGCTTGGCTCGCTGACCGGGAGATCTCCACGACTTCCAAAAAAAGCGAGCCCCAACCAATCAATACACAAGAAACAAGGACAAAAAAGGTGGAAAAAAAATTGAGCGATGCAAGCTTCAATGGTTCCAGAGAGGGTCGAACTCTCGACCTTGGCCTAACATACGAAATATTAGGACCACGCTCTAACCAGCTGAGCCATGGAACCGTTGACTCCGGTTGCGGTATTGGGGGTTAAGTTTGCGAGGGAGGGGGGGTGGAAGGGTGGGGTATTGTGCTTGGCTCGCTGACTGGGAGATGGTGGGTGGTGGTAGAGCTTGAGTTGAGGTGAGTGGCACAGAGAGCAGGCAAGTGCTGTACATGAGCAAGAAGCTCACGTGTGATGCCTCCTCCCACCTGTCTAAAATAGCAAATCAAAATGGCATGATAGCTCCCGCCGACGGGAATGGGGTTTTATGTGAGGCGCGGGCTTTTTGGTGTCGACTGGGATGTGAGGTAAATTGTTTTAGTGGGTTTTCATGAACGGGGGGGTATCGTGGTGGGTTGATTGGGGACTATTATTTTGGGACGCTTTCTTTCTTTCTTTCTTTCTTTCTTTTCTCCCTCCCCCCAAGAAAAAAATATTAATTAATTAAAGAATCAATTGACTGCGGTGATTTGCTGTCTGTTACATGGTATCCTGCCTTTTGAGATGGTGTTTGATGCTGGCGGTTTGTACTGAGGGATTTTATATACGCCTGCGCTCGTTGTGTCGGGAATTCTTATTCTGACTTTGGTGGGGCTGGGGGAGCTGTGGCAGCAGTATGTGATGGAGGACACATACACGAGTAAGCTTTGCTGAGCATGGTCGTAGGCTCAGGTTCCTTGCTTTTTAGGGTATAGTAGGATTTCCAGGTTAGTAATCTATCATCTCCAGTAGCGGACTATGTCCCTTCTCTTATCAAGCCGTCCACTGAATTGGGGTTCCTGGAAAGAAAGAGGATTGGTCCGGCTTATAGGCTGATTTGTTGGTATCGGAGCCGTTGTTACACCGTTGCCGGTGGGTTAATCATGATCCTCGTGGGTTGCGGAGTGTCAACCACCGGATTCTAATCTTGGTGATCCACCGGGTCCAATCTCAATAATGCGTGTCACCCAATCCAAGCCAACCGAAAAGCTTATACTAGAGCCTCATTCCCGCCATATTCCGAAAAGGATGCCATAATGCTTTGCCCTAAAAAGGACAATTTACCTCCATCTCCGTTCCACAAATCTTACCATAAAGGGTCATGCTGACACACCCAACTGTACCATCTAAATGTGATTAAATCAGTCGTAAAAGGAAATTGACAGGGTGAGATCAGGACGCGCGCTGGAAAGAGAAGTGAAAGCAAGGAGCGACGACTTTTCCCTACTTCTGCTGCTGCTTACAAGCCAAGTTCCAACGCGTCTTCCCCAGTTAACCATATCTAGCCACGATATATATTCACAACCCGCCGTTTGCTATTTACCCTCGGGACAGAGCCCAACCCCCTCGACTATCATAATCAGATTTGCAGCCCGAATATCCCCTGTCTTTGCAAACCCGACATATAAACCCTCTAAAGTCTGCGAAGCCTTGGGAAGAAGAAAAGAAAGAAAAAAGACACCTATACAACGAGTATTTAGAAACATACAGTGGAGTAGAGGACAATAGTCCGGAGGGCAGAAAGGAGACAGGATGGCCGCACCGACACCCGAGCGCGAGCGCAAAGGTCCATGGGCGAATCGAGTTCTCAGCACTGAAATTGAGAAGACGCCGGAATACAATGATTTCATCGATAAGCTCAAGGAGTATCACCAGAAACGAGGGTTAGTCGGGGCGTCCCCATACTTTTAGGGGTTTTTATTCGCATCGCCATCCGTCCATTTGCTTGCCCTTCATTGTGCCATTTGCTTTGAGGAGCTTAGGGCTAACTGCAAAGTTTTCTTTCCGCACTTTTCTGCTTCACAGAACTACCCTCACCATCGAGCCTGAGTTGGGTCGCAAACTCCTTGACTTGCGCAAGCTTTACAATAAGGTTACATCATTAGGCGGGTACGATAAGGTTACAGAAGAAAAAGGTGTGTCCTTTCAGCATCGTCTTGTGGGGTGGGCACTGACTGTGATGTTGGAAACAATCAAGGTGCCTGGAGGGACCTCGCCCTGGGGTACAAGCTTGCTGCAAACAACACCAATGCTGGCTATCTCCTCAAAACCATCTACTACAAAAATCTCGCGTACGTTAATCGCAGTTTCCACCATCTCCCGACCTTTCCAGTGTGCCCTCCGCTAACCCCTCATAGGGCATACGAAATCTCAAATTTCTTCGGGAAAGAGCCCCCGCCCAAGGAGTGGTTGGAAGAAAGGTCTGCCGCTGGAGGTTCTATTATGACCAGGACTGCGGAAAACTTCCAGGAAGCCTCACCGCGCCCGGAATCAAAGGGTGATAAGTCGCCAACCCCTCCGACCTCGGAGAAGCGAAGTATGCTTTCCTTGCTCTAATCTTGGTGGATACAATTTTCACATGACCTAATATTCAAGTTCGGGATTATCCCATAGGCCTCCGTCAAGCACCTACACCAAGAACTTTTTACAACCCCGATACGACCCCACAGCGCCAACATCTTTCCCGCGCATCCTCCGATTCCCGTCAGCTGGGCCAACAGGGCTCGCCAAACAACCAAATGAACGGTAGCACACTGAATTTCCCCAGCTTTCAATCCAGCAGCATCAATGCGCCAATCGGGAGACCAGTCGCAACGCCTCGGAATGCCCCACACGAGTTTATAAACCACAAGCGGAGGGCGGCAGAAGTCCTTATCTCGAGTCCCAATAGGCATGGGGGTACGTGTTCATTCCGCGCGGTTATAGGAGGAAGGAGGCATGCTGATTATAGAGATTAGCTGGACACCAAGGAGCCGCCCCAATGGTCCGAATTTCTATGGGCCTCAAGTCTGGCATTCCCAGTGAAGTTGATTACGCTCTGAGCCAATTGGTTCGAATATCGTTTGACTCTGGTGACGAATTACGTGCGGAGGCATATCCAGGACTATCCGAGGCTCTTTTCGAGAAACTTGCCACTATTCAATCTCTTGCGAACACCTGCTACCCCGAGGGTGCCGGAGAACTTTTGGAGGATTCAAAATTCGTGAAGCAGCTTGAAAAGATAAATGAGGCCGCTCTTGTTCTCCGCAACATGTCATTACAGCCCGATAACGCGAGATACTTTTCCCGCCTCAAGAGTGGTCGACAAATCATAGTCACTTGTATGAACCTGCCTGGGCAGAGTTGTTTTATAGAATTAAAACATTACATACTGGATATGGTTGAGGCCATGGCGATCCACTTCTCACTCGCTGTCGACGATGACTTGTTCCCGACCCTTCATGCGAATCTCCTCTCCGACGATCGCGGCTTAGTTCTGGGCTCACTGAGGGCAATCTGTAGACTTGTTATGGGTCGCGATGAGGCCAACTGCATAGGGCAGATCAACAAACTTGCAATTGACAGAATTAAGGCTCTCATCATGCTAGAAGACGAAGACTTGGTTTCAGCTTGCCTTGACTTCTTATACCAATATACTACAAATGAAGAGAACGTAGAGAAGCTGATACAGCCGCCTGATGGAATCGAGATAGTCAAGCAATTGACAAGATTACTATTACATCAGGCCGTTCCAGGAGATCAAGTTGTGTTCTTGACGGGCTCACTGAAGCCTATCATCAAAACCACAGTGATACCTAGCCTGCCCCAGGAAATTGTCAATGACCTGTTGAGTTACGCTGAACCAGATCGTGCGGCTAAATGGTTAGTCCTCACATATACATATACTATCTATTGCTAACAATGCCGTGCATTAGGATGAGGTGCTGCTTCGAGGAAGACCCAAGCGCCGATATTACCCAAATAGCACTTTGGCAAGCGTATCAAGCCCGCTTCACCGAATACGTCGCTGCCGGTCGCCCTCTCCTCCCTGCCGCAGAATTCATCAAAAATGTAAGCGTGGCCTTCAACAACGCCTCGGCAATGGTCCTCCCCATACCCGGCGGCGGTCAAAAATTCATCATAAAAGGCATAAAACCCCGGGAAACACCAATGTCCGTAAAGGGCCAAGTCTACCTCGCCTGTAAATGGGTCACCGCCACCAATGGCAGCACCAGCAGCGCCGAGACCGCACAACCACAACAGCAACCGGCTCAACCCACCAAATGCCCCGCGCAACTTGCAACCCCCCAAGACCTCTGGGTACACATTCTAAAAGACCACCTCTCCCCGCCCGACTCCACACAGCAGCCACAAGCAAAGCTCCTCTGCAACTGGGGCGGCTGCGAGCGCTTCCACCCCGCCGGCGACTCGGACAGGAGAAAAGTAATAGCCCACGTGCGAACACATATGCCTGAAACTAGCCCGCCTAAAAGCTCTAATCCTTCCTCCCGTCAGAACGACTGGCTCGATGACCCCAAACAAATCAAGCTAGTCATCAGACGCAACCAGACGGGCATCGATGACCGCGGCGAGGCCGCGGGGATACCACTTACGGCCGTGTTGGTGCTTAGGAATGTGGCTAGACGTGGTATGTTCAATGGGAAGGAATTGCTGAGCGGGGAGAGGCCTGTCTTGTTTGAGATTATGGCGGTTAATAAGCCGCTTGCGACTTATATCGCGGATTTGCTAGTCGAAGAGGATGAAGGGGGTGCTGATGATTAATTTCTTTTCTTCTACATCTCACCAGGTGACGGTGGAGAGAATGAGGGGATAATTGTACTTTTAGCTCTTATTCTTCCCTTTCTAGTTCTGAATTTTATTTCAAAAAAATACCTCTTGTTACTGTAGAATTGGGTTAAGTGGATGGGTGGGGTAGATGAGTGGATTGATGGATTTACATACCAATCTCTTGTCAAGTTTACTTTTACTTTTGAGATCGGGAATTGGCGAGGGCTTTGTTATTCCTTTTAACTTCTGATATTATGTCTCTTTTCTTGTATTTCCTACTTCTCTGAACCCTTTTTTATCTAAATTCTCTGCGGGAATGGGAATGGGAATAGGACTTGTAACTAACTTGACGAAATAGTCCCGTCCTAGTTGAGGTAGATGTTTGCAATCCAATCCAGTTCTATTCAGCCAGGATACTGCCGGGCAGGTGAGCTACCACGAGCAAAGTGCGCAGACAGCCTATAGAACGCGCAGAGATGATATCGATAATATATTCAAGGCTACCCCTTTCCTTCCGAGTCCCCGCTCACCTTGCTCCTAAATTCGAGAATTATATCCTTCAGATTCTCGCCGCCCAGAGAAAGAACCACAACATCTCACTCGCCCACACGCACAAAAACAAACCCCACCCACGAGATAGAGCCTCCCCAGCCATTCACATACCAGGGGTCTGAAGCCCACCGTATTATAACTCAAGCCCAGGCCATCATCACGACCAAACTCAAGTCGGCTACCTATATACCATACCGGTACCACTACCAAATTTGTTTCTTCCTTTTTCCCTCCCCCCCCAAAACCATTTACTCCAATGATATAACACGAGTGTGACCCGTGAATGAGGATAGGCACCATAATGCAAGCCCTACAAACCCCCATCCTGCGGGAAGCACTCCCACTCCCACTCCCACTCCCAGCCTTTCCCTCCCTCCCTCCCACTCACGCGCACACTCCGCTCCTACAACCAGACCGTGTACGGTACCATACCATGTGCATCGCTACGCCCATCCACCAACCACACACAAAAGCCCCCTTTCAAGATAAAACTAATAATAATAATAATAATCGTAGAATGTCTCCGCCCCGAGCAATTGGTATCGAGTATTGTCTTATGAAGCTTTGTCCCTCTCTTCCCTCTCCTCCCCTCCCCCTCCCCCTCCCCCTCCGCTCCCTTCCTTATGTAGATGGAGGATGTCCTCGGCACCGCACGGCTATAATGTACCGACAGGACAGGCGAGTTGATTGGCAATTGCACCCCAACCGAGTATGTAAAATTAATTAATAATTCCACTTGGAGGGGTAGGTAGGTAGGTAGGGAGTGGAGTTTGCTGTTTGGTGCCAGCGCAATGGGTTCTGGATTGGATAGGTACTGACTGGTAGGTTATATACAAGTGCGGTCTTTGGTACAGTATCATGCGGTGGGTAACTTGCTTGGGTAGGCAGGGTAGTGGTATCCGGGGGAGGAGGAGGAGGAGGAGGAGGAGGAGGGAAGGAGGGTTTATAAAAACGGGGTTTTTTTATTATCATGTTTCTCTCTCTCTTTTTCTTTTCTTTTTTTCCTTTCTATCATACTTCACTTTCTGCTGCTGCTGCTGCTGCTGCTGTATGTGCGCAGCTGTTGGTTACGGTAATCGATCTCAACGGTTTTCTTGTTTCTTTCTTGCTCAACACACTTTGTTCCCCCATCTCGCATTCTACGCCCTACATTCTCCATTCTGTTCTCCGCCCTTTTCGACTGCGGGAATTGTTTCCTTTGAATTTTATTTTGAATTTTATTTTCTCACAACGTGTCGTGTTTGTGGTGGCTTTGCGGGAGTACGTTGCGGTGCCTGAGGGCTGCGGCTTTGGTGTTGGGCCTTCGGCCCTAAACTGCGCTCTCGCCTTTTCTTTCTCTTCCCTCGGGTCCTACTTGCCCTTTTCTGCAGCCGGCCATCGCTACCCATACTTCCTTCCTACCTACCTACCTGCTTACCTTCCGCACACTCACGAAGCTTTCCTTTTTCTCAAAGGAATACCTCTTTCAAAACCGGCTCAACTCACATTTGATAAGAAGAAAAAAGACCCACGGTTTCCTCATCTTTCCTTCCCCTCCAGGGAAAAAAGAAAAGGCGCCTATCCGGAAAACGCTCCCCTAGAAAATAATAATAATAATAGAAGATGTCCGACAAGGCCCCCCCCCTCCTCGACAACCGTCAATCCTCCACTTCTTCGATTCAGAGTAATAATTCCGTCGGCGGCCGTGGCGAACGGGACACGTCTTTTAACGACGAAATTCAACATCAGCAACCACAGCAGCAACAGCATCAGAAACCCGCGCATCATCATCATCAGCAGCACCAGCGGACACACAAGAAGCAATTCGTTGTCGGAGGTGCACACTCGCGTCATCATACGCGGGTCCCATCGTACGGGCGGAATTTGAACAAGCTTGGGAAGTTGATGCCGTTGGAGACGTCGCCTGTGAAAGGTGGTGGAAGTGAGAAGCTGAAGGGTGGTGGGAAGAAGTTGACGTTTGAGGTTGATGAAGGTGGTGTTGGTGGTGGTGAAGGGAGTTATAAGGACGAGGAAGAACAAGAACTGATCGAGGGAGAAGAAGAAGAGGTTGAGGTGGTACCAGACGGGGGTGCAAGCGGTGGTGGTGGTGGGTTAGTAACGTCAGGTGGTGCTATTGGGGGCGGCGCTTCGACTAAGGGACTGGCCAAGTCGTCCAGTACTAAATCTCTCGATCTTCAATCGCGAGAGGGGGTGCGTCGGAAGTTGAATCCCACGAGTCGAAGAGCAGGTGCCGGTGAGGATAGCAACGGGAATAATAAGAGGGATAGATCACGGTCGAAATCTAGAGAGGACGGGAAGAATAAGAAGATTACCACTTCGTCTGGAGAGGTTTCTGTGGGCGTGCTTGTCGAGATGAATTCTGGCGCGAGGGGTGTCGGTGGCGGAGGTGGCGATGCACTGTCGACAATCACATCACCATCATCATCGCAGCAATTACAACAGAAGCAAATGCAGCAGCTTACATTCCAGCCTGCGCCAGCACAATCGAAATCGCAATCGCATATTCAACCTCAGAATAGCGGAAATGCCGGTACCAATACTCAACCACCTACCGCAAAGGAGCTACACACCCACCTCCTCCCACACACGAAACCTCCCAGCGCAATAATCCCCCCACAGGTGAACCACGAATCTATCTCCACGCATACTAAAATCCACCATACCCCTCCTCCGCCAAACGCGCCGATAACCCCTGCCCACTCGCTTCCCAACTCTCACGACCAACCGTTAACCTCCCGCTTCATAGACTTTTCAAATTCACAAGGCGGGGCTTCAACCAGCGTCTCTCCATCTTCCGGTGGCGGCGCCCGTCGCAGTGGTAGCATCGGGGGAGGAGATGACGCTCCCCCGCAATCCGCAACCTCATTCCCAGCTCCAAATCCTAACAACTCCTCATCCGGCTCGAAAATACCAACGGAACCCCCATCGACCTCCCGTGTCACCGCTGCCAAACCCTCCCGAACTCAACAGAAGCTCTGGCTCCAACGCCAATCCTCCCAGCATGAGCCCCCAATGGCAATCCCCCCCCACGCATACTTCTCCCAAATCTACCAGAACCCACCAACTCATCCTCAATCGCACCACCACACCCACCATCCCGCTTCCTCCGCTCACCACCCCTCCCCCTCCGCACCCCTCTCCATCCCACTCTCTTGTGTCACCCATCCAGCCCGCCTCACGAAGGAATTCGAGCGTGTGAACCGCGAATACCTCAACACCCGCCGCTTCATGAGCCCGATCCAGGACTCCCTGGAGAGAACAGCCGCTGGGCGTAACCTCGACCGGCGAATCCCCAGAAGGGGTCATTCCGTCGATGCAAGTGGCAACACCATGGGCCTTTCCCAGAGCCTGAAGGAAACGGGAAGCTTGAGGGTTGGTGGGAGAAGTGGCAGTGGAGTTGGAGCTAGGGATGATTCGGCCGTTGCAAGACAGAGTGTTGCTGAGAGGGGGAGGGAGAGGGAGAGGGAGGAAGATTTGCATGTTTTGTTAATGAGGATTTGGAAGGAGCCGCCGCCGGTGGTTTCTGATGAGTGAGATGTGCTGTGCCAATATGAGTGGATTGGCAGATGGATGGGGTTTTTTTCTCCTTTTACTACTACATCATAAAGCTCGTCATAGTCTTTGATTCGATTTCTTTTCTTTTCTCTTTATCATACGATGATTCATTTCCCCCTGTAAGTACACTCTCTCTTTCTTTCATTTGATTGGTACGTGGGTTACTTGTCTCGTCATTTGTCTTTTGCTTTGCTCTTCGTACGGGTGTAAATTAAATTAGGTGGTAACTATCTTTTTCTTCTCCTTTTTTTCCCCCCCTAAACCCACTTGACTTGACTTGCTTAGTCAATTGATTCAATTCAATTCAATGTCCGGATAGCCATGCTGTAGCTACAAATCTTGTTTCAAAGTGGAAGTATGTAACATATAATAAACGGTGCACTTTGAGACAAAAAAAAAGTTTTCAATAATAATACACTCGCATCCGCAAAGTTCTCGTAACACGTTCGGTACCCCTGTCAACATGGGCCCAGATAACAAGAAAGCGACAACTTTTTTTTCCGAGAGATGTTTTAATCCAGTAATGGCAGATTCCCCGTAGAGCATATTCAAAAGTTTTCCCCATAAATAGCCTCCGCAATCCCACAGTTTAAGGCCGTCAAGACTTCGGGATACATCACACGTTACGAGAACTTTGCGGCTTCCAGAGTCTAATACACTTGTGGGTATTACTATATCTACCCCCCCCCCCCCTCACACGCACACACCCACTCCAACAGCAGCAAAATCCTAAGAAATAACCCCCAAGATATACCCCTCCAACTCCTCATACGCCTTATCCAAATCATCATTCACAATAACCTTATCATGCACACCGGGGACCTTAGCAAACTCCAACTCCGCCCTCGCCCTCTCCAACCTCTTAGCCAAGCTCTCCTCCGTCTCGGTGCCCCTGCCCTCCAGCCTAGCCCTCAGCACCTCCAAGCTCGGCGGCTTGAGGAAGACATACTTGGCGCCGAGATCGGTGCGCTTCACCTGCTTGACGCCCTCCATCTCGATGTCCAGCACGCACACGCGGCCGCGCTCGGCCACGGCCCTGACGGCGTCGATGCTGGTGCCGTAGTAGTTGCCGCTGAAGCGCGTGTGCTCGATGAAGGCGCCCTGGGCGATGAGGGACTCGAAGGTCTCGGGCGTCACGAAGTGGTAGGCCACGCCCGGGGTCTCGCCGCTGCGGGGCGGGCGGGTGGTGTGCGAGATGCTGAAGCCGAAGGTTTCGGGGTGCGAGGCGAAGAGGCGGGCTAGGAGGGTGGATTTGCCCGTGCCGCTGGGGGCTGAGAGGACTATTGGGGGTTTGGAAGTGGGGGCGGCTGTCATGGTGGGTTAGCTGGGGAGGGTAGGTAGGTAGGTAGGTAGGGGAGGAGAGGAGAGGAGAGGAGGGGGGGAAAACCTGAAGTCATGGTGTGATGGTTTGGTGAGGATGAATTGAGTTTTGCTGTTGTTGTTTAAGGTGGTTTGGAGAGGGGGAAGTATCGCAGGTGGTTGTTGTTCATGAGGGACCAATCAACTAATCGGCCAATCAAGGTGGGGGAGCGTGGACTAGTAGCGTACTGTCGTGGCTCTTCCACGGGAGGCGTTCTTTTGTGGGTATTGGCAATCTTGACTATGGACAGTACTGGTGAAGATCACCAGCAAGAAAAAGGAGGAGAAACTATAAACTGATAATTAAAGACGAAAGACAAACACTGGCGGTTTCGATAAACCCCAATGCTCAGCTCACAGAAAGAAGACGACGATGATGGAAAACAAACTGTTGACAACGACAAAGGAAAATCACGATCAAGCTCCATCCTCCCACGAAGTCTTTCCCACTAGGTAACAAACGAACCCTTATCCACCGTGACTGCCATTTTGCGCGGCTACGAAACTAGCTACCCGGCCCATAACAATTACCGAAAATTATAGCAAGGCTATTCAGGCCTCTGACAGTACACGTCCCTGGCATGAATGGACCGAACAATCACCACGTCTCTTACAACCACAGCGATTGAAATTTCAACTCAGTTGACTTGTCATATTTTTGGTTTTGACCAATCCGATTCCTTGGACCCATCTTCACGACGGCTTCAAGTCTTTAGTCTAAGAGCATCCTACTCTTACTCTAATTTCATCACTGGAAGATTGATTTATCTCTTCCATCATATTTTATTTCACCTTTATCTATCCATCACCGTCCGGTATCGACTAAGATGGTTAAGCGAGGTGTCACGACGTTTTCGGCAACTCAGGTTGCTAAACAGGGGTTGGCTGTTTCGGCAGCATTGTTAAAGATGGCGGACCTGGAGAAGGAGGTATCGCGGTTGAGGCACCATGTTTCTGTTCTCTCGAGGCGGAATCATGGTCTTCAGAAAGAGTTGGATGGGCTACGGGTTGTGGGTGAGGGGGTGGCTTCGAATAAGGAGCCTGAGCCACAAGTGGTCGCTGAGCCCCCCGAGCCTGATATGGTTTATGAGGTGGCGCCTAGTGTGGCGTCGGGAGATGAGAAGGTGGTGGTGCCTGAGGCGAAGCCGGCGGTGGCTGAGTCAAGAGTGGCGTTAGTTGAGGAACCGGAGGTGGCGGAGGTGAGGCTGCCGAAGGGTAAGAGGAGGAGGTTGACAGTTGGAGGGGAGGAAGAAAGTGAGGATGAAGCCGGAGTGATGACGGTGATTCCGGTTGAGGAAGAGAGGGAGGTGATGGTGGCCCCGTTGGGGCCGAGAGTTCAAACGTTGGCGGTGCCCCGAGGCCCGAGGTTGGCGGATGGACCTACGGTCAGAGGGTGGAATGTGGTAAGAAGGGAGTTCCGGTTTGTGGACCGGAGTTTGATTGGGGAGCGCAATGGGATGGTGGGGGATACCTACCGTACCAGAGGGGTAAGTGCCCGTGCGCCGGTGAGAGGGAATTTTGGGGGACGATTTGTGGCGAGGGGTTATAGGCCTTACCGTTGATTGTTGACCGGGGTCAAGAGGGGCTTAGGATTCGCAGCGGGCGGAGATCGTGGGCGCTAAAGACTCACATGAATAGGCTCGGGGCTTGCGTGTAGGTTGACGGGAGGGTAATAGGGGAGGGTGGTGGATAGAGGAGGAGTTTTTAAAGGATGTTTTTATTTTTTGTTTGTTGGCGGTTGATGTTGGTGTTTTGGAATTTTTGTGGTTAAGGGCGAGCAGCAGGTACAGGTCCACCTCACCCGTTAGGCGTACCTATAGGGTATTTGATTGCGGGGAAAGATGGGTTAGGGTCGACGGCCGGGTGTGCGAGTTGATGCATGTCTCTTGCTATTGCACCGCGCGGGAGGATGGGTTGTAGAGTGGGTAGTTGGGGGGTGATGGGTAGTTGGGTTTATTGTTGGTGACCGGGTGGATAAGTAGTGGGCCATAAGCTTTAGAGTAGCGTGCGTGCCCCAAATGGAAAAAGTTTATAAAAAAAAAAAAAAAAATGGACCGAACAATCACCACGTCGCTTACAACCACAGTCATTGAAATTGCACCTCCGTGTGATCAATCACATTCCGGTTTTCGACCAATAGCATTCCTTGGACCCCTCTTCACGACGGCTTCAAGTCTTTATTCCTAGCGGATTTTCCCCTCGGTTTAATTTGTCTTTGAGAGATAATTTTATCTCTTTTCATCACTTTTATTTAACCTCCATCACCCGTCAACTGCCCGGTATCGGTAAGGATGGTTAAGAGAGGTTCTACAACGTTTTCGGCGACCAAGGTTGCTAAGGCGGGTTTGACGGCTACGGCCGCCCTACAAAAGATTTTGGACTTGGAGAAGGATGTCTCTAAGTTGCGACACCATGTTTCCGTCTTATCGAAGAGGAATCATGGACTGCAAAAAGAGGTGGATAGGTTGAAGAAAGAGGAGGTGGCGGTTGATTCTGAGGTGGCTTCGCCTGAAAGGGTTGAGGAGCCTGAGCCACTAGTTGTGGCTGAGCCCGAAGAGTCGGTAGTGGTGGAAAATGTGGCTGAGGCTTTTGTGGCTTTGGCAGGTGTGGCGGGGGTAAGGGTGGCGTCTGAGGCGAAGCCTGACGAGGCTGAGTCGAGAGTGGCGCTGGTGGTAGATGAAGAGGGCGGACCTTCGGCTATCGGGTATCCGGTGTCGGAGGGTAAGAGGAGGAGGGTGGACAATTCGTCGGAGGAGGGGGAGAATGAGAGGAGGAAGGTGCCTTTTGTTCCGTTGGGGCCGGCGGCGATGGTTCCAGTGGGGCCGAGGGCGGAGAGGGGTAGAGGGACGATGCCTGGCCAGTGGCGGTTGGTTGGGCCGGAGAGAAGGGAAGAGTTGGTGAGGTTGAGGGAGAATATTTTGGCGGGGGAAAGAGGTAGGGGTGGAATAGAGGGGGTGCGCAATGGGATGGGAGGGGATTCCTTCCGTACCAGAGGGTCTTATGCCCATGCGAGGACGGGTGGTAATGTGGGGGTGAGGCACGAGGGTTTTGTACCTTACCGACGATGGCGTTGACCAGGGTCAGGAGGAACTTGGGATTCGCAGCGGGCGGAGACCGTGGGCGCTAAAGTCTCACATGAACAGGTTCAGGGCTTGCGAGTAGGTTGTCGGTGGGGTGGGGGTGATAGGAGTAGTTTAAATTTGGTTGGTGATGGTTGGGTTGGCGAGAGTGCGGCCTGGAAAGTTATCCTTTGTATAGCAGATGTAGGGTCCACGATCGTATAAGATGTGGGCCATAAGCTTTAGAGTAGCATGAGCGC
>Ga0307513_10000593_pt1 | contig 51927 bp, 52 predicted proteins | sample 15_EM_MG_FD_202174 | JGI IMG/M metagenome (GOLD analysis project Ga0307513, IMG submission 202174) | Populus trichocarpa ectomycorrhiza microbial communities from riparian zone in the Pacific Northwest, United States - 15_EM | ecosystem: Host-associated > Plants > Roots > Unclassified | place... | reverse complement strand
GATGAGGATGATTACTAGTGAGAGGCATCACCAAAACCGCGTAAGCCAGGTCTGACCAGGTGGAAATGCTAGGCAAGCGGGAGGACATCTGGTCGCGCCAAAAATGGGTCTGTGACTTGAAACCAGCGCCAAAACGGGTCCTTCATCGGCATCTTCTGGCCGGGAGCCACAATGTCAAACTCACACCTCCCACGAGAAATCCTCGATTACGTGGTCGGCCTCCTACACGACAAACCAGACGCGTTGAAGCAGTGTTGTCTCGCCTCTAAATCCTGGGTTCCACGTACCAGAAAATACCTTTTCGCCAGTATCACCTTCAATCATGCCGACGATCTCGAGGCGTGGAAGAAGACCTTTCCGGATCCTGCAAACTCGCCCGCATATCATACCCGTTCACTATTCGTTGGTTGCCCACGGTTTGTCACAGCTGCAGATGCGGAAGAGGGCGGTTGGATTAGTTCCCTCGCGTTGTACAGTTCAAACTGCATACCCACCACTACCACCACCCGGAGATCTCTCTCGTCCCCTTCCACAACTTCTCACCGGCCCTCAAATCCCTCGAAGTGATCAACTCCCTGCCACGCTCACGGGTTTTCAACCTCGTTTGCTCCCTACCCCTTCTCGAGGACCTAACTATACGCGAACTTCGGATTGGGGGATCTGACTCTGACAGGATGGACTTTCAACCTTCGACCTCGCCCTTATTTACCGGCACCTTTAGACTTTATAGTGGGAACAGGACGGAACCCACCGTGCGCCGGTTGTTGGATCTGCCGGGTGGTATTCACTTCCGGAAACTCGCATTAACGTGGTATGGCGAGGAAGATCTTCGGTGGATCACGGCATTGGTGGTAGGGTGTTCTGATACCCTTGAATGCTTTGATATCCGACAAACTACGTTGTGTACGTTCCGCTAGTTCTTACATTTGGATCCAGTACCTCACTCGAACTTTCGTTTGCACCAGCGTGCGAGCAGCTGGCTTGTATTGACTTATCCAAGGGGACGAGGCTCAAAAACGTGATATTCCGGTGCGAGGGGCTGAACCCTAAGTGGATTGCTATGGCGCTCCAAACCATTACATCCAAACATCGAGATCTCCAGCAGATCACGATCCATGCTCCTTATCACCGTTGTCCTTCCACTCGCAAATCTAAAACCCCCAGAAAAGCGGCCGGGGAAGATAGATACAGGCAGTGGATGGATCTTGACAGCCTTCTCGTCCAATTATTGGAGTCCCGCGCAATCCGTACGAAGGTCATGCACGATGCGGGGAACAGCGAGAGGAAATCAGAGATGTGCGAGTACATGGGGAGTCTGTTACCGAAGACAGCAGAGAGGTATAATCCAACCAGGTGTATGCGGTGATGGTGGACCTACTGCCAGATCCGAGGACCGGCAGGCAATATGTTCCTCAAGAGAAGTTTTACCACTCATTCACATCAAAAGGTCAGGGCTCAAACTAATTCCATGCTATATCCAGAACGCTCATCCCATTATTAGTCCTATCTCTTCCAAACAGCGGCATGTGTTTGCGAGGGGCCTGAGGCGACTAACAGCGGGCTCGAGAGCGACCCATGACATGGGGATTGTAGTAAAACAACATCAAGACTCTTGTTACGAAGGGTGACGAGTCCGTCGCGGGTTCTGATCAGATTTGGCCTCGTCGTGCTCATCCCAAAGTTTCCACATCCCTTCATGCGAGAAATTTGTATGTCATAGTATGAATCATGTGCACTATACATAATGCTTTCTGCTCGTCATCGCTCCTCACTTCATACGGGCTCTCGACCTCATCGACAAACCGGTCAACCCGTGTAATACCATATACAGCCGACAGAATTTACCGTAGAACCTTGACTCACGTCTAAACCACTGACGATACTAACCATATTCTGCTTTGCCACCCTTGGAGGCGCGTAGGTGTGTGACCCGGAGAACATGATCGGGAGACTTCAAGTCGACGAAGCGTTCGATGCCATCGTTGTGAACATTCAATATACATCATCTCCGTCGTATTCCCCTGTATCCCCACATAACTTGATTATCTGGGGTGTGGGAGACGACGAGAAAGGGGGATCGAGACGAGGTACAAGGGCGATATCGGTATGGCTAATGGTGACGCGAAGGCGAGTATGGTAGTGGAGGAGCGGCCGGGGGGGGGGGGGTGCCAAGCTTGAGAGGATCCTGTTTTGTGGGGACAATGGAGGGCTCAATCCACTTCGCACTTTTCAGCGAGTGTGAAATCATCTCTCAGATCTCAGATCTCAGACCGTTACACCTCGACGGCTGCCAACGCCAACCCACGTCCCTTAATGTTTGAACGAAACACTCTCGACGTGGCCGCGCACGTAGTACCGCACACTCCTCGGCTTGCTTCATGTGATGGTAGTACTTACTACTTTGGGTGATTATCTTATATTCAGAGCCAGACGTTTGTGTGTTCCACGAATAAGGTCAGAGACCTCCCCGGTCTAGATTTCATTTGAATATGGCCTGTCCTCAGTAGTGATAACGGAAGCCACTTCACAAATTTCCTGGCCCGTCGCGCAGCCGCCAGTAATCGGATTCCCTCGCTTAGATTGAGTGGTTGTACAGCCTGCCGTCGAGGGGGGAGCATCTCAAAACCGCGTGACCCGGGTCGAGCCAGGCGGAAATTGTTGGGCGGGCGAGAGAATTTCTGGTAAGACACCCATCTAGTTCTCTATTGGCTGGTGACCATGAGACAGGCGATATAGTGCTAAACGCACTCTTGATGCTTCGGAGGGACGATTGAAAGGGTGGGGATCATCGGGCGTCTTGAAACCAGCACCAAAAACGGATCCTTCGCCTTCCGGCCGGAAACTACGATGTCGAATCCACGCCTCCCGCGAGAAATCCTCGATTACACGGTCGACTTTCTGCACGATAAACCAGGCGCGCTGAAGAAGTGCTGTCTCATCTCCAAATCCTGGGTTCCACGCACCCGAAAACACCTTTTTGCCCGTGTCAACTTCAATCATGCCCACGAACTCGCAGAGTGGAAGAAGACCTTTCCGGATCCTGCAAACTCGCCCGCATATCATACCCGTTCACTATTCGTTGGTTGCCCGCGGTCTGTCGTAGCTGAAGATGCCGAAGAGGGCGGTTGGATTCGAGCGTTCTCTCGCGTTGTACGGTTTGAGGTGGACACCCGCCGCTATTACCACTCGGAGATCTCTCTTGTTCCCTTCCACAACTTCTCACCGGCCCTCAAATCCCTCCGAGTGATCGGCTCCCTGCCGCGCTCACGAGTTTTCAACCTCGTTTGCTCCCTGCCTCTTCTCGAGGACCTGAGTATACGCGAATTTTGGGTTGGGGGATCTGACTCTGACGGGACCGACCTTCAACCTTCGACCTCGCCCTTATTTACCGGGACCTTTAGACTTTATAGCGGTGGCGGGACGGGATCCATCGTGCGCCGGTTGTTGGATCTGCCAAGTGGTATTCACTTCCGGAAATTGGTATTGACGTGGCGTAACGAGGAAGACGTTCGGTGGATCACGACATTGATGGCAGGGTGTTCTGATACCCTTGAATGCCTTGATATCCGACAGGCTCTGTATTGTACGTTCCCTTGGTTCCTGCATTTGGATCAGTACCTTACTCGAACTTTTGTCTGTACTAACAGGCAACCAGCAGGCTTGCATCGACTTATCCAAGGCGACGAGGCTCAAAAACTTGATATTCCGGTGCGGAGGACTGAACCCCGAATGGATTGTTATGGCGCTCCAAACTATTACACCCAAACATCGAAATCTCCGACAGGTCACGATCCATGTTCCTCATCACCGTTGTCCTTCCACTTGCGCATCTGAAAACCTCAGAGAAGCCGCCGGGGAAGATGGATCTAGGCAGTGGATGGACCTTGACAGCCTTCTCGTCCAATTATTGGAGTCGCACGCAATTCGTACGAAGGTCACGCATGGCAGGGAGAACAGCGAGAGGAAATTAGATATGTGCGAGAACATGAGGGGTCTGTTACCGAAGGTAGCAGAGAGTGATACAATCCAACCAGGTGTATGCAATGATGGGGGACCCACTGCCAGATCCGAGCACCGGTAGGCACTATGTTCCTCGAGATAAGCTTTACCACTCGTCCACATCAAAGGTTCGGGCTCGAATCAGTATCATGCCATATCCAGGACACTCACCCCATTATCAGTCTTCCGAAGAGTGGGATGTGTTTGCGAGGGGCCTGAGGCGACTCACAGCGGACTCGAGAGCGACCGATGACAAGGGGTCGTAGTAAAACAACACTGAGGCACTGCTACGGGGGGTGATGGGTCCGTCGCGAGCCTTGATTAGATTTGACCCCGTCGTGCTCATCTCAAAGTTTCCACATTCCTTCATGCGAGAAATTTGTATATCACAATACGAGTCATGTACATTATACATAACACCTTCTGCTCGTCGTCGTTCCTTCTCACTTCATTTAGGCTCTCCACCCCACCGACAAACCGGATAACCCGTGTAGTACCGTGTCCAGCTGACAAAAATTCCCGTAGAACCTTGAATTCCCTCGCATCCTGCGGTGGTAGAACTCTGATGGTATGCATTAAGCATGTCAGCAGGGGCCCGAGTGGCGAGGTCGAACGCTCCCCGCATCCACTTGAGAGGAGTATCGCTGGCAAGATATACCAGAGTCGAGACGGAACCTCCAAAGTCGTTGCACCTACGACCACGGCGCGGCCATCGACCCAACAACCTACTGCGCGAATGGCGCAAATCAGAAGGTTGTGGTCGTGGCTACTGAGGGACATCGAATGTAACGAGACATAGCCCCGCCGTCGTTTTTCGTAGAATGGACCCCTTGGGGTCCTTGATTAACGCTGGACAGGGGGTGCTTTTCGCACCGGGAACGATCCTGCAGTTTGTTAAGCTTTCGCCGGTGAACGAGGTGATTGGCACACTGGAAGATTTCGGCCGACCTGTCGCGCAGCCGCCAGTAAATATCGGGTTCCCTTGTTTGGATTGAGTCCGATCGGGTGGAAGACATCATCAAAACCGCATGACCCAGGCGAAAATTGGTGGACAGGCTGGAGCATATCTGGTCAGATATCCGAGCTGGCTCCATATTGGCTGGTGACCATAAGACAGGCGATACAGTGCTGAGCGCGTCCTTGGTGCTTCGCAGGGACAAATGAGAGGGTGGGGGTGCGGGGCGTCTCGAAACCAGCGCCAAAAACCGACCCTTGGCATTCTGGCCGGAAACCACGATGTCGAATCCACAACTCCCGCGAGAAATCCTTGATTACACGGTCGACCTTCTGCACGACAAACCAGACGCGTTGAAGCAGTGCTGTCTCGCCTCTAAATCCTGGGTTCCGTGTACCAGAAAATACCTTTTTGCCCATATCAACTTTAGTCGTGCCAGAGATCTCGAGGCGTGGAAGAAGACCTTTCCGGATCCCGCGAACTCGCCCGCATACCATACCCGTTCATTATTCGTTGGTTGCCCATGGTCTGTCACAGCTGCAGATGCGGTGGAGGGTGGTTGGATTCGGACATTTTCTCGGGTTTTATCACTCAGGGTGCACACTCGCCGCTACTACTACCTGGAGGTTTCTCTCCCCTTTCACAACTTTTCACCGGTCCTCAAATCCCTCCATGTGATTAACTCCCTCCCACGCTCACGGATCTTCAACCTCATTTGCTCCCTACCCCTTCTCGAAGACCTGACTATATGCGACTATTGGATTGGCGGAACTGACTCCGATGGGATCGACTTTCAACCTCCCACCTTTCCCTTATTGACTGGAACCCTTAAACTTGACCATGTGGAAGAGACCGCACTCACCGTGTACCAATTGTTGGACTTGCCAGGTGGTTTATACTTCCGGGAACTGATACTGACGTGGGATAACGAGGGAAACGTTCGATGGATCACGGCATTGGTGGTAGGGTGTTCTAATACCCTAGAATGCCTTGATATCCGGCACGCTATACATAGTACGCTCTCCTAGTTTCTTCATTTGGATCAGTACCTTACTCGACCCTTCGTTTGCACCAGCGAGCAAGCAGCTGGCTTCCATTAACTTCTCCAAGGCGACGAGACTCAAAAACACGATATTCCGGTGCGGAGGACTGAACCCCAAATGGATTGGTATGGCGCTCCAAACCATTACACCCGAACATCGAGATCTACAGCAGATCACGATCCGTATTCCTTATCGCCATGGTCCTCCCGCTCGTGTACCTGAAAACCTCAGAGAAGCCGCCGAGGAAGATGGATATAGGCAGTGGATGGACCTCGACAGCCTTCTCGTCCAATTATCAGAGTCCCGCGCAATCCGTACGAAGGTCATGCACGGCGTGAGGAACAGCGGGAGGAATCTAGAAATGTGCGAGCACATAGAGAGTCTGTTACCGGGGATAGCAGAAAGGGGTACGATCAGGCCAGGCCTATGCGGTAGTGGGGGATCCACTGCCAGATCCGAGAACCGGTAGGCAATGTATTCCTCAAGACAAGTTTTACCGCTCGTTCACATCAAAGGTTGGGGTTGGTATCAGTTCCGTGCCATGCCCAGAACGCTCATCCCACCATTAGTCCTGTCTTCTCCAAACAGTGACATGTGTTCATGAGGGGCCCGAGATGACTCACAGCGGACTCGAGAGCGACCGATGACGCGAGGATCATAGTAAAACAACACTAAGACACTTGTTACGAAGGGTGATGAGTCCATCGTGGGTTTTGATCAGATTTGACCCCGTCGTGCTCATCTCGATGTTTCCACGTCCATTCATGCGAGAAATTTATATATCACAATATGAATCATGTGTACTATACATACATAACGCCTTCTGCTCGTCATCGTTCCTTCTCACTTCATACGGGCTCTCGACTTCATCGACAAACCGGTCAGTCCGTGTAACACCATGTCCAGCCAACAGAATTTCCCGTAGAACCTTAAATTCCCTCCCATCCTGTGGTAATCGACCTCTGATGGTATGTAAGCCCGTCAGGAGGGACCTCGGTAGGTTTGGGAATGGCTGCAAATACACTCGGGATCAATTGAGCGAATATCCTCCAGGTTTCCTTCGTCGTGGCTGGGTGCAGGAATACGGGGGGGGGGGCGGTGGAAGGGGTTGATCGCTCCCCACATCCCCTTGAGAGGAGTATCACTGGTAACATATACCAGAGTTGAGACGGGAATTCCCAAATCGTCTAACGCACCTACGCCCTAGTCTTGTGCGAACGGCGCAGTTCAGCAGGTCGTGATCGTGGCTACTGAGGGTAACAGGACACAGCCCCACTACCGGCTTTTCGAAGAATGACCTCCTTGGGGCCCTTCATTAACGCTGGACCGGGAGCGCTTTTCGCGTCAGGGACGATGCGGCAGTTAGTTGAAGACAGGGAAACGGAGAGTCGCCGGCGGAGGAGGCGATTGGCACACCGGCCGATTTCGGCTTCCTCCGCCTTGCCGGCGCAATCTTTTGACATCGTTTCCAGCACCGGCGTGCCCATCAGCACCAGTTCCCAGCAGCTATACCATGAAAAACTTCTGGAGGCACGATAGCGATGGCTGGAACAGTTTCCAGGGGAGTTCCAAGAAAGGAAACATGGTCTTGAGAATATTTTGTCATGCTGCCGTCGAAATTTAACTCGCTGTATATATAAGCTCAGAGCGCCTCCGAGAAGCCCAGCAGTGACGTCTGTTGCATCGCGGGGACAATAATTCTCGCCCTCCTACATAGAACGATAGCCGCAGCCACAAAACGCGATTCCCTTGAGCGCACTTACAGAAAATACACAATGCTCCGTGTCCCTTCTGGCACTAAGTTAAGCGGGTTCGTTCAAGAGTCCCCCGCGCAGAAAGGTGAACCCAGAGTCGCGGGGCAGCGGGTCCTGCTGTTGAACTCGTTCAACCGGAATCTCGGGGCTGGCACATAAAACCTGCGTAGCCACCGCGGTGTTTTGGAAAATGGGGCTTGCGGGTGGATTGGTCGCCCGGCGGTCTTAAGCACGGACGGACGAATCATTTACACACGGTGATGCGAACGAGTCAACCGGCGACTGGGGGTTTCCTGACCCCTCGAGGTGGACCCATTGTTTGGCGGGCGGCAGTTTTTTCAAGGTCGTCCTGCGACGAGTTATAGCGGGTCGCCTGCGCCAAATTCGCTCATATCCAGGGGCCGTGAGGGGTTGAGGGGTCCCATGGCTTTGGGATTTTGGGACCTTGGGGCGCGGGCGTCTAGATCCATTGGTGAAACCACGAGGCGTACGGTAGGAAGGAAGGGAAGCACCTGTCAAAGGGACTGCAGGTAAGTACATTTACCGCATTCGTCACGGACCCAGCCAGGCGGGGGGGATATCTGGCCTGATCTGTCAGGGACAATTTTGCTGATGAATATAATTGTGCCAGATTCGGTTCTCTATGAAGTTCCTATTCAGGCATATCGATATTGGAAATTTGCATCCTGATATAACCGGAGCGCCAGGATCAAACCCGCATGCGTTACTTTGACAGCTTCCCTTCATCCTGTTGACAGCCTCCCTGCTTCGCTCATCAGACTGCCCAACATCCTGCGATCCCGCATCGTCGTGGCCCGAGTCCACACTACATATACCCGTCCGTCAGGATGCTATCCCGTCTCCTTCTGTTTCCTTCTTCTACTCACTCTCTGGGTACCTCCCCCTATTCCTAATGCCCCTCAGTTGTCCCCCGCTATTTCTTGTCGACGATCGACTGTCTCCTCATTCAAACTCTCGCAAAGAGCATTTAAGGGTGTCCTCCACTGGTATATCGTCTAACTATCCGAGGGCAGATGGCATACGCGAAGACCCTTGAATATGAGTCGTCCAAACAAAATGCTTGGATTGGTCATTTCTAGAGGTCTGTCCCAGTCCAAACCTTTCCCCCGAGTTCGTGGCCGACCGCCCACCTATTTCCAGGTGTACTCCTTCAACCCCTCTGCTCTGACACGGGACGTCGCTTACCTAGCTGGAGTTAGGTTGGAACCCCAGGCTAAGTTTGACCTGCCGTGCTTTCCGGACTTGGCCGGCAGTGGTTCGGTTCGAACTGAGTCCTGGCGTCAACACCGACGGCCCCGGTCGGCGGCAGAGGCAGAGTTCCGGTCTGTCCGTCGGCCGGCGGTGTTGTTCGGCTTGTCTCTATCTCTGTGGACTCACGCTGACCCCGGGCACCACTGGGATCGTGAGCGTCTTGTTGAGTCATCCACATGGTGATCGTACATTATTCTGCTGCCCCAGATAACCGTGCTGCACTCGTGCTGTTTCTCCCGTTATTTGCACGAGTGACCCCAGAGACTCAATTTTTCCAATGGTCGACGATGACATTGGTGCTGGTGGGACTTGAGCGTCTTTATCCTGCAGTCAGGGTGGGCCTTGGGTGTGGTTTAGTGAAAAAATAAAAATATAAAACTGCCGGATATTTCCTCACGTTCTTCAGCGGATTTCACATTGGTACGTTTAGAGCCTCCTCGTTCAAGCCCACTTTGCCACCACCATCTCGGAACACTTCTATGGCTCTAGAACCGAGTTTTACGGAGTCCAATGGCTCCCCTTTCGACGCTGTGACCACTAATTTGGATGTGCCTTGGTGTCAATATTCTACACGACCTCAATTTTTCCTTCCCGAGGACAATCCCTCCTACCGGGACATCTTTATACCGCCTCTGTCCTTCCAGTCCCCCCCATTTTCTACCAATGAAACTCTTCCCATCTTCTCCTTGGACCCCGACTGGGGGGTACCGCAAAGCGTCTTCCTCCCACCACAAACCTCCCACGAAACCCAAATTTTCCACCCCCGGTCCACGGAAACACCTCGTAACGCTGTGAGGAATCATACCTTTTGTTTCGTTGAATTCAGGGTATTGAGAGTCTTTGGTTGCATAGCTTCCAACGACCCCCCGTGATGAAGTGACTAGATTGGACTTTGGGTCTCCCGCCCCCGCACAGTCGCTCTGCAGCGTGGTTCCTATCTTCTCACTGGTGTGTGTACCCGATGCGTTCCTCTCAGCGTCTACTCATCCTTCAAACACACACAGCTGGCCCTATCCTCACCTCAGGTTACGGTTCTCCCATCGAACTGGATACGGGTCCCGCAGAGGGTTTATGATCATGGAACAAAACAGTGGGACTTCAAACCCTCAGAACCAATTTCTTTCAGCACGGGTGGTCGCCCAGGTGTCAATCTCCGAGATGCACTCCGCAAGAAATTTATCGATCTCGATGGCCAGGACGACCCGGTGCTGCAAGATTCCGCAGGAGCAATTTCGTGCCGATTGTTGGTAGGTTCCTTGCGATAGCTTTCTGCGATAGCAGCAGGGCTGACCCGGTCCTAAGTTCCCCGGCTACCCGGATAATGGCAAGTCGTGCCAGGTAAGACCGCTATATCAAATACGTTGCCACGTGTTGACCCCAAGGTGGAAGATTCATGCATTGAACTGGACCAGAAACCGTCTGGCAATACGACGCAACAAACTCGCCCACGAGGTTGCCAAGAAACTAAAACGGTACCTCGACCACATGGCGGTACGTTCGTATTGCGATGGGATCAACTTCGTAGTTGCTCATAAGCGCCTTGTAGAGGATCATTCCAGACGAATCCGCCGAAGATTGCTGGAGAATCGGGCAAGGTTTCATGCATATCGACAATATGTTCCTGGTCAGCTTTGTATCTGTCTCCAAGGGATCCTTCCAACCGGAGATCTGGGTCGCGGACCCCTCACGCGCAGGATGGCAATGAGGCCCATTTTGCCGTGATCGTGCGGGTATACCATGACCCCCCCACGTGTACTTATTAACACTTTGTATGCCTATTTATTCGTGTCTCCAGAAATGTCAGCTGTTTACGTTTCGATGGGCTGGTTTTTCCCACAGAATACAAAACGTTCTATATGCGGAGCGTACTTAAACTCTTCCTACAAACCATCATGCATATCCAACAAACCGCGTGTCCGAGGGCGCCCTCACCAACCTCATGCGACAGGACACGCGGTTTTCTGGTTTAGCGTAGGTAACACATTTGACTTGTTTTCCCATCACGTCGTGATAGCTATTGATGTGAGATTTACGAAACGAGACCTGATTTGACGAACTGGACGTCCAATCAGTAGAACCCCAGGCTCTCGGCCCCAGACCGATAGCACCACGGTAGACCCGGAAGAGTACGGGCTGATGAGCGATTTACCCCGCACATCATCTATTCGATAAGGTGTCCCGGCGAGCCGGTGAAGTGCACCGAACAGATTTTATATATGTATAGTTGCCTTGGGGGCTACTTTGCCGAATCAGTTTGTCCTACATCCATGTAAAAATGTATGTCCCAAACCTCATCGCCCCTTCCAGTTGCGGTTGGACTCTCTATTCCTGTTGTTAACCGAGCACGACCCCCACTAACTGCTGCTGAGATTCCGAGGACCACCCATGTGTAAGGCGACGGGAAATGGAGGAGCCTGGAGTCTGAGTAGTACGTCCACCACTCGATTACATCCCTCTAAACCGCGGAGAAAGCTGTGGTATGTCTGAACTAAGGTTGGCATCTGTGAGCTTCACACCTGGATTCCGATCACGCCCATCATGCTTTTGGTCACCCGGACCACCTCCGTTCCTCCGACTTTGGTCTTTTCCACTCAGCCGCATGGGCGGGGCCTCGAGACCTACACTCCTCCGTGGGAAATGCATGTACTCGTGGGAGGTCTTTGCAAATTCATCAATGATCTTCACCAGCTGATCGTGTGCACATCTCACCAGTGGGCGTCGAGTATCACGCACCCCTGAACGTTTTGAACTCACAATTAAGTAACGCACTTCCCTCTGCTCTGTTACCACTAGTATGTATTGACTCGAGGTCTTGAGGGGCCGAATGGCGAAAGCTCACGATTGCGACACTCGTTCTATCTTCCCGTGATGGTCCCTCACGACAGAGATGAAGCGGACGCGCTTCCCGAAGAGGTCAGGAGAATCGGCTAGAATGTCTGCGATCCGGATCCCTGGGTATTCTCTCCGGAGCGGATCGACGTACGTTATGTCTATCTTGTCGATCTATCTCCACAGTGTACCGTACAGTCGCCTGAGTAAGCACACTGAAGAGACCAGTCACGAACCGCAAACCTTTTCGCGTCTGTCTTGTGCCCCGTTCTCTTGAGCTGGATATGAAGGCTTAATGACTAATGAGTGTCTCAGCACTCTCGTTGATGGCCCGAGGGAGAATAGTAGGACGCACCAATGACTGAGTAAGTACTAACCGGATTCACAATTCGCCAGGTCCAAAGCTGCAACGGTAGTGCCTAGTAGCCAACGGGGTCTTTCACATATTAAACCAAGAGGTAAGACTCTTCTCTTGTTTGGTACTACGCGTATCGCCGTCGTACAATAGGGGTGTTCACGGTTGCAGCGACTGCAGCATCTGCAGCTGCTGCAGACGCTGACTAAGCGATCAAATTTCCTTACCCGGACGGTTACAGCTGCTTGCCCTTCGATAGCGGTACGGCACTTCGGCAGGGTCTGATTTTCGTAGCTGGGTTCAAAGTCCGCCGATGCGCGTGATGGCGTTTTGTAGTGGTTTCTAGTCCCACTACATTCGGTAACAAGCAATTACAATTCTTGGCACCCAGAACTCATCGGGCTGTGGCCGCATCCCTCCCCTCGCGTGTGTTCGCAAACAACCACTCCACTTAAACACCTACAGTGCTAGAAGACACCGGTAACACGTAATATATCAAATTGTGTGTCCCTCAATTTCGAGGCAAGGCAGAGGGCCCCGCGTTTATAATCGCTTGCTACCGAATGTAGTGGGACTAGAAACCACTACAAAACGCCATCACGCGCATCGGCGGACTTTGAACCCAGCTACGAAAATCAGACCCTGCCGAAGTGCCGTACCGCTATCGAAGGGCAAGCAGCTGTAACCGTCCGGGTAAGGAAATTTGATCGCTTAGTCAGCGTCTGCAACAGCTGCAGATGCTGCAGTCGCTGCAACCGTGAACACCCCTAATGTCGAACCCACCACTCCCGCGCGAAATCCTCGATTACACGGTCGACCTTCTGCACGACAAACCAGACGCGCTGAAACAGTGTTGCCTCGTCTCCAAATCCTGGGTTCCGCGTACCCGAAAATACCTCTTCGCCAGTATCAACTTCAACCGTGCCAACGATCTTGAGGCGTGGGGGGAGACCTTTCCGGATCCCGGGAACTCGCCCGCATATCACACCCGTTCACTATTCGTTGGTTGCCCGCGGTCTGTCACAGCTGCAGATGCCGAAGAGGGAGGTTGGATTCGGGCTTTTTCTCGCGTTGTACGGTTAGAGGTGCATACCCACCGCACTTACTGCCCGGCGACCGCTCTCGTCCCCTTCCACAACTTCTCACCGGCCCTCAAATCCCTCCGAGTGATCGGCTTCCTGCCACGCTCACGAGTTTTCAACCTCGTTTGCTCCCTGCCCCTTCTCGAGGACCTGAGTATACGCGAATTCTGGGCTGGGGGATCTGACTCTGACGGGACCGGCTTTCAACCTTCGACCTCGCCCTTATTTACCGGGACCTTCGAATCTTATAATAAGGGCGGGTCGGGACCCACCGTGCGTTGGTTGTTGGATCTGCCGGGCGGTTTTCAGTTCCGGAAACTGGTATTGACGTGGCGTAACCAGGAAGACATTCGGCGGATCACGGAATTGGTGGTAGGGTGTTCTGATACCCTTGAATGCTTCGATATCCGGCATACTATGTGTTGTACGTTCCCTCGGTTCCTGCATTTGGATCCAGTACCTCACTCAAACTTTCGTTTGCGCTAGCAGGCAAGCAGCAGGCTTGCATTGACTTGTCCAAGGCGACGAGGCTCAAAGACGTGATATTCCGGTGCGGGAAACTGAATCCCAAATGGATTGTTATGGTGCTCCGAACCATTACATCCAAGCATCAAGATCTCCAGCAGATCACGATCCATACTCCCTATCACCGTTGTCCTTCCACTCCCGAATCTGAAAACCTCAGAGAAGCCGTCGGGGAAGATGAATATAGGCAGTGGATGGACCTCGACAGCCTTCTCGTCCAACTATCGGAGTCGCACACAATTCGTACGAAGGTCACGCATGGCAAGGAGAACAGCGAGAGGAAATTAGAGATGTGCGAGAACATGAGGGGTCTGTTACCGAAGGTAGCAGAGAGTGGTACAATCCAACCAGGTGTATGCGGTGATGGGGGACCCACTGTCAGATCCGAGGACCGATAGGCACTATGTTCCTCGAGACAAGTTTTACCATTCGTTCGCATCAAAGGTTCGGGGTCGAATCAGTTCCATGCCATATCCAGGACGCTCACCCCATTATTAGTCTTCCGAACGGTGGGATGCGTTTGCGAGGGGCCTGAGGCGACTCACAGCGGACTCGAGAGCAACTGATGGCAAGGGGTCGTAGTAAAACAACACTAAGACACATTTGCTACGAAGGGTGATGGGTCCATTGCGGCCTTTGATCAGATTTGGCCCCGTCGTGCTCATCTCAAAGTTCCACATTCTTTCATGTGAGAAATTTGTATATCACAATACGAATCATGTGCATTATACATAACGCCTTCTGCTTGTCGTCGTTCCTTCTTACCTCATGGGCTCTCCACCCCACCAGCAAACCGGATAACCCGTGTAGTACCGTGTCCAGCTGAAAAAAAACTCCTGTAGAACCTTGAATTCCCTCGCGTCCTGCGGTGGTAGAACTCTGATGGTATGCACTAAGCATGTCAGGAGGGGCCCGAGTGGCGAGGTCGAATGTTCCCCACATCCACTTGAGAGGAGTATCACTGGCAAGATATACCAGGGTCGAGACGGAACCTCCAAAGTCGTTGTTGCGGCTACGCCCACGGCACGGCCATCGACCCGAACAACCTACTGCGCGAATGGCGCAAATCAGAAGGTTGTGATCGTGGTTACTGAGGGACATCGAATGTAACGAGACATAGACCCACCGCCGTTTTTCGTAGAATGGACCCCTTGGGGTCCTTGATTAACGCTGGACAGGGGGTACTTTTTGCACCGGGAACGATCCGGTAGTTGGTTAAGCTTTAAGCTTTAAGGATAAGGAAACGATGGATCGCCGGTGAACGAGGTGATTGGCACACTGGAAGATTTCGGCTGACCTGGTGGGAGACATCATCAAAACCGCATAATGGAACCCAGATCTAACCAGGCGGGAATTTCTGGACAGGCCGGAGCATATCTGGTCAGACACCCCTCTGGCTCTCTATTAGCTGGTGACCATAAAACAGGCGATGTAGTGCTGGGCGCACCCTTGATGTTTCGCGGGGACGTTGAAAGGGTGTGGGTGCGGGCGTCTTGGGACCAGCGTCAAAAATGGACCCTTCGCCTTCCAGCCGGAAACCACAATGTCGAATCCACGACTCCCGCAAGAAATCCTCGACTACACGGTCGACCTCCTGCACGACAAACCAGACGCATTGAAGCAGTGTTGTCTCGCCTCTAAATCCTGGGTTCCGCGTACCCGAAAATACCTTTTTGGCAATATCAACTTCAGGCGTGCCAGTGATCTCGAGGTGTGGAAGGAGACCTTTCCGAATCCTGCGAACTCGCCCGCGTATCATACCCGTTCGTTATTCGTTGGTTGCCCGTGGTTTGTCACAGCTGCAGATGCCGAAGAGGGCGGTTGGATTCGGGCGTTTTCTCGGGTTTTATCGCTCGGGCTGCACACCCACCACCGCGACTGCCCGGAGGTCTCTCTCGTCCCCTTCCACAACTTCTCACCGGTCCTCAAATCCCTCTATGTAATTAACACCCTCCCACGCTCACGAATCTTGAACCTCATTTGCTCCTTACCCCTTCTCGAGAACCTGACTGTACGCGAATATCGGATTGGCGGAACTGATTCCGATGGGATCGACTTTCAACCTTCCACCTTTCCCTTATTGACCGGAACCCTTAAAGTTGACCGTGTGGAAGGGACCGGACTCACCGTACACCGATTGTTGGACCTGCCGGGTGGTTTTCACTTCCGGAAACTGGTATTGACGTGGTGTAACGAGAAAGACGTCCGATGGATCACGGCATTGGTGGTGGGGTGTTCTGATACTCTAGAATGCTTTGATATCCGGGATGCTATGCATAGTACGTTCCCCTAATTTCTGTAGTTGGATCAGCACCTCACTCAAACTTCCGTTTACATTAGCAGGCAAGCAGCAGACTTGTATTGACTTGTCTAAGGCGACGAGGCTCAAAGACATGATATTCCGATGCGGGAAACTGGATTCCGAGTGGACTGTAATGGCACTCCAAACCATTACATCCAAACATCAAGATCTACAGCAGATTACGATCTGTATTCCTTATCGCCGTTATCCTCTCGCTCGTGAATCCGGAAACCTCGGGGGAGCTGCTGGGAAAGTCGGATATAGACAGTGGGCGGATCTTGACAGCCTTCTCGTCCAATTATCAGAGTCTCACGCAATCCGTACGAAGGTCACGCACTGCGGGGAGAGCAGCATGACGAAATTGGAGATGTGTGAGTACATAGGGAGTCGGTTTCCGAAGCTAGCAGAGAGGGGTATGATCCGGCCGGGCGTATACGGTGGTGGGGGATCCAATGCCAGATCCGAGGACCGGTAGGCAATATATTCCTCGAGACAAGTTTTATCACTCGTTCACATCAAAGGTTCGGATTCGAATCAGTTCCATGTCATATCCAGAACACTCACTCCAATTTTAGTCCTGTCTCTTCCAAATAGTGGGATGCGTTTGCGAGGGGCCTGAGGCGACTCACAGCGGACTCGAGAGCGACCGATGACACGAGGATCATAGTAAAACAACACTAAGACACATTTGTTACGGAGGGTGAGCCCATCGCGGGTTTTGATCAGATATGGCCCCGTCGGGCTCGTCTCAAAGTTTCCACGTTCCTTCATGCAAGAAATTTGTGTACTATAATACGAATCATGTGTACTGTACATACATGACGCCTTCTGCTCGTCATTGTTCCTTACTCCATACGGGCTCTCTATCTCATCGACAAACCGGTCGACCCGACAGAATTTCCTCGCGTCCTGCGGTGGTCGAACTCTGACAGTACGCAAACCGCCAGGAGGGGCCCGATGGACGAGGCCGAACGCTCCTCACATCCACCTGAGAGGGGTATCGCTGGAAAGATATACCAAGGTCGAGACGGAACCTCCAAAGTTGTCTGTTGCGCCTACGCCCATGGCACAACTATCGTCCCAAACACTCTGTGCAAATGGCGCAAATCAGAAGGTCGTGACGATGCCTACTGAGGGACATGGAATGTAACGGGACACAGCCCCGCCGCCGGTTTTTCGTAGAATGATCCCCTCGGGGCCCTTAAGTAACGCTAGACAGGGGGTGCACCGGAAACGATCCGGCAGTTGGTTAAGGACAAGGAAACGATGGATCGCCGGTGAACAAGGTGATTGGCACACTGGAAGATTTCGGTTGACCTGTCGCGCAGCCGCCGGTACATAATCGGATTCCCTTGTTTGGATTGAGTCGGGTGGAAGACATCATCAAAACCGCATAACCCAGATCTAACCAGGCGAAAATTGCTGGACAGGCTGGAGCATATCTGGTCAGATATCCGGGCTGGCTCCCTATTGGCTGGTGACCATAAGACAGGCGATATAATGCTGAACGCGCCCTTGATACTTCGCAGGGAGGATCGAGAGGGTGAGGGTGTGGGGCGTCTCGAAACTAGCGCCCAAAACGGGTCCTTCGCCTTCTGGCCTGAAACCGCAATGTCGAATCCACGTCTCCCACCAGAAATCCTCGATTACGTGGTCGACCTCCTACACGACAAACCAGGCGCGCTGAAGCAGTGCTGTCTCGTCTCCAAATCCTGGGTTCCGCGTACCCGAAAACACCTTTTCGCCAATATCAACCTCAAGCGTGTCTACGATCTCGCAGCGTGGAAGAAGACCTTTCCGGATCCTGCAAACTCGCCTGCATATCATACCCGTTCACTATTCGTTGGTTGCCTGGATTCCATCACAGTTGCAGATGCCGAAGAGGGTGGTTGGATTCGGGCGTTCTCTCGCGTTGTATGGTTCAAACTGCGTACCAGCCGCCACCACTATCCGGATACCTGTCTCGTCCCTTTCCACAACTTCTCACCGGCCCTCAAATCCCTCCAATTGATCAGCTTCCTCCCACGTTCACGAGTTTTCAACCTCGTGTGCTCCCTGCCCCTTCTCGAGGACCTGAGTATATGCGAACCCCGGATTGGCGGAGCCGACTCCGACAGGATCGACTTTCAACCTCCGACCTCGCCCTTGCTGACCGGGACCTTCGAATCTTATAATAAGGGCGGGTCGGGACCCACCGTGCGCTGGTTGTTGAGCCTGCCGGGCGGTTTTCACTTCCGGAAACTGGTATTGACGTGGCGTAACGAGGAGGACATTCGGTGGATCACGGAATTGGTGGTGGGGTGTTCTGATACCCTTGAATGCTTCGATATCCAGCATACTACGTGTCGTACGTTCCCTCGGTTCCTGCATTTGGATCCAGTACCTCACTCAAACTTTCGTTTGCGCTAGCAGGCAAGCAGCAGGCTTGTATTGACTTGTCCAAGGCGACGAGGCTCAAAGACGTGATATTCCGGTGCGGGAAACTGAATCCCAAATGGATTGTTATGGTGCTCCGAACCATTACATCCAAGCATCAAGATCTCCAGCAGATCACGATCCATACTCCCTATCACCGTTGTCCTTCCACTCGCGAATCTGAAAACCTCAGGGAAGCCACCGGGCAAAATGGATCTAGGCCATGGATGGACCTCGACAGCCTTCTCGTCCAATTATTGGAGTCCCACTCAATTCGTACGAAGGTCACGCGTGGCATGGAAAACAGCAAGAGGAAATCAGAGATGTGCGAGCATGTAAGGGCTCTGCTACCGAAGGTAGTAGAGGGTGGTACAGTCCAACCAGGTGTATGCAGTGAAGGGGGATCCACTGCCAGATCCAAGGACTAGTAGGCGTTATGTTCCTCGAGACAAGTTTTACCACTCGTTCGCATAAAAGGTTCGGACTCGAATCAGCTCCATGCCATATCCAGGACGCTCACCCCATTTTTAGACTTCCGAACTGTGGGATGTGTTTGTGAGGGGCTTGAGGCGACTCACATCGGAATCGAGAGCGACCGATGGCAAGAGGTCGTAGTAAAACAACACTGGGCAACACTGGGACACTTGCTACGAAGGGTGACGAGTCCATCGCGGGCTTTGATCATATTTGGCCCCGTTGTGCTCATGTGTCAAAGTTTCCACATCCCTTCATGTGAGAAATTTGTATATCGCAATACGAATCATGTGCATTATACATAACGCCTTCTGCTCGTCGTCGTTCCTTCTCACTTCATACGGGCTCTCCATCTCATCGACAAACCGGTCAACCCGTGTAATCCCGTGTCCAGCCGACAGATGTTCCCGCAGAACCTTGAATTCCCCCGCGCCCTGTGGTGGTCGAACTCTGATGGGATGCAAGCCTGTCAGGAGGGGTCTGATGGGCAAGGTCGAACGCTCCCCACATCTACTTGAGAGGAGTATCATTGGCAAGATATACCAGGGTCAAGACGCAACCTCCAAAGTTGTCTGTTGCGCCTACGCCCACGGCACAACTATCGACCCAAACAGCCTGCGCGAACGGCGCAAATAAGAAGGTCGTGATCATGTCTACTGAGGGGTACCAAATTTCACGGGACACAGCCCCGCCGCCGCTTTTCGTAGAATGGACCCCTTGGGATCCTTGATTAACGCTGGACAGGGGGTGCTTTCGCACCGGTAATGATCCGGCAATTGGTTGAGGACAAGGAAACGATTGATCGCCGTTGAACGACCCACTGATGATCGTCTTCGATCAAGACACGTCTTTCCACGTCGTCCACCACGCGACTGTGATCATGGGTATTTCACCGTCTATTCCCCATTTCCATCGTAGATCTGACTACCAGGCTCCCCAAGGACCCAACCCATCAGAGCCTAAAGCGCCCGTGACGCTCCCTTCAGAAATCTTGGACAAGATCCTCGAGTACATACCAACAGACGAGAAAGGTCGATGGACCCTGATTGCATGCGCTTTGGTGGCTGCTTGGTGGACAGGGCCCAGCCAAAGGCGTCTCTTCTCATCGGTCTCGGTCAATGACAATAACTACCAGCGATGGGTAGACGGCGTTGCCCTCTCTGGATCCAAGACCCACCTTCTCCACTACGTCCGCTCGTTCCGGCATCACCGTGTTCCCAAACGCAGCCTCAGGTACTCAGTATGGGACCTCCCGAAAGAACCCGGAGAATACATTTCCGCTCTCCGCAATATCCATAGCCTCCAGTTGGTTAATATCAGGATTGACCCCCTCAGCAAAGAACTTCAGACTTGTCTCTCGGCGTTTCGTGAAACCCTCACCAGTCTCACCCTCCTTTTCTTCGTCGCGTCATTCAGTGCTTTTGTGTCTCTGATTGATTATTTCCCCAACATCACCGCCCTTCAACTCGGTATGTTCGCGCTAAACCCAGATGAAGGACCCCTCCCATCATTATCTCGGCCGCTTCGGGGGAAGATACACATTCGTCCACCTCACCCTGGTTGCTTGGGGTTTATTGATCGATTAGCCAAGTTGGACCAGGAGTGTGAAGAATTGGTTATTGGCGCCACCAACGCCAACTTGGAAACCGAGTTTTTTGTGCGTGCCCTTCAATTCAGCACCGCCAAATATTTGAGGCTGCTCGGAAGTTTCGAACGTGAGTATTCTCTCCACACTCTGTCCTCACTGAACGTCCTTACACAACCTTTCAACAAGTCCTGGACAGAACGGTAGTCACAATCAGTCACTTTCGGCAACTTCGAGAATTGCAACTGACGGAGACTTGGCCAAGTCCTACCCATGAAGTTCTCCTTTCTTCAATCACCTCCACCGAACTTCAGAGGATTATCTTCCCAGTGAGGCCCATGTTCCATTCGATTATTCCCATGCAGCGCATTCCGACGTGGGATTTGGTTGACAAATGGTTGTGTGAGCTCGTGACTCGGCTGGGTACGGCAGGGTACCGTCACACGTTAGAGGTAGAAGTGCGACTCACCGAACCCGGTGATGACCGTAGGAGGTGCGAATTTACCGAGTTTTTACCTGGGTTTAGGGAGAAAGGGGTTGTGACCATCATAGACGCTGCCCGCAATCTGGTCCTTTATTCTTCCGCTGGTGGCCGCTAGAGTCGAACTTCACCAATCAAACAGCGGAAAAACCCGCCGTGAAAACTTACCCGAACACCACCTACAGCAGGTAATGAGGAATTATTCCGCAAAGGAAATGTTGACTTTATGCTTAAGTTTAGACCAGTTCTTTCACAGGAAAGGCGAACAGGAAACCCTTGAAATTAAAATGATGAAACAGATAAGAGCTGCTCTCATTCAATAGCATATGATAATTCTTTGCATTTCTTGACTCGCTTTGCGCCCCGGATACCGATTCGAACTTCAGCATAAAATCGGCATTCTTTCACGGAACAATACACCATTGCCTCCGGTGGCCATAATGGGCAGAGGTCTTTTTCGCAGCCTTCTGATACGTACGGTCACACCAGGGACTCAAGTGGATGATATATATTATCCTGGTTCGCATGGGTTATTGATGGGTTGCATCAACGGTATCCCATGTCCGTTTTCCGTGGGTATAAAGTGGATTCAGGATTGACCTGTGCTCGGGTTGAGGACTATCACCATAGGCCTCTACACGAAGTCTCTGGTACTTCTCGCCGTCGCCGTCGCGCAAACCATTGGAGCGATCTATGATCAAGTCTCCCAGCTCCCAACGCATACCTACGATTATGTCATCGTTGGAGGCACGTTGCACGAGACTGCGCCATGAACTGGAGAGAAGAACTCAGTCATAATCATTTTTAGGTGGTACTGCCGGCAATGTGATTGCAAATCGTTTAACCGAAAACAGCGACGTCCAAGTACTCGTCCTGGAAGCTGGAGGAAGGTGAGTTCCAACAATCTTCATTGTACCAACGACAACAACGTTCACTGAACCGCAGCAACGAAGGTATCATCGCGTCCATCATCCCGCTCCTGGGTCCCTCTTTGGCACCGTCTACCGTGAGTTCGATTAGTTACAACCGTGTTTCTTCAATCCACTGACCGGCGAAACAGCCATACGACTGGAACTACACTACAGCTCCGCAACCTGGTCTCAATGGCCGTAGCATTCCTTACCCCCGCGGGAGGGTTTTGGGTGGGTCAAGCTCCATCAGTAAGCCCCTCTGCCCGTATCGCGGTTACATCACGTTTACCTTCCGAACCCGTCTAGACTACATGGTATACAATACCGGTTCCAAAGATGACTGGGATCACATCAATAGAATCACTGAAGACCCCGCCTGGACCTGGGATGCAATGGCACCCTATCGTGATCTAAACCAAAGATACGTCTCGCCGAACGATCACCACGACGACGTCAGTTCAGAAGCAGGCATTTTCTCTCCTCTATTCTTATCACTCTTCCCAGACGAACCAATACCTCCCGTCGGCACACAGTCATGACGGGATGGTACCCATCAGCCTTCCTGGGTACTCGTGGCCTATCGACTCGAGAGTTATTGCAGCCACTACTGAACCTTCCTTTGCATCCGACTTTCCCTTCCAGCGGGACATGAATACCGGAAACACCGTACGCCTCGCATCAGTTGTCATATCATCCCGGCAGTTTTTTTGATTGGCTTTCGTTTTGGGGAACAGATTGGCATTGGTTGGGTACCGGGCAGTATCGGCAACGGCCAGCGCAGCAGTTCTGCTACCACATACGTTGGACCGAATTATGTCAATCGCCCGAACCTCCACATCCTGGTTAACGCTCATGCTACAAAGCTCCTCGAGACGACCGGCCTTCGTACCACGACTCCTTGCTTCAATGTGGTTGAATTTGGGACCGGACCTTCTAGTAAGTCAACAAACCCACAATCACACGCGTCCTCTCGTTTACAGGTACCAGGCCAAAGGTGGAAAATGACCGCCCGTAAGGAGGTCATTCTGAGCGCAGGGGTCTTTGGCACTCCACAGCTTCTTATGCTCTCCGGAATTGGAGATCCGGCCGAACTTAAGAGTTTGGGTATCACTACCCGTGTCAACCTCCCTTCAGTCGGCAAGAACATGACTGACCACACATACCTCATGAATGCGTGGCAGATCAATACCAATGAGACATTCGAGACCTACCTTGCTCCCGGCACTCTCCCCCAGCGCATTCAGGAATGGAATCAGACTCACCAGGGACCACTCTCGTGGACAATTACTAACCAGATGGCTTGGATGAGGCTTCCTCAGAACGACCTGATTATCCAGACTCATGGGGATCCTTCCCCCGGCCCAACTTCGGCCCATTACCAACTCATCTGGGGGAACGGGTGGATAGTCCCCGGGGTCCCTAAACCAGAAGGAAGTTGGATGACATTCGCTACCAATCTCATCTCCCCAAACTCCCGTAAGTGTCTTTTTCTGTTTACCCCCTTGTCCAATCTCTCATCATCTTTTTATCGGATAGGTGGGACATTAAAGCTAAGGAGTCTGGATCCATTTGATTCTCCCATCATCGATCCTAATTATCTGGGCACCGACTTTGACATCAAGACTATCGTCGCCGCCATCAAACTCGCTAAACAATTTGTCACTGCTGAGGCCTGGAAAGGGTTCGTCGGCGCCCTGTGGGGGGACTTGGCCTCTGCGAACACGGATGAAGAGATCATCCAGTATGCCAGGAACTACGCTTCCAGGTACGTTGAGATTCTGGATCATTCCACACTTGGATCTCCTGACACTAGTGATTGGGTGTAGCGGGGTGCACGCCGTTGGAACCGCAGGGATATCCCGGCGCGGGGATCCTTGGGGAGTTCTAGACCCTGACTTGAGGGTCAAAGGGACGAACGGGCTTCGCGTTGTTGATGCGAGCGCCCTGCCCTACGTTCCCGCTGCTCCCAGTAAGTACTTCTCTGTAGTGTGGTGGTGTGGAGGCCGGTATCTGAATGTTTACAATAGCACAAGGGCCGGTGTATCTCCTCGCCGAGCTTGCTGCCGCGAAAATAAAGGCAGCGTGGTGATTATTTATCGATATTCTTAGAAGTATCTCGAAAGGCCACATACATCCTCTCACGTTTATCATTACACCCCGCCGTTAATCTTGTTTTCCGTACTCCTCACCATTATTAATCGTTCGCTTGAGGACCCCGTGGCTGACCAAGGTCCGCTCGAAGTAAGCAGGAGATTTACGGCACTGACGGATGGAAAACGTGTCCGACTACGGTCTGGGTGTAAGATAGGCATTTTGCTCTGGGGCTGGCCGCACGTACCGTGAAAACTCTCGATAACTTTGCTCCTCTCTTTTCGCAATCACCCAACCTGGTCACTGAATTCTTTAACACTTGACGAGTGTCATGAAGTTCGGTCCTGGACCACATAAACGAACAATCTCTGTCCGGTTCGACCATCCCCTCGCGACAAGGAGTTATACGTACGCGTCCCACGTAGGACGTTATATCATACATATATGTGGGTCTACATAATACCCACGACCCCGCGACACAATCCCCCATCCAGCTCCCAGCGGTACAAAGATCCGTAGCCCTGTGTGAAAGAAAAAACGGACGTCCGCCTGTTCTATTTGATCCCAAACAACGTTTTTTCCTCAGCCGTCTACTCGAGAACAGGTGGTGGGTGAGCCTCGGTGTTGAATATCTCTGGGTCGATCGGATCATTGCCTAAAAACGTGAGGTAGAGGTATTTGAGCCTAGATCCAGTCCGCATCAGCCAAGTTCATCCAGAAGTGAAGGTGAAACCTACGTTTTCGCAAGGAAGTAGCTGCCAAAGTAAAAGGTGGATGATTTTTTATATTTAGCAAGAGGCGTTGGGTATTTGTAGGGACCAATCTCGCATACCTCGGCATATCGTCCATTTCGACGAAAGAGTGACCGCTCTCGGCCTTTGTATGTCCCTCAATGGAGATGAGGACCCGCCAAGTATACTCCCTCCACCGATATTCCCCTGTCGTCTTCCATAGAAGATAGAGTGATTCCACAGTCTATCGACAGTAGTCAGTAATTCTCCGATAGGGGTTCTTAAAGATCTGTTGACCCACCTCCGGTCTAATCAAGACCCTGTCTGCAGCCGCTCCCACGGACAGCACCTCTGGAGCGAGGCTAGGTCAAGACGCGTGACATGAATTTGAGGTTGACTGTAGGGAACCCACGATCGAACGTCCGTCCAGTTTTGAGAGACCAACCTCAGCGCGGAACATTCTCCCCCGTTGCAGTGGGTTTCCCTCCGGCCAATGCGGAGTTCACTCGGGAGACCTGGGGTCCCTCAGTGTCTGTCGCATGACGGATGATGCAACGGATGATACATACTTTCCCTTAATGTTCCCAATGGGCGCTTCAGCTTCTGACCGGAAACCACAATGTCGAATCCACGCCTCCCACGAGAAATCCTCGATTGCGTGGTCGACCTCCTACACGACAAACCAGACGCGTTGAAGCAGTGCTGTCTCGTCTCTAAATCCTGGGTTCCGCGTACCCGAAAACACCTTTTCGCCAATATCAACTTCGATCGTGCCAGCGATCTCGAACGGTGGAAGGAGACCTTTCCGGATCCTGCGAACTCACCCGCACATCACACCCGTTCACTATTGGTTGGTTGCCCGCGGTCAGTCACAGCTGTAGATGCCGAAGAGGGCGGTTGGATTCGGGCGTTCTCTCGCGTTGTACGATTCGAGCTGCACACCCACCACAACTACCGCTCAGAGATCTCTCTCATTCCCTTCCACAACTTCTCACCGGCCCTCAAATCCCTCCGAGTGATCAGCTCTATCCCACGCTCACGAGTTTTCGACCTCGTTTGCTCGCTGCCCCTTCTCGAGAACCTGAGTATACACGAGTTTCGAATGTGGGGAGCTGACTCCAACGGGATCGACCTTCAACCTTCGACCTCACCCTTGCTGAACGGGACCTTCGAATCTTATGATAGGGGCGGGTCAGGACCTACTGTGCGCTGGTTGTTGGGCCTGCCGGGCGGTTTTCACTTCCGGAAACTGGTATTGACGTGGCGTAACGAGGAAGACGTTCGGTGGATCATGAAATTGGTGGTGGGGTGTTCTGATATCCTTGAATGCTTTGATATCCGACAAGCCCTGTATGGTACGTTCCGCTGGTTCCTGCATTTGGATTCAGTAGCTCACTCAAACCTTCGTTTGCATGTAGGCGAGCAGCAGCCTTGCATTGACTTGTCCAAGGCGACGAGGCTCAAAGACGTGATATTCCGGTGCGGGAAACTGAACCCCAAATGGATTGTTATGGCGCTCCAAACCATTACACCCAAACATCAAGATCTCCGGCAGATCACGATCTGGACTCCTTATTACTGTTATCCTGGCACTCAGGAACCTGTAAACCTCAAAGAAGCGGCCGGGGAAGCAGGATACAGGCAGTGGATGGACCTTGACAACCTTCTTGTCCAATTATTGGGGTCCCGCGCAACCCGTACAAAGGTCGCGCACGGCGCGGAGGACAACGAGAAGAAATTAGATATGTGCGAGCACATAGGGAGTCTGTTACCGAAGATAGCAGAGAGGGGTACAATCCAACCAGGTGTATGCGGCGGTGGGAGACCTACTGCCAGATCCGAGGACCGGTAGGCAATATATTCCTCAGGACATGTTTTACCACTCGTTCACATCAGAGATCAGGGCTCGAACCAGTTCCGTGCCATATCCAGAACGCTCATCCCATCACCAGTCCTATCTCTTCTAAACAGCGGCATCCTAAGGCGACTCACATCGGACTCGAGAGCGACCGATGACACGGGGATCGTAGTAAAACAACATCATGACGCTTGTTACGAAGGGTGTTGAGTCTATCGCGGGTTTTGATCAGATTTGGCCCCGTCGTGCTCATCCCAAAGTCTCCACATCCCTTCATGCGAGAAATTTGTACATCATAGTATGAATCATGTGCACTATACATAACGCCTTCTGCTCGTCGTCGTTCCTTCTCACTCCATACGGGCTCTCCACCTCATCGAAAAACCGGCCAACCCGTGTAATATCATGTACAGCCGACAGAACTTCCCATAGAACCTTGAATTCTCTTGCGCCCAGCGGTGATCAAACTCTGATGGTGCGTAAGCCTTTCAGGAGGGACCTCGGTAGGTTTGGGAATAGCTGCAACTCCACGTGGGATCGAACGAAAGTCCTCCAGGTTTCCATCGTCGTGGCTGGGTGGAGTATGGGGGGGGGGGGGCGATGGGCGAGGTTGAACACTCCCCACATCCCCTCGAGAGGAGTATCACTGGGAAGATATATCAGAGTCAAGATGGAAGCTCCCAAATCGTCTGTCGCACCTACGCCCACGACCTAGCTATCGGCCCAAACAACCTGCGCGATTCAGAAGGTCGTGATCGTGGCTACTAAGGGACAAATACGGCCCCACATCAGGAAAGAGGAATTTTACTTTTCCGTCGCTTTTTTCAATCTTTTCGTAAGAAAAGGTGGAAAAAAGAGAAAAGTACATACTTATATAAGCTATGTCGTGAGTTTATACAATTTGAGGCCCGAAAAGCAAAGGAAAAGTGCAAAATAAGCGAGAAAAGGCGAAGAAAAGTGGGCCATGAAAATAAGTGTTTTGCTATCTTGCTGATGCACCACCGGCATTTCGTAGAATGGCCTCCTTGGAGTCCTTCATCGACCCTGGACCGGGAGTGCTTTTCACGTCGGGAATGATGCAGCAGTTACTTGAGGACGAGGAAATGAAGAGCCGCCGACGAAGGAGCCAGTGAACGAGTTGATTGGCACGCCGGCAGGTTTCCGCTTGATCCACCTTACCAGCGCAGTCTTGACATCGTTTTCAGCACCGGCCCCCAGCAGTTACGCTATGGATAACTTCTGGAGGTGCGATAGCGATGACTGGAACAGTTTCTGGGGAATTTGAGTAAAGGAAACATTCCCTCCATTTCTCCGAAGCAAACATAACCCCAAAGGAGGGTTTCCAGGATTGGAAACGACCGGAAGAAAACGAGGTCTTGAGGATATTTCATATGTCACGCTACCGTCGAAATTCTCGTTATGAGCCCGGAGCGCCTCCGAAGAATCCTGTAATGACATCTGTTGCGTCGTGGGGACGATAATTCTCGACCTCCCAGTAGTCCCCCTGAGTGCTCTTACAGAGTTTGCTGTCTAAGCGAGTTGAACATATCCGGCCGGAATCTCGCGGCTGGCACATAAAACATGCGGAGCAACCGGGGTGTTTTGGAAAATGGGACCAACAGAAGGACGAATCGTTTGCATGCGGTGGTGCGGACGCGTCAACCGGCGGCTGGGAGCTGTTTTTCTGACCCTCAGGGTGAACCCATCGCTTGGCGGATGGGACAGGTTGCAGCGAGGACGCGCTCGCTCATATCCAGGGCCCTGAGGTTGGGGGACCTCAAGGCCTCATGGCTTTGGGATTTTTGAACCTCAACGCCCCTTTCGAGCGCTCCAATGAAATCAGGATATAATTGTGATTGGCCAACACCGGCGGAGATACTAGAGTCGAATCTGGAACGATTGTGTTGGAGGGTTGATAACATTACCCGAGAGAAGAACACAAAATCTGTTTTGACAGGCGCTTCCTTTCATCAATGGGATCTGAAAACCCGCGTCCCCAGGCTCCAAAACCCCGGACTCGCCGCCGGCGACCTGCCGTCGGCGATGCAGGGCACCCGCACATTCTCGTGACACTACATAATGCCCTTCCGTCAGCGTGCTATCCGGTCTTCCTTTTTTTTCCTTCCTCTACCCACTCTCTGTGTAGCTCCCCATATCCCCAACGCCCTCAGTTGTCCCCCGCTATTTCATGTCAAGATCAACCATCTCCTCATCCTAACTCCCGCAAAGCCCATTCAAGGGTGTCCTCCACTGGCGTATTGTCTAACTATCCGAGGGCAGATGGCATACGCGAAGACCCTTGAATATGGGTCCTCCGAACGAATCCTGAGATTGGCTATTCCCAAAGGTGTGTCCTAGTCAAACTCTTTCCCCAGATTTCGCCGCCGACCACCCACCCACCTCCAGCTGTATTCCTTTAACCCCTTCTGCCCTGGCGCCTAACGCCATCTACTCAACTGGAGTTCGGTTTAAACCCTAGCGGGCCAGATTTGACTCGCGGTACTTGCCGGATCCGGCCGGCAACGGTTCGGTTAGATGGCCTCAATGCCACTACCCCGGTCGGCGGCGGAGGCAGAGTTCCGATCTGCTTGCCGGCCGGCACTGCTGCTCGGCTTGCCTGGATCTCTGCGAACTCTTATTGACCCCTGCCACCGCTGGGTTTGTGAATGTTTCGGCGAGTAACCCTACATGGCAGTCATCCGTTATTCTGCTGCCTCAGATAACCGTGCTGATTCTCCCGCTGTTTGGATGAGTGACCCCAGAGACTCGAATTTTCTAACGGTCGACAGTGACATCTGTACTACTGGCGCGACTCGAGCGTCTCTGTTCTATGGTCAAGGTGAAGCCTTGGGTGCGGGTTTCAGCGAAAATATAAAAATATAAAACTGTCGGATATTCCCTCCCGTTCTTCAGCGAATTTCACATTTGTATGTTTCGAGCCTCCTCGTTCGAGCCCACTTTGCCACCACCACCTTGGAACACCGCTATGGCTCCAGAACCAAGTTTTACGGAGTGCTATGGCTCCCCCTTCGACGCTGTGATCACTGATTTGGATGTGCCTTGGTATCAATATTCTACACGACCTCAATCTTTTCTTCCCGAGGACGACCTCTCCTGCCGGGACATCTTTATACCGCCTCTGTCCTTCCAGCTCCCCCCCTTTTCTACCAGTGAAATTCTTCCTATTTTTTCCCTGGACCCCGACTGGGGGGTACCCCAAAACGTCTTTCTCCCACCACAAACCTCCTACGAAGCCCCAATTTTTCACCCCCGGCCCACGGAAACACCTCGTAACGCTGTGAGGAATTCCGTACCTTTTATTCCGTTGAATTCGTGGTATTGAGGGTCTCTTGTTGCATAGTTTCCCGTGGCCCCCCGTGACGAAGTGACTAGTATGGAGTTTAGGTCTCCTGCCCCTGCACAGTCGCTCAGCAGTGTGGTTCCTATCCTCTCACTGGTTTGTGTACCTGATGTGTTTCTCTCAGCGTCTGCTCATCCTTGAAACAAACTCAGCCGGCCCTATCTTCACCTCCAGTTACAGCTCTCCCACCCAACTGGATACGGGTCCCGCAGAGGGTTTATGATCGTGGAGCAAGGCAGTGGGACTTCAGACCCTCACAACCAATTTCTTTCAGCACGGGTGGTCGCCCAGGTGTCAATCTCCGAGATGCACTCCGCAAGAAATTTAACGATCTCGATGACCGGGACGACCCGGTACTGCAAGATTCCGCAGGGGCAATTTCGTGTCGATTACTGGTAGGTTCCTCACGGTAGCTTTTCTGCGATAGCGGCAGAGCTAACCCGATCTCAAGTTCCCCGGCTACCCGGACAATGGCAAGTCGTGCCAGGTGAGACCATTGTATCAAATGCGTCGCCACGTGTTGACCGCAAAGCGGAAGATTCCTGCATTGAACTGGACCAGAAACCGTCTAGCAATCCGACGTAGTAAACTTGCCCACGAGGTTTCCAAGAAACTCAAACGGTACCTCGACCACATGGCAGTACGTTTGTATTGCGATGGGACAAACTCCACTGTTGCTCATAAGCGCCTTGTAGAGAATCACCCCAGACGAATCCGCCGAAGATTGCTGGAGGATCGGGCAAGGTTTCATGCATATTGACAATATGTTCTTGGTCAGCCTCGTATCTGTCTCCAAGGGGTCTTTCCAACCGGAGATCTGGGTCGCAGACCCCTCACGCGCAGGGTGGCAATGAGTGCCATTTGACCGTGATCGTGCAGATATCCCATGTCCCCCCACGTGTACTGATGAATACTTTGTATGCCTAGTTATATTCGTGTCTCCACAAATGACAGCTGTTTACGTTTCGATGGACTGGTTTTTCCCACAGAATACAAAACGTCCGACATGTAAAACGTACTCATGCCCTTCCTACAAACCATCATGCATATCCAACAAACCGCGTGTCCGAGGGCGCCCTCGCTAACTTTATGCGACATGGACATGTGGTTTTCTGGTTTAGCGCAGGTAACGCAGTGACTTGATTTCCCATCACGCCGTGATAGCTATTGACGCGAGATTTACGAAACGAGACCAGATTTGACGAACTGGACGTCCAATCAACAGAACCCCAGGTTCTCGGCCTCAGACCGATAGCGCTACGGTGGACCCGGAAGAGCACGGGCTGATGCATGATGCATGATGAGTGACCTACCCCGTACAGTGTCTAGTCTATAAGATGTCCCGGCGAGCGGGTGAAGTACACCGAACAGACTTTATATATGTATAGTTGCCTTGTGGGCTACTCTGTCGAGTTAGTAGACCCTTTGTCCTATGTCCATGCAAAAACGCACGTCCCAAACCACATCGCCCCTTCCGGTCGCGGTCGGACTCTCCACTCCTGTTGCTAACCGAGTACGACCCGCACTAGCTGCTGCTGAGGTTCCGTGTAAATGATGGGAAGTCATTCGTAACATGTGGTTGAAGGGGATAACTCAACATTCTACGGGGCAATACGCCGTTCCGGGAAGTTTGGTGTCGTCGGTTTGTTGTGAGGGAACAGTAATCGTCTGCTTCCTGCGTATCCGTTAGAAGAGCGTGGAATCGTTATAAGAGGGTTGGATCCAATCGACATCCGCCAACGGGGCTGCGGAAGATAACTATGCCAAAGGAATGCGTGAGACGCAGTTGAACACGGACAGTATCTAACAGGCGTACATGAAGCTTGAAGGTTCAGTAAGTCGACGAGATGGACGGGACCCTTCTTGAGCTACAACTTGAAACTCGTAGAAGAAACGTGTTCAGCACTTCCAACTCTCCCGGAATATGGGGATTCTCTGCACTGGTTCCATCAAACTCGTTGCTGGGGTGGTGAGCTCGACGGCGAAATCGTGGTCAGTGGCGGATCCTCTCTGGGTGGGATCACACTCACGGAGGACCACCCATGCGTGAGGCGACGGGAAATGGAGCAGCCTGGAGTCTGAGTAGTACGTCCACCACTCGATTACATTCCCCTAAATCGCGGAGAAAGCTGTGGTGGGTCTGAACTAAGGTTGGCATCTACAAGCTTCACGCCTGGATTCCGATCATGCCCATCATGCTTTCGGTCACCCGGACCACCTCCGCCTTGAAAACCCTCCAACTTTGGTCTTTTCCACTCAGCCGTATGGGCGGGGCCTCGAGACCCACACTTTTCCGTGGGAATGTATGTACTCGTGGGAGGTCTTTACAAATTCATCAATGATCTCCACCCGTTGATCCGAGTGTGCACATCTCGCCGGTGGGCGTCGAGCATCACACACCCGTGAACGTTTTGAACTCACAATTAAGTAATGCACTTCCCTCTGCTCTGCTACCACTAGTATGCATTGACTCGAGGTCTTGAGGGGCCGAAAGATGAAAGCTCACGATTACGACACTCGTTCTATCTTCCCGTGATGGTCCCTCACGACAGCGATGAAGCGGACACGCTTCCCGACGAGTTCAGGAGAATCGGCTAGAATGTTTGCGGATCGACGTGCGATATGTCGATCTTGTCAATCTATTTCTACGGTGTGCCGTATCAGTCACGCTGAAGAGACCGGTCACGAACCGCAAACCTTTTCGCGTCTGTCTTGTTCCCCGTTCTCTTGAGCTGGATATGAAAGCTTAATGACGAATGAGTGTCTCAGCACTCTCGTTGATGGCCCGAGAGAATGGGAGGACGTACTAATGGCTGAGCAAGTAATTAGATTCATGGTTCATCAGGTTCAAAGCCGCAGCGGGCAGTACCTAGTAACCAACGAGGTCTTTCACGCATTCAACCAAGAGGTAAGACTCTTCTCTTCTTTGGCACTATGCATATCGCCGCCGCCGTACAGTACATCTCGCTTTGACAATTGTACTTGTGCGCAGCCTTCCAAGAGAGGGTTTGACATTCTTTCGACTTCGGAAAAGCGAAAGCGGAGAGTACACGCCAGGGTAGGTTCACTCAAGCGTCGATTGGGGTATCCCCCGCCACGTACACAATACAAGAGGCATCTATCAAACGGGACAGCGTGGGATGATCCGAGGGTTCTGTGAGTGAGTTTGCGTACTGGCATCCGGAACACCTTTTCAGCGCACTCTTATCGGTCTCCCCCCGGCAATAGCTGCAGTTCGTGCGAGTCACGGTTGTTGGTAGTTGAATAGATGGGAAAATGACAACAGTGATGTAGGGTTTGCGGATGCAATCCGCGGGTGGACGGGTCGGTGGTAACGGTCAGAAACCCGGAGCGTCGGAGATGGGGGCAGGCCCAGGGTCTTACAGTACTTACGTGAGCGTAACAGCGTGGTGCGCCAGGCCTCAACACTCCACCCTCATTGGTCGCCACGGACGGTTTCCTCGACTGGATAATCTCAGACCCAGGAGCAAATCAGGGATGGGGATGTATACCGTAAGATATGTCCGCTAGCACTGCTACACATCCCGCGGAGGCTGGGGACGGCAGAACGCGGATGAAGGAGGATGGAGGAAACTGGAGGAAATCGACTTGGGATTAGCCGGCCTCCGATCTTTCGCACGGATTCCAGCCCGACCATCCCGCATATCGTAAGCATTCGCCTTCTAGCTGGCCACAATGTCGAATCCGCACCTCCCACCGGAAATCCTCGACTACACGGTCGACTTCCTACACGACAAACCAGCCACGCTGAAGCAGTGTTGTCTCGTCTCCAAATCCTGGGTTCCGCGTACCCGAGGACACCTTTTCGCCAGTATCAGCTTCGATTTTATCCTCGATATCGAAGCGTGGAAGAAGACCTTTTCGAATCCTGAGAACTCGCCCGCAATTATACCCGTTCGCTATACATCGGCCCCCAGCTACTTGTCACAGTTGCAGATTTGGAAGAGGGTGGTTGGATTCGGGCGTTCTCTCGCGTTGTGCGGTTGAAGGTGCATACCCGTTATTGGAGCCACCAAGACTCGGAGCTCTCTTTCGTCCACATCCACAACTTCTCACCAGTCCTTCAATCCTTCCAGGTGTATAACTTCTTTCCACGCTCACGAGTTTTCAGCCTCGTTTGCTCCCTGCCCCTTCTCGAGGACCTGAATATACGAGAATACGGGGCGGGCGATGGCGACGACGGGATCGACTTCCAACCTTTGGCCTCGCCCCCATTGACTGGGACCTTTGAACTTGACAGTGCGAAAGGGGGTGGATCTACCGTGCGCCGATTGTTGAACCTGCCAGGTGGTTTTCGCTTCCGAAAACTCGTATTGACGTGGTATGGCGAGGAAGATCTTCGGTGGATTATGGCATTGGTGGCAGGGTGTTCTGATACCCTTGAATGCTTTCACTTCCAGCATATCGAGGAAGGTGCGTTCCTCCGGTTCCTGCATTTGGATCAATACCTTATTCGGGCTTTCGTTTGCACTAGTGGTCAAGCACCCGGTTGGAATCGACCTCTCCAAGGCGACAAAGCTCAAAAAACTGATATTCCAGTGCGGAGAATTGAACGCTATATGGATCATCACAGTGCTCCAAACCATCACATCCAAACATCAAGACCTCCAGCAGATCGTGATCCGCATCCCTTATTATTATAATCCCGGTTGCGAGCCTGCCGACCTCAGAAAAGTCGCTGGGGAAGCAAATTATAGGCAGTGGATGGACCTCGACCGCCTTCTGGTCCAACTCTTGGAGTTACGCGCAATTCGTACGAAGGTCACGCACTGTGCGGAGGACAAGGAGAGGAAATTAGATATTTGCGAGCACGTGATGAGCCTGTTGCCGGGGGTGGGAGGGAGAGCGACAATCCACCCGTTCGCGTGTGGGAGTAGGGAACTAGATCTGAGGACTGGTAGGTAATGTTTTCCAAAGCTTGAGATAGAAATGCCTAAAGAAAAAACAAGCAACCGGGAAACCCTTATGAGAATCGCGCTAGCCATTCTCTTCCAGCATAGGCGGCACCAGCCACACACACATGTCGCCCCACGTTTGAGATGATGGTGTCTACGACTTTTTTTTTTCCCGGAGATGGTCAGCACCTGAAGCTCGTGAGACGCACACCTTCTGTCATCCAATCCTAGACCAGAAGCGCTCCGGGAAAGTGTTGCGGTCTAACAGCTCTCGCGTGAGTAGCGATTCAGCGGGGCCGACTCGAGTGACGAAGAAGCACCGGGTGTGCTTCAGTGGTTAATTCACTGAGGTTGCGACTCGGGGGGACGCGGTGAGTCCTGCTGTGGAACACCAATCGCAGTGTACGTGGCCAGAGCATCACACGCTTAAACGAAGTAAGGAGATATATAGACGCGGGTGGTTACAGACTTCATGAGAAGCCAACCGAAGCAGGGGTCAAGTGCAAGTATTATGGGGTGGTGCGAACAAGGTACGAGGCTCGCCTAGCCATCCTATCCTAGTTTCCGTAACGGCCCCCTTTCGAACCGCAGAGCGGTGTGTACCACTTCTCAACTGCTGTCGTCCGTCTGTGTACCATTTATCTATCCAACTCGCGCATTACTGGGTCGAGTGTACCGAGGAATCCGTACCGAATACCATTGAGCTGGTAGAAGCAGTACATCCGGGCATTGTCCCCTCAAAAGGTGTGTTCTTTGGCGCGGCGGTTAAACCCTCTGGGTCTCATATAGGAACTTCCGCAAATGGCTTGTTGAGCAGGTGCGGTGGTATATTCTAAACTACCACAAGGTACTCTAAACCTTACCTTTAGGAGAGTGTTGGGTGCGTTGCTGGTGGGGGAAGAGAGAAGAAGAGCGATTGTCTATTCTGGTCCATATCCTAGGGTATATATATCTAAGGGTATCTATTGTGGTCACAGAGTGACAATGTGACTGATGTTCCGATGGAAGGCTTAAGGCCGCATCATCTCCTACATCACGGTGCACGGACCATCTACATCAAACGCACGGACCATATAATATAGTCCGGCCTTCGGGTCGCTATAGAGCGTGATCCGGACATCAGGTCGCTTATTAGCGTTACCCGGTCATGTGACCTAAGGCTCGTAGGGCTAAAGGAAGCCTCCGGTTCAACATGGCTCGTCCTACATCTACCCTATACTCTCACCATGGTTCGCTATCTCAACGACGGATGTAGTGGAGACCGATGACGGACCTACCGTTTCAGACTCTTCCATAGTCATCCCAACACATGTCACAGTGGGCCTCTCAGAGGTCGCGTGTCCGGGGGAGCTTTTCTCCCACCTTTCGAAACCGGGGAAGCAGACTGCGTACACCGGTATGTACGACAACCACCGTATTTTAGGGGATAACACGATCCTCGCGCATGCGGTGCATTTGGGGGAAGTCGAACAAACTAAGACGGAGGGGCAGAAGTCATTGCCCTGCGAACAACTTCAACTCGGCCAGTGGGCTGGCCAAGGTCGAAACCACATTTGGGCAAGAAAATCAAGGTCCGGCCACCTTCCCCAACCCGATGACTTTCACAGGTCGGTCTTGAGACCAGCGTGTCCAGCGGGTTCTCCCCTCGATCCTCACGCCCATTCAGCATGCGTTCATTGCGGCCAAGGTCGTGGCTCTCATACACCTCACCAAACCATCAAATCCAGTCTCACTCGCGTCTAAACCACTGACGATACCAACCCTATTCTGGCTTGCCACCCCTAGGTGTGTAGGTGTGTAACTCGGAGAAAAAGATCGGGAGACTTCAAATTGGCAAAGCGCTCGACGCCACCATTGTGAATCTCCGGAATACATTCACCTTTTACTGTATCCCCACATAACTTGAATACCCGGGGTGTGAGAGACATCGGAGACCTGAATCGTGACAAGGCGCTGTCGAAATCTAGCGTAGCCTAGATTAGACGATATCCTCAGGAATGGGAAAAGACTGAGGAGACGGAAAACAGGGAGACGACTATATATGAGGTACTCGAAGGGGATACTACTACGGAAACAAGTGAGCATGCGAAGAAGACGAAAACGTTACATTTCAACAGGCGCAAGGACGATATCTGTGTGGCTAACGGTGACGCGAAGGTGGATATGGACGTGGAGGAGCGGCCGGAGGAGTTGGGTGCCGTACTTGAGGGGTTCCTGTCTTACGGGGACAATATGAATCCGAGGGTGTGGGTCCAGGGACGATGGATGGCTCAATCCACCCTGACTTTTCAGCGAGTTGATCTCAGATCTCAGGTCGTTACACCTAGACGGCTGCCAACACCAGCCCACACCCCTCAATGTTTGAACAGAGCGCTCCTGGCGTGGATGCCGCGTGCATAGTATCCAACACTTCTTGGCTTGCTTCATGTGATGGTAGTACGTTGGGTGGTTATCTTATTATGGAGCCGGACATTTGTGTGTCCTTCAATAAGTTCAGAGACCTCCGCGATCTATATTCCATCTCAACACCCGACCTGTCACGGAGTCGCCAGTAATCGGATTCATTTGTTTAGGTTGAACAGCTACACAGACCGACGGGAATGTGGTTGAGCTTATTAAGCTTGCCGCAGGGTGGGAGATACCATTGAAATTGCACAAGCCAGATCTAACCAGGCGAGAGCATACCTGATCAGGTGTTCCTCTGGACCACTATTGGCTGGTGACCATAGGATAGGCGATATAGTGCTAAGCGCACCCTTGGTGCTTCGCAGGGACGATTGAAAGGGCGGAGATCGATTGTTAAACTAATTAGGGGCAGGGCAGGACGTCTCGAAACTAGCGCCCACAACGGGTCCTTCGCCATCTGGCCGGAAACCACAATGTCGAATCCGCGCCTCCCACGAGAAATCCTCGATTACGTGGTCGACCTCTTACACGACGAACCAGACGCGCTGAAGCAGTGCTGTCTCGTCTCTAAATCATGGGTTTCACGCACCCGAAAACACCTTTTCACTGATATCAGCTTCAATCATGCCAACGATCTCAAGGCGTGGAAGAAGACCTTTTCGGATCCTGCAAACTCGCCCGCATATCACACCCGTTCACTATTCGTTGGTTGCCCGCGGTTTGTCACAGCTGCAGATGCCGAAGAGGGTGGTTGGATTCGGGCGTTCTCTCGCGTTGTACGATTCGAGGTGCGTACCCGCCGCAACTACTGCCTGGCGACCGCTTTCGTCCCCTTCCACAACTTCTCACCGGCCCTCAAATCTCTCCGCGTGATTAACTCCCTGCCACGCTCACGAGTTTTCAACCTCGTTTGCTCCTTACCCCTCCTCGAGGACCTGAGTATACGCGAAGTTGGGATCGGGGGAGCTGGCCACGACGGGATCGACTTTCAACCTTCGACCTCGCCCTTGTTGACTGGAACCTTCAAACTCGATAGTATGGAAGAGACCGGACTCACCGTGCACCGACTGTTGGACCTGCCGGGTGGTCTTCACTTCCGGAAACTGGTATTGACGTTGCGTAACGAGAAAGACCTTCGGTGGATCACGGAATTGGTGGTAGGGTGTTCTGATACCCTTGAATGCTTTGATATCCAGCACGCCATGTATAGTACGTTCCCGTGGTTCCCGCATTTGGATCAGTGCCTTACTCGAACTTTCGCTCGCACCAGCGGGCAAGCAGCCGGCTTCCATTGACTTCTCCAAGGCGACGAGGCTCAAACACGTGAGATTCCGATGTGGAAAACTGTATGCCAACTGGATTGTTATGGCGCTCCAAACCATTACATCCGAACATCGAGATTTCCAGCAAATCACGATCCGTACTCCTTATCACTATTACCTTTCCACTCACGAACCTAAAGACGTCAGGGAAACTGCCAGGGGAGATGGATACAGGCAGTGGATGGACCTCGATAGCCTTCTCGTTCAACTATCGGAGTCCCGCGCAATCCGTACGAAGGTCACGCACGGTGCGGAGAACAACGAGACGAAATTGGAGATGTGCGAGCACATAGGGAGTCTGTTACCGAAGATAGCAGAGAGAGGTACAATCAAACCAGGTGTATGCGGTGGCGGGGGACCTACTGCCAGATCCGAGGACCGGTAGGCAATATGTTCCTCGAGACAAGTGTTACCATTCGTTCACATCAAAGGTTCGGGCTCGAATCAGTTCCATGTCATATTCAGAATGCTCACTCCAATATTAGCCCTACCTCTTCCAAACAATGAGATGTGTTTGTGAGGGGCCTGAGGTGACTCACAGTAGACTCGAGAGCAGCTGATGACACGAGGATCGTAGCAAAAAGCACCAAGACGCACTCGTTACGAAGGGTAATGTCTATCGCAGTTTTGATCAGATTTGGCCCCGTCGTGCTCATCCTAAAGGTTCCGCATTCCTTCATGCGAGAAATTTGTATATTGTAAATACGAATCATATACACTATACATAACACCTTCTGTTCGTCGTCGTGGCTGGGTACTGAAATATGGGGGCCCGGTGGTGGGATCAAACGCTCCCTACATCTCCTTGAGAGGAGTATCACCGGCAAGATATACCAGAGGTGAGACGGAAGCTCCCGAACCGCCTGCTGCGCCTACGCCCACGGTCCGACGATCGGCCCAAGAACGGCGCAGTTCAGCAGGTCGTGATCGTGGCTACTGAGGGTAACAGGACACAACCCCACCACCGGTTTTTCGAAGACTGACCTCCTTGAGGCCCTTCATTAACGCTGGACCGGGAGTGTTTTTCGCGTCGGGGACGATTCAGCAGTTAGTTGAGTACAAGGAAATGATGAGTCGCCAACGAAGGAGCCAGTGAACGTGCTTGACACACCGGTCTATTTCGGCTTGATCCACCTTATCAGCGCAATCTTTTGACATCGTTTCCAGCACCAGCGTGTCCATCAGCACCAACCCCCAGCAGTTATACCACGAATAACTTCTGGAGGTGCGATAGCGATGGCTGGAACAGTTTCCAGGGGAGTTCCAGTAAAGGAAACATGGTCTTGAGGCAATTTTGTCATGCTGCAGTCGAAATTCGATTCGCTGTGTATATGAGCCCAGAGCGCCTCTGAAAACCCCAGCAATGAGGTCGCGGTCTGTTGCATCGCGGGGACAACAATTCTCGCCCTCCTACGTAGAACGGCAGCCGCAGCCACAAGACGCGGTTCCCTTGAGCACTTTTACAGAGAATGCACAATGTTCCGTTTGGTTGCTGTCCCTTCTGGCACTAAGTTAAGCGGGTTGATTCGAGAATCCCCCGTGCAGAGGGGCGAGCCCAGAGTCGCGGGGCAGCGGGTCCCGCTGTTGAACTCGTTTAACCGGAATCTCGGGGCTGACGGGTGGATTGGTCACCCGGCGATCTGAAGCACCATTTACATGCGGCGGTGCGAACAAGTCAACCGGCGACTCGGGGTTTCCTAACATAACGCGGCCCTCGAGGTGAACCCATCGTTTGGCGGATGTCAGCTTTGTCAAGGCCGTCCCGCGATGAGTTACGGCGACGACGTGTGGTTCAGCGGGTCGCCTGCGCCAAGTTCGCACGTATTCAGGAATCTGAGGCGTGGGGGGCCTTACAGTGCCGGACACCACTTCTCTACAACCGGCGTGGGAGAAAATCTGTCTCCGAAAGAATTTTTTGAGATTTTTTGAGGAGAGAAACCGACCAAAAGAATGCGTTTGCGACAATTTCTTGGCGCCCGCGATTCGGGTGTCGAGATCTGGCACTGTACGTCTTGAGATCCTATTGAAACCACGAGGCGTAGGTAAGAAGGGAAGAACTGTCAAATGACTGCAGGAACCAGTCTCCCGCACTCCACCCGAGTAATTGCACCCGAGGGTTCCAATACAATCGTGCCAGATTCGGCTCTGACAACCCACCAGCAATTTGAAATTTCCGTCCTGATATAACCAGGGCGCGCGCCAGATCATCCTCATGTGTTCTTTTGACAGCTTCCCTTCTACGTTTCATCAAGACCGTGTCCAAACATCCCCCGGGCTTCAGGGCACCCGCGAGCCCGAGTCCACACTACATAATACCCGTCTGTCAGGATACCATCCTGTCTCCTTCTTCTACTCACTCTCTGCGTACCCCCCCATTCCTGATGCCCTTCAGTTGTCCCCCGCTATTTCATGTCGACGATTAACTGTCTCCTCATTCAAACTTCCACAAAGAGCATTCAAGGGCCCACTGGTGTATCGTCTGACTATCCGAGGGTGGACGGCATACGAAGACCCTTGAATATGAGTCGTCCAAACAAAATACTGGGGTTGGTTGTTTCTAAGGGAGGTCTATCCCAGTCCGAACCTTTCCCTTGATTTCGCGGCCAACCGCCCACCTATCCCCAGGTTCCTTCAACCCCTCTGCCCTGACACGGGATGTCGCCTACCCAGCTGAAGTTAAGTTGAAACCCCAGGCTAGGTTTGACCCGCCGTGCTTTCCAAACTTGACCGGCAGTTGTTCGGTTCGAACCGAGTCCCGGCGTCAGCGCCGACGGCCCCGGTCGGCGGTGGAGGCAGAGTTCCGGTCTGTCCGTCGGCCGGTGGTGCTGTTCGGCTTGTCTCTGTCTCTGTGGACTCATGCTGACCCCTGGCACCACTGTGATCGTGGGCGTTTTGTTGAGTCACCCACATGGTGATCGTACGTTTTCCCGCTGCCTCAAATAACCGTGCTGCACTCGTGCTGTTTCTCCCGTTATTTGCGCGAGTGACCCCAGGGACTCAATTTTCCCAGTGGTCGACGGTGACATTGGTGCTGGTGCGACTCGAGCGTCTCTATCCTATGGTCAAGGTGAAGCCTCGGGTGTGGTTTTCAGTGAAAATATATAAAAATATGAAACTGCCGGATATTCCCTCCCGTTCTTCAGCGGATTTCACATTGGTACGCTTCAGGCCTCCTCGCTCAAACGCATCTCGCCACCACCATCTCGGAACACTTCTATGGCTCCAGAACCAAGTTTTACGGAGTCCAATGGCTTCCTCTTCGACGCTATGACCAGTGATTTGGATGTGCCTTGGTGTCAATATTCTACACGACCTCAATATTTTCTTCCTGGGGACGATCCCTCCTGCCGGGACATCTTTATTCCGCCTCTGTCCTTCCAGCTCCCCTCCTTTTCCACCAGTGAAGCTCTTCCCATTTTCTCCCTGGACTCCGACTGGGGGGTACCGCAAATTGCCTTCCTCTCACCACAAACCTCCCACGAAACCCCAATTTTCCACCCTCGGTCCACGGAAATATCTCGTAACACTGTGAGGAACCGTGCCTTTTGTTTCGTTGAATTCATGGTATTGAGAGTGTTTGGTTGCATAGCATACCATGGCCCACTGTGATGAAGTGACTAGAATGGACTTTGGGTCTCCCGCTCCCGCACGGTCGCTCGGTAGCGTGGTCCCTATCTTCTCATTGGTGTGTACCCGATGTGTTTCTCTCAGCGTCTGCTCATCCTTGAAACAAACTCAACAGGCCCTATCCTCACCTCCGGTTACAGCTCTTCCACCTGACTGGATACGGGTCCCGCAGAGGGTTTATAATCATGGAACAAAACAATGGGACTTCAGACCCTCGGAACCAGTTTTTTTCAGCACGGGTGGTCGCCCAGGTGTCAATCTCCGAGATGCACTCCGCAAGAAATTTAACGATCTCGATGGCCAGGATGACCCAGTGCTGCAAGATTCCGCAGGAGCAATTTCCTGTAGATTGTTGGTAGGTTCTTTACGATAGCTTTCTGCGATAGCGGCAGAGCTAATCAGATCTCAAGTTCCCCGGCTACCCGGATAACGGCAAGTCGTGCCAGGTAAGACCGCTGTATCAAATACGTCGCCACGCGTTGACCGCAAGACGAAAGATTCATGCATTGAACTGGACAAGAAACCGTCTAGCAATACGACGCAGCAAACTCGCCCATGAGATTGCCAAGAAACTAAAACGGTACCTCGACCACATGGCGGTACGTTCGTATTGCGATGGGACCAACCTCACAGTTGCTAATAAGCGTCTTGTAGAGGGTCGCTCTAGACGAATCCGCCGAAGATTGCTGGAGGATCGGGCAAGGTTTCATGCATATCGACAATATGTTCCTGGTCAGCCTCGTATCTGTCTCCAAGGGATCCTACCAACCGGAGATCTGGGTCGCGGACCCCTCATGCGCAGGGTGGCAATGAGTGCCATTCGGCCGTGATCATGCAAATATGCCATGACCCCCCACGTGTACTTATTAACACTTTGTATGCCTAGTCATTCGTACCTCCAGAAATGACAGCTGTTTACGTTTCGATGGACTGGTTTTTCCCACAGAATACAAAACGTCCAACATTTAAAACGTACTCAAGCCCTTCCTACGAACCATCATGCATATCCGACAAACCGCGTGTCCGAGGGCGCCCTCGCAAACTTTATGCGACAGGACACGCGGTTTTCTGGTTTAACGTAGGTAACACAGTTGACTTGTTTTCCCATCACGCCGTGATAGCTATTGACGCGAGATTTACGAAACGAGACCAGATTTGACGAACTGGACGTCCAATCAGCAGAATCCCAGGCTCTCGGCCTGAGATCGATAGCGCCACGGTGGACCCGGAAGAGCACGGGCTGATGAGTGATCTACCCCGTACAGTATCTAGTCGATAAGATGTCCCGGCGAGCTGGTGAAGTGCACCGAACAGATTTTATACATGATATAGTTTCCTTGTGGGCTACTTTGCTGAATCAGTAGACCCTTTGTCCTATGTCCATGCAAAAGTGCACGTCCCAAACCTCATTGCCCCTTCCAGTTGCGGTCGGACTCTCCATTCCCGTTGCTAATCGAGCACGACCCGCACTAACTACTGCCGAGGTTCCGTGTAAAAGGACGGAGAGTTATCCGTAACACGCGGTTGAAGGAGGTAACTCAACGTTCTACGGGACAATTCGCCGTTCCGGGAGGTTCAGCGTCGTGAGGGAACAGTAATCGATTGCCTCCCGCGTATCCGTTAGAATAGTGTGGAATTGTGATAAGAGTTCTAGAATTGAATCCAATCGACATCCGCCAACGGAGCCCCAGGAGGCAGCTACACCAAAGAAATACGTGAGACACACTCGAGCACGGATGGTACCTAGCAAGCGTCCAGGAAGGTTTTAAGCCGACGAGGCGGGAGGGACCCTTCCTGAGCCGCAACCTGAAACTCGTAGAAGAAGCGCGTTCAGCACTTTCAACTCTCTCGGAATGTGGAGATCCTCTGCACTGGTTCCGTCAAACTCGTTGTTGAGGGTGGTGAGCTCGACGGCGAAATCGTGGTCAGTGGCGGATTCTCTCTGGGTGGGATAACACTCGGATTTGATTGATATTTTCACGGAGGACCACCCATGCGTAAGGCGACGGGAAATGGAGCAGCCTGGAGTCTGAGTAGTACGTCCACCATTCGATTACATTCCTCTAAACCGCGGAGAAAGCTGTGGTAGGTCTGAACTAAGGTCGGCATCTGCGAGCTTCACGCCTGGATTCTGATCACGCCCATCATGCTTTCGGTCACCCAGACCACCTCCGTCTTGAAACCCTCCAACTTTGGTCTTTTCCACTCAGCAGCATAGGCGGGGCCTCGAGACCTACACTTCTCCGTGGGAATGTATGCACTCGTGGGAGACCTTTCCGAATTCATCAATCATCTCCGCCCGTTGATCATGTTCGCGTAGTGACTCTCACCAGTGGGTGTCGGTCATCCCGCCCGTGGACCCGCAATTAGATAATGCACTTCCCTCTGCTCCGCTATCACCGTCGAGGAACCAAGGGACGAAAGCCTGTGATTACGACCCTCCGACGAGGGGCAAACAAACTGCTCGTCTCTGCGCCGGCTTGCGCAGTCAGGTTCTCCTTCACGAACACCGGTGGCGTAACAGGACGCGGTTTCATTGGGGGGAAAGGTCCGTTTTTCGACTTGGAGCGACCCACAGATACACTCCCCATCAGATAACCCATAACTTTGTTTGCTACAGATCTGCAGAACCGCGGTCCCATTCTGTTCGGTGTCAGAAATCCACGCCGGCGGTCGATACGACTAGTACGTCGCGAGGTTTCCGTAGGCCACATTCAACAACTGGCCAAGCTCGTATGTATCTCGTGCAATTTGAACACGCTAGGCAGCATCTCATTTTCCCTCTTCCTTCTGGTGGCTCGGACGGTGATTCATTCTAAAGACATGATCGCCCTCGTCTAATCTCGCACAGGGGCACCGCTCCACGGGCTAATGGCCCATTTCCATTCTCTTCACCAAGGTTTCTCGGGGGTATATAACATTTCGCTACTCGACCGTGGGTATCGATGTTAACGCCAACCCCCGATGACAGATTTGACAAGTATCAAGAGAGCATGTGCCCCAAACCTGGACCGGGTCACCTTTCCGCGGAAGGATTCAGGGCGAGGGTTCTAGTAAGGCCGTATAGGTAGTAAGTGGTCCAAATCTGCATTCTGGGATTCACAATGCAACCTGATGCCACTCGTCCCACCGCCTCATTCCTGAGTTCACAATCCATTTCGGATTCTGAGTCGAGTCTCCAAATCCCAGGCGAAAAATCAAAAGAAATCCTCGCGTACCTCATAGGCCATACAAATCAACGGATACCTTCAATAAACCAAAGGTCAAATAATGCCCTAAACCATACACTTGACAAATATCTACGGTACACAATGGGGGGGCGGGGGTAACCTTGGAAAAGGTTTCGAGAATCAGCATTCCTCCGCCCTCATCATCCCCGGTATCGCTCCTATATCTCCCGCACCCACCGCGCTAACTAATTTCGTCATAAGCAATGTGGCGATCGTCTGGGATAATTCCCTGCTCATATTGCGGTACATTTCGATGCTGCCATCGGTCCACACACAGCCTCTGACTCGTTCTATCTTCCCGTGGTGGTCCCTCACGACGGCTATGAAACGAACGCGCTTCCCGACGAGCTCGAGAGGATCGGCTAGAATGTTTGCGATCCCTGGGTATTCTCTCCGGAGCGGATCAACGTGCGATACGCCTATCTTGTCGATCTAATCCCATAGTGCGCCGTATAAGTCACCTGAGTAAGCACACTGAAGTGATCGCTCACGAACCGTAAACCTTTTCGCGTCTGTCTTGTGTCCCGTTCTCTTGAGCTGAATATGAAGGCTTAATGACGCACGAGCGCCTCAGAACTCTCGTTGATGACCCAAGGGATGGTAGGAGGACGTACCAATGACTGAGCAAGTAATCGGATTCATGGTTCGCCAGGTCCAAAGCCGCAATGGCAGTGCTGGCTAATGAAGTCTTCCACGCGTTCAACCAAGAGGTAAGACTCTTCTCTTCTTTGGCACTACGCGTATCGCCGCCGTCATACAGTACGTCTCGTCTTCGACAATTGTACTTGTGTGTGGTCTTCCAGGAGAGGGTTTGGCATTCTTTCGACTTTGGAGAAGAGAAAGTGGAGAGTACACGTCAGAATGGGTTCATCTAAGCGTCGATTGGGGTATCCCCCTTCACGTACACAATACAAGAGATATCTATCAAACGCGGCGGTGTGAGATGATCCGGGGGTTCCACGAACGAGTTTGCGTACTGGCATCCGGAACACCTTTTCAGCTCACTCTTGTCGGCCTCTCTCCGGCAATAACTGCAGTTCGCGCGGGTCATGGCTGTTGGTAGTCGAATAGAGGGGAAATCTCAACAGGGATGTAGGGTTTATGGATGCGATCCGCGAGGTGTGGCCAGGTCGGAGGTCGTAGTTATCGGAAACCCGAAGCGTTGGGTGTGAGGGCAGAACGAGGGTGTAGTCGTACGTAACAGGGCGGGACGCCAGGCCTCGAGGCCTCAAGCTCAAGGCCCACCGCTTCACCCTCATCGGTTGCCGCGGACGGCTCCCTCGACTGATAATCTAATCTCAGACCCAGGACTGGATCACGGATGGGGATGTACACCGTGAGATATGTCCGCCAGTGTTGTTACATATTCTGCAGAGGCTGGAGACGGCGGAACGCGGATGGAGGAGGATGGAGGAAGTTACTTGGAATTAGCCGGGGTTCCGATTTTTCGCACGGATTTCAGCCGCAGCGGCCAGCCCATCTACCGTGAGCCCCCACCCTCTGGCCGAAAGCCACGATGTCGAATCCACGCCTCCCGCGAGAAATCCTCGATTACACGGTCGACCTTCTGCACGACTACCAAGATGCGCTGAAGCAGTGCTGTCTCGTCTCCAAATCCTGGGTCCCGCGTACCCAAAAACACCTCTTTGCCAGTATCAACTTCAACCGTTCCATGGATCTTGAGGTGTGGAAGAAGACCTTTCCAGATCCCGCGAACTCGCCGGCATATCACACCCGTTCATTATTTGTTGGTTGCCCGTGGTTTGTCACAGCTGCAGATGCCGAAGAGGGCGGTTGGATTCGGGCGTTCTCTCGCGTTGTACGGCTCAAGGTGCATACCCACCGCTACTACCACTCAGAGATCTCTCTCGTCCCCTTCCACAACTTCTCACCGGCCCTCAAATCCCTCCGAGTGATCAACTCCCTCCCACGCTCACGGGTTTTCAACCTCGTTTGCTCCCTACCCCTTCTCGAGAACCTGAGTATACGCGAACCCCGGATTAGGGGAGCTGACTCTGACAGGATCGACTTTCAACCTTCGGCCTCGCCCTTATTGACTGGAACCTTCAAATTCGACGGTATGAAAGAGACAGGACTCACCGTGTACCGACTGTTGGACCTGCCGGGTGGTTTTCGATTCCGGAAACTGGTATTGACGTGGCGTAACGAGGAAGACCTTCGGTGGATCATGGAATTAGTGGTAGGGTGTTCTGATACCCTTGAATGCTTTGAAATCCGGCACAAGATGTATCGTATGTTCCCTTGGTTCCTCCATTTGGATCAGTACCTTATTCGAACCTTCGTCTGCACCAGCGAGCAAGCAGCTGGCTTCCATTGACCTTTCCAAGGCGACGAGGCTCAAACATGTGATATTCCAGTGCAGGAAACTGTACGCCACATGGATTATTATGGCGCTCCAAACCATTGCATCCGAACATCGAGATTTCCAACGAATCACGATCCGTACTCCCCCTCACCATTATTTTCCCACTCGTGAGCCTGGGAACCTAGGAGAAATCGCCGGGGAAGAGGGATACAGGCAGTGGATGGACCTCGATAGTCTTCTCGTTCAACTATCGGAGTCCCGCGGAGTCCGTACGAGGGTCGTGCACGGCGCGGAGGACAGCGAGACGAAATTAGAGATGTGCGAGCACATAGGGAGTCTGTTACCGAAGATAGCAGAGAGAGGTACAATCCAACCAGGTGTATGTATGTGGTGATGGGGGACCTACTGCCGGACCCGAGGACCGGTAGATAATATAATCTAAAAGTTCAGATAGAACTTTCCAAAGAAAAAAACAACGACCGGGGGACCCTTGTGAGAACTGTGGTAGCCCTCCCCTCCAAGCACAGGCGACACCAGCCGCGTGCGCATGTTGTTCAATGTTTGAGATGGTGGTGTCCGCGACCCTTTTCCAGACGAAGACGGTCTGCACCTGATGCCCGTGATACGTACACCTTCTGCCATCCTGTGCTAAACCAGAAATGTTTCAGGAGAGTGTTGTAGAAGGCTGAAGTCAGGTTTGGCCAGCTGCGCGACAACTTGAAAGAAGCACCGGGTGCAAGGTACCCCGCCGTTGGTTCCAAGCATTGCGAGCATATGCCACCGATCTCCTCAGCTCCCGCCCGTCATCACGGTTTCAACACGCAGAACACCGACTCATAAAATCCCGCCAGGCTACCGAAAGAAACGTTTCTTCCATTGGTAGTGGCGAGCACTGTGATCGGGGGGTTTGGTCCTGGCCGCGGAAGCGGGATCTGGGCCCAAAGCGTCGAGAGAGTGGCAACGTCGGGCGGAGAGAAAAACACACTGAGACGATTGTAACGCGCGTCACCGAACAGGCAATGGACGTTTCCAGATATTGTGCATCTAATGGACTGGTTACGGATAGCGTGGGCCAGCAGGGCCCCTCGCCGCGTGCTCACACGAAACGCATTTGGACAGTCGCTTCCGGCGACACCTCCGGGATTCAACAGCCCGCCCCATGTCTCGAGGATCTGATGGGGATCGTGTATGTGAACCTCGCATACGACCCGCGTTGTATGGTGCGTACTTTGGCTGCTGTCCACCCAACCTCACTAACTCGCGGTAGTAGGGTCGTGGCGGACCGCGTCCCATCGCGCGGTGCCCAGTGCCTTATACCGAGTCCTGTGGCTGGTGTCGTAGGTGCGATCCTAACTCAAGTCGGGATCGCTCCATCTTGCGACGAGCCCAGTTCCTCGAGACAGGTCACTTTCCTACTCGTTTACATCAAAGGTTAGGGTTAGAATCAGTTCCATGCTATATCCAGAACGCTCATCCCGTTATTAGACCTACCTCTTCCAAAAAATGGCACGTATTCGCGAGTGACCTGAGGCAACCCACAGCGGATCCGAGAACGACTGGTGACGAGGGGATCGTAGTAAAACATCACGAAGGTGCACACCTTTCGCTACTCAATCGTGGGTATCAGTATTAACGCCAATCCCCGATGACAGACCCGACAAGTATCAGACTCGCTGAGTCAAAGGTTAAACAGCTCACAACCAAAGAGAGCGTGTGCCTGAAACCTGGACTGAGTCACTTTTCCATACATCACTTCGAAATCTGTTCGGTTGGGGCGTAATGTCGCCATATACGTCCCTTGTGGTGTGTGGCAAGATGGTTGCAGAGCCGATAGATTTCCGGGGACGAGAGCGCGGGAGTGGGGAGAAAGCGGAATGATTCAGGGCGAGGGTTCTAGGGAGGCCGTATAGATGGTGTGTGATTTTAATCTGCGTTCGGAGATTCGCAATGTAACCTAGCGCCATTTGTTTCACTACTTTATTCCTGAACTCACAATCCGCTTCGAATTCGGAGTCGAGTTGGAAAATTAGAGGCAATCCTCGCGTACCTCATGGGCCGTGCGAGTGAGCAGACACCCTCAACAAAACGAAGGTCAAATAAGCTCCTAAATCTTACACTTGACAGATATTCACGGTACACAATGGGGGGGGGGGGGGTAACCTTGGAAAAGGCTTCAAGGATTAGCATTCCTCCGCCTTCACCATCCCCGGAATCGCTCCTATATCTCCCGCACCCACCACGCTGACTAATTTCGTCATAAACCCTGTAGCGATCGCCCGGGATTCCTCTCTGCCCATATTGCGGTACATTTCGATGTTGCCGTCGGTCCACGCACAACCTCTAACCCGTTCTATCTTCTCATCCCTCACGACAGCGATGTAGCGAACACGCTTCCCGACCAATTCTGGAGGATCGGCTAGCACGCTTGCGATCTCTGGGTACTCTCTCCGGAGCAGATCGACGTGTGACACACTTATCTCGTCGATCTAACCATATAGTGTGCTGTATCAATCACCTGAGTAAACACACTGAAGAGACCTGCCACGAACCGTAAACCTTTTCGCGTCTGTCTTGTGTCCCGTTCTCTTGAGCTGGATATAAAGACTTAATGACAGACGGGTGTCTCAGAACTCTTGTTGATGACCTAAGAGAGAATAGGAAAACGTACCAATGGTTAAGCAAGTAATCAGATTCATGATTCGCCAGGTCCAAAGCCGCAGCGGCAGTGATAGACAACGAGGTCCTCCACGTATACAACCAAGAGGTAAGACCCCTCTCTTCTTTGGCACTATCCGTACCGCCGCCGTCGTACAGTACATCTCGCTTTCGACAATTGTACTTGTGCGTGGCCTTCCAGGAGAGGGTTTGGCATTCTTTCGACTTCGGAGAAGCGAAAACGAAGAGTACACGTCAGAAGGGGTTCACTGATAAGTGTCGATTCGGGTATTCCCCTTCACGTACGCAATACAAGAGGTATCTATCAAACGAGACGGTGTGAAACGATTCGGTGGTCTTACGAACGAGTTTGCGTACTGGCATCCGGAACACCTTTTCAGCTCATTCATATCGGCCTCCCTCAGGCAATAGCTGCAGTTCCCGCGAGCCATGGTTGTCGGTAGTCGAATAAAGGGGAATGTCAACAGGAATGTAGGGTTTGTAGATGCGATCTGCGAGATGTGGCCAAGTCGGTGGTGGCAGTCATCAAAAACCCGAAGGCTCGAGAGCGGAAGCAGACCTAGGGTCTAGCCGCAGCCTCTTCAAGCTGATCACCTATTATTGCTGATGATCACCGATAAGGGATGTAGCTTTATAGTGGTCTAGCCGTTCACTTACGTGAATGTAACAGCGCAGCACGCCAGGTCTCAAGGCGTCATCACTCCACTCTCATCGGTTGCCGCAAACGGTTTCCTCGATTGATAATCTCAGACCAGGAGCGGATCAGGGATGGGAAAATATACCGTCAGATATGTCCGCTAGCGTTGTTACATATTCTGCAGAGGCTGGGGGCGGCGGGGCGCGGATGGAGGAGGATGGAGGAAGTTGCTTAGAATTAGCCGGGGTTCCGATCTTTCGCACGGATTTCAGCCGTAGTGCCGGGCCATCCCACCTACCGTGAGCCCCCGCCCTCTGGCCGGAAGCCACGATGTCGAACCTACACCTCCCATCAGAAATCCTCGATTACACAATCGACCTCCTACACGACGAACCAGCCACGCTGAAGCAGTGCTGTCTCGTCTCTAAATCCTGGGTTCCACGCACCCGAAGACACCTTTTCGCCGATATCAACTTCAATTCTTTCGACGATTTCGAGGCGTGGGAGAAGGCTTTTCCGGATCCCGCGAACTCGCCCGCATATCATACCCGTTCACTATTCGTTGGTTTCCCGCGGTCTGTCACAGCTGCAGATGCCGAAGAGGGCGGTTGGATTCTGGCGTTCTCTCGTGTTGTAAGGCTCGAGCTGCATACCCACCCCTACCACAACCCGGAGGCCTCTCTCATCCCCTTCCACAACTTCTCACCGGCCCTCAAATCCCTCCGAGTGGTTAACTTGCTTCCGCGTTCACAAGTTTTCGAACT
>Ga0307513_10000592_pt1 | contig 51995 bp, 57 predicted proteins | sample 15_EM_MG_FD_202174 | JGI IMG/M metagenome (GOLD analysis project Ga0307513, IMG submission 202174) | Populus trichocarpa ectomycorrhiza microbial communities from riparian zone in the Pacific Northwest, United States - 15_EM | ecosystem: Host-associated > Plants > Roots > Unclassified | place... | reverse complement strand
GGGGGGGGTTCATCAGCGGTGATCGACTCGGTTTGGAGTGGTTTTCAAATCGATTTTGAGTCTAAGCGTTGGGTTCAGAATCTTCTACCCGACTCGCTTGCTCGGTAAGCACATCGCTGACGACTTCGCAATCATGGGAAAGGCGCATTCTCCTCAGATAGGTTAGGTATTACTACCAACAATCACCCCGCAGGACTTTGCAAGCCTGGCCCGGCTCTCCGGACGCTGGCTCGTTACGATGCTTCAGGTCCATCGAAACACGGTCGTGGAATGATCGATGTAGCTTTTTAGACCCCCATCTGCACTCGCATTGATGTAATATGAAAAAAGATCAATAAATATTGAGACCCGAAGGTCTTCCACTCTGGAAAAGCGTGTCATCCTTGTGCAGGGGCCATGCTAATCTTCTCTGTATCGTTCCAATTTTTCGTATGTCACTCCGAAGAGGACATCCTGTTCCGGGGAAGTTTGCGGCACGTCATCGTACAAACGAATTGCCTTCGGATGGCGGGTTTCGGGCCTGACGCCGATCCGATCCCGACAGCAAACCCATGATCCCCGCATCGGCAAACCGACCCGTCGCTTACCCGGCGAAGGGCGATCAACCTGCAGACGGATTGTAGACTCCCAGCCCATACGCATCATCACAGATCATCACTAACCCAAGCCGTGTCATGACGGGGCATGATGCTCATCGTTAACCGGTACCCACTCGGATTGGTCGTTCGCTAACCTCGGGCGTTATTTTCGTCTCTGATTATCACCATCAGGGCCGTGGCACCGAAGTACGGCTTCGTATCCCAGTATCCTTCGGATTGCAAAGCCCACTACCTGACATATGGTCCTTTGCGTATGAAAGTGGGCGAGTGGTCGACTGCTGTGTTCACTCTTATGTGCAAACCGCTGTGTAATTCGGAGGTTTGGACGCAAAGTCAGACCCCTGATCGCGAATCCTGCACTCAATCTGCCGCAAAATCTGCCGTTTTCCACCATCACCGGCAGTTCATATGCGCTATGATGAGTCGCCCGCTTACACGAAACGGGAGACTCGGTGGCAACCGCATAATATCGGATATTGTATCTGGAGGGATATAAACCCACCTGTCCGACACTAGGTTCGCCCCAGTGCAGGCACTCTTTCATTCTTATCCCAGTCTTCCATCCTCAGGCCCGGTGCCTTCTTACGACCGTCACCTTTATCATCCCTTTCGTCATGTTTGCCAAACCAGCCATCTTCCTTCTTGCCCTCGCTGCCTTTGCCAGCGCCGCCCCCCAGGGGCATCATGGTCCACGTACTAGAGTGTACCCTCACCCGCTTTCGATCGTTCCTCCTCACGTCAATTACAGATCACTCGCCTCGTGACCTGGAGGTCCGCCACCATGGTCACGGACACGGTGGCCACAATTTGGGAGGACTCGGCGAGGGTATGACTACTCGTGAAGTGAAGAAGGGACCCACCGGCCACGGTGATCCCACCAGACCTCATCCGAGGGGGCTCGATGCGAGTACGAATACATCCCACCCACTTTCGATCATTTCTCCTGCTCACATCAGTTACAGCTATCGACCTGGAGGCCCGCGAACCAGCTCCGAATCGTACGTCCCACCCACTTTCGATCATTTTCTCCCGCTCACGTATGTTACGCCCACTGCCTCCCGGCCGTCTAGATGCTGCTGGTGGACACCATTCTGACAATCACCCGAGGGGATTTTTGTCAGGCCTCAAGAAACTTTTCCACTTGTAGTTTTCCATCACTTTTGTAAATCTTTTCGTAAGAAAAGGTAGAAAAAAAAGAAGAGTATGTACTTGGATAAGTTATGCCGCGAATCTATTAAAGTTGGGGCCTACGCCGTTCAAAGTGGGGCCCAAATGATCTCAAAAGGTATCAACCAAGCGAGAGAAAAAAAAGAAAGTGGACAAGAGAAAGGCACTTGCTGTTTCGTCGATTGACATGAGACTCACTAGCATGGCGGGCCTTACACGCACAATGAGGCACGCGAATGCATCAGCAGGCGTGAAACTTGAAGGACTAGGGGTGAGCACATATAGGAAGACAGCATGAGGAGCACCATCACCTGTGACATGCTCAGCCGATCTCTGGCGCGATAACTACGATACCAAACTTACCAGCAACTGGAAGGGATAGCCAGCAAAGGAGGCGGTGACGGAAAATCGAAAGATGCACTCGCAACCGGCTTTGCGCATTCCGGAACCCTTGTCGATAACCTGATGATTCGTGAGCCGGGGAACTCTCCTCGCAAAAACGAACACTCACGAAGGCGGCTACTTCATCGTCCGTGGAGCTTAGTGGGGGGTTGCAAGGATTAACCATGGTCGGAAATGTATCTTCTAACACGGCGCTGGTGGGTTTCTCCAACCTCTTGGTGTAATCCTTGGGATCGTCTCTTACGCGTTTCCTCCGCGGATCCCGCCGGAACCCACAACATTCTGGCCTTCAATTGATCTTGTCGCTCCGCAGGAAAAAACCGACATCGTTGTGCCCACAGTGCGGCGTTTCTCTCCCAGAGTCTCGGCGGAAGCCCGTTGCCATTGTCCTTGTTTTAACTGCAACCGTAAATGGCGCACGACAGGATTCAAAGTTAGACGTTAAACGCTAGCGCGTTGAAGCGTCCACTCTGGTCGGATGAAATATAGACGCGATCCCCCTGTCGTGGAAAATCTTCCTCGCCCTCGACGAGATTGACCTCAGGGCCGGGGACACAAGTTCTCCGGAAAAACTTGGGATGGACTGGCGGTGGGGGCCGGGGATGCGGCCCTCCAACCCCCCACATCGGGTAGAAGTCGTGTTGAGGGAGAGGAGTGCTCCGTACGTATACCCGAGGGATGAGGATATCAAGCAGAAATGTCCCCGGCGCCCGTGATGACTGCGTTCTTCACTCAAAGTGAACGTGCCACTTATGAGCAAACGACGGACATCCGACTGTTTGGAACACGGACGGGTGCAATTGGTCCTGCTTGTTCGTCTAGAGCTCTAGGTTTTTTTAGGCTATCGTTTCTTTCGTCGTGTTAGGGTGCCACCTGCTCGATACATTCTCCATCAGGCATCAGCCGAAAAGGACAGAGTCTGTGAAAAGGTCGTCGTAGCATGCAATGGAATGCGCTGCCAGTTGGTCTCCCTGCTGCATGTGTACTGAGGTATACCTCCCACGTGACCGCCGATGTTTTCTTTCTGTGGATCATGGGACGTGGGAAGCAGAGAACAGGTTTCGGGAGAGCGACGGAGGTTCGGGAACCCGTCAGAACTGGAATCCCCTCCAGTGTTTCGGTTTTCACATCGGAAGAGGAGTGGGTAGGACCTTCAGCTCCGGGGATGGTGTCCAGAGGCTGGATGATATGTACGGGGCAGTCTGAGATTTGAGGATTGTTCCATTCCCGGCGGATCTGGGCTCTGCCCAATTGAGGCTCCGATGGTCGCGAACTCCCCAATAAACGGGGCACCCTTGTTGATAGTCGTGCTGGACCTCCCCTTGTAACCGCAGCGGCAGCTGCCGTATGCAAGATGCTAATAACAAATATTGACATCAGACCCAACCGTTGCGCCACATCCGGGGATAGCGAACCTACTCTCTGTCATTCACCAGCCCATCCCCTGCGCCCTGTAAAATGCCTCTCAAAGGCCGTCAGAGGACACAGCACCGAAAGCCCAAACCACTGCAACGCGGAAACGAAAGTTGCAGGTTTTTTGCGTTGCCTCCGTGCGTCCTGCAAGAAAAGGGGGGGCAGTTATGTGAAGCGCTCTCGCGATCGCGTGGCGAAGGGGAAACCACTGGGCGTTCGCCGCGCCCAAACGGCAATCGCGACGGGGGGTCGACACGCAAGCGAAACGGGTCTCGGGCAAGATTGGCGCAACTCTCGTAAGGTACCCCTCGTCGATGGATTTTCGTCCTTCACGTTCCCTTTCACGACTCTGGAACTGTATTGTCTGGAAACGTGAGCCGTCGCTCGGGCTTCAGGCCTTCAGGCCTCACCGGTGACAATCGGCGTCTCGTCGAGAGCGGCTGACGTTCAGAATAGCCAAGCGTGCCAAGAACGCTGCCTGTCGTATGGATGGTGTAAGTCAGCGTCCTGTCCTTGTGTGGTCGTTTGCAGACGGGTCGTCTTTACAGCAGATTGTTTGTGCAAAGTACGACAGCGGCGAATTGGGTAGGCATGGAAGTGGCCGGTCGGTCAACGAGGACGGATACCGGTACGAGGTTGCTTGCTTGGCACCACAGTGGGCTTAGCCAGGAAGACAGTTCCGGTTGATAGAGAGGTCTCGCAACCACGGGAAACTGCGCAGCAGATCATGGATTACCACTGACGATAACCCGGCGGTGGTTTGCCGCCCGATGCGTCGGCTCCGTGCGATCTGCAGGCTCTTCGGAGCTTCAGAGGCTTGCGAGCTCCAGGTCCATCGAAACACGGCCGCGAGATGCATCAACGTAAATTTCTAAGCCCCTTTACTCTCGGTTTGATGTGGTATATCGAGACCCGAAGGTCTTCCATCCCGGAAAAGCGTCTCAGCCTTGTGCAGGGGTCGGGCTGACGTTCTCTGTATCGTTCCAAATTTCCACTAGAAACTAAGAAAGTCCGTGGCGCGTCACATGTCGATCTGCATCACCACCTTTCTCTGGATTGGCACAGTCACCCGGCGGGAGGGGATCAACCTGCGGCTACCACCCGCCGGATGCGGTTGCTCGGCAGACGGATTCCAGACTCCCATTTCACTTTTATCATCACCCACCTAGCCGCGATGCTCATCGTTAAACGACTCGGACCGGCCGCCCGCCAACCTCAAGCACCACTTTCGTCTCTGATGATCGCCATCAAGACCGCATCAGCGATCCACTCTGTTTTGGAGCGGATTTCGAGTCGAAGCGTCGAGTTCTTCGCTCGAAATCTTCTACTCGACCGACTCGCTTACTTGGCAAGCACATTGGTGATGTTTTCCGTCGTCGCCAGAACACGCTGTGATGAACCACCCTCTTGCATGGGACGGGGGACCAGGTGACAGCCACGGAGCGTCGTATCTGGGGGGCATAAAACCTTCTGTCCAACACCAGGTTTCCCCAGTCCAGGCACTCCCTCGTCCTTATCCCCAGTTCTCCATTCTCAGGCCCGGTGCCTTCTTACGACCAGTCGCCTTTATCATCCCTTTCGTCATGTTTACAAAAGCCGCCATCTTCTTCCTTGCGCTCGCCGCCTTCGCCAACGCCGCACCGTATCCGGGTACGTCCCACCCGTGTTCGATCATTCATTTCTCTCGCTCACGCCGATCGCAGAGCCTGCTCAGCGTGCCACGCCAATGTCAAAGGCAATGTCCCAGGGTGGGGCGAAGCCATCCCCCGCTCCCGTACGTCATAAGAGGGATCTCGAGGGTACGAGTGCATCCCACCCACTTTCGATCATTTCTCCCGCTCACGTCGGTTACAGCTGCCAACCCCGAGGTCCGCCACACCGGTCCCAATATTCATTCGCGGGGATCCGCTTTCTCCAAACCTAAACTCAGACCCATCTCCCCCAAACCCAGCTGGTCATCGGACGAGTCTGGGAAGCGGGGCCGTTAAAGGCGCGCCCAACGGTTTCGGGGATTGAAACCGAGATGGATCGTTGGTAAGAAGCCGCTGGAACAGCTGGGATCTTTCAGCAGCAAAAGCTCTGCGGGGGGGGGAGGAGCCCGTACCACCAACATGACCATGTCGCGCGGGTGACCGTGGTAGTTAACGACGGACTTCTTGTCTCTGGTGAACAAGTTCTCGAAGCCAATATCCGAAATAGGACGTGGACGAGAACCGAGGGCCCCACTGAGGATGATAAGATCGGTGACGTCTACAGCCCTCACGCGAAGTTCTGGAGCAGCCAAATTGCGAAGAACGGCAGCAGCGGTGGCTTCGAGTGCGACTTTCGTACCGCGGTTTCGCACATCGGAAAAACCTGACGAACCTCCTGAGGTCGTTATAAGCCATAGTCACCCATTATAACGGTCAAAGTAGATTAGAATGTCAAAATCCGTGAAAATATGCTGGTAAGAATCGGGCTAGGCCACAACACTATAGCGCTGTCATGGTACCCTTACGCCGGGCACATAATTGGCATTCGACACCGTTGTGGCAGCCTCATAATATGGTTTTGAGTCCACTCTGAAGGTACCCCAACCCACTTGTGGGGTGCCTTCAAACCACCAAAAAGGCTAAAATACGTTAGGTTTAAATGGTAAGACGCCATCCACAGCTCTTCTCGAGCTCGCTTTCTCTTTTTATAACCTGTACGTTTGGCCCTAGGCATTCTTCTGGACGTCATTGTACGCCACCGTCACACGCCGACTGGACACGAATAAGATGATTTCGAGAGTACGAGTTACGGAAAACAAAGCAATGAAAGTAAGTACTGTTAGAGGTGGGATACAATACATGGGGCATCTACTGACGCAATCCTAAGCAAGGTTGTTTTCGACATCCGCACTGTCGTCGCCTCCCTGTAGGTTAGCAAACTATACGGGTATCCGTGAGCCATAATGATACAAAGGATGACAGCATCAGAGCACTTACAGATAAGAAAGCGGCGGGCCTATGTTCCTCAGCCCAGAACAACAACGGGGTGTCGAGCACCATCTGATACGGTAACGTTGGTGTCCACATCTGGGTCAAACCGATCCCGTAATTCCACACCCTGCCCTCAGGTACAAGTGTCATGCCGAGGATACGATCAGATAGTAAGAGTTGGACGTGTTCAGACATGTTAGGGTTGAAGCCGGGTGGGTTGGGACTTGTGTCGGTATTCTTCCTTCCCCACTCGAACCCGGCGACGGTAAGGGAATGTGCGGCGAGGGTGACCGAACCCGGCGTGAAAGCGCACGTAAGGCAAATCGACGACGAGCCCCATTCGGGGTGGTCGGTCATGATCTTCGCTTGTGTCGTCACGTCTGTTGGCGAGAGATGCGGGAGCTCCAAAGCCTGAGTCTTGATCCATCCGAGGGGTTCGAGATCCTTTAAGAAGTAATCCTCCTTAGGCAACTGGGCAGGTAGCTCCACACTATTGTTGTTTCCACGCTGCGGGACCCATGCAATAGCCTTGATCTCCTTGACTTGCTTATTGTCTGGAGGAGAGACACCATACATAAACGCGGCAACTTGGGTTCGGAGGTCAGAGGCCATGACAAACGTTCGGAGGATGTTCTTTGGAAGGACATAGGTGAACGAAGCTGCATCGTCCTTTACGTCATCATTAGAAACGTATATGTGCTGGAGACGAAGTGGCAAGTGTGTCGCGGAGATCGCGCGGACCCGCCAGTCGGACTTGCTGCTGAATACCTGCTGCTCGTAGTTGGTCGTAGTGACAGTCTGGATCGTGTCGCCGTGGATGTTGGTTGTCTGCGTCTGGATGGCGGTAACCTGGCTCTGCGCTTCTGTAGACTTCTCGAGGGCAGCCATTTGCTGACGTTGTTCCGAGGGCGCAGCAATCTCTTGACCAAGGATGATATCACGGATTTCGCTGGCAGTGAGCGAAGCGATGTTGACACTGTTTCGTTTTCCGAAATCCTGTGGGCATACAGTGAGAAAATGGGAGTCTTCACATTGGCGGACCACCTACAGCCAAGATGAGATCCTTGAGAGCGACCTCGACTTTGATCCATTCGTCATCGGTCAATGTGGGCCAGATGAAGTTGTCCTTCGTAATTGTGTTCTTATCTGGACGCAGGATAACTTTCGCTTTTTCGTTGTTGACGTGGAGACCCCGGAGGAGCAGGATAAGGCGCGAGAACGCGGTGTAGCTGGAGATAGATCCGAGCCAGTCGTCGTACAGGTTGAACAGCAACATTTGTGGTTGGGTGGCACGCTAAGAAACACTTTAGATCAAGTTTGCCCCATGGGCAGAATAGATATACGGACTAAAATCAGATCACCGAACTTCTCCATCTTCATACAAGCCTGGAAGGGGAGTTGGAGCTCGCTACCCTTGATGACAATGTTGGGGAAGTCAAGTAAATGGACTTCGAGAGGATCTAAACGACAAGATGAGCAAGGCCGACGATCACACGAAGCTTGTATCTACACACCCAACATTCCCTTTCGGGTCACGATAACTTGCTTGGGCTGCTCTTCGACTGGCAACGAACGAACAAGCGCAGCAACCTCCTCAGCGGTCTTCCACTTGGCGAGCTGCCCGAGACGCTTCTGGCCAGCCCAGACACTGGTGTGGATAACCTTCAAGAAGAGTTGACCGGATCGGGGGTTGAAGATAAAGATGGCGCCGTCTGAGTGCCTAGGTCAGGGAGGGAGTGATTTCATTGAGAAGCAGATACCCACTGATTGGCTTGGTGGTCAAGTTACCCTCAAATGTCTTGTGGCTAAACCGCACATCAGCCGGGTTGGAAAAACATGGAAGCAGTAACACGTACATAGTGACTCGGTAAACGTTGGTGTCGTCGACGAACCCTACGAGGATAAGGGTCAGGAGATTGACTCTCCGCTGAATTCTCAAGGGAACTCACAGATAATCTGGTTTGAGAACAGCTCGGAGTAGTTCTGACTGTTGAGGTAGGGTTCCGTAGGTTCCGAAGAGTAGAGCTGAAGACCCTTTCGGATACGCTCGCGAAGGACGTGACATGCAGGGTTGGCCTTCATGATCTTGGCCATAGCCTGCTGGATCAGCGGCTTCATCCCCGGAAACCAGTTACCGTACGCAGACCACAAATTATAGGCCAGATCCATGCCTATCATGACACCGGTGGGTGACGGGTAGATACTCATAGAATCGGAGATCTGGGGTAATAGTGAGTTTACGAGGTTGACGAGAAGGTGAAATAAGGCCAACATAGTCCAAGAACTTGGCACGAGTGTACCGCTCGATGTCATGACTGTCAAAGTCTCCCCAACGAAGTTGGATATCGATCCAGTACTTGTTGCTGGTAGTACCATCAGAAACATCCTTGACATCGGTGACAAGCGTTGGCCGGGTGATGTTCCACTATGATGCAGGTCAGTCTCATGTAACACGGGGCGGAAGGTAGTAAACAGACCTTGTATGACGAGAACAATAAGATATCGGCACAAGAAGAATTCATCTTGTAACTCTTGCGAGGATGGATGGTTTCTTTCTGCACCGTTTCAATCTGGAGCGGCTCCAACTCTTGATCGAACACTTGACACTATTGCAAAATAAAAAGACCTGTCTTCGAACGATGCAAAAATCACCTACCAAGTCCATGACAACACTCTCGTGAACTGTGCAGAGCTCTTATCAGGATGCCCACAACAGGACTCCAAGAAACTGTACTCACTCTTTTGCCATAAGTGAGCACGGAAGATCTGAATCAAACTGATCTTGAGGGTGGGTATCTTGCCATGCATAAAGATACCAGTCAAATCAAGTTGAACCTGGAATCCGACGTATACGTTGGCACGGTTGATGGTTGGACTCCACCAGAGTGTGAACCGACGGTTAGGAATCTGGTTCAAACCGGACCGCTGAGCGTTTGTGAGTTTCTTGTATCTCATCGACTCTTCAAAACCGGAAGCCTTCTCCCAGAACAGACCCTCCCAGGTCGGGAAATAAGTACCCTTGAACAGGGTGTGTTCCAGGATACCTTCAACACCACCGAGAGCGGCGATGACATCGACACGGTAGTTGTTGAGTTGCCACAGTTTTCCATCGTGGCGTTGGGATGTCCACCAAAACGGATTGCTAGGGTCCTGGTGAGCGCCCCACTTCAAACTAGGGGTGAGAGAACTCACTGTTTTAACAACTGATACTGTTTCCAGTCGGTACGCACACGCCAACCTCGGTCGTATGCCAAAGTGTGCCGATCTTTCTGAAACAATGTGTTAATGCGAGGAATACCGCGATCCCAGCTGTCCTCAAGATCCTCCAGGGTGAGACGACGGTTCTGCGCATTTGCTTCCTTCCGCTTCATCGAATATTCCGACCAGACTCGAGCCGAATCCAAAAATTCCGCTTCCCAAGGTTGAAGGTAACGGTACAAGTTTGGAATAAGTTGGTCCTCCTCATGGGACATGCCGGCACGGAAGTGAGTAACTGCAGAGAGCGAGTGAGAAAACACATGGAGTTAACCAAGAAGGGTGATAAGCTATCATACCTCCAACATCGGTCTGCTTCGACCATCTGAGGTCACTCTGAGGGATGAGGACGTGACCCATGGACAGCATGCCTAGGCCACCCAGTTCCTATTAACCAATCAGTTCGGGACACCTATATCCGGGTAACAAAGCAACAAACCTTTGGAGTGTAGAACACAACCGGCGGGAAACGCGAAGGCATCTTACTGTTCAACCCGATCTTGACGCGAGTCTGGATCTTGTTCTCGGCCTTGACCAACGCATCGAGCAGCTCATTCGTGTGGATAACCGCCTCACGGTAGTAGGTCATGAGACCGATCAGCGCGGTGTTCCACTTGTTCACAATCTTCGAAAAGGTTGTGGAACCGGAGCTCATGAGGACTTGCCGGATACGATTGTTAAATTGTTGAACGCCTTCGTCGGACACCCTCAGGAAGGCCTGTGCGGTTCTCTCCTTCGTCTGCTCGTTCGTAAGATTCCATACCGCGTCCTTGAGCGAGTACTGCTCTCCACCCATCGTCCGAATCTTGGGTAAGATCCGGATTTCGAAGCCACACATCGAGAACAAGAGCTGGGGATTATCCTTGGAGTAGACGCTGACGAACGTGTCTTCCCACTCAATGGTGGTAAGGGACCTCGGCAGGCTCTGCTTGACGTTCCAGAAGACGGCCCTCCCAAGATTTACATCGTGCTTGATCAATCGCATACGGCAATCTCGTGGCCAACAGCGTTTGTTGTTGTATCCAATGACGTTGTTGTTAGTGGGGTCGGGATTAGCACTGAGATACCTCTGAATGAGGTCTCGCGCCTCGTCGGCGGTGAAGCGGAACAGGATGTGGAGTTTGTCGACGTAACGGGAGTATAGACGGACAGGATGGCGGGTTTCAGTGGCAGAATCGCGGTACTGGAGGAAATTATTGGGCAGTTGAGGGGGACCAGCCATCTCGCTGGAACGCTGAAGACCGAGAACGAGGAGATCCATGACAAGGCCGTAGTACTGGAAAACGAACGCAGAGAACTGCAATCCGCGGATGAGGCCGTGAGCGTTCGTGTGGGCCATGTCCTTGTAGGTCAACACCGTGTTATTCTTCGCCGTGATGTAGTCGGCCAAGTTGTGGTCGAGGATGAGTCGAAGGAGACGTTGCAAGAGGGTGAGATCGATCTTCTCGTAAACCTTCGACAGTTGTGTCTCCATCAGGACGACACATTCACCCTCAGATGTCTCCCAGATGTCGTTCAAATTGTTAATTCCTTGGCACCACTTATACACCAGGAGTGGAGGAGGTTCAGTATCAGCAGGCTTGATCCAGGACGGGAAGAGACCACGCTTGTCAGCTTCGAAGAAAAGATACTGGTCGAGGTAAGCGTCTGTGATCTTCTCCACAGGTTCGATGTCGTAACACGGGATGAGCTTGTCATAAGTGTCGAAGAACTCGATACCAGCTTCCTTGAAGGCTCGTTGAGTGAGCAATAACCGCTTGATCCTCGATAAACACTCGTGTGGGTTGTCGTAAGCCTGTTCGATCAAGGCCAGCTCCTCACGTTGGGACTGGTTTAGACGTCCTTTCACTGAATACGCCTCCTTCAACTTCTCCAACGCCAAAACCAACAATTTAGTGTCGTGCTTGTAGTTGAGGGGAGGGAAAGGGATAGGGGCGAACTTGCGGCTCTCCAACCAGTGGACTGTGGCGGTATAGATGGCAACGGCTTCCTCGGCGCTAATGTACGGTCCATCCTTGAGATACGCATGCTGCCTCTCTTGTTCAGCTTTCAGGTACAATCGAGTAAGGCGTCCAAGGTTCTTCTTCACGACGGCCTTGTCGACGGTGGCACCTCGCCTGATACGCTCGCGGTTATAGTGCGCAACGGAGACCCACCAGTCCGCTTTACTCTTGATATACCTCAGGATGATGTTCTCGATGGCGGTGGGCATACCGGGGACCTTCCATGGAATATTAGCCTTCCAACACCTCCAGGCTTCCGATAAGTGCTGCAGGATGGTCTTGGCCTTGTTTTGCTTGATCGATTCTGGCATCATATCCAAGATATCGTGCATGACCGCCGCACGGAGCTCCAAGTCGTAATGAGACTCGACGCGCTGTTTCGTGACTGTCTTAGCGACACCTTTGCTGTTTCGACCTTCGAACTGGCGGGCAAGGAGGTTTCCGAGCCACCGCTCAAGAAGAGGAACGATGCCCCGCATGAAGAATAGCCAGACTCGCCAGCCGGGGGCCCAGAAACCACACCCAGGACCTTTTCCAACTGGACCGGTATTGAAGCGATAGTAGATGAGGTGCTTCAAGTCCTTCGTCATCCGGACTTGTCTCATAAGCTGGAAATTTCATCAGCAAAACGCTAGGGTGATTACAAAAGGATGTCCGCGCACCTTATACTTGTACCTATACATTCCCGTCAAGGCACCGATATGAGCGAAGATGTATTGGATGGCATCGGCAAGTTGAAAAGCATCCACATTTCCGAGACGGTATTGAACGTGGGCGTCAACAACGAGCTTGGTCAAACGAAGGATTTCTCGACACAGGTGGAAGGCATTTCCAAAACGGGACTTCTTCCGTTCCTTTGTTGTGAGGGTCCTGGGTGTAGTTGGTCAGCGATACCTTATCGGTACGGAACCACACAATGGACATACTTGACCGGCTTCAAGTTCATGTTGTAATCAAGGTGCAGGTAGTTCAAGTTCTATGCGCGCCATCAGCACTACCTCCGAAGTCCGAAGTACGAAATCATACCTTCCGATGGATAAGCAGGTTGAGCATATTGTAACCCTGCCTGCATACTTGCAACCCAGCTTCAACCCAATCCAAGTTCGTCGTCTGGAAGAACTTGGTAGCCTTCAGCTGCCTGAATAGATTCTTCCTCGTCATTGCCTTCTCTGGCTTCGACTTGAGCTCGTTCAGGACGAAGCATTTTAGCAACTTCTGATACGACACCCGGACCTTGACGGGTTGGTTGGGAGGACAGTGTTCGAGGTACCAATTCTTGACAAGCGGGACGTCTTGAACTCGACGCATACGACCTGATCGACGGTTGTAGGGGTTAGGAGCCCACCAAAGAGCAATGGCGTCAGCGGTAAGATCATTCTCAAGCTCCTCATCCTCGAGGAAGGGGACAACCTCCTCAGGAAGCTCAAAATCGTCGTCATCTGCACCATTTGGTCCGAAGATGGAATCTTCGTGCGAAACCAGTGGAGCGTTCTTGGAAACCGCAGTGCGGAGGGAAATGGGGTTAATGATCGCATCGAAAAAGAAGGCGGGAAGATTTGGGTCCTCAGTACGAACGTACACGTTCTTGGGGGCGTGGTAAGGGGAGATCTCGACGGAGCGGGGAAGGGAATTGTAGAGGTGGGGGAAGGCGACTTTGTACTCGGTGCGGATCTGCTGACGAATAATGACCTTGTTAATGTCGTTGAATTCGTTCCAATCCTCATCAAACGCGTCCATGTCCCTATAAAGGGGCTCGAATTTGGGGCCGCCGGGGATAGCCATATTGAGCGCTTTAGCTGTGAAGAAGGAATTCTTATCAAAGAGGTAGGAGGCGTTGATGTCGGTATGGTCGGAGAGAAGAGTGCGACCGAGTCGGTAGAGATTGGCCATCACCGGGAGAGAAAGCGACCAGTATCGATAAGATGGTCCGTTGACCGCTGGGGTGTCGACTAGAGGCTTAGGGTCGTAGAACCAATCGATGATTGCAGCGTCTTCTTCCTCGTCTAGGTCCAACTGAATAGCTTCGAGAGGTTCGACGTCCAATACGTTGTCCCCATAGTCCAGTGGAGGTTCTTCATCATCAAATGGCGGGAATCGCATACGTTTGAAGTGGCGTCGGTCGCGCTTCTCTCGTCGCATCGCAAGCCACATAGTGCTCCATTGAGCGTGGTATACGGGCTCGATAACCCGAGGGACCTGGTTCACGAATGTGATCGCTCCGGTGATATGATACAAGACAGGGACTTCGCGGACTTGCTCCCAAGGATAAGGAATGTTCTCCAGCAACTTCATAACCGCATGAGGCACGTACTTGAGCGCGCCCAAATGGACTCGTTTATCGTTTCGGAACTTGCGGTTACTCATATCTCCGTGGTCTTTGATGATTTTTCGTACGTGTTCCGGGGGCAAATCCTACGGGATACGACATCCAATATCGCGTCAACCTTCGCGGGTCCACACAAAAAACACGTACCTGTTTTCCCATGTCCACGTAACCTCCTGTGCGCTTCTCTCCATAACGTCTTTTCTGCATCTGTATCCATTTCTGGGATTTTTGAGCCAAAACTTCTGGCGGGAGTCGTGAACCGGAAGGTCTCGCTGGGTGAGACACTCCCGGTGGGAGTGGTGGCATCCCTGGGGGAGGCGGCACCATGCCAGGGGGCGGAAGGGGCATAGAGTAACTCATGGTCGTCGTCGGTGAAGACGAGGACGGTGAGGAACGAGCCTGACGCGGACTTCGAAATTACGGTCTCTTTCGGCAAATCCCGACCCCACAGAGCCACCCCCGCTCTTCAGCGTACACCCTCGATCCCGAACGTATATACATTCTCAGTTCGTGGATGAAATGACTACCAAATAGCCTCACGCCTGGTGAGTTTCTGACCGATAGATATTTTGCTGTTCGCGGCACACCCCGTCAACAACTATTTCCTGGCAATTCGCATCAAACCCCACGGGAGAGGCAAGGTAAATAACAGTGCCAGCGACCTCTTGTGGCCTGGGTGCAGATGCCAAGACTTGCCACAAGGCGTTGGTGACGTTCTCGCGTTCCGACTCTGTCAGCAGGGATGGGTATAATGTTTGCTGCTACCAAACCTTGTTGACCACCCCCGTACTACCCTCATCAATGAAGTCCATCAGCAAACCTCGCGATCGCTGTTTTGCTTTTTCTTCGCTTTTCTCTGACTTATTATTTCCGTATCACCTCCTAAGTTTATGCGTACTGGGTGACTATCCGTAAGACTAGGGATATATATATCCGTAGTAGAAGGTACACTAGCCAAGGTCTATTTGTGATTATCCGGCTGTTGTCCATAGGAGTTTCAATGAACAGAATATTGCATGACTCTGGGGCCCTTTCCAAAGCCGTTTGATTGAGCTACGTGGCCACGTCACCCACCCTCAGCTATGGACAACGACGGCAATTTCCTCCACGACATCGCTTTCCAGTATCAGCTCAAAATCGACGAGACGGAGTTCCTGGATCAGGTATACTTTCTCACTGTGGTCCTCACCGTAGGTTCCAATGAGGATCACACTGGTCGGTAGAGAACCAGCGCCCCCGTCGGCAGTGTCTTGGATACGAGCCTACTCCCCAACCTTCGGATCGGCACACCTTGGATACGTCTCTACGAGAAACATGAAGACCGTGCTTTCATCACTACCATGGGGATTGACACCTCGACCTTCTGTGCCATTTTCAAGGCTGGTTTCGGACACCTCTGGCATACTCAGCCTACCTCTTGTCCCAATGTATGCACGCCTATCTACACACGAACCGGGAGGCCTTTGGATGCCGCAGGAGGACATTAACATACCCATGTAAGGTACAATGTGACAAAATGAATCCGATTTCTGGAACTATCCCGGGGTCACTAGAACCTGCTCTCGTGCGAGTGATTGACACACTACTTTAAACAATCACACCCAAGTTTGCGGCCCCCGATGGCTGTGTAACCATTGACTTCGTCGCGCTGGTGAGAGAGGGGAGATGGAGAAACGCCGAGTGATCTTTGCGTGATATGACAAGTGAGAACAGTAGAACCAAATGGGGATGAATCTTCGAACTCGTACCAACGTGTATAGCGGATGGTAGCATGGAGGTATACGTGGTGCCTAGCACAGAGCAAAACCAGGTCCGCCGTACATTGTCAGCTCCAAGTGCGTAAACCCACCTCATGATAAACTGCAGGCCATGCCCAAGCCGTATCGACGCTGAACGTTGAGGTCAGTGGCGGTCAGATGGCCAACAAGAAGGAAGGAGTGCGGGGGCAGGAAAAAAGACCCCCAAAATCACACGGCCTGGGACCCGCTGGGACTTTCGGTCGACTCTGGATAACACACGACGTACAGTCTGGGATCCCGGATGAATGGTTTAGAGGCAATATCAGTGTCCCGGCGCAACGGTCGGGGTCCCCTCTTCCGGTGTGGGGACCGAGGCACTGGAGGGTATTCCAATTCTGACGGGTTCTTGAGTCTCCGTCGCTCTCCCGGAACCTGTGCAATGCTTCCCACGTCCTATGATCTACCCGAGCACGCAAAAAGAAAATGTCGGTCACATGCGGTCTGGCGCCACAGAGCTAAGCGCACTTTAGCACACATGCGGCAGGGAGACCAACTGGCGGCGGATTTCATTTCATGCCACGACAACCTTTCCACAGGCTCGGTTCCCTACATCTATTCGGGATCCCGCAACGAGGGACAGTGACCATCAGTGCGCCGATCATATCATTTTCCGAGGTTGTTTTCGGCTGATGCCTAATGGAGAATGTATCGAGCGGGCGGCACCTTACAGCTGTTTTTCAGACGATAGATACACTCGGCATCTTTTGTTGTAAAATCTTTGTTTACCCCAGCACCAATGTATCTTAGATCCCCGGAAATTTATTTCAAACGACTCCTTCAAGGAAGACCATCATGCTTTCCTGCCCACGCTGCATGCGCTCCTCGGCTCCCAGTTATCGCTCAGGCAGACATTGTACACTCCCAAGCACAGATAAAGACCATTCTCCTCGCGAGAGGTCCGCATTTTCTCAAGTGCAGAACGTTGGCTCGTAGGGTCATTTTTCAAATTGTTGAGTGATTAGTCAAATACACATGCGGTGCCCCACACATAGCGTCAACGGAGCCCCACATGTAAACAAAGATTATGTACGGGTGGGAAGCACGAGTGTCTCTATCGTCTGAAAAACAGCTGTAACATGACGAAAGAAACAGCATCCTGAAGGAACCTGGAGCTCTAGGTGAACAAGCAGGACCAACTGCACCCGTCTGCGTTCCCCACAGCCGGATGTCCGTCGTTTGCTCATATGTGGCACGCTCACTTTAAGTAAAGAGCGCAGTCGCCTCGTCCCTCGCAATCGCGGGCTCCGGGGACATTCCTCCACCTTCACCTTTCTGCTCGGTTTTCCGCGACAGGGAGGTCGCGTTTATATTTCATCTGACCGGAGTGGACGCTCCAACGTGCTAGCGCCTAACGTCTAACGTTCGACTGCGACCGTAATATGGCGCACGATGGGATTTAAACGGGGGCAGCGGCAACGTGCTTCCGCCGAAACTGGGAGAGTAACGCCGCGCTGTAGGTGCAACGGCGTCGATTTTTCCGGCGGGATCCGCGGAGGAAACGCGTCAGAGATGATCCCAAGGATTACACCAAGAAGTTGGAGAAACCCATCAGCGTCGTGCCAGAAGATATACTTCTGACCACGGTTAATCCTTCCTCGCAACCCCCCGCTGAGTTCCATCGTCCCCAAAGCAATGCGCTCATCGAAGATAGTCGCTCCATTGGCAGTCCCTCCAGCAACGTGGTTCTTCGATACGTGGTTCCTCAGCATCATATCGAAGGGGGTGGTCGTGCTCGCTTCCCCCTATAACCCTCGATGTACATCCCCCCTTACACCAACCTGGCCACGTCGTGTGGGTAACCGTGACAGTCAGTGACGGTGTCGTCGTCCTCGATGAACGGGTTCTCGGAGCCGGTGCCCGAAGGAGGACGTAGGTGGGAACTGAAAGGTCTGCCGAGGATAAGATCGGTGATGTTCACAACCCTCACGCGAAGCTCTGGAACAATCTTGCGAAGGAGGTGTGAGCGGCAGCGGCTATGACTTTGGATGCGGCTTCCGTACCGAGGATCCTCAAATATCGGCAGGGTGTGACTGAATCGCATGCTCCACGGTGGTGCGTTTGAGACGGGAGTGGTACCTGCGTCGTGGACCTCATGAAAGACACCCAATTACCACACACACACCTGAGGACGGTGAGGAGAGATGATCGTTGAAGTCTTACAGTGACGCAGCTCGTCTATTAAGGTTCAGTAAGATTTGACAACAGAGGGTGCCGTGCGCGACTCGAACGGAGGTGTCCGTCAGACCCTGAATCGGTGCTTACCGACGCCAGTACACGGACAAGAGTCGTAGAACGTCAGCCAATCTTAACTCAGTGAAAGAACTCCCGGACCCTGTATGTAAAACAGTGGAGATGGTCCGTTCCGCTGGGGTCGACCGCGAGGGGTGGCTGGAGCGGTCCGCCAAGTCTTACGCGGGCCTGCCCTAAAGAGAGTCTCCTCTACCAGCGAAGAGAGCCCAACTTGTTCATCGCCGCCAACGACAACCACCAAGGTCAGTATCCTCTCCGCAGCGGTCCATCGCGCGCAGCCCAGCTCACTTTGCCCATTTTCTTCCGCCTGCGCCGCTGGTGCTGCGCGCACCGCCACGTCTTATCTTCATCAATCGAACACCCTTGAAAAACACCACGATCCAAACATCAGCCCCAGTTTCCAACCCCCATCTTCCCTGCAACCTTTCCCCTAACGAATTAACGAATAACCTATCACCATGGACGATGAAGTAGCTGCCCTCGTGAGTGACCTTTTTTACGAGGAGAGTACCCCAATTCACGAATCACCAGGTTATTGACAACGGTTCCGGAATGTGCAAAGCCGGCTGTAAGTACATTTTTCGATTCTCCATCACCCTCTCCTTTGCTGACAATCCCTTCCAGTTGCTGGTAAGTTTGGTATCGCAGTTATCGCGTGGGAGATCGGCTGAGCGTGTCCCAGGTGATGATGCTCCCCGTGCTGTTTTTCCGTACGTGTTCAGCATCGACAAGCCATTTTCATTTATTCACGCATTTAACAGATCCATCGTCGGTCGTCCACGTCATCAGGGCGTCATGGTTGGCATGGGCCAAAAGGACTCCTACGTCGGGTGGGTCGACTGCTTTCCGTCTCATCTAAGCGCCCTCTGATCTCTATTTAGTGATGAAGCTCAGTCAAAGCGTGGCGTCCTCACCCTCAAGTACCCCATTGAACACGGTATTGTCACCAACTGGGATGATATGGAGAAGATTTGGCACCACACTTTCTATAACGAACTCCGTGTTGCTCCCGAGGAGCACCCCGTCTTACTCACCGAGGCCCCCCTCAACCCCAAGGCTAACCGTGAAAAGATGACCCAGATCATGTTTGAGACCTTCAACGCCCCAGCTTTCTACGTCGCCATTCAGGCCGTCTTGTCTCTCTACGCCTCCGGTCGTACCACTGGTATCGTCTTGGACTCGGGTGACGGTGTCTCCCACACTGTCCCCATCTACGAAGGTTTCGCTCTCCCCCACGCCATCCTCCGTCTCGATCTTGCCGGTCGTGATCTCACCGAGTACCTGATCAAGAACCTGGGAGAGCGTGGTTATGCGTTCCACACTACCGCTGAACGTGAAATCGTCAGGGACATCAAGGAAAAGCTTTGCTACATTGCCCTAGATTTCGAGCAAGAACTCCAGACCGCTGCCCACTCCTCAGCCCTTGAAAAGAGCTATGAGCTTCCCGACGGCCAGGTCATCACCATCGGCAATGAGCGGTTCGTAGTTGCTTTTCCCTGTATTTTCTCCTTCACTGACGAAACACACTAGATTCCGTGCCCCTGAGGCCCTCTTCCAGCCTGCTATGCTCGGTCTTGAAGCCCACGGTATTCACGAGACGACTTACAACTCTATCTACAAGTGCGATCTCGATATCCGTCGTGATCTGTACGGAAACATTGTCTTGTCTGGTGGTACCACCATGTTCCCCGGTATCGCCGACCGTATGCAGAAGGAGCTTGCTGCTCTTGCCCCGTCGAGCATGAAGGTTTGCTGGCTCTGTTGTCACATGTATGGCGTGTGGGCTCACTGTCGTGTGTGAATAGGTTAAGATCGTTGCTCCCCCTGAGAGGAAGTACTCGGTCTGGATCGGTGGATCGATCCTGGCTTCCCTTTCCACCTTCCAGAACTTGTGGTGCTCGAAACAAGAGTACGACGAATCTGGTCCCGCTATTGTTCACCGCAAGTGCTTCTAAAGCGTTGGCCAGAGGAAATCTTAAATGGGGCGGCAAAGAGATGACCGTTTGTGCGTTGTTTGGCTGGTTAGGATTTTTACCGCGTACTATTTTGTAAATTTCTCGTTACTCCTGACCTTTTTCTCTGCCCACTAAATCTGGATCGGATTGCGTGCCGCTATTTCTGAAACTCCCTGGGAGTTTTGTAAACGTAGTGGTCCGCTCAAAAGGGGTGGTGGGTATGCGCCCTGACTGGAGCAAAGCGTCGGCCTCATGCGCCCATAGCCGGGCTGTCCTCCGCGCCACTAGACCTCTTCCATTCTTGCAGACGGTATCTGTGAATTGTATGCCATTCAGGCCCCGACGGTCGTGCTCAAAGCATGTATTTGGACGATTTACGTCGGCTAACACTCCCCTGAACGCGTGTGAACCGGAGGTCTTGTTGTGGATCCAGACCCATGCCAGGCTCGCATAGGGGCGTCAAGGCGACCTCTGGGCGTCCGTCTTGGTAACACAGGGATAGGAGCGCAGAGGTCCCTGATCCCAGTTGCTGCGGCGTTTATGCACAGTACTCTCCCTTCAAATCCATCCACCACCCGTCCGAGGCATCCTCCACTCCCCCCCTCCCTTACGGGCTCTTGCGGGCCACCCTAATGCCCTACTCCTCCTTCAACAGCCGGCCCGACAATTCCATCACCAACACCTCCTCCACGCTTAGGCCAACCATCAAAAGCGCGGACTCGGAAAACCGCTCCAAACTGGAACTGACCGGCGACGATCAATGGCTTCCGCCCCCAGCAACCGCCAAACAGTACGGTGTTGATTGTCAAGTCCGCAAGCAGACCAAGTTCAGCCAGAGCGGGTTCCGGGTGCATTGGGACAACTTCACGAGGAGACTTGGGAACGGGACCGCACCCTCGACGTCCTCTGTTCCGGATGGTAGCACGGTGGACGGTTCTCATCGCACGCGCGAGCCTCCTCCTGGGCAGCCAGACGACGAGGTGGATGAAGTGGTCGTAGATCGCGCCTGGTTCGGGGAATGCAACGACCCTTCGACGGATTCCGAGTCCCTTTCTCCTGTCGAAAAGTACGCCGAGAATCCTACCGGTGGCACCAATACGGATCGCGAGAGCTTGGCCGTCGTGGAGGGTTTCTGGGCAAGGTCCGCCCCCCTGATCATTCTACGGTGGCGGGTTTGGCCCGCACTTCTTGGTTTCTTCCGTCTCCGTTTCATCGACGACAAATCGGAAGCCCACTATTCCAAGGAGACTTGGTTCTTCAGAAAAACTTTGGCTTTACTCTGCTCACTGTTCTTCGTCGGGAACTGGGTTCTTGGACTTGCCTTCCTTCCTCAACCTGCAATACTCCCCGACAAAATATTCTATTATGGTGTACGTCGTGGTTGTTCGACTGGACAGAAATACCCTCTGACCTGTTCTTTACTTTCTTTCCTTCACCCAGGTTGCCCCCGCTTTCACTGTGCCTTTGGTTTTTATGGTTATCTATGATTTTCCCCGGGATCGCCCGTGGTGTTACCAGGCGTATCTCGCGTTTTCCATCTGGTCTTGGTCCCTGTTCCAAACTGTATCGATGTGCGTGTCACCGTATAACGCTACCAATTTGCATCGTTTGCTCAAACTTTGAATCAAACAACCAGGAATCTTTGTGGCTTTTACGATAAAGATGGACTCCACAACTTGTACTCCTGTGGATCAAAGGATTTCCTGACTACTTTTTAGTACGCACCGGACGGCACGACTCCCGATAGATTGCTGACTTGTACATCCTCGCAGCTATACTTCCGCGCTTCAGACGCTTGGTCTCTTTGGACTCAACTTCAACCGTTTCCCGGCTGTCTGCGGAGCGATAGTCTTCTTTGTCACGTTCGTTATCCCCGTTTTTTTCCCCACATCACCCATACTTCCCTGTTGACCTTCGACCCTTCACCTCATAGCTCATGCGCGTTGTTGCTTCCAACGGAGCCAGGATATGCAAGGAACGTGATAAACTTTCTGGCTTTCCAGGCATTCTTGCTCTACGTTCATTATATGAGAGAACATGTCGAAAGGAGGACGTATACGCTCAGGGATCAACTCAAGATCCAGTTCAAGGCGACCCAGAAGGCCCAGGTCAATGAGAGAAAAGCGGCTGATTCGAAGCGGCGGTTAACATCGTGAGCTGTTCTCTTGAAAATAGTGGTGGTAGTTTTCTCAACGTCGGTACAGATATGTGTTTCATGATAAGTACTCTTACCCAGGCGTACTGCCCTGCAGAGAACTAATTTTCGTGTGATATCCACAGGTCCGGGTTCCATTGAATACAGCTTGTATGTCACTTTGCCTATGTCAGAGTCCTCGTGCTGATCACCTTCACTTTTAGTGCTCGCCGTCCAGAACATGAGCGCATGTGGTGTCATCTCCCAGTCACATGAGGTCGAGTTCAATGCTCTCGAGGGAAGCTTGAACATGATGTCCAAGGTTTTGAACGACGTCTTGGATTTGTGCGTTGGCCGCGATGTCGGTTTTCTTCCCTGCTTACTAATTGGTCATTGCAGTCATCGCATGGATAGCGGAAGGTTTGAGAGCTTCAACAAGGTACGACGCCTGTATCCCGTGGTTACAATCCATCCCCATCCCCGATTATCTCCAGCCCTACATCTTCCACCAAGTCATGGAATCGCTGTTCACACCTCTACGGCTCGATACTGATTCGCGGAGGCTGAAACTCGAGACGCACTTGGACCGATCAATCGATGAGGTATGGAATCCCGGTTGAAAACCCTTCGTTGCGCTTACTTCCGGATGGCTGAAAGGTCGCCGGACGTGCCTTTTGGGCCGCGATGGAACGGAGCGAGGGGGTAATCCAGAAGAGTCTCGCCGATTGTGACGGTGTGGTCGTTGGTGATGAGAACAGGCTGAAGCAGATCATTACGAACCTCGCGGGGTAAGGTATCGCCAGGTCTCGTCGCACTCGATCTGATTTAGGACCTTGACGCAGAAACGCTTGCAAGTTCACCCCTGCCGGTGGCACAATCAGGATCTCTACCAAACTACTCTATCCCGATCCTACAGAAGTCGCTCGGATGACTGGTGAAGTCTCAAAGGAAAGACCTGCTTCCCGACTTTCGACCGAAGCCAACGAGCTGTCCGAAGATCGCTTGAGTGAACACAACTGTATCATGGAACCTCCCAAGCTTTTAGAGAGGATCATCGTCAGAATTGAGGTCACCGACACCGGGCACGGAATCCAGCAGAAAGAAATGCGTCAGACGAAGTTGTTCAGTGAGCAATCGATCAGTCATTTGCATCTCAGTTCATCATATTGACGAGTGCACCCCTAGATGCCTTCAATCAAACAGAGACTGGTAGGCAACAAGGTGGAAAAGGCACCGGTCTCGGCTTGGCTCTGGTCAGGCAGATCGTCAAACTGAGCGGTGGTAGGTTGGGAGTTTATTCAAAAGTCGGGGAAGGTTCCACGTTCTGGGTTGAACTTCGTAAGTCTCCTTCCCCTCTTTCCTCTTGGCTAGTCTAGTGACCGCCACTCTAGCTCTTGGCGTCGGGACGTCCGCCCTTTCGATCCTCCCGGAAGAGAATAGACCACCGCTAGACCATCCCGATTCTCAACAAGCTGTTTCATCGCCGCCATCACCTCCGACACCAGACGTGGAAGCGCAGCTTAAAGGGCAATCTGGGACGGTCTTGGAGCAAACTACTAGTTCGGATGGGCTGGTTCAGTTGATGCCTCGAAAACGCAAGGTTGGAGACACGGCCGAGCACAATGTGGGTTGTAAAGGTCCTGGACCCTCCAGCCAGAATGCTGCTGTCCCTCCTGTGGTCGGGGAAGGTGATGGGGACGAGTTTTCGCGGCCTGGCACGTCCTCTGGGCCCTCGCCGGCTCCGGTTTCAGATCCTACCCCAGCCCCCGAGACCCTGAAAATGCCGCTTCAGGAGCAGAAAGGCCGGCCAGGACATCCGGAGGAAATGCAGGAGATGAAGTCTCCGACGCTGGTGACGAGACCGACCCACCTTGACCTTCCACCTCCACCAGACCTTAAGGTCCTACCATCACAGAACCCTCCTGGTTCTTCGGCGAGTCGTCTACCGCAAATCGACATCACGCCCGGGTTACCGGTATTAGTGGTCGACGATGATAAGATGACGAGGATGCTCTTCCAGCGGATGTTGGGACGACTGAAGTGTTCGGTTACGACCGCTGTCAACGGATACGAAGCCCTTCAGTTGATCACGGGCGATCAGAACGTTTCGCAGACCCCAGCTGAGGAAGAGCATGAACACATGTTGTTCTCAGACGGTGACGATCATTTGAGCATCATGGAGGGGGAGGAGGAACAGGAGAAGGAAGAGAAGGAGAGCAGGTTTGCGATTGTGTTTTTGGATAACCAGATGCCGGTGATGTCTGGTGTGGAAATGATGAGGAAGTTGAGGAAGTTGGGAAGGGGTGATCTCGTTGTGGGAGTTACAGGTAAGTTCCCGCCCCCCCCCATTTCGATATCCGATGTCCAACGGATGTGTGTGGCGGGGTCTGATCACGCGAGGGGGTTTGTAGGGAACGCTCTTTTACCCGATCAGGAGGAATACCTGGAAGCCGGTGTCGATTACATTTTGACGAAACCGGTACGGGAAGAAAATGTGAGGGAAATGCTCGCCATCGCAGATGAGCGAACAAAAGCTCGTTTGCCACACGGTTCAACACCATCACCGACACCGATGACATCAATACCTGATGCAACATAACCTTGTTTCCCCTTGCTGATCACCCTCACCTACCGTCTTCAGTCGAATACACTGACTCTGGTTTACGGTGGCGTGATCAGTAAGACAGACGAGAACTGACTCATCTCACATAACCCCCTCTCCATCCCCTTCGTTTCCTCAATTGCCCACCACGAGATCTTAGCCTTTTGTGGTCTCGCTCCCATCTTTCATTTGTTTTGTTTTGGGTTTAGGTCTTTTGATTCTTCTTCTCTACGGTTCCTTTCTGGAATCTGGACGAGTCGCGCGGCCCGCAGCATTAGAGCTATAGATTGGGCAACCCCCACGCTCCTTCGTGGGTCACGAGCGCCCAAGTTCGAGGTTTCACTTGCCTCCTGAAGTCCCCCTCCCCCCTCCCTCGGGATCCTGGCGCAATTGCACCAGCACCCATCACACCATCCGTCATCCAAGCGGAGACACAGTGTTTTTCTCACCCTCACGCAAGTCTATCTATTGCCGATGGACCCTTGTAGAACTTACTACGATGTCATTTATTATTCATAGGTCACCTTCCCTTAACGTGTCACTTCATGATCCTGTTCACTCATAATCTTATCTGGCATATCTATATGCAAAAGCGACAGACGAGCATGGACGCTACTCACGATTGGCCCACGGCCCGCTCATTATATTCAAGACGTCACGCACCCCCGTTGGCTGGGGGCGGGAGGGGCAAACCGAATTTGGTAGCTCATCCCTGTGTGATGTGCCTCGCCTCCATCCGATTTGTCGCGACCATCGCTCACTCAAGTGGTGCGTGGTGCGCGATACCAGGAGTTTGTGCTCCTGTATCTGCGGGGAAGGACGCATGAACAATGCGAGCCTGGGCACCCCACCCTCTCAAACCTCACGGACTACAACATGTGCCAATTGATTCTGCAGGTTAAACCAGCACCAAAAAAAGGCCCAGGGCGACACGCCACGCGTCACGTTTGACTTAAAGTTGGGGGGTCCCGGGCGCGGTGCGTTGAAACCAGCATTACCCGGCAAGCTCGGAACGATGGCGTTGAGAGAGCACATGCGTTTTTGTGTGGCTCAGGCGCGGGGCCGTAGGTCCCGGGTACAATGCCAGTAAGCATCCGGCTCGGAAAATTCACGAGTGGCCAGCTGCCATGGGCCCTCATAACATCATGAACAAATCGACCCCCTCGGTTACCCGGCAGGAGGCAGCCACGACCCGCCAGACGGATTGTAGACTCCCGACCCATATGAACTCATACATCATCGATTCACCGCCCGCTGTAATCATACTAACGCGACGTGGCACTCGCCGTTACAACCTGTTCCCACTTGGATTGGTCATTCGCAAATCTCTAACCATCATCGCCAAGACTGAACCGAGGCACGGCTTCGTGCCCCAGTATCCTGCAGGTTGCAGAACCCAGTTTCTGACATACGGTCCTTTGCGCATGAAAGTGGTCGAGAGACCAAGCGTTCGCTTTTATTGCAAGCCATCGTGTAATTTTTGGGAGCTCAAACGTTCAAACCCCAAGGCAGATTCCGGATCGCGACCGTTTTCTATCATCACCAGTAGTTTGCCTGCGCTGTGATGAAGCACCCGCCCACACGGGGAGGGGAGACCCGACGACAACGGAACTCCTCGTCGTAGGCTGGCTCCACATGGGATGGTGTTTTGAGTGTGCGCTTATCGCGACACAATGAATGGAACTTTGTTGGAAACCTCTCAAAGTCCAGCGTCAAACAACCATTGAAAAAACCCCCTTGTGCTCCACCCTCCCATTGAACGTTTGAACCTTGACGATACAGATGTCGCTGACTGAACATCCGAGTCCGGGCGCGGGCCGGGTTAGAACGGGTGGCGCGGGAGCCACGACAGAGCGGTTGGGCCTCCGCACTTTCCTTAAAAGTACCTGAATATTCGTCTAGGCTCGTACGCACACGGTGTAACCTTATGAACAGTCACCCAGCAAGTTTTTAAGTGAATGTAAGGAGCTACATAACCATGTGAGTGCTGATCGCGGCGCAACCACTTTTCTTGATGATATTTGTCTATGTAGCGTATAGGCCTCAATTATTGCTGGGTCTACTTAGGGTCGCGCGAGTGCGTATGCAACCACGAACACAGTAAGTATAAGTCTCACAAACCACACGCCTTTCCGTACCGCGGCATTGTATTCAGAAAGAGATTGTGAGGACAGTAATTATGGTCGTACCGAGATCATTCCAAGAACAAAAAACGTGCGAGTCTACGGTGCATGCATGAATAAGAAACGGACAATGTCGAGAGGAGTCAAGTGCGTCGTCGGAGTAAAGGAACGGGATGCTGACCTTCCCATGGGCGGGAGGGTTCGGGAGCGGTATGGAATGGAGAGGATCGGGGTGGGGGGGGGGAGGTAAAAATGGGGATACACTATTGTTGTACATTTCGAAAGAAAGAGAGTGGTATCAGAACGCGACCAACAGACAATACGAGGCACGAAACGGGGGATGAAACAATAAAACTAGAGACATACTAAGGAGGAGACCGAAAAACACCGTCACAGGGATTATACATCTCCACATGAGAGGCGAGAAACAGACAGGGAGAGGGGCAACAATAGAGCGGAAAAATCGGGGGTGTCGGGAAACAAACAGGAGAAAGGGACGTGCAGCCCCGGCCGTGAAGTGGTGGAAGAAGAGGGGGGGGGAGAAAGGGTCAACAGAAATCAAAGACACTCAATTATATGCAAAACTTAAATGGAGAGGTTTGTAATCGAGTCGGCACTCGATATTCGCGGGGTGAACGGCACAGGAGGAGTCATTGAAGGCGCGAGCAGTGGCGGGGAATCCATGAACGTCGGCGGTGGTAGGTCATCTTTTTGCTCAACCTCAGTCGAGTCGTCGTTCAGGACTACCGTAGGGACGACACTTGACCTCCTCGCCGCTGTCCACGGTGGGGGTGACAACGAAGTTATTTCCGGTGCCAATTGTTGTGTTGGGTGTGAAGAGGGAAGGAACAGCTGTGATCTCCTCGAATTCTGAGAAGGAGCTGGACTGGGAGGTTTCGGTAGCTGCCTAAACGGGCTCCTTGGTGGTACAGGTAATGGTGTCAGCTGCGGTGATCTCTGACTGTGTGCCGGGTACTGGGGTAGGGGGAATGTCGAAGGTACAGTGAATTGAGTTTGGGTGGAGAAGGGTGATGATGGGTTTGAAGGTAGGAAAGAAGACGAAGGCGGTGGGGAGGACAGTCTGACGGGTTGTGGTGAGATCGTAGGAGAGGTCATCAACAAGAAACTAGGATCGTTCTGCATCGTCGTAATCGGCTCCCCGACCAACAACCTCGTATGCACCGATCCGTAGTTATCCTCCCCTTCCGCCTGAGGCTTTAGAATCGTCTGGTCGGCAGCAAAGAGCTGTGTCGAGATCGATGAAGTGGAGGGTGGCGTTGTAGGCGGTGGGTTATTGGGAACGGTAGTCGATGCTGGTGCGCTCAACATCCTCAACCTCTGTTTTAGATTCAAGTTCAGCGTGTTTTGTTGCCTCTCCTTCTCGATCAGCGCAGGCGGGATAATGCTCGGATCTCCCTCAGTTGGGCTTGGGCTCCCAGGAATGGTATATAGTGTGGTTGGCCGGGAGGTCCCTCCGACACTGACACCACTGCTGCTGCCACTTCTCCGATGACCCTCAATAAAGGAAGGATCGTCTGGACGAGGTGGAAGATTTGTCGTCGGTGGCGCCTTCTGCGGTATCCCTGCAAGACTCAACCTCAGCGCCCGTTGCGTCAAGCTTTCCCTGAAAGAGGATTTGGATGAGGATGCGGGCGGACTGGGGGGACTTGAGTGTGATAATATCAGGGAGGAATTTTCCTGTTCCGTCGGAGTGGGGGGTAATGCCGTGTTCGGGGCAGGCCGTTGAGGTGGCGCCAGACTGAGCCGATTCTGAATCGACAGGGCTGATCGGGAGATGTACGAACCCACACCACTATTACCCGTCCCTGACCCGGTGCTTGTCCGCGCTTGCATCTGCGAGCTGACATTACTCGTGCTCGTTGCGCTCTGGAAACTAGACCCAGACTGCCTCTTCAAGAAAGACGCGGGGGAGAATCCATTCTGAGGACTGTTCGTGTTGGAGTTCGACAACGAGTTGGCGTGAGAGTTTTGAGTGGAATAAGAGGAAGACCTGCTCGGAGACCGTTCCCTATCGAAGGAGTAGGGGTGGGGTGAAGCTATCCTAGGTGTCGTTGGCGCCTCTTCCTCCACACCGGATACGGGGATCGAAGGTAACGCTCCGCTAGGAGGAGTCAGCCTCTTCGGCAACACACCCTGTCTCGACCACCTTTTGGGACCACCGGTAACGCTCTCTGCAATCGACGACGTTGATGTCCAACTTGGCGGTCGTGCCTTCTTCTCTCCTCCACCAACGACCCCCAGGAACCCTTTGCTGGACCCTCCAGTACCTACTCCACTCCCGCTCCCACTCCCGTAAGAGTTCCTACTCGGGCTGATATCCAACGAAGGTCGCGTCCCGCTCGTCGAATGTCGGCTCGGAGGGTGGGTGTTGTGGACGCCAAAGCTCTCGACGGCGCTCATGTTGGTATGGAGGTATCGGTAGGTTGTCGGGTCCGGTTCGGACAAATCCACTTGACTCTGGGGCAGGGAATGGGTGACAGATGAGGGTCCTGTGGACTGTTTCTTCCAGGGGGGAGGTTGTAGAGGTGCAGACACAGTGTCCATAAACCCACTAAGCCCTGCTAACTGTTGAGAGATAAGGCTCTGTTTTCTCTGAGTGGTCGTCCAGTTAGATCCTAACGCTCCACTTGCGGTGGTGTCAGTTTGGTCGAGCAAGATCTTTCGCTCCAACTCAGCCGAACTTAGTGGAGAGTCGACTGAATAACCCGGCACATTGTTATTAGTGGCAGTGGAGATAGAGTTGACGGAGGGAGTATAACCCAGTGGGCTTAGAGGCCGTGCGTCAGAGTTCCCTCGGAGCCGATTGAGTATATGCGTCCCGGCGGACGTTGTAGGTGGGTGATGGTGGTGATGGGCGGGATGGGGATTAGAGATAAATGAAGGTTGAAGGGGTGAAGGTTCATCGGTCCTGGCGCTACCATTTGACCCAACCAAAGAGGGAGTCCGGGGCCGGTTAGGAATAACAAAAAGGCCTTTCAATGTGGCCATGGGTAATTTCGGCGATGCGGAAGAGGAGGGTATCTGGGTCTTCCCTTGAGTTGGCGATTGGATAAGAGTACCCGGGTTCGAGGTCCCATTTGCGTCATTCCCTGAACCAGAATTCGAGCTTATACCTCTGTTCCGGGACGATATTAGACCCTGCGCTCTCATGGACAACATGACATCCATATCTCCACGGGGCTCCGCTCCGCCGTAATTGGATGTGGGGAGTCCCAACCCAGCACGAACAGATCTATGGAGGGGTCAATTCCTCGTTTCATATCAAGCGGTGGAAAAAAGAAAGGTGTAAACAACCGCCGCGGCACGCAATGAAAAGGGTGGGCAGTCGAGACTCCCTCAGACGAGATGACCATAGATCCCGAAAGGAGTTTTGAAGGGTTGAAATTAAAGTGGTAGAATGAAGGGCGAGGCTATCGTACCTTTGTCCCAGGACTGCGTTTTTGATTCCCGATATCCATCGCTGTAGCTCCTGCTGATCGGAGACCTGGAGTAGCCATATCGTCCTCCCACCCTCCTCGACGTTCAAGTCCCTCTTCATGGCCCCACAATCGACGCCCCCAACTCGCAGCACGTTCCGCCGTCCCGAGATTTCCTCGTTGTTTTCGTTGACAAATACTACGCTGTCTTCATTAATCTCGAGTCGTTCAAGCTCCTTTTCGGAAGGGTTATTCGATTTGAAAAGGTGGAGGTAGGAGACTGTCGGTGCTGTTGTAGGAGTTGGACGTGAGGAATGCGAAGACGAGAGTGTCGTGTTCGGTTGAACAGGTGAAGACATGATGATAAATCTGTTCTTCCACTGTTTCATTAAGGCGAACTTCAAGAGATGGTTGCCGGGGTAATATTTAGGCAAAATGCGCGATAGGTGAGTGAAGTTTGCCAGGGCTGCCACGGTCGTGGGATACACAGGAATAGTAGGGGTTAATGCGGGTGCGGAGGAGTTTGAACCCTTTGCCGCAATATTGACGGATCCCGCGCGTCCGCGATGGCCCTGGGAAGAAGAGAGATCGTTCGCCCATATCGAATTCGAGACGTAGGAGCCCTCTCGACTGGGCGCATGTGATCCAGACGTTGGATTGTCGGGTTCAGTATCGTGGTCGTAAATAGAGTCTTCGAGACCGTCGCTGAAGCCAAAGTCAAGGTTTCCTTGCGGACTGGTTGGAGACTTGGACATCAAATCGGGATCAAGGCCGATGGATTGCGCCGCCGCATCACGTAGCCGCTCTCGCTCTTCCTCCTCTTCCTGGGTAGCGGCAATAACGCTGTTCCGTTTCGTCTCCGTCGCAGTTATCTCGATGACGTCGGGGAGGAAAGAGGACGTGGGGGTGACGAGAGGTTTCTTCTTCCTTCCGAACTTTTTGAGCATGAGCGTATCTTGGGCCGTAGCGAGGAAGCTTGTTCGTGGACGTTTAGGAGACAGATTTTGTTCCGGAGAACTGTTGGGGGTATGCACCGAGGTGGAGACATGGAGATCTATGGGCTGGAGTGAGCGCTGCTGCGCGATGGGTGCACAGACTCGTGACATAGTACGGACCGTAAATGCGCGACGAGCGGACGGAGTCTTGTTGGGCCTGTTTTGCTTTCAACGAAGAAGTCCGAGGGCGTTCGTGAGGGGAGGAAGTGAGGAATTCTGAGAGCCTGAACCTCGGGGTGCTTGATGAGCCGCCCACGCCTTGGGGGGGTGAAGACGTCACGGGTCCCGAGTCCATCTTCCGGCTCCTGTGGGTGGCAGCAGCAAGTAGAGAGGTGGGCCGATTTGTGCGGGTCGTCTACAGGGAGAGAGGCATGGGTAAAATGAAAGGGGGAGGGCGTCAGTGCGCTTGCACGGTCGGGTCAGGGAGAACAGGCCAAGTGCCACCGACTTTGAAATTCGTGTAATTGCTTGCCACACCAGTCGGTTCCCGCCACGGGATCTCACTCAAAGGCCGAGGCATCGTCGACAGCGACGGGGGCGGCGGCGGTGACGGCGACAGGGGCACAGCTGGGGACCTGCCTGAGGGATGGGCGCCGGGGCCGCGAGCCACGTATGTATGTATGTCTTATGGCTTGTGATGCCTCGTTACAAGTCTCTGTATTCGATGTAATCCTAATCAGACAAACCGCCCTGGGGACTACCCTGCGAGTCGCATCCGCTTGAAGGTCCCGAACGGTCCGACGGAGCCCGGGGTGCCTCCCAGGATCTTTTGGGGCCCCTTTCCAGGTCCTGTCAAGGTCGTCAACGGTTTCGTCTCCTCACCGATCTGGCTCCGTTGGCATTGCTCGCTTTGCTCACAAGCCGATCCCGTTGTGGACAAACTCGACAGGGAAATCGACGTCTGTTCGACTTCGACCTCCAATCCCAACATGCGTCTCAGCTCTGCGTTCTCTTTCTCCAGCCGCGCCAATTCGCACTCTCGATCGAGTGCCCACTCGCTGGCTGTGAGGGTGGCTATGTCGTCGCGTTCTTCTCCGCTCTCTGGGGCGTCTTCCCCGTCCAGAGCCCGGAGTGCCTTCCGGAGGTTCTTCCCGAGGGTGGAGATGGACGATGAGAAGGCCATATTCGTATCCAAATCTTCCGTCAGCTGTTCCGCTTCTTTCGCGAGAAGTGCAGCTTCGTATTTCCGGATCAGCTCAAGCTCCTGTTCTTGAATCTCGTGCTGCCCAATCCAGCATAAGTGATCCGGAACGGATGCTGGGGTTCTGTGAGCATCAATAGAGTCAACTCACAGCCCGCTTCCTAAACGTGGTCATCAGCGTCTCCAGCGTCTGTTCGTATTCTTTGATCAACAAGTTCAGTTGCTTGTTGTCATACTGCAAGGCTTGGTTTTCTGCTGCGATCGCGTTGGTCATCCTTTCGAGCTCCTCATCGTAGTCCTCTGTTTAGCGAGGAGCATTGGTGAATGCAAATCGAGAATGAAAGGATTCAATACGAACCCTGTGACTTATCCATATTAAATCTTAATACTCGCATAATGAGCGCGGTTTCAACCAGCCAATGGTCACAGATACACACCTGCGCAACACGAAGCCGGTTTGGGTGTGGATTGCTTGGCTCTAAGACACCCGAATGAAGACCTCTACTGCAAATAGAATACATCCTGCATGTAGACTCACCTTGATACATTCTGCCTGATTCCTCAAAGCACTAGCTGTGGCCCGGTGCTGGTTCAGCTGCTCGGACAAATCGGAGATGATTGCCCACAGCCGCATCATCTCCTGGTCATAGTTCGCGTCCATTATTGCCATTGAGCAACGCCTGACTTGAGTCAGAAAACCCCGTCAGTGAAGCGTGGCTGATGTGCGAAAGGTTGTATGTAATCCGTTGGCGGCGAAGGAACCTCGAGGTGTCTGGCGAAGTGGGAGGACGGAGTTTTCCACGTGATCTTGATCGGACAAGTGACAATCTGCTTCCGCGTAGTACATAAAGTGCTGACCTTCTGGATGTTCGCCTCGCCTGCTTTCCACTTACTCCGTCGTCTGCCACGTCGCTGGACTACCTGAACTCTCGCGTCTCGTCTCATGCTCCCGCAAGGAGTGTTCCCCCTACACCTTGTCAACCAAGTGATTGACGAACTCGGCAAGGCCTACCGCCCGGACCATCGTATTCACCCACACGCCCCCCGCAGTGACGGAGCACTCCGCGCGTGTACCCTGGTATCCAAGAAGTGGACCTTTCGCTCGCGGACGCACCTGTTCAAGAAGGTCAGGATCGAAGTACAGAAAGGCCAACCCACCCGTACTCCTCCTGCTTCCATCCTCCCGCACATCAAGAAGCTCGAGATATGGTGTGGCGATAAACTTACCCAGGTGCCCCCCACTGTAGACCTCTTGAAGGCATTCTCCAAGGCCCCCCTCGAACGCATTGGAATTACCAATGGTGCACTCGTCGATAAGCGAGCTATTATCCAGGAATGGATCAATGCCCATTCCGCAACGCTGAGAACAGTGAAATTCAAAGACTGTTCAATCTCCTCACACACTATTGCCGATGTCATGGTTGGAGGCCACTGTCTTAAGCGCCTTCGTCTCGTTAACTGCAAGTGCGAGCAGCTCCCACCTCCAGGACGCCCCCTCATCGCGGATACACCAGACTCTGACGCGCCAGACATGGAACTCAGTATTTATGGAGATGACATTTGGGAGGGTACTACGGACATCGCTACCATGGCGGCTCGGCTCCCGTATCGATTTAGCAGGCTGGACGTTTTTCATCTGGTCGCGGGCGAGGGAACGACCGAGGCGACGAATGCGTTGATCAAAGCAAACGCAGGCGTGCTCTCGTCCCTCCAAGTGCATCTTTGGGCTGGTACGTTCGAGTCTTTAAGCGGAAAGATGGTGTTACTCATTGTCATTCAACCACGCAGAAGACATGGAGGTCGACGTCGAGCCAGAACATCTATTCAGTCTTAAGGGGTGTTCAAACTTATCCGAGCTGACTCTGGACATGGAGCTTTCGGAGTCGTGTGCCGTCCAAGACTCGATCTTTATCCTCTCAACCCTGGACCCGACACGACAGAGCCACCTGGGAAAGATCGTCTTGGAGGCGAGGTACGTTGGTCGATGGTTCGACAAGGACGGTCCGACCGACATTGGTGATAAGAGGAACAAGGATGAGGATGAGGAGGACGAAAGTGAGGAGGAGGATAGGGTAAATTGGGAGGGGCTCGACACTGTCCTCTCGAGGTTGGCGGAGGTCTCCAGCATCGGGGGAAAACGGTTGACATTTGTTCTGGTGGTCTTAGAATGGGGTGGCGATGAGAACTCAGAGCTCGTGCCGACGGCGAGGAAGTGGTTGCCAAAATTGCTACCTCGTTTCAACGAATTGGGGCTGTTGCATGTCCACTACGGACGAGGTAGTCGTTGATGGCGAACCGGAATGTCTGGGAAAAGGCTTTAATAATCGTTCTTAGGGTGAGTGAGACCTGTGCGGTACAATGACATCTGAAAACCCTTTCTCATCCTTTTTGCAGTTGCACCCGGAATCCGTTTTGCTCACTTTCCGGTTCGTTACGCACATAATTGCACTCGTATTACTCATGTCCGAGAGATCTGTAGCCAGGCCCGGTGCACCTCTCTTATTATTTCTAAAATCGGTTTACAGCACGCTGTACAGTGATATAGCGATGATAACGCGCGACCACCCGTCAGAGCAGGGATATCTCTAAACATCGTAGAAAGTGGCTATCTTTGCCGTTGATTGAGTTCCCCATAAATTTCCGGTTGGCTTCACTCCAGACATGCGGTCACCGGTCATAGTCGACCATCGTCACGGTGGAGTTGGGATGTCGTGTGAGGAAAGCCCCCGTTGCGTAAAGTTTACGGCATGGACGGAACAGTGCAAGTGGTGACCGCGCAGCTCGGCTATTTATGTAGAGGAAGCTCCTCTCTGTGTCCTCATCGCCATGGCTTCCCTTGCGCAGGTCGTCTTGAACGTGCAGCAAGCTGCAAAATCCGACGAACAACCCGCCGAGGGTGTTTCCGACGCGGTAACGACCAACGCTAAGGACTCCACCCTCACCGTCGATCCTGCCAACCGTTCCAGCCCCCTAATTCCAAACAGCTACCACCCCAAGACCAACTCATCCAATCCAAGGCGTCGGTCGGTCCAATCCCACTACAAACGATCCTCCATGTCGTACACCCATACCACCCCCTCTGAACGCACCGGCCCTCCACGTTCGATCTCCTTCAGCTCCCTCCCAAATTCCCGCGTGGTTTCACGCACAAACTCTCGTACAGATTATCCATTTCCAGATCCAGAGGAGACCCCAGTTGCCGCTGGCCCATCCACCCAACCGAGCCACAGCGACAACTCACGGTCTCCGGGACTCGAGCGTACCGAGTCCCAGTTTCGTGACGCGCTCGAGTACGACAATCCCGATCAACGCGAGAGAGAACGGGAGCATCTCGAGCGAATTGAGAGGAGGAAGTTCAGGGACAGCAGGTTCGAAGAGTGGAATCCTATTAAATGGCTCACAGATTCTCCCCGGGACACTCCAAGGGATGAACACCCGCATTTCGATCTTGGAGCCATGTCGGAAAGCGACAGGGAGAGGGGTGAGGGGAGACCAAAGCTGGCCCACCCCTTGAGCTTGAGTGCTCAGCCCGATGGCCCGCCCCCACGGCGGAAAAAAAACATGCCAAGGTCTAACTCTCTCCCTCCTACCCCCGGACGTCAAGACTCCAAGGACAAGGACAAGCGAATAAGTGGACCTCGATGGGGCCGCCTGCGCTCTTTACTCCCCGCGGCGATCACTCACACCCACTCTCAGACTTCGCAAACACCAGGATCCACCGCCCTTGCCCAACGTAGCGTTAACATCACTGACGAACTCATCGCTGGTGGCCTCTCAACACTCATGCTTAAACTCTGGTTTGAACGAGATGAGAAAGGTCACCGTCGGGTACCCATTCTTCTGCATCGGCTCAGAATTCGGATCAGCGACAGCTTGCATCCGCTCGACAGTAACAAGGCCGTATTCAGGATCGAATGCGAATATGCCAACGGCGCCGTCAGGTGGGTTGTCTACAGGCAGCTCAAGGAGTTCTTGTCCTTGCACACCCATTACGCATTTTCGAACGCATATAACCGCAATATTGAGGCCCTTCCGGAGTTTCCGAAAACGAGTAAGAAGGGAGCTCCACCTTCAGGCAATTGGACTCACCCGGCCTTTTAGGCTTACCGTACTTCAAGTTCCTGAAGAAGGAGGGGAGGGAGAAAGGCAATAAAGTCGGTCATGCAGAATTTGCCCGAATGCAACGGGACGTCCTCGAAAGCTACCTAGTCGGACTCATACGCGCAGTGGTAACATCCATTCCTCCGTTCGTCATATCTCAAAAATTGACCCGGTTCTTCAGATGTTTCACTCGACGATCAACAGGCTGGCTGCCTTCCTGGAAATGAGTGCTCTTTCGATTACCCTAGCTCAATCAGGAGGCGTTCAGTACAAGGCCGGTTTCCTTCACCTGGAAATTAGCAAGGGTGTTGGCCTTGGATCCAAGTCCGCAAGCAGGAAGACAAGACACTCCCAGAAATGGTGCGCAGTCAGGGAGAGTTATTTGGTCATTTCCGAGGAACTCGCAGAGGTAAACCTCGCCACTTTTACCCACGTATGGTATGAACTCATCCATCCCGGACAGCTGACGGTATTCGACGTCTTCCTCCTCGACTCGGATTTCAAGATCGAACGCCCAACGAGGTACTATCGTCAAGGGCTTCACCTACTCAGGGACAGCAGTGATGACGACGAGAAGAAGGCGGATAAAGGCAAGGGGAAGGAGGTAGACGGCTTCCCTCAACGCCAAAACAACCCGGACGGCGTTCACCTTGCACCACCGCGAGACATTGACTGCATGTCAACCTTGGGGTCGGTCAGGAGCAAGTTTTCAAAAGTTTTCAAACGGAGGAAGGCACCGGAGCCAGAAGTGCCGTCCCGACCCTCTGTTTCAGGTTCAGGGCAGCCTCCGCGGATTTCTGTGGACGATGTCGCCTCCACCATGTCGTCCGCTTCGTCACATTCCGAACGAGCCACGACTCCGATGCTGGATCCATCGACGAATACAAATCCCCTTCTTGACCCAGACGAGAACCAAGACCACCTTCACCGTTCAAAGAAAAAGACTCGCGATGACGTGTCCAAACATACATTCTACATTGAGAATGGCCAGATGAAACTTAAGATCAGCGCGAGGAACGAAAGACAGATGTTGCAATGGATCGCTGCCCTTGAGAAAGCTGCCGCAACGTGTCACTTCACTCGGAGGAGCAGGTTCGATAGTTTCGCTCCGATTCGGCTGAACGTTGCTGCACAGTGGTTGGTCGATGGGGTGAGTTGTTGTTCCAGTATTTGTCTCCCCTCAGAACCTATACGATCCGTGACTAGCGTGATTATTTCTGGAACCTTTCCCGCGCAATATTACTCGCGAAAGAGTCAATCTATATCCACGATTGGTGGTTGTCCCCGGGTAATTACTCTCCTTGTAATGCTCCTGGGCTCGTTTCCGATGACTGTCTGGTTACTTTAGAACTCCAGTTGCGTCGGCCCGGGAAAGAGCGATACCGACTTGATAGGTTGCTTCAGAAGAAAGCCCAAGAGGGTGTGAAGATATACATCATTCTCTAGTACGGGGTGCCTCATGTTGGCACATTTGGTGGTAGGGCTGACGAATCTCCCACACAGCCACGAAGTTTCGAGTAGAACTACCCCAACGGATAGCAAGTGTGTGCTGCTTCTCTTCTCACTTATCAAATGTCCCTGACCATTTCGGTATAGTTACACGAAACAACGCATGATGGGCCTCCATGGGGAAAATATAATGGTTCAACGTTCCCCTAGTCATTTCCAGACTGGAACATTCTACTGGGCTCACGTACACAACTCCCCTTACTCCGTCTCTCGTTCATAGCCTGACTATACCTTTTGTTAGCATGAGAAGCTGTGTGTTATCGACCAAGCTATCGCATTCATGGGTGGACTCGACATGTGTTTCGGCCGGTGGGACACCCCACAGCACGTTCTTGCTGATGATCCCGACACATTGGATTTCGAAGTTAGTGAACATGTTTGGCCAGGTCAGTCTACTGGTTTTTGTGCCACGCTTGTGATGTGATCAGACGTTGTATCTTTTAGGCAAGGATTATAGCAACGCTCGAGTTGGGGACTTCCACACTCTGAACAAACCTGGGGAGGACATGTATGATAGGGGTAAGGTGCCTCGGATGCCTTGGCATGACGTTGGGATGCAAGTCGTCGGACAACCCGCCCGGGACCTCGCCCGCCACTTCACTGAACGGTGGAACTATCTCCTTCGTATCAAGGTAAAACGCTCCCTCCGCCTTCGGTCCGTAACGGTAACTGAAATATACAATCACACTGCAGAATCACTCCCGCGTGATGCCATGTCTTTTACCTCCACCAGAATTCAAACCCGGCGAGCTGGATTCTATGGGACTTACAGGAACCTGCGAGATGCAGATCGTGAGATCCGCTGGACCTTGGTCACTCGGTACACCCGATAGGATTGAACATTCAATTCAGAACGCCTATTTAAAGGGTTAGCCCTCTTCATTCGAAATCGGACTAATATTAAATTCGTGATCCCTTTTTGCAGCGATTCAGCTCTCGGAACATTTCGTGTACATTGAGAACCAGTTCTTCATCACCTCGTAAGTCCTGCCCGCTGCCACATGTCTCCCTTCCTTTCCCTTCTTCCACGCGACTCGTCCTCGCGGTTTGCTCATTTCCGGGCGGGGTACCAGGACGATCGTAAACGATGTAAAGGTGGAGAACAAGATTGGCGACGCGATCGTCCATCGGGCGATCAGGGCACACCGAGAAGGGACTCCGTGGAAATGCTGTATCATCATTCCCGTGCTTCCTGGCTTCCCCTTCCCCATCGATCATAGCGACGCGAGTTCGGTAAGCACGCCACCGTTTCAGGTTCTTTCGCCACGTTATTCACGGACCTTAGATCCGTATCATTCTAGAGTGTCAGAATAGGACGATCTGCAGGGGACCGAACTCGATCTTCGGTAGGTTGAGGAAGGAAGGTATTGATGTGAGCATATAGCATAGATGGGCCCTGCAGTCGGGATCTGACATGCGTTCCAGCCAACCGACTACATCTCTGTATTCTCACTTCGCAACTGGGCAAAGTTACGCAGCAACGTCTTGACCACGGAGCAGGTATACATCCATGCGAAGATCTGTATCGTGGACGATAGGTTAGCTGTCATTGGTAGTGCCAACATCAACGAGCGGTCTCAGCGAGGAGATCGTGATTCGGAATTGGCTGCCGTGATTCGAGACACTGATATGATCGACGGGTATGTGCTAGGTTTTGCCTTCGGACTGGTGATGCTTACATCTTCTCTTCTCAGTACCATGGCGGGAAAACCGTTCAAAGTTGGCCGCTTCGCACATAGCTTACGAGTCAGGTTAATGCGGGAACACCTTGGGGTTGACGTTGATTCTCTGTACGAGGAGGACCTGATGGCTGCGAAGCCGCAGGAGCCGACGTACGATCAACAGGCCTGGGATCCTGATCAAGAGGAAAAGGACAAACATGATGTCACTCATGTTAAAGAGACCAAGAGCGGCCGGGGACCTGGTGCTGGCGAAGGTATGCCTTTGCGGGCGCAAGTTACTACATCTTCGTTCTGACGAACGGTTTACGTGAAGTTGTTTACGCTCTGGGAGACGTCATCCACACCGAGGCCGGTAAGGCCATCCGTAAAGTTACGGGGAAAAGCAACAGCCAGGAACCCCAAGAGTCCAATACTGGTGACAGATCATTGGGAGAGGAACGTACAATGGAGTCGCGAGATCATGAGAAGGTCCATGGGTTCCCCAGCTCTATCGTTCCCACGATGGAGGAAAAGGTTGTCATGGAATCGCTAGACTCAATTCCTGAGGACAGCGGGTCGTCCGAGGAGGGCAAAGGTGAGAGGGGAGACCCGGATAAGCCAACGAAGCCACCGAACGGAGACCCCCGAGAGTCCCAGGAGCATGGAGGTTCTGCGGAATCCAAGAGCCGGGATCACAAGGCAAACGGTGATGTGCCGGCCTCGGAGACGAAGCGGGATCACAATGAGGCCAAAAGCCCGAGATCCGCCAAGTCGTTTAGGGATCTTTCATCTTCCTCTGCCAACCTCGAAGCCCGAGTGGAGGACGGGGAACTGTACGGTGCCCCTGCAGATGCCTCCAGAGATCCGAAGACTGACGACCAGCCCCCTCACGCTGTGTCTGGCAAGAACGACGCCACTGAGACCGAGGAGAAGGCCGTTCATGCGCGTGCAGAGATTAGGAAGCACATTTCAACCAAGTTTAATCCAAAGACCTGGACCCTGCCGACGCCTACTCCGAAGGTTGACCCGCATGGGTTTGAGGACCCGATTTCGGACGAGTTCTGGAAGAAGGTTTGGATGGCTTGTGCTGTTCATAATGTGAGTTGACATCTGGGCTGTCGCTACTGACGGTCACTGAGGTTCCATCCACCCCTTTTAGACTGAGATCTATCGCAAGGTGTTCCATGTTGTCCCCGACGACCTCGTGACCACCTGGAAGCAGTACAAGGACTTCATACTTCATCACGAGCGCTTGAACAAACCGGTAGGGGCACACCATTTGTGGGGACTTTGTTCCACTCGCTTACCGGTTCTTTAGGTTAAGGACAGCAATATTGATGCCGCCGGACGTGTGATATCCGAAGCCGTGGATGAGCAGGCTCCGGATCTCCACAAATCTACGGAGATCTTCGAACAACCACCGAACGGTGAGAAGCTAAGAGGGGATCCCGGGAACCTTGACTGCAAACCGTCTACGACGAACATGACCGGTGACAAAGAGAAAGAGAAGGAGAAGAAGAAGCCGACCAAGCCTGATCAGGAACCGTTCGAGGCTTGGGAGCGAGAGGAGATGGAAAAATTGTTGGGAGAGTTACGTGGCCACCTAGGTGAGAGATTCTTTTCCATTTCCAGAGTTCATGATGTGCGGTATCTTACCAGCATCTACCGTAGTCATATATCCCACAAGATTTTTGGAAGGAGAGGATATCGCGAATAACTTCCTCTTCAACGCCGACAGACTTTTGCCGTTACAGATTTACAACTGATCTCACGCTTATTCATTATCTCTCATCTGAGCACAGTCGGTCCTTCGTCCATCCCCCGCAAAAGCACACCCGGACTCCCCCTCCCCCTCCCACACTCTCATCTTGCAACTTTCTTGTTTTATTTTATTGTATGCACACATCTTGCGGAAGGAAGGGAATTTTGGTGTACATTACAGAGGGCTGTTGTTGTTTTCCTTTCGTGTAGGTTCTAACTGCGGACAAAAGAACAGCTTAATTACGGGAACCGTACGATCCTGACCACCGTGGTATCTTCTAACACATGCCGCAAGGAATGGGCAGGCACGAGCCTATCGCTTCAGAGTCCTCTGTTTCTCAGCGAACTCCACAATCTTACGATCGACGAAGAGACCTTTGCGTTCTCGAACGCTGTCCATGTACACTTTGGCGACGTTTTCTCGGTCGGCTTTCTCTCCCAGATCCTCTAGTTCTTCCTCGGTCGTGGGCACCCAGAAGGGATCTAGGTCAAGCATTTCGTACCTAAGGGGAAAAACTTAGTTGCCGCCGTTGCGTTGTGTGAAGACGATGTTCCTACTTACCCGCTGAAGATCAACTGGGGACTGGCAGCTCCAGAGGTTCGCTTTCTGATATCTGAAAGGGCCAGGCGAGGAGCCGTAGTCAGCCACTATTCTCGACTTCTAGTAGGTAGAGTGTTCCGTACCGTCCGCAAAACCGAAACTTTCCGCGACTGGGAGCAAGGCGGATACAGTAAAGAACGAAGTGCCTTCTTTCATCTCTTCGGACACGATGCGACCTCTTCGCTTCGCGACGACTCCATATACCTTTCCAAGAACATCGGCTAGATAAAGGAGCGAGAAATTCAGTTAAGTAACGGAACCATGAGAGTTGGTTGTGATCAGAGCGTGTGGGACTCACTCGAGGCTTGGATATCACACGAATACATAGCCAACATTAACCTCGGAGACCAGTCAAGTAGTCCATTCCTGCAAGCCTCCCGCACTGCGGTCATAAGCGATCCCGAAACTTGTGCGTAATTCGGCTGTGCTGTTAATAGGCGTGTCAATCCTCACCCCCTCGCAAGAATTGGGCGGGATAGTTGTCACATACCTCCTGTCTCGGATTTCGTCTCCTCTGATCCCACTTCGAACGATTCGAGGAAGTAAGCCATCCCTTCTACTGGTTCGGAACATAGAGGACCTTGGAAAGTTGCTAATTGGAATCCGGTCTCGACGTGGTGGTCGAAATCGTGACGGAGTTCATCTTCCGCAGCACCCCCCTCGCTTATGTTCAAAGGCTTCGGGGGAGCTTCGGCCGTTTTGGTTCGATCTAACCTCCTTCGTAGCCTGACACGGAAAAGAAGATCAGAAGGGTCAACCGGAAGAAGGAGAAGGTCATACGAGTTCGGGGTCTTGGCGTTCTTCCTGGCGTCGATAAGCAAGCATCCACCGGCTTTACGTGGCCCAAAGGCCCATATCCTATCAACGACACCTTTGTCCCAATCTCCACCCGCCTTCCTACACACCTCCTCCAGCGTTGTCCAGAACTGATCCGGGCGGACGGTAGGTTTCCTAAACCTCTCTCCGGAATCGTCGTACGATCGCTCATGGTCGGCGTGGTCATCTTTATCCTGATCGTCATCTTCCGCAGAGCCCTCCAACGCATTCCTTCGTTCCCGCTGAAGCATCTTCAGGATTGTAATATTGTCAAGAATGAACTCGAGCAAAGCTTTCGGTAGAGGGACGGCACGGATTGAGAACTTGACGAGATTTTGGGCGCTTGAACCATTCACTAGACCGCGTTTTGAAGAGTACTTCGGGGGTGCCATCTCTGATAGACGCCTTTAGTCCAAACCTACTACGGATATAGGAAGCCTACCAATCGCCTTGACCGCTGTTTCCCGGAAGGGAACAATAGGTTTCGAAGCTTGAATTTCCACCTTTGCGAACCTCTCTCGTAGGTCTTTCAAACACCTCTGTCGTGCAGAAACCAGTTAAATTTAGTCGGATAAAGTGAAGTAAATGAATGAACCTCAAGATGCAACTCTCCAGCAGTCAAGATGACATGTTCTCCCGTCTGTTGTTGGAAGGTTTCCACGCACGGATCTGCTTGGCTCAAAAGTTTCAACCCTTTCACAAGCTTTGGCATGTCCACCGGCACTTTTGGTTCCAAAGCAACCCTGACGATTGGATACACCTATAAAAGTTCCCCTTAACCTCAACGATAAAAGGGTGACGGGGATCAAGTTACCGGTCTCAAAACTCCGCCCAAGTTGAGGATATATTCTCTATTCTCTCCCTCGACTTCCTCATCTACCAGCCCTTGACGACTAGGGGCGCATATAGTCGCACTCCTCATGACCTTACCCTCCAATCCTCTGATCGCAAAAACGTTTCCAGCTGGAACGATGTCGACTTGGACCAGATCCTTGCCCATCATCGTATACAGGTTCTCCACTACCGTCGTCATTGTATGCGGGATGTTTCGGGGGTGGATGGGAGGGAAGTTGTTGTTATATTTTGGTAGAACACACCGGATCTCGGACCCGGTTCGGATAGTACCAGAGTAAATTCGAGCGAACCCGAGAAGGATATCTTCGTCTTCATTGTTTTCCTCTTTCTCCTTCGCCTGGGAGTCGTCACCTTGGTCGTTGGAAGTTCCTGCAGGGGTGGACCGTGACTCGTCGCTAGCTTCGGCCGTAGCGGCGAGTGCAGCGGTAGCAGCTCTCTCCCTTGCAGCCTTAGCGTTGGCTCGCATCTGCTCAGCAGTGACCGCGGACTTCTTGTTCTCCGGAAGTTCCTTCACTGGTACGGCGAACATCTTGCTCACGTACCCGATCACGAGGGCCTCCTCTCCATCGTCGCAGTTCCACAAGTCCTTCTCCAACTTATTCTTGGGGGCAATCGTGGGTTCAAGTAGGTCGGGGTACAATATTTTTGGGATCCGGGTGAGCTGTGCAAGGGACGGAGGTGGGACGATGTCAATCGTGGCTTGGATAATACAGGTGGAAAGCGACAGCCATTGAGAGAATACGAGCTGGAGAAGGTTCCTAGTATCTTTTGATTTGAGTTCTCTCGGGGGAATCTTGAGGTTCAACGTCGTGACGATTTTGGAAACCTTGTCGGGATTCCTAGCACGTACGATTAGGATGCTCGTGATGTGCAGACGGAGTAGAGTATACGTACGGATTTAATATGATAGCCTCGTATACCGCCCAGATGTTCTCAAGAATGAACTGCACGAACAAAGGCTTCAAGTTCCTCCCTTTGAGTTGTTTGTGGCTGATAACTCGCTTCGTCTTGGTATCCAGGTAGAAGTCTCCCCATAGAACGCGCTTGAAGGTAGCTTCCCTGATCCCGAGTTTGCTCGCATATAACTGTGCGAATTTACCGATCCGGAAGCCCCAACCGTCAATCGCGGATGCGAAGACGACATTACCCCTTTCCGGGGCGAAATAGAGATCTTCGTCATCCCGCTCTTGGTATTCGACATTGCCGTCGGCTTCAGCGTCTGGAACAGCATCGCCGTTTACGCTTCCGTTCGGGGTTGCGGCAGCATCCGCGGCAGCCTCGTCGGCCATGGCATCTCTCTTAGCTTCCAACCTCCGCTCGCGCTCCTCTCTCCACCTCATATCGTCCTCCATCCTCTCCCCTGCGAAGAAGCTGCCCATCACCGCATTTACTTGCTCGATGAGTTGGGATAGGTGGTGGTATGCTTCGATCGGAGAGAGTTTGAGCTCGGTGATGAGACGGTCGAACTTGTTGATGACGAGGATCGGTCGGAGACGGTCCATCCATGCCTGGCGGAGGACGGCAATGGTCTAACGCAAAGCGGGGGTCAGTTCTCGGGAATTAACGAGAAATGAGACACGAACCTGCGTGCAAACGCCTTCCACTACGTCCACGAGGACGAGCGCTCCGTCGCATAATCGCGAAGCGGTGGAAACCTCGCTCGAGAAATCGACGTGCCCAGGGGTGTCGATCATATTGATCACGTATGTTTTTGAGCTTTCTAAAATTGCTCATTATCCAAACAAAACCGGCCGAGCTCGCGTGACTACGCACCAGCAGGATCAGATGTCGATGCGGGTTGGGGACCGAGGACCTTGAACCTTAGGGAAACTGCGGAACTCTCCATGGTAATGCCCCGTTGTTGCTCATCCTCTCTGCTGTCAAGGTACCTGATTTTTCCGGCCATCCTAGAGGAGATGATGTTGTTCGCAGCCAGGAGGGCATCCATGAGGGTCGTTTTCCCGTGGTCTACATGGCCTATCGTGGTCACATTTCTGACCAAGATAGCGTTAGCTGCTTGCTCCGATTTGGCCGCCATTGCTCCTGAGTGATGACCTCGAGAGATATGGGATCAAATTTTGAACCGTGGGTGGGAGATGAAAGAGGTTTTGAGGTCCGGTGACTGATCTTGACACTCCGGAATGATCGGAGTTGACTCGGGCGGAACCGAACGACCCGAGTTTAATGAGCTGGATCGTCCTTCTCCCCGGAAGAGCCCCACACGAGGTCAACCCGGGGCCCAGAGCAGCGACATGGGGGGTGCGTTCAGTGTCCAACAGCATGGCGCAGGGCCTCGATCTCTTTTTTTCTTTTCATCGTGCCAGAATGCCTGGCGGACGCCCCAAAAACCCGGCCATGATATTCGGCCTCACGATGAATTACTAACGTTAGTAATCTTCATTCTGGTTTCACTCTACGGTCGCCCGAAGAGCGGAATTGACAACATGCCGGTCTGGTCAACCAGAATTGTATTCCCCTCGAGCCGACTATCGAGGAGGTATGTATATCGGTCAACTGTCATAACATCGAAGCCCCACAGGATCTCACGCTTCAGGGTCCCTGCCAAAATTTGAAAACATGAATCATTGATAGTCACAGGTCAGCATCTCATCTTCATAACATGGTAATTTTTGGATCGCTGCCAACGCAAGGATCAATCCATGATCTGAAGGTCTGATGCATCAGTTCACTGCTTAGGCGGCTAGAAAGCACTGGCCAATGAATCGCAGTTTGCCGGACGGCCCGGCTCGCGGCAGGCTGGAGGCACGAAGGTAACGTTTATAGGCCGCACGGCGTCATTGTCGTGTCGTCCTGACGCCACCCCCCCCCCCCCCCCCTCGAGCTCCATATACAGTTTCTGATCGACCGACCTCTCGAAGCGCCGAATGGGGATTTCAGCTGAATGACCATTGAGGTCACCCGAGGGCTCACGTCATACTGTCGTTCGCCAAAACGAGCTGCGGAGCTTTGAAGACGCCCGCGTAATGATTTTCGCTGATATACGTATACCAGAAAGAGTAAGGTAAACAGGACCTTGAACGGTCACCAAGCCCTAACATTACTATTGCTATTCGGGGGTATTCAGTGCTTACCCGAACGCGTTCCGGCGACCATCCGGAGTCGGGTCACAGTTACGGAATGATGAAAGTTCTATCGAGCTAACCTCTAGAGGGTGTTCGAACCAAACCTCGACACAGCCGAGGAAACACAACAGGCGAAGAATGCGTGGAAGATGAAACAGAGGATCCAGGCTGTATACTAGAGCACCGAGTACTTAAGCAAGGGTCGGCCTTCAATTTTAGAACTCTCTGCCGCCTTTCCTACTAGCACCCAAAGCCCTCAGGTTCCCACTCATCAAACACTCCGTCGCTCACGCTGTTAACGCTGTTCGCCTGTTCTCTTTTGGTTCATATCAATAAGAGAACGCGGCTTACCTCTCGCCATCCAACCCCCCGCCAATGAACCACAACTTGCCATATCAACACTACTCGGTGGCAGTCCGACAGCTGCGCCCGCTATTCCCAACCGCTTGTCCGTGGCTCGAACCGGATGCTGTGAAGGTGGCCGACAACACTCCCACTGGTGCTGGAGGCTTCGCAGACATTTGGAAAGGAACCTTTGACGGGCGTAGCGTCATCCAAAAATCCTACAGGTGCCACGAATCCTGCACCTTTGAGCATACTTTCCCGGTGAGAAACGAAGATCCTTGACATACCACGTTGTTCATGCCCCGTCCTAGAGATACCTCAAAGAGGTTTGGGTACTTACCCAGCTCTCCCATGCAAACGTCGTCCGGTTCGTCGGGGTCAACCCCACGCCACGCCACCCTTTCGGTCTTGTCCTCGACACCGCCGACCATCTCAGCCTCAGGGAATACCTCGATGAGAACCCCGAGGCCGGTAGACTGAAGCTGGTTTGCCCTTTCGCACTTCACCACGATCTCCCTGGTCTTACTCTTGATACCAGGTCCGGGGAATCGCCCGGGGGCTGAAATACCTACACGATCAAGGGATCATCCACGGTCATCTCACCTCTGTAAGATCGTCATCAACTCCGCGCTTCCGGAACATCCCGAGACTCACGTTCTCGTAGCATAACATCTTGGTAGACCCCGATGGTACTCCATGTATCGCAGGCTTCGGTTCCTCCTTCATGATCTCTCGTCCAGATCTGTGGTCAGAGAGTGACGTGGGCCCCCACCGCCACAGCGCTCCAGAACTAATGCGTCCTCGAAACCGCGGAGAGCCTGCCGTTCAGATGACGAAAGCAAGTGACATATACGCATTTGGGATGCTTACCAGAGAGGTGGGAATTCATCGACATGTCGCATTGTAATCGATCACCGTTAGCTGATCATGGGGCGGGCCATCATATCTCAGATCTTCTCGGGAAGGGATGCGTTCCCTCGAGATCCCTATCCCACCGTCGTCTATCGAGTTTTGAAGGGCGATCGGCCATCTCAACCTGACCATCCGGAGCTTTCTGACCGGGTGTGGAAGATGATGAAGAGATCCTGGAATGATTCGCCATCACGCCGCATGACAGTCGGAGACCTCGTAGCGCTTATCGAAGCGGAATACTTGGTCTCCGTCCGCCCCCCGGTGCCCGATTTAGGGGTTAGCAAAAATACGCAGCAAGCCACCCGGATTCCCTCCCACCCTACGTTCCGTCCGTTCTTCGCATGCTTCCGCTGATCGGTTGTTTATGGACCTAGTGGCTCCCGTGCCCTACACAGATATGGATTTGTAAACCTTTTTTGTTTTCTCCCTTTCATGCCAGACGTTAGTATTTAAACAGTTAGACAATATTTAGCTACCGGTCACCGGTCACCGTCCACCCAGCACGCTCCTCTCTGTTATCGCTGGAAAGTTATCGTATTTAGACCCTACATTGATTTTTGCATTATCACCTCCTAGTTATTATGTTAACGAGTTTTTATTTCAGATATGTACTTCCATTTACATGTGATATAAGTATTTGCGACCGCGAACACACCCATTCAACGTGCTCGGGGGGGAGGCGAGAATATCGCCGGCAACTCACATGGAGCCGTTTAAACCCGTACCGTTGCTTCTAAACTTGCTCTCACTCTGTCGTCCAGACCTTTACCTATGAGAACAAGCTTCCCAATATCCCCAGCACCATCCGAATCCTCCGTCGATTCAGCGAGCGAAAGATCGTACATCTCCCTAACGCCCTGCAGAACATAAACGCCGCCCGCGTCGGTCCTGAACATTCCTTTGCACCTCAATACATCAAGACCCTCCGCATCCCCTTGGTTTGGTAACTTGTGCTCCCAAAGGACCGATCGTATCCATTCGTCCAGGATCTCTACCTGTGCGGTGGGCAAAACCGGCACCGGTACGAGGATGCTAGAAATCCCTCGAATTGTATAGTGCGTGGACTTTGGGTGATATTCGGGGTCCGGACACTCTCCGCCCACATGATCGTGGTGGTGACGGACCGCTGGAACGGAAGCTGGTGGTATACGAGATGCGTATGCGTTCAGGTTCATCACCAATCCGAGATCTATCTTCGACTGGGTCGTCCGGTGCGTGGTAGCCAATGGGTTGATCCCGTGAACGATGCCTTCCAGTGCGGATATTTGGGCTTCTGATGTCAAGTCGACCTTGTTGATGAGGACCACGTCGGAACACGCTACTTGTCTGGACCGAAACTCAATAAGCTCGGGGTTGGCGCCCTGCGCCCCTTAAACCATACCTGACGCTTTCTCCTTCTCCCTCGCTGGCATAATCTTCTTCGATTTGCTACAGAACAAAGATCAGCGTCGATTTCTTTCGTGAGGGTGAAACAGAAAATCCGCGCACCCGTTGTCCATATACCGCGTCTACGAGACACACAACCCCATCTAGGTAGATGTCCTTTCCAAGACCCATCGAGTATTCTTCATTATGCCAGAACATCCCCGCGATCGGGCCTTAACGATCCAACCGAGATCAACACATAGGCCAGCTGCACAGTGGAAACTCGAATGGGTACCTGGGTCGGCAAGCCCTGTAGTTTCCAACAGGATATAATCAAAGGCACCCTTCCTCTTCATGAGGTTCTCAATAGCAGCGACCCCGCTATCCTTGATACTGCAACACAGACATCCGTTTGCGAGTTCGAGGAACTCTTCCGACTGTTGAGAATCCGAAGAAACGTTTATCGTCTTTGCTGAATGTTTGTGAGTTTGCCCCGAGTGTTCTGGGAGATGCTCGGAATACCTTCGATGTCCTAAGGGTTTTCTACGGATCAACACTGGATGCAGAATACCATCCGAACTCTGGGAAAACTTACAGCGGTGTCTCCAAACTCGTTCATGATCACTGCTATCCGATATCCATGCCTCTCTGTTAGCACCCGCCTGGGGTCATCTCATTTCAGCACAACAAGGGGGGATAAGACGACAGGATCAACGGACTTTACAAGCGTCGATTTCCCGGCTCCAAGGAATCCAGAGATGATCGTCACGGGCACTCTCTTCTCTCTCTCAAGCAACGTCCTAGAACGTTGTTAGGCCATTTGTACCCTTCATTGGGGGCTCAAGGGGTACGCACGGAACGTCTTCGTCGTCGTCCATGACGGAGGCCCCAGAGGAATTAGATCACGTGTGATCCGCTCGCCTCCTCCTTCCCTCAGCACCCATCCCGCCGAAGCCTAATTGCCGCGACCTTTACTGGAACGTGCGATGACGATGTCTCAGACGATGACCGAAGAACAGCTCCGGGAGCTCATACAGGGTCCCCAAGACGTCGAGTGGAAGTACGCGCTGCCCCTCCTTTCATCAGATTGGCGGTTCCCAATCACTCACGGCCGCCACTCCCCACTGCCCCTCGGCGAATGATGACAGATACGAAATGCGCAGAGAGTGTCAAGAAATCCTCCCTGGTCTCATCCTTGGTCCGCTACAGGCTGCAAAGTCTCTGGACATCCTTCAAGGACTCGGAGTCACTCATGTGTACGCCTCCTTATTCCCCCCTCCAACTCGCGATCGGGGTGACTAATTTAGCGGAACGTCCTCGCGCGTTCGCTCGCTCTCCCTACAGGGTGTGCATTCGGGACGCGAAAGAGGCGTTTTCGGTCAAACCACGGTTCCCGGACACCTTCAAATACATGGTCGTGGATCTCGCCGACTCCGAGGAACAGAATCTCATTCGGTATTTTCCAGCGTGAGGACCTTCCGTGTTTCTGTCCTCCGTCATCTGCTCGCGTGCGATTGAAGGGATCTCGTTCGTTTGTAGGGCCAAGGCATTCATCGATACTGCCATCCAGGGTGGAGGGCGGGTTCTGGTCCATTGCAACGGTGGGTGATTCAGCTTCAGTTGACCCCTCCCCTCCCCCCTCTCTTTGGGTTAGACGCCTATTCGTCGCGCGGCGTCTCGATTCTCATTCAGCCCCTCACTCCATACAACTCTATTCCTGTTGTCATGCTAAATACACGTTCTGTTACCCCTCTAACACCTCCGTTCCGACGTGTCAGGCGGTATCTCGTCCTCGCCGGCCTTCGCGATCATGTTCGTTATGCAACACTTCCAGATCTCATGGGAGGATGCTCTACATTACGTCCAGAACCGTAGGTATTGCATCTCTCCTAACAGCGGTTTCATTACCCAGATCAAGGTTCGTCCACTCAACTCGTCCAAGTGCGGTCCTGGCCCAGAGATCGGCGATTAACACGGGTACCCGCTTTTGCGGTTTTTGTAGGAATATGAACCAATATACAAGGCTAGCGTTGCGGTCGCGCAACATCCTGCCCCACAGATCGATCGGTCGACCTCAAGGCGGAAGCGTGAATTAGATGATGATGATGAGGAAACGGCGAGGTGCGATATTTTGGCTCTTTCGAAATTTGGGCTCGTGTCACTCAACTTCCCACGTGCGATATAGGTTTGACAAGCGCCAAGCTGTGGACGACGACGAGGGGGGAGAAGATGGGAACGATCCAGATGCTATGGAGTTATAGCGTTCTGTATCATGTCCATGTCTGCCATCCGATTTTTCCCTCCTTTTTCATCTCGTTATCGAATGCATCATTCCCCGCTCTGCGTCTGTGTGTTTATGCATCAAGACTACGCTTCCCGGCAACATCCAGAGTCGGTCCACCTACATAACTTAGTGCTTTGT
>Ga0307513_10000591_pt1 | contig 52044 bp, 54 predicted proteins | sample 15_EM_MG_FD_202174 | JGI IMG/M metagenome (GOLD analysis project Ga0307513, IMG submission 202174) | Populus trichocarpa ectomycorrhiza microbial communities from riparian zone in the Pacific Northwest, United States - 15_EM | ecosystem: Host-associated > Plants > Roots > Unclassified | place... | reverse complement strand
TGTCCTGACGTTTGTGAACACAACTGCTATTGCATACCGCCAAAATTCAGCTTTTTTGCGCTGATCTTGGCATCCTGCAATAGCAGTTGTGTTCACAAACGTCAGGACATTACGAGTAGTTTGCGCTTCCCCAAGTTCCCTTCCACCTCTGACCCAGGTAGTGTCAGTAACAAAAGGAAGCACTTATCAATAGTTATTACAATTCCTATGATCTTTACTACTACCGATAGTCAACCCCCTGCATCCAGCCCTCTTGGCTTTGTTTGTTTTTCTCCTTTGTTGATGGAAAATGACCTGCCAGTACGCGGGAGGAGGACCACGAGAATAATATCCAATCAAAGCAGAGAGATAACTCTAATGGGGGGAGAAATTCTACTACGGATGCTCGCAAGGAGGCTAGGGATTAGCTTAAGCTCTTGACGCATCCACACCACTAGGAACACAGGTTAGAGGGAATGTTATGGAAGCATCTTCAAAAATCACAATCCATGTGCTGGGACAGCCGATCCCAACCAGGATTAACTACTTACCCCATTTTCTTGGAAGTACCATGTCCGCCCGATCACGTCCTTTCATGCAGACTGAAATACGGAGATCAGGCGATCCTCTCCTGAGTTTGGAAATGCCCGTTCACATGGCGCTTGGAAAGGAGATCAAAAGCCTGCCTGTCTGCCCATGCCTCCCAGTCCTCAATTCCCTCTGCTCTACACCAAACACCTGGGCACTTTCAAAAAATCCAACTGTTTGTTAAAATGTCTACCCCATCTCTTGCTGCAGCATGGTCTATAGACACTACTTTTCCTGAAGGCGATGATGTTCGCCCCGCTATCCTTACTTCAACTTCCTCCTCAGAGTTGGCCTCCTGGGCGGTCGCCACGTATTGCACCAGCCGCTGGGCCCTCCACTACCTCTCCCATCTGATCAACCGCATTCCATCTACCGAAGCTCGGCTCCGCAACGAAGGCTTCATTCCCTATTATAAAGCTATGTATGACCTTAATGCTGGGCTCATTGAAATCGCTCAGCAGAACCAGATCCCTCTTCCACCTTTCCCAGCCACATCCCCCGACTACGAAAGGGAGGCCTCCGACATCAGCAAGGACACACTGGGCGCAACATTGTTACCTCAGGTTGCGCTACCAATCAAGCCGATGTTGGATACCATGGGTGACCTGATGCGTGGATATCAAAGCTATCATTGGGGATCGCTAGCAGCTTTCACAGGTGTGTCCGCGGATGCATACTCCAATGCGGTCAAGGCAACCAAGGAATCGAAGTCGACGCCGGGGGAACGCACAATTGCTCCTTTCATCCAATGCTTCACTTGCGAAGATACGTTGGGAGCTTGCAAAGTCATGAGGGAGGAGCTGGTTCGGTGCAGGGAAGAGGCATCCCGGACTGGATGGAAGGATGACGAAGCACGGGAATTGGCGCAGGGATGCATAAAACATTTTGCGAAGTTCTCATCTGTAGGATTGTAGGAAGTTACGGGCTTATCATACGTTGCCTTATATGAAAGGAATCTCTCTTTTGGCGGCAGTGTGTCTTTTTTTGCTCTTTACTTGCTTTCAGAATTGGTTATGATAACGAAATTTACCCCGAAGCCAAGGGGTTTGGACGTTGATGTGCTACTTAGCTCCCTATGTGGAACCGCGATTTTGTCCCACCCAAACATTGCTAAGCGCCCAAGCGCTATGCCTAGGCGGGTCGCTAAAAAACGGGAAAAACATAAACTAGGACGGGCATCAACGAAGAGGAGGGCTCAGCGAACAGACCAAAAAAAAAAATCACCGCTTGAATTAACGCTCACCAAGTCACTTTAGCGTAGGATTCGCTGAGCCCTCCTATTCGTTGACCCTCCTATTTTAACCCTTTTCTCTGTAGACTTATCCTTTGGACAGTGTGAAACAGTAAAATTCACTCCCAGCATCATAAGGCCAGATTAGGCAGCTGTTAGGTACGTCTTGTGGGAAAATCGGATTTTTAGATGTCAGTGTGCTAGCAATACCTCGAATGTATTCTCCGCCATCCCTAGATTGTAGCGTTGTGAGCACAAGTACAGAGGTGGGGCGCCATAAAGAAATCAAGACTATTCAGACCGCAAGAAACTTGTTAATTCCCATGACCCGGAACAGCTGGCATTGTTCTAGATTATCAAACACCAGTCGAAATAGCCAGAGAAAAAAACAATGCCTGCACCCATCCTACTTTGTAGCAAGTCCCAAAATCTCAATGTTTTTGATAAGTTGCGGATGTCGGCAGTGAATTGAACTCTCAGGTTCGTGGGTAGAACAGCCCTGAGGACACCTAACTCTTGTTCTAACCTTTTCGAGTAACTATTTTGTATTCCCCCAGGAGACCCCTCAATACCGGCATACATTCGGGGCATGCACAAATGACTCAGCACTCTAGGTCACCTCAGAGACTCTCCATACTACCGCATTACCTGGTTTTATTAGCCTGCCGCTAGTACGCTGAGATAAAGTAGGGGCTGAAGCAAAACATTCAATCCCGTCAGGAAGAGTCCAAAATAAGCCCGGGTTTGGCCATAAAGAGTTAAGCGAAGGCGTTTTATTGCGAATTTGAGACAAATAACAAAGAAAACTCTTATTCCAACCTACAAGTACTAGCGGCGGGCGCAGCAGGTAAGGCGGCCCTTAATATTGTTCCGAAAACAGGCTTAGCGTGCTGAGAGCCAATTTTACTGTTTCACACCGCCCATGGGATACTGTAAAAACTCGATTAATTGAACCATGTGCTATGAAGTCCAAGGTTCCCTTCTCCGGAAATGGCAAAACACAGCAAAAACAACATCCCGTTTCCTCCTTCCGAGACAGAAAAGAAGAAGAAATAAATTGTTGACCTTACTAAGAGATGAAAGCACAACAACATAGTACACTGTTAAATTGTTCGAGCTTCTATGATAAGATCAGTAGAAATAGCTTTCCGGTTTTTAATAACCCCCCCCTCCCCGAGTATCTCTTGGACTGCTGAAACCGTGGAAAATTTTATGCCACCCCTCTCAGCGCCTAAGACAGAGATTACTAAAGTGCCCTCTCAGCATTCTTCAGTGATGATATGTGTAAATACAGCCATACTGCTAACACCAGCTACGGTCTAGTGGTTGCGCACCTGCGAATATGTAGTAATTAACAAAAGTCGCTTATTAACCTGTGTCTCACACACCCAGAGGGGCGGTATAAAATTTTCCACCGTCTCAGCAGTCCAAGGGATAAGCTCTCATCTAATTCAGCCAGTCCATCATGTCAGGCACCCATATTATTGTGCCGGTATACTCACTTGTCCTTAAAGCCCGTCAACTCTCTTCACTCGTGATATGATACTCTCACTAATCAATTCTACCTCTACAAGCAATGATCCCGGATCTTTCTGACTGGTTAGAAGGAGTGCGAGCAGTTCAAGATTTCTCTGCTTCTCGGCTAGTGCTGTAGATAGATATATTCGTCGCATGGGTCTGATGAGAAAATCCGGTGAGGAAGATATCTATCCACTGCACAAGTTGGGGGGCTGTCCTCTTGCTTGTCGCCGTTCGCTTAAAGTGTGGCGACTTGAGAGTCCCCGCGCCATCCCATTGGCCCGGTTGCCGAAGCTCCAATCCACCCTAACCAAAAGATCAGGTAGTGCAAGTGCCCCCGATAAAATACGATCTTGGCGACAAAATTTGTGGCCCCTCCCCTATGTTTTACACCAAAAATGGCTGGTTTCGGACTCTCATAACCCATCCCAAAACTGTATAGATTTAATAAAACCAAGATATAGTGTAGGCAATTGTTCAAACTTTCTAGGTAAAAATTATGAGAATTTTCCCATTCTCCTGTGAGAGTTGAGAGCTGAGGATTGTCATTGGATGCGGTTGCAATGTACTTTTTCTATAACACTCTCATACAAAATCAGAGGTATCTTTTCCCACCATCATTATTCCCAGTATTGCACCATGAGTATTAACAGAGCTTGTCACATATAAATGATAATATCTAGATGAGTCCAAAGACTGAGGAATTTCAAAAAAATTTGCAAAGCAACTGGCTGTGAATTTATGAGGTGAAAATGACCATTTTTGGTGTAAAATGGAGGGGGGGGGCCACGAATTTTGTCACCAATCTCGTACTGAATAGCGGTAGTTAATTGATATTAACTTACAAAAAATCCCTGACCCCCGAAAAACACCACCCCCGCTTCCGCACCCCGACGGCTCCCTCTGGCGTGCCGTGGGTTCTTATCCAGTCAGTCGGTCCAACCAATCCAGTACGTCAGTCAGATGACATCTATGCGTAGAGAAGGACCAAAAAATTACTCTGCCATACTCAACTACAGTAGTGGTTAGTAATACCCTTCTAGCACAGTTCCAGTATCATATAATCAGCCATTTGCATGAGAAAGGTTTATCTCTGATTTAGGATTGAACTCCTAGGAACAGAATAGTAGCAGCTAAATATGATATCACTAGATCTCTCGAATCCGGTGAACTGGCGTGAGGCTCTACTTCACCTTAGAGTCCATGTTGCAGTGGACCAGTTCTACAAGCAGTGTACTCGGGGAAGCCATTAAAACCAGAGAGCAATTCCTGCCGATCCCACTCAATACCCACGGAGACAAGGGTTATGTCCCCCGTTTCTAATAACCCCCACCCCCCGAGTATTTCTCAAGCATCTAGCGCAAGGAATTGTGTTCATTTGCAATTACAGTTTCATCGCAGGGAACTTATACATGACCATGCACTGGGATCAGTGCCAAGAGACCACAATTACCTTAATCCTATATCCTATATCTCATACGACCAGGCAATGAGAAGGCTAGCGCAAAGACCCAGGAGATCCTATCTAAATCATAGCACTCCTTTCTTCCTTCTATCCTATCCCCTCCCACCTACCTACAACCAAGCACACCTGGGGTGCACGGCCGGGATTGGTGGAGGTGAAAGTTCAAAAGAACAAAAATAGGGCCAACAAATATCGCTGACTTTGTGAAAAATACAAAAAATACTTCCTGCAAGATCCCCACTTTATCTCGAGATGAGTGTCATTTGGCTACAGGCCCAAACTAGCTAAAATAGAGTAAATTGTTTTCAATACCCTTCAGATTTCAAGGAGGCTATGTTCGCTACTCTCTACTGCACTCTACTCCCCCCCCCTTGCACATCAAATCAAATCGTGTGACCCACCCTTGCCGTGAATGAATCGTGAGTCTTCCGCTTCCCCGATTTCCCTTCCACCTCAAACCCGCGCAGTATCAGTAATACTGTAAAAGAAAGCCCTTATCAATATCTATTACCATTTCTATGATCGTTACTATCACCGATGGTCAATCCTCTGCGGTCAACCCTCTCCGCCTTGTTTGTTTTTCTTTTTTAAAAATTGAAAATGACGCTCCGGTGAGAGAGGATGGTTGCAAACATAACATCCAGAGAGATATCCCTAATAGATGGAGGAATTCTACCAGGGATGCTCACTGCGAGAGTAGGGATTGGCTCAAGATCTTGATGCATCCACACCACTAGGAGGGCAGGTTAGAGGGAATTTTACGGAAGCATCTTCAAAACCGCAATCCGTGAGGACTAGGACTGTCCATCCGGAACAGCATCAACTACATAACTTACCCCACTTTTTTGGAACCACTATGCGTGCTCGATTACATCTTTTCATGCAGGCTGGAATACGGAGACCACGCGCTCCTCTCCTGAGTTTAGCAACCCCTACACACCCGGCGTTTGGCAAGGAGATAAAAGGGCTGCCTGTCTCCTCATGCCTCCCAGTCCCCAATTCCCTCTGCTCTACACTCAACACTACGACTCTATCTTTCACAAAACCCAACTATTTATTAAAATGGCTACCCCATCTATTGCTACAGCATGGTCTCTAGACACTAGCTTTCCTGCGGACAATGATATCCACCCCGCTATCCTTTCTTCAACCTCCTCCTCAGAGTTGGCCTCCTGGACGCTCACCACCTATTGCTGCAGCCGCTGGTCTCTCCATTACATCGCCCGGCTGATCACCCTCATTCCATCTACCGAAGCTCGGCTCCGCAACGAAGGATTCATTCCCTATTACGAATCCATTTGTGAGGGTACTACTGGGCTCATCAAAATCGCCCAGCAGAACCAGATCTCCCTCCCACCCTTCCCAGACCCGCTCCCTGACTACGAAAAGGAGACGTCCGATGTCAGCAAAGAGACGCTGGGCGCAACATTGTTACCACGGGTTGCGCTACCAATCAAGCCGCTGTGTGATACCATGGGTGACCTGATGCGCGATGACCATGGCTATCATTGGGGATCGCTAGCAGCGTTCATAGGTGTGGCCGCGGACGAATACTTCAGTGCGGTCAATACAACCAAGAAATCGAAGTCGACCCCGGGGGAACGCACAATTGCTCCTTTCATCGAACCGGTCACCACCGAAAAGATGTTGCAAGCTTGCAAGGTTATAAGGGAGGAGCTACTTCGGTGCAGGGAAGAGGCATCTCGGACTGGATGGAAGGATGAGGAGGCACGGGGATTAGCGCAGGAATTCGTGAGATATTTTAAGAAGTTTCCATCTATGGGATTGTAGGAAGTTACGGCCTTAGCGTGCCTTGCATTGCACAGAAGGAATCTCTCTTTGGGGGCAGTGTATTTTCTTTTGTTCTTTACTTGCTTTGTGGAGGATTGGTTATGATAGCGAAATTTAGCTTGAAGCTAGGGGGTTTTGACGTTGATGTGAGACTTGGCTGTCCGATGTGAAACAGTGATTTTGTCCCACCCAAACATTGCTAAGCATCCGAACACTATCCCATACCTAGGCGGGTGATTAGAAAACTAGAACATAATCCTTTTCTCTATAGAGAATTATACACCAATGCGAAATCGTACCGCCTTCTACAGACATCCCCAGAGTCTGCAAGAAATAATCCCGGGTCTTTCTACCTAGCTGAAAGTAGTGCTAGCGGTCTGCGGTACGATTGTTCTGCCCCCTCTCAACCAGCGCGACCGACCGACATATTCGTCACACAGGTCTGATAAGAAAAATTCGGTGAGGAATATATCTATACGCGGGGTAGCAGGGAAGCCTGCCTGATTACCCCCCGCCTTTTCGCCCCAAGTATGGTGATTTAAGAGCCTTCGTACCATCTCACCAGCTTAGTTGGCATAAGCTCCAATCAGACCTTAAGGAAAAGATCAGGTAGTACAAGTGCCCCCAGATAAAGTATTGAATAGTTAACTTCCAAGTGCGAGGGATAATGTATCCGAACAATAGGGTAAACACACGTTAGATAGTAATAACCCGAAACGGAAAAGGATTGTAAAAAAAAAAGTGTCCGAACAATATCCCTGCCACTTGTAATATAACTCGCAAATAATCCCCGTCTTCCGTGAAAACATCCCCCCACTTCCCCACCCCGACGGCTCCAGCTGCCGTATCATAAGTCCCTGGCCAGCCAGTTGGGCCCAACCGATTCAGTGCGCCAATCAGATGACTTCTTTGCGGAGAGAGGACCCAAAAAATCACTTTACCACACCCAACCACACTACCGGTAGGTAATCGAGCCTCCTTGCACAGTTCCAGTATCCTCTCACATAATCAGCCATTTTCATGAGTAAGGTTTATCTCCGCTTTTAAGATAGAACTCCTAGAAACAGAACAGTAGCAGCTAAATGTGATATCACTAGGTCTCTTGAATCCGGCGAACTAGTATGAGGCCCTACTTCCCCTCAGAAGCCATGCTGCAGCAGACTAGCGCTACAAGTACTCGGGGGAGTCACTAAAAACCGGGAAGCAAGTTCTGCCGATCCCACACAATTCCCACAGAGACAAGGGTTATGTTTCCCGGTCTCCGATGGCCCCCGAGTATCTCCCAAATATCTGGTATTGGGAATTGTGTTCATCTGCAATTACGGTTCCATCGCAGGTAACCAATACATGACCATGCGCTAAAATGAGTCCCAAAATTCCACTATGATACTAATCTTACATCTTATATAATGCTTCCCTAATTTACTTAGTGAGCATCCCACAGGGAGAGCACTGCCGTGCAAAATCCTTTGGACGGTGGTTTAAACTATACAACCCACGAAAGGCGGGCCAATAAATGGTGAATGCTCGCTACGCTAGGGCTGGTAACCTAGGGAAACACCGTATCTCGTACGACCAGACAATGAAAAGACGAAAGCACCGAGCCAGAAGATCCTATCAGATCCATTGCCCTCCTCCTCCCCCATCTTATCCCCCCCCCCTTCCACTAACAGCAAAGCACACCTAGGGTGCATGGGTGGAATGGGCGGAAGAAACGAAAGGTCAAAAGAGCAAAAATAGAGCCAACAAGTATCTCCGAGCTGGTGGAAAATACAAAGAACGCTTCCCGCGAGATCTCCACTTTATCTAGAGACGAGTGTTATTGGGCTGCCGCTGCAAACTAGCTAAAATGGAGAAAGTTGTTTTCAACTTCCTTGAGATTTCAAGGAGCCCTTGCTAGCTACCATACGTTGTATCATACTAGTACTTTACTTCCTTCCCCCTTGCACACTAAATCCAATTATTGTTGGATTGCTTATAGGGCATGCGGTTAGAGAGTTGTGCGGATATGCACGTATGCGGATATGCGGATATGCGGCTAGAGGAGATACAGTTTAGAGTAGGCGGTATTTTGGATTTCCGGCGGTTAGGTATTCTCCCATGGGTTGTTGTTTTCACATCCTATGCCGCTAGGCATAAGATATTTCTTTCATGGGTTTGTTGATGTGTTTAGCCATAGGGAATGAGGTATCGGGTATTTTATTTATTGTTTCTTTCACACCCTTTGTCACCAGGCACACGAGAGTCGGCACACCGGCAGGGCATAGGCCTTAGGATCACGGAGGATCATGGGATATCAGGATGAGTCTAGATTGTTTGTGATCATTAGAGATCAGCTTTAGTTTGTTGCGTGTGTTTCTTTAGAGTGCGCTAAGTTTCGGGAGTGCTTTGTTGTTGTTAGTTAGACGAAGAGATATATCTCCTGGCATGTCTACAGCTAGAGAGACAGCCATCTAGTCAACCGTTCCTTCCTCATCGGTCGCTCAGAGCCTGTTGTGATCGCACTTTCGTTTTCTTCATCTTTTGTGCTTTCCATTAGTTTCATCAACCATGTGACCTATCTTTGCCGTGAATGGATCGCGTGGTTTGCACTTCCCCGGATTCCCTTCCACCTGAGGCCCGGGTAGTTTAATCAGTAACAAAAGCAAGCACTTAACCGTACCAAGGTTCCTGCCACTTCGAAGGACGCTAGGCGACCACCGAAATTGACGACACTCCAATGGAGTGCCCGGCAGCTCAACCGTTCACGACAGCACAGCAATACATTTTCCAACTACCACCATTCCACGAGGCCTTTTCCCACCACCCTAGATGCCATGTCTAGAATACCATATTCCGAGATAGAGATACGAATTCAGCATGCGGTGGCGAGACTAAAGGAAAGGACAAAGAAAAACAGCTATCTGCGGCAGCCCGTGGATTTGAGGCGCGAGTTCAAGGTCTTCGCGCAGGATGGAATGGCAGTCAATCCCTCCACGATCAACCCCCTACGATCTGAAATTACCTAAAGACTAAGAGGAGGGTTTACGCCAGCATCTCATTAAACTAGATCAGGCTTCATAGGCTTTTATTTTACGGTATTCGGAGTCAATTGTTAATATTTCTGCCATAGTTTAATAAAGGTATCTTTGACCCGCTGTGCGAGTGCCGCCAATTTCGGTGGTCACCTAGAGTCCTTCGAGATGGCGGGAACCTTGGCACGGTTATCTCTATCTATTATATTACAAATTCTATTATGGTTACAATTGCCGACAATCACTCCTCCGCAGTCAACTCTCTTCGCTTTGTTTGTTTTTCTCTTCCTTTCTTTTGATTGAAAATGACGTGCCGGTGCTGGCGAGATGAAGGCTGCCAGAATAACATCCAATCAAAGCAGAGATATTTCTAAAAGGTGGGGGGATTCTACCACGGATGCTCACTGGGAGACCACGGATCAGCTCAAGCTCTTGGATGCATCCACACCACTAGGGAAAATGGTTAGAGGAAATTATAGATGCATCTTCAAATCGCGATCCATGAGTACTGGGACAGTCGATTCTGAGCAGTATTAACTACTTACCCCATTGTCTTGGAAGCGCCATGTCTACCCAATCACGTCCTCTCATGCAGACTGAACTTGAAATACAGAGATGAGGTGTCCCTCTCTTGAGTCAAGAAATTCTTATTCGCGTGATGTCCAGCAAGGAGATAAAAGCTGCCTCTCTGCTCATGCCTCCCAGTCTCCAATTCCCTCTGCTCTGCGCCCAGCACCAAGGTTCTGCCTTTCACAAAACCCAACTGTTTGTTAAAATGTCTACCCCATCTCTTGCTGCAGCATGGTCTCTAGACACTACTTTCCCTGAAGGCGATGATGTCCGCCCCGCTATCCTCAATTCAACTTCCTCCTCAGAGGTGGCCTCCTGGACGGTCACCACTTATTGTTGCAGCCGCTGGGCCATCTACTTCCTCTCCCATGTGATCAAGAGCATCCCATCTACCGAAGTTCGGCTCCGCAACGAAGCCTTCATTCCCTATTACAAAGCCCTTTGTGACGCTACTGCTGGGCTCATCGAAATCTCCCAGCAGAACCAGATATCTCTCCCGCTTTTCCCCGACCCGCTCCCGGACTATGAGCTAGAGGCGTCCGATATCAGAAGAGACACACTAGGCGCAACATTGTTAACACAAGTTGCATTACCAATCAAGCCGCTATTGGATACCATGGGTGACCTGATGCGCAGGGGTCATGGCTATCATTGGGGATCTCTAGCAGCTTTCATAGGTGTCCCCTCTGACGTATACTTCAATGCGGTCAATGCAACCAAGGAATCGAAGTCGACACCAGGGAAACGTACAATTGCTCCTTTTGTCGAACCCCTCACGAGCGAAAATATGTTGCAAACTTGGAAGGTTATGAGGGAGGAGCTAGTTCGGTGCAGGGAAGAGGCACCCCGGACTGGATGGAAGGATGAGGAGGCACGGGGATTGACACAAGAATTCGTGAATTATTTTGAGAAGTTTTCATCTATGGGATTGTAGGAAGTTACGGGCTTAGTGTGCGTTTCCTTACATGGAAGGAATCTCTCTTTTAGTGGCAGTTTTTTTTTTCGTTCTTTTCTTGCTTTGTCAAGGATTGGTTACGGCAGCGAAATCTACCCTGAATCTATGGAGTTGGGCGTTGATGTGGCACTTAGCGGCCCGATGTGTAGCAGTGATTTTGTCCCGGCCGAGCATTGATAACCACTCGAGTACTGTATGATACCTAGCCGAGTTGTTCAAACCCCGGAAAAACACAACCCTATTCTCTATAGGGAATTATAAGGGATCAGCAGAAATAGCCCATCATATCAAACACCCACATGAGTGAATACTCAGTTTCCCCCAAAGCCCATCAACTCTATTCATTAGTGTTATGATATGCACACCAAGGCCGAATTGTGCCACTTCCCACAGACACCTCCAGAGTCTGCAAGCAACAGTCCCGGATCTTTCTAACTAGCCGGAGGGAGTTCAAGCGGCTTAAGATTGTCCTTCTTCCTCTCAGCTAGTAGCTCCAGACGGGCACTACTACAAGTGGCCAGGCTAAATAACTACTGCCACTCCCTCAGAATTCCGAACACCATTCTGTGCGGCCGGAGTATTCCCGCTCTAGTGCATAGCCGCCTCCGCTTCTCATCCGACTTGTCTCCTCAGCCCTGTACCTCTCACCTCCCAAAATGAGCGACTCGGGATCCAAACCAAAACGACAGCTCAATCACCCAACCGAGTGGCGTCCCCCGTCCCCCTCCTGGGGTTCCCCCACACCACTGGTAGCGAATATAGTCGTGTTAGAAATAGTGCTTGAGCTCTTGTATTCCCCGCAGTCACGAGTGACACCCTGTGACTTCTTGGTTCACCCACCCATGTCTGCACCTCTCTTGGCCCCACTTTCTTCTACTCCGACTCCTCTTCCACTTTTCTCCTCTTTCCCCTAACCTCCCCCCTATTTTCTACAAGCAATACGAATTACTTCCTTACTTCGGTCGCCTCTCTCCGCCCGCCCCTCTATGAGACCACCCATCAGTTTCTGGTGTGTTGAAAATCACCGGCTCTCACTCGGAGGTTTCCCTCCTAAGAAATTACTTGATCAAATCTCATTTGTACCATTCCCTTTGCCCAGTTTTTATTCTCTCCCCTTTACTCATTGCGGTTTTCTTATTCGTTTCTTATGATCGAATAAGGAAGGATGAGCGCCGAGAAGGCTTTAGCCCCCGCGGTACTTGCATACCGGTAATGTTCTTTTGTGTTACATGGCCCCGTAACTTATAGTAAAACCCCTATGGTACAGGTAGAAAGGGTCCTGGCACTCTGCACCTAACTGCATTCCGCTATTCATTTAAGTTGCTTTCCTTCTCGGAATAAAGGTGCCCACTCGTTAGCTCGGCCCTTCTTACTTCTAATGAGACTTCCGGAGGAATGTGGTGGGGTATCACGAATTCATTGGCTATAGCTAGAAGTAAAATGTGGCTAATGAACTTCGCCGTGCTCCACCGCCCCGCAAATGATCTTAGTCTACATAGTAGGATGGGAAGAAAAGGCATTAAGCCAAAATAAGCTACACAGTTAAAAACGGTTATCCGCCGAGAATATCATTACTTTTACTGCAAAAAGTCGCAAACTACTGCTGAGAGAGAATAGGATTGTGGTATTAAATCTACAGTTTATAACTTTGATCGCAAAGGTAGGCTATACGAGTGCACGGGTACAACCGTGCATCTAGTATATAAAAAACAGCGAACAGAAACAAAGCCCAAAACTCTATAAGACTTCCGGTAATACAATAAATATCAAAACCTCATGTCTTACTCCCGCTATCACCTATTTACCCAGAAGAATCTTGATATCCTCCATTCTTGCCTTCTTCTTTTCTTCATCAGTCATCATCCCTAGGGAGGAGGCTCTATCAGAAGCAAAGAGAACGTTAGTAGGAAGGAGAGCATTCGACTTGACATAGAACATCTTACATAAACTTCTTCCTTGCCTGAATTGTATGCACCATCCTCTCTTCCACAGTACCTTCAACAACAAATCTATGGACCATCACGTCGGAAGCTTGACCCATCCTGTGAACTCTATCGATGGCTTGGGCTTCAACAGCAAAGCTCCACCATGGGTCCATCATAAAAACTTGGCTCGCAGTTGTCAGGTTGAGCCCTACTCCACCAGCTCTAAGGCTCAGCAGGAGAACATTAGTGCCCTGGCCCATTTTGAAAGTATTAACGACTTCAGCGCGCTTTTGCTGCGACATTGACCCATCAAAACGGAGAAAGCTGATTCGACGCCTGGAATTTCTTGTCAATTTTCACCACGACATACCACGCGCGCAACAATTTCTTAGTGCACCATACCTCTGTAGCTCTTTTTCTATAAGATCAAGAAAGGTTGTAAATTGTGAAAAAACACAGCTTTTCCTTTCCGGACAAGACCTCCCAATTTCCAACAATTTGTCAACCAGCATTTCGATTTTTGCAGAAGAACGAGAGTTGATCCGGCGCAGGGTTATATCGGCTTGACCCTGAGAGCTGCCAGGCTGACTGCCCTCTTCGACTGAGGAATCATTTCTTATAACCTCAAAAAGATCCCTCTCATTGATTGGCTCACGACACTTCACGCATTTAGGCAATTCCTGCTTAGCCTTTGCCGTCTACTGAAATGTTAGCAATAACATACTTAGCCTCTTTATCATTCAGCAGAAACTATTTCACTCTTACCTCAATCAAATGGACCCAACAACCCTTACATGCTGCGTGTAAACAGCCGGTTACGGTTTGGTCTGGCATCGGATCTGACAGACACATAGGACATTCGTTCTCTACATTATCCCTAATCTCTTTAAGGGCATTCGCACCGTAAAGATTAGGCGATGCATTATTTTCTTCAGCCGAATACCGATCTATTAAAGCGTTCAGGTCCATGTCATCACTAAACCCCTTAGCAGCATCATATTCTGCTTCAGCCATCATCTCATCATCCACAATCTCTTTTTTTCTGATCAATACCGGATGACAACAAGCTTGTCTAAGCCGTAGGACATGCGCAAAGATGTTAGTATAGGACTTCAAAACCGTTCCCATCTATAACCCGTCAGCACATCCGTATTATAATTTTTCTTTTACTACCGAGCTACACCTACCTCAATACTGCGAGCGAGATCGCTTCTTGCCCTAGCTTCAATGTGCCTATAGACATCAAGCTCTGCTTTGGAAAGTTTTATGTATACAATCTCTGTAGTTTTCTTAGGAAGGGGAACAAGCGGCTCCCCATCAAGAGTTCTCATCTCCTTCGTTCTCCGTAAAACTAGTGGTTCTAAAACAGTTTGTACGACGTCAAGGGCTCTTATGAAGTCTTTTTCTTCAAAAGGTACTGTAATAAACGTTTTCCAGAAGGAGAAATTACTCCAAGGTTCAACTCGCAAAAATCTTACCAAACTGAAAAGATCCTCTAGCCGATTGACGATAGGTGTTCCTGTAAGGACCCATCGATGATCCGCACTGAGCTCATAACAAGCCTTTGCTGATTTACTCGTCCTATTGACGGTTAGTATTATTTGGATGAACTAGAACTACTAGAAAGACTCGCCTGTTCTTGATATGATGCGCTTCATCAAGTATAACCCGAAGGAATCTTACAGAGAACAAACCTCCATGTGCTCCACGCTTTCCACCTGAAGCGACCACCTGGCCAAACTCCGAAAGCACAACCCCATAACTGGTTATAATGAGATTCGGTGCATTTGCACCATTTGAAGCATTACATAATGTTTGGAGATTCTGCTTCTTCTGTAAATCATAGTAAAGCAAAGTCTTTAAAGTTCCAGGCTTTGAAGCTGCTTCAGCCTCAGACTCCCATTGAGCTAGTAAACTCATTGGAGCGACAACAAGTGTTGTGAACGGAGCTGGTACGACTTCTTCGCTTTGCCTTTGTAGTCTACCAAAACCACCAGTAGGGTGTATACTAGAACTTGGAAGTGATGGACGATGGGTGTGTATCAAGCTTAACATCTCGACTATTTAAATGATTAGCGGACTCTGAACCTGTTTTGTTATAGGGCGTATAACTCACTCGTTTTACCTAAACCCATCTCATCAGCCAGTATCCCACCTAAGCAATTCTGTTCCTGCTTTGGAAATTTGAGAGAGAGTTCCCCAGAATATAGGTTGACGTAAAAGTTATCCTGGCCCAAACCGCGAATAACTTTTTTATGATCCCCCTCCGTGTTCGGCCATTGATATTCTTCCCACAAAGGATGGATTGATTCGTTTACACGATTATTCGTACTCTTCTCTTTGCTTAGAAACCAATGCAAGGCCTGTTTCTGGTATCGACGTAAACTCATGGCAAAAGTATCAGCAGGCTCCGCTTCTGGGGTATCGGAATTGAAAGATTGCGCTTTCTCTAAACAAATTAAACAAGTTAGTAACTTTGATTGAAAATATTTTTGAAGGTGCGACAAACGATAAAGCGCATTGAGTTGGTCCTCCTCCAGCTCCTTTCCTTCTTCTTCAACGCCTGGATTCTCGCCAGGCTCATCAACTACATCACTTGTTATGGTTTTACGAGCCTTATCTGCTGTACTAATATTTGTAATCTCGTGCTGCTCCGCAATTTCCGCAGCTTGGAGAATTCCTGCAGCTTTATGCTTTTGCGTAACAAGGTTTGTAGATTTAGGTTCAAGATTCATTTTTTGAAAAAGCTTCACCAATGCCACCTGCCTTAATCTTAAAACTCTCTCATCTTGGGTTTCTTTAGCCGCAAAAATATCTGCAACGCGATTTGTATCCGCAGGCCGAAAGCTGCTAGTCTCAAATGACTCCTTCAGCAAATAGCAGTTAAGTTGCAAATCTATTGTATCATTCGTCCGAATTTTCTCTGCGGCATGGATGCAGATCCCCTCAAAGTATGCAATTTTCTGGTCAATTAGAGTTGACACAAAACTAGCAGTATCTTGGGAGAGTCGACCTATTTCCTCTCCCCTAGAGTTTGTAAATCGAACGACAATGTCCTGAGTTTTACGCTGTCTTAACGGCGTGGATTTGCCGCCCATTGTTCCGCCCTGCTGTGAGCTATCCGCAACGAGCGCCTTTCCTTTCGACTTTCCTCCGGCGCTTGGTATAGTATCTCCCAACCGCATTCTTTGGCGCTCAATCCTAACCGCATCACCAAATGAGAGCAGTTTTGAGCCGCTTCGAGTAGCCCAACCGTCCGCACCAAATTGACCAAGAAAAATCCTGGATGGAATAATTTTAGGTAGTTTGGAGCTACCGGTATCTGCTGCCAACGTAGACATGTCGTGAAATACTTTCCGCTTCTTGGGGCCTGCTGTTTTCCAAGATCCGTCAAAGTACCTATGCATCTCAGTAAAAAAAAGGCTAGCAGTAATGTCTCAAGGGCACCATACATATTGATGGCTATAATCAAGGATTGTTAATATTCATCAGGAACAAAAAAGAGAAAGAAAAATGGAAGAAGGAATATTGCTTCACCTCTCTGAATGTCTCCTCCCGAAACCTCCTCCAACTGCTTCAAGGCATCCGCAGACAAATCCCCACCAACAATACTCTTGAATTCTCGATCAAACTTGGAACCAGAGCCACCATCGCTATCTATATTCGATGTTCTTTCCATCAGCAACGAATCTTCTGGAGGAGGCGATAGCTCTGAAGCAGGGGAATCGAAAGAGCGCTTTTCTGCCGAAGGAGTTGTAGATGGCTCCATGACGCCGGGGTTTGTTTGTCGCTTGTTGTTTGTTATCTCCCTTTGTCGTTTTTCTTTGCTAACAAAGTAAAAGGGTGGTGATTGCTTGGAAGAGGCAGTCCTGGTCAACTCCCCTTAAAGCAGGAAGTTAGAACTTAGAAGACGCGTTTCGCATCAACGCGAGCCCAGAGATCACGTGGCGAGATGATCTAATCAGCTCCATGCACTTTATCATCATAAATCATCACTCATATCCCCACTTTCAATCTCTGGGACAAAAACACAGCAAATGCAAAAAATGGGATACAATAAGCTAGGCTAAGATTATACTAGAAAAACGGTTACCTTTCCGGCTCCATGACAAGTTTTCGGTAAAATGAATACCAGTACCGGTACCAGTATAGAAAGCGCGGGGGAGAAAACTCGGTGACAACCCGTGACTCACGCGGGGCTCAGCGTCATCTCATCCGTCCCTTCTCTGCTTCGCTTCGAAAGTTGACTCAGAAGAATCTTCCTCACAGTTATAAAACCTAATCACGGTATGTTTCTCACATTGCAAACTCACTCGGAAAATCCCTATTTGCTTACTACAACTACCTTTCCCACCAAAGAATAGGCAAATGATCCTACGAATACGGCAGATTTATAACTTGCCTCGCTAATCGCTCTTCAATTACTGCCTTCACCCATTGGGAGCTAGGAAACTCATCCCACCCCCCACCATCATGGCGACTTCCGCCAGAGCCGACAAACAGATAGCTTACGACCGACGGCGCGCAGGAGAGCTTGCGCTAAGCGACTTCGCAGAATATGTAGAACAGCAGCAGAGGCTTCGGAGGCCGGGCGGGACAGCTGCTGGTGATACTGCAGAAGACCACGACGAACTCGACATCATTGAATCCCTAGGACTTGCGGATGACTCACAGCCGAACTCAGCTCTCAAAGATCTTCTTTTGGGTCCTCGTGAAGAGAATGGCCCTCGGCTCCGGGAGCTTCTGCTGTCGAGAATAAAGGAGGGCCGTGGGGAAACACTGTTCGAAGTCGGGATGGATAATAACAATGCTGAGTCAATGGAGTTCACTAAAGAAGAATATGAGCAGGCGATGGAGGCCGTTAGAACTGCGGCCACAGAGGTTAGGGCGGCAGTGACGGTGCTCATAACAAGCAATCTTGGTGCTGATGGGGAAGAGCCAACAGATGGAAAAGGTGTGACATCTACAGTGCTGATACGTCAGAAACCCGAGTCTCTTGAAGGCCTGCTGGAAATTAGGGTGGCTGTTGTCGGAAATGGTAGATATCACCCACTTCTCTTAATTGGGGCTAAGATTATTGACTGCGTAAACTCCAGTCGATGCGGGGAAGTCAACTATGCTGGGGGTCCTAACAAAAAATACACTTGATGACGGGCGAGGTAGAACTCGTGTCAACCTTTTTAGACACAAGCATGAAATCGAGTCTGGAAGAACTAGTTCCGTGGGTATGAATCCCCTGTCTTCTGCACCGAAATTCCGTTCTCATAATTTCTAGGGATGGAGATCCTTGGGTATGACGCCGAGTCCAAAATTGTTGGAAGCAATGACCCCGGCCGGAAACTCAAATGGGACGAGATTGGGAATCGTTCTGCGAAAGTTATCTCATTTACTGATCTTGCTGGTCATGAGAGATATCTCCGCACCACCGTCTTTGGCCTTTTGGGAACTTCCCCGGATTATGTGATGCTGATGGTGGCTGCGAATAACGGTCTGATTGGGATGTCTCGTGAACATTTGGGTATTGCGCTGGCGCTGAATGTCCCGGTTTTGGTTGTGATAACAAAGATCGACATTTGCCCGCCCCAAATTCTCAAGCAAACGGTTGACCAAATAACCAAAATTCTGAAATCTCCTGGGGCAAGAAAAATACCGATTTTCATCAAGAACAAAACCGATGTAGTCAACACCGCGAAGCAATTTGTCAGTGAGAGGATCTGTCCAGTTTTCCAGGTTTCGAACGTTACTGGCGAAGGCTTGGATCACATCCGCACATTCCTGAATATCCTGCCGTTCCATGGAAAGTTTGATACCAATACCACCTTCGAGTTCCATGTTAACGACTGCTTTTCGGTGCCATTCGTTGGGACCGTGGTGTCTGGAGTCGTTAAAAGCGGTGTGATCCATGCGGGCGACCCGATACTCATTGGCCCGGACAGTTTGGGGAACTTTATCACTACCTCCATTAGGTCTATTGAACGGAAACGTATAGCAGTCCCAGTCTGCTCTGCCGGCCAAAGTGCTTCGTTTGCCTTAAAGAAAGTACGACGAAGGGAAGTGAGAAAGGGGATGGTTGTGCTCCCAAGAACCGACAGTCCTCCGAAGGCGCATCAAAGATTTGTCGCAGAAGGTAAGGACTAGATATAAATTTACATCCCACACCCCACACCAGTAGCCACGAGATTTAACATTCTAATATTCTTCCCTAGTACTCATCCTGTCCCACGCAACCACTATAAAGCCGAAATACCAGGCCATGTTGCACGTCGGCCCTGTCAGTCAAACTTGTCGAATCATCGACATCAATAAGGACCTGATGAGGACTGGTGACAGAGCTACCGTTGCCTTTGAATTCTGCCAGAGACCGTGAGTCCTTTCTAATTGCCCTCGTTCGCCTTTTGAGCCCCCCATTCTCAACTAGCTTGCAGGGAATTCCTCTGCGCTGGCGACAAACTCCTATTCAGGGAGGGCCGAACAAAAGGTCTCGGAATCGTAAAGTCCCTAGGCTACGATACAAACACCCCACTAGAGCGGGATGAACAGGGGGGTAAACCTAAAGGATCATGATAATCTCCCACAAGGCCCGGTTTCATAACAAAAAAGGCCGACCTGTCCCTTGATGCTTTCCTCCATCCACCCGTTCCTTAACTTAAACATCGCCTCGCGGCGGTTGCAGGCAACAGAGTGCACTAAATAGGGGAGTTTTCTGGTGTCTTATCAGGAATGGCTTGGTCCATTGCTTGTCTTTCGTTCGACCTCCCTTTTTTCACCTTTTTCACCTTCCTTTTGAACTCTTTCTTCCTTTTTTCCTAAGCTTATCTTCGTGAATTATTTTCCCCTCCAAAAAACAAGACTTGCTGGGAAGGTTAAGGATTACTGTATCACTCGATTTCGCCTCTCTTGCTTTTTGTGTTTTTGGATTATTTTTCTCTGGTCTTTTTTGGATTATTTTTTTGGATTATGATACGAGTTATGTCCTACGGTACCTACCCACCTACCGTGCCTGTGCCTGTGCCTGTGCCGTACCCTTACGAGCACAGTGCTTTACAGATTGTTTATTATATTTGAATAATAATGTGGTATAAAGTCTCAACCAGCGAGTGAAGGATCTGTAATCATTAAAGTTGTACGCGGCGCATGATACCTGCATACGGTAGTACTCTACGGCAATTACGATACCAGTGCAATGTAGCACTACCGTAAGCCCGAAGGCGCCTTAACAACAACCAACAAGAGCCACCACCATAGCCCCCTTCAACCAGATCCCCACCCCAACTTCATCCCGCCACTCGCCCACTTACGAGAACGCTATGCAGCCGCCAGGCGCCGGACAGGCGTAGTCAGGATAAATGAGTGATGTTGAATGAAGTACGGAACCGCCCGCATCGTACATGCCGCATCTTACAGATCTGCTTCGCGCAAATCATCTGCCATCACTCGGAGCACTACCGCGTCCTCCCGCCTGCCCACTTGTTTGGCCACTCATCCCCCGCAGTGTTGCGTACAGGCGTACAAGTCATACGCGGGGCTAGGTCCAAGGCTGCGTGTGGTATCGGTTCAAGCCTTACAACTAGGATCGAGAGGTGCGGCACTGTGCCGTACAATACAAGGTACGGTATGATACTCTGGGTTGGTAAAGTAGATCTGTCAATCCCCCTGGGTTTAAGCTTTTTGGTGCCAATACCCCACCGTGGCTACCAGGTTGGTTTTGTGTAGCAGGGTTTGGCTGGCTCGGTTGAGAGGTCTACGGGTTTATCTTATTTGGAGTGGTTTGTTGTATGGGAGTCGAATCGGGTTTGGAGATACGTATGATAGCAGGAGACATTGAGAGAGGCTTCTCTCCCCTCTGAAGCTATTCTCTCAGTTATAAGGGGTATATCGTAGTAGCAGCTTGGGGGCCCTTGGTAAACTGATTTGATAACTAAACATGGCATAGCTGGACTAGCAGAATGATGCGTCTCCTCCCCAAAGCACTTATGGCACAGTATCTTGGCTTTTGTAATGCCCAAACCTATAATTTTTCCAAGAGACTGAGAACTAAAAACGAAAAACGGCAAATAAGAGAAGGAAGTACTCCGCAAAAAACTACTGAGGAGAGGGGGAAGCGCATTCCCTCATTTCTTATGGGGGGCTCCGTATGCGGCGTTGGGGTTATATTGTGCCGGTGGCGCCTGGCCTCCATATCCGCCCTGACTCGGATATCCCTGTTGGCCCTGAGGTGGGTAACCGGGCTGCTGGCCATATGGCGCTTGACCATATCCGGGTGCTGAGCCGTGTGAGGGCGAGGGGGTACCCTGAGGTGCTCCATAACCAGGTTGCAGTCCTTGTGGTTGCTGGTAGCCTCCTCCGTAAGGCTGTGGCGCGCCGTAGGGCTGTGGCGGCGGGTACTGCCCCGGCTTTCCTGCTGGAGGTTGGCCATATGCTCCCGGGGGTTGGCCGTATGGCTGGGCACCTCCGGGAGCCGGATAACCTGCTGGCCCAGAAGCTCCCGGGGGATTGGCTGTTTTCTTATCTTCGTCTTTGCTGTCATACTAGTTGTGGGGTTAATATTATGGATGCTATTCCTTATAGCAAGGAGCTTACACTTCTATCGATACTCCCAAGGAGCAACTTAGTGTACCAGAGGTGTTTTGTCAACTCGACACCTTTCTTCCTAAATTCCATAGATTCAAGCTCGAAATCTGTCATCATTAGCAATTGTATGCTGAGGAGCTATATTTGATTACTGACTGGATGTGCAATCGATGAGCCCTCCAATGACCTTGTCATTATCTAATTCTGAGAGGAACTGTTGGGCCCCTTTGTCGTTCCCAACTTGGGCAATTTGGAACGATACAACTTGAGAAGAGATGGTTGTTAGCCAACTTAGAGACGCGAGGGTGGGGGCATGGCCTCCTCACCTCCTTTTCCGCGGAAATGGGAAGAAATCGACTGGATGTGTTGCTGAAATTCTCCATGAGCGTTGTCGGTGGGCTGCTACAGTGTTAGCCGTGATTTTGCACTTAGTCCTTAGGTGATGAATTTACCCTGCCATCAGTGATAATGATAACGAGGACAGGTTTCTTTAAACTACCCCGCCGGTCAGGCCCATAGATGAGCGGATCCAGGATTTTGTTCTTCAACGAGGTAGCCAATGGTGTCACGTCCTCGAATCTTACTTGGTCCACAAGAGCGGCTGCCTGTTGTTCGGTTCTGATATTGTCCCCCTGTATGTTGGAATTCATGCATCGTACGGAAAACCCATCCTGGTCAAAAAGCCCGGTCGCAAAGGCGACATTGGAGAGAATAAACTTTAACTCGTCAATGAGGCCCTCACCAAAGCGCATGGAACCGCTGTCATCCAACAAAAAAACGACATCGAACAAGGCAAGCTTGACAAAGTCAAACCCGATCTCTTTTGGCAATTTCCAATGATTGCATAAGATGTTGACGGGGTCCTTCTTAGCCATGTCATTTGCAATGCCGGCGAGCCTGTTTTCCGGGTACATGTGCTCGATGCCTTTCTCTTTTACTGCTTCCCTAAGGATGCTCAGAAGGATATTGGCATCTGGAGGAGCACCCGAAGATGGAGCCCCGTAACCTGGTGCTGGGCTTTGTCCATATGGAGGAGCACCGCCATAAGGGGCCTGGCCATAGGGAGGTTGTCCATGCGGTGGTTGGCCTTGGGGAGGATATCCTTGCTGCTAGAGTGGTAAAGGTAGTAAGCAGGAGAATGAGGAAGAAACAAGTACAAGAGGACGAAGTTACATAAGGTTGATACTGTTGTTGGGCATAAGCCGGGCCTTGAGGGGGAGCACCGGCTGGGGGATATCCGGGATATTGCCCTGTTGGTTGGCCATACGGCTGTTGATATGGAGGGGCACCACCGGGAGGGGGGGCACCCGGTGTTTGTGAAGCTGCCATTTTGCTTGCGAGCTGGTTGTAGTCATAAGGGTAATTGTAAGCCATGAGTCTTGAGAAATCTTGGTAAATAAATTGGGCTAGTGGAGGTCTGGCGAACGAAAGGACCCTAGCCGATAGTTGGGTACTTATGGGGAAATATTGGGATGAATGAATGAAGGGGTGGCGGGCCTATTTTTATGGACTCGCGCGGCCGGGCTGAAGGCGGACACTCTATATGGGGATTACCACCTTGGGTGTCCGGGCTCAACTCGGCCGCACGGGTACTGTCAGAGAAGGGCGAGAGAGGGCAACTTACACCCATAATTACCGGTATTCAAGGCGTAATGACTGCTCGATTAAGAGGGAATGTGAAGGCGGTGCAAAAGCTGAAGTAATGTTTTTAAGGTTTTGAATGTGAACGCGAACAGCAAAAACAAGAAATTGTGGTGGTGGTGATGATGGGTGATGAAGTTTTCAGATCATGGCGGGGTATGAGCGCAATATAATATAAGGAGGGGTGTCCCGCGGTGACTCGAAGCCTGTTTGCTTGTAGGCTGAAAATTTCAATGCGCCGATTCCTAGCAGGCATTAACTTACCAAGTCCATACAGTGTGTCGTCAGCCTCGCAAGGTTGGAAATGATAGATTATAGTTTAATACTATGTGTTAAATGAGTCGGGGACACAGCCAGTTTGAATGGTGCGATACCAGAACCGCGCCATGGTACAAGTATGTGATATACCCTACCGGTAAACGGTGGAGAGTTGCTAACAGGGGAGGGTGTGCTGCAGTTATCCTGAGCTTACTATGCCTTTGTGAATATAACCTGTCTGATAACGTTAAACCCGCTGCTACTCGATTACCGTAATATTGCCGTATCGTTCACTACCGTAGTACCTCTCCACCCGTAATGGCCAAGGGGCTGCGCAGCTGACTCTGTATCTTGTACGACTATGGTTTTCTCTCAACAGAGGAGCTCGAACATATCCTGCACTCACTACAAAGCGATAGTGTGCCTGGGGGGTGCAGAGTGTGGGCCAACACAAACTCTCGGGGTGAGGATGGGGGAGAGAGAGGGGGGGGAGAGAGAGAGAGAGAAAAGAGGGCCTACCTTCGCCCGACGCGGCCGTCGTGGTATGTTTATACCCAGAGGCGTTTTGTTATGGACCGCACACAGAAAATATTTGATAAGTTATTTTTTCTGATTTATCGTGTTGGGAGCATATTATGATACCCGAATAATTGAGCCTCACGATAAGACGTCCAAAATTCCCCTCTTCGGATAAAGGGGGGCAATCATCTTGGAAAAAACTGAGCTTCAGCCCTCCACTCAGACAAATAAAAATAAAAATAATTACGATAGGCCTTACCGCGCCATACTAGGAGAGACAACACCAAAGTGCTAGGGCGGAGTTCAGTTCCTACAACACGATGGTCTGCCGGTAGTCTTCCTTTGTTTTTTGCCCCGCAAATCCGAGGAGGAACGGATAACACAGTGAGGTCAGTTGCGGTGGGCGGCGCATAGTCAGGTATTGGTGGCTGGGTAGAGGATGACACCCTCCGCCATCCCATCTGTCAGAGGGCCTGCTTGTGGTGCCTTTCCCTCCTCCGTCCGCATGCCTAGATGTTGACAGACTGCCGACACGGGACAGTAATCTACGGTATGATACTCGTGATTGCCTGACGTTTTTAAAAACGACTGCTATTGCATATGGACAAAATATTGCCCGGAGCCTCAATATTTTGTATATTATGCAATAGCAGTCGGTTTTACAAACGTCAGGCAATCACGAGTACCGTAAAATCTCGTACAATCCGCTATCTCCGCCAGCCCCCTAATCTCCGTACTCGAGGACAAGAAGCCCCTCAGGGAGATTAGCGTTTTCCTCATAGGGTAAAGCCTGAGCACACTGAATGTGTTGGATCTCATTAACTGGGTATTCGCAATTTTGGTAACCTGTCAAACTAAACTTATCAGGGGTCGGCATCACAATTCCCGCTGATAATCTGATAGTGGGCTGTCGAGATTTTACGGGCGCGGCGGCATTGCTGCAAAATTTAATCATAATATTATCATACGATATAAAACTGCCAAGTACGGTGACCTGCTTGGAAACCTAACCTAGGCACTTGGCACCCCATCACTGCAAACTGCAACCGGCAGAAGAAATGCCCTACGAGTCGCGCCACGTTCTGAAAAGCCCAAAGTGTGCCGGTAGCTGGAAGCCTTGCAACGAATCAACCTCCAACGTCAGCGGGAGGAGTCCCTAGTCCCCCCCCCTCGCTAGGAAATTTTTTATCGTACCATACGGTGCCGTACCGTGATAACCTGGACTAGAAACTTGACGTTTATTCCAATAAAGCCTTTGTTTCTTCTGTGGCATACATTGCTATTGTTGTCCTGACCAACTGGACGTGGCGCGCGGCTGCTCGGTTGCTACGTGCGACGGCTTTCTCTCGTCCCCCTTCTCACCACCCACGAAACGAAAGGAGCTATTCTCCCCTCCGTAACACCCCCCCCCTCCCCCGACTCAGCCAGCTCTGGAATCCTCCTCCGCCCGTTGCTCTCCGCTCTCAGAATCATCATTTCCGATTACTTCCGTCAGCAGCTGCACATTTTTATCGTCCTGTGTGTGACTCTTCGGCCTCCCTCCTACTCTCTGGACGTGTACACACCCCATCCAAAAAAACACTAACTTCATCGTCAAGTTAAGCATAGGCTCACCATGGGGAACTGCGGCTCCTCATGCTCCACCTGCTGCAGAGGTATTTTCCCCAAATATCTGCCCAGCGCCGATTTTTAACTTTTTATGTGAGTGCGTGTTTTTGATCTAACGTGAGATAGGCCGCGCTCGGGATGGTCTGTACGAGCCAGTGCTCCAGGAGAGCGAGAGAGAGGCAGTCTCGGATCTCTTGCAATACCTCGAAAATGTGAACTTTCTTAACACCTTGCGCATCTACTTATCCTCGGCTTTTCTTCTTCTTGGTAGATTCTAACGTTGGATTTAGCGTGCCGAGGTTGACTTTTTTACCGGGGAACCTCTTCGGGCATTGAGCACGCTCGTTTATTCGGATAATGTCGATCTTCAGCGTAGTGCTAGTTTAACGTTCGCAGAAATCACTGAGAGAGGTAGGAACCTCACATCCACAAGCAGGCCCGCTTGTTCGTTCATATTGCTGATTAGGCCCCATGTTAGATGTTCGGGAGGTGGAACGTGATACACTTGAGCCAATACTTTTTCTTCTTCAGAGTTCAGATATCGAGGTGCAACGCGCGGCTAGCGCTGCCTTGGGAAACCTCGCAGTCAATAGTTGGAACCCTTTGGCCAGACTTTGATCCGTTATAGAGTGCTAACCCTGATGTAGCTGAAAACAAGGTTGCAATAGTCCTGCTCGGCGGACTTGCGCCATTGATACGACAAATGATGTCACCGAATGTCGAGGTTCAATGTAATGCTGTAGGGTGCATCACAAATCTCGCCACTCATGAGGATAACAAAGCCAAAATTGCCAGGTCGGGCGCCCTGGGGCCATTGACAAGACTTGCTAAGTCCAAAGATATGCGGGTACAACGGAATGCAACAGGAGCTTTGTTAAACATGACACATTCAGGTATGCTGGTCTGACATTCCAACCTGTGGTAGAATCATCCTTGTTAAGAGCAATCTAGATGATAATCGGCAGCAACTGGTCAACGCGGGTGCTATTCCCGTCTTGGTATCCCTGCTGTCTTCGGGGGATGTGGATGTTCAATACTACTGCACAACGGCCCTCAGTAATATTGCTGTCGACCAGGCTAATCGGAAAAAGCTGGCATCAAATGAACCTAAACTAGTCTTCTCCCTGGTTCACCTGATGGATTCATCGAGCCCAAAAGTACAGTGTCAAGCTGCATTGGCACTTCGAAATTTAGCGTCCGACGAGAAATATCAACTTGATATCGTCCGCGCTAAGGGTCTTCCGCCCCTTCTCCGTCTCCTCCAGTCCTCGTTCCTTCCCCTCATTCTTTCGGCCGTTGCCTGTATCCGAAATATATCGATACATCCACTCAATGAGTCCCCAATTATCGAGGCGGGATTCCTTAGGCCGTTAGTGGATTTACTTGGGTCAACAGAAAATGAGGAGATTCAGTGCCACGCGATATCGACTTTGCGAAATTTGGCTGCTAGTTCTGACAAAAACAAGGAGTTGGTGTTGGAAGCCGGGGCAGTACAAAAATGCAAGCAATTGGTTCTGGATGTTCCTTTGAGCGTCCAATCAGAAATGACAGCAGCGATCGCCGTGTTAGCCTTGAGCGACGACCTCAAGTCCCATCTGCTCAACCTAGGCGTATTCGATGTACTAATCCCCCTCACAGCATCAGAAAGTATTGAGGTTCAAGGGAATAGTGCGGCCGCATTGGGAAATCTCTCTTCGAAGGGTACGCAAGCATTTAGTTGGAAATCCTACCTTGGCGTTGCTGACATTCTTTTCTAGTTGGTGATTATTCGATGTTTGTACAGGACTGGTTTGAACCAGAAGGGGGTATTCATGGCTACTTGAAGAGATTCCTTGCCAGTGGAGACCCAACATTCCAACACATCGCTATTTGGACCTTGCTCCAACTCTTGGAGGCCGATGATACCCGGTTAAAGAATCTTATCGGCCAATCGACCGAGATCGTTACAATGATAAGAAACATTGCGGATAAGAATATCGACTCTGATGATGAGGGGGATGATGGAGAAGGGGAGGTTGTTGCATTGGCTCGACGTTCTGCGGATTTGTTGAGTGGCGGGAATGGTACTTTCGGGAAGGTCCAGTAAATGAGGGATATCGGGCGAACCCATGCTACTGGGTTCTTCGTTCGACTGGATTTTCGCTGGGCGTTCGTTGGGATATTGACATCGATTCTCTTTGCGTCCGCATGCTTATTCTACAGGTGTCAATACGTCTGTATCACTAAGTCGGAAGCAGGTTTATGGGTCACGAGTTTTCTTTATTTTTGCAATATGGTGTTTTCCGGGTCAAGCGTTGGAGATTCACAAGATGGGTGCTAAATTGCCACACAAAAAAAAAGACTTTAGGCCTTGTTCAGGGTTTGAAGTATCATTTTACTCACAAGCATACGGGGTTTCAATGGGAATGGTTATTCATTTTTATTTTTATTTTTTATCTGTTCTTAGTAGCTTTATCATGTTCTGGTCGGGAGCACTCGGGGTAGTTGTAATTTGTACCTTACCTTTCTCTTTCCTCGTTACTTTTCCTTCGAATTTCCTTGTTCTAATACCTATCCGCTTTACACCTCTCCCTTTGCGTTCATTTAGCCTTTCCAGTTTTTAGTGTTGAGATTCCACGGGTTATAGTGGCCTTTTCGTCCCATGCCTTTTCATCTATTCCACTCATGTATGTGTTCGTATTTTGCGTCCATGTGTATTCCTGTTGTATTGCGTTTTTCCACAATTGTTGGAAGGGAAACACGCTCCCATAGGACTCTTCCCCCCGCCATTCCTGGTCTAGAACTGCGAAAATCTTCTCAAATGTACAAAAAAGGGTAGAACGAAAAAATTTAGTAGATGGTATGACGAGGACCATACTCAACAACACAGGGGTGGAGACTTGTCGTGTATCGGTCGGAAGGACTGATGGCATATGGCAGGTGGGATGATTATTGTTAGATGTCGAGCAGGGGATGAGCAATATATATAATGGTATGGGTGATTGTTGATATTGACTGTTTTTTCGAATGTTTTTGTTTATCTCCTGCGCATCAGTGCTCAAGCAGATAAATTATCGCCAAGGAACAAAACCTTCCCAGGACCCTGTATTCTCATAACGTTTCAGACACACTGGTCGAGGGAATAGTAGTGCAGGGATCTCTCAAACAGGATGTTTATGAGCACTCATATATTTGATTGGCAAGTCTTTTTGGTAGGAAAATGCAGCTTAGCCTAGGTGGGGCAAATGCGAGCTGCACAGTCCCCCGCACATTTTGGTTGCTATGTGCATCTTGTTTGTTTTGGCGTGTGTTGCTTTCCCGTGTCCCACGCGCCCACCCTCGGCTTCAATAAATCCAGTGTCCGCCAACCCTGATGCCTGGTGCGAAACTTCACCTCCTTCTCTTCTTTTTTCTGCCATCTCGAGCAAACATCAGTGTAATTCGCTCCTGTGGCTGAGATTTGGGTGTTTTTTCTTTTGGTTCTCAATTCCTGTTTGCTCGTTTGTCTTTTGTGTACTTTGCGCCGAACCCCTTCCGAGTCTGGCACTGAGAATCTTTGTGGATAACGGGCTTTGTTATATGCACTGGCCAGGAAAGCCAGGTATGCAAATAATCTCTCCATCTCAGACCTGCTGCACGAGCTAACAGCATTCCTGGGTAGGTCCCTTACATCACGCGTGACGAATATTGGACAAAGAAAAAATAAATATGCAAGATACCTCCAGGCTGGCTCGATGGAACAGGTCTTCCCGTTCTCGTCCGTCACTCGCTGCCTTCTCTGGCAGCGGTTACGAGCCCCCGGCATCGAAGGAGGTTTCGGGGAACAATACCCTTCCTGCATCGATATCTCGAAATTCTAGTGTTTTGAAGGAACTCCAAGATGATCCTTTTGATCTGGGGATTGCATCTCAACTTCTTGGAGGCGATTCGCCTCTCAACGGCCCCAAGGCTTCAGTCCGGACACAACATCGATCAATGAGGACAACCGGCCCGTTCCCCTTGAATGCTGATGGAGAGCAAACAATTGGGAGAAGTACTGTCGACTCATCGTATTACGCCTCGACAAACACCATACCGAGAAGTCAGACCGTTAGCTCAGCATGGAGTGGGGTGAGCCAGCGCTTGTTCGCAGAGTCTATTGGTGGAACGGTCACAGAGCGGAACACCGATATCTTCACGAAACAGTTCGATAAACTAGCCAGAAAACATGGAATTCAACCCTTCCCAGAGCGCCATGCGGAGGGGCCCGGAACCGTATCTGCTTCTGGCACCTCGCAGGATAGAACTCTCGAGGAGGCTAACACACCCCCGCTGACCGGAAATAAGCTATGGAATAAACTAATGCGTCGGACATCTGCCAATGTTGATGTTTCTAGGTACCAAGGTAGCATGAAGCTGTCTCTTGGCCGTAAGAGAGGGAGTAGCATCAATGAGCTTGCGGCAATAGGGCGAGGGAAAAAGGATACCCTGCAAGGGATGCATCTGGAGGATTTCGTTCGACTAGGTGGAGTCACACCGTTTGTCCTACCACCAGAACTAGCCCCTGGGGACATTCTAATACCCACCTGCATGCACGCTGCTGCTGCCTTCATTCTGAACTACGGTAGGCTCTTCTGGCTAGTAAAGCTGTAGCCTTGGTTAACGCGTAAATACCACAGGGCTCAAGACACCAGGTTTGTTTAAAGTACCTGGAAACCCCACCACAACATATGCATTATACGACTACTACCAGAAACAGTTCGAGGAGAATAACAATGGACCGGTTGTTCAAACAATATCACTGGCCAAACTCCCAAGCCATATTCGGTACAATGTCCATGATGTCACTCATCTTCTCAAGAAGCTACTCTATTGTATCCCTGGCGGGCTTCTTGGCTCTCCCGCCGTTTTCCAAGCATTGTACAATATCCACTCCTTTGTTTCTCCTGACCCCTCACTTGGAGACCATATTTCAAGCAAGGTCAAGCCTCGAATGATTGCATTGGCCTTGGCGTCCATCAATCTTCATTTCCGGATCTCGCTGATCTGTGCGGTTTTTGGGCTGCTGCGTGCCGTGAGCCTTGCGTCCGACTTCGAGATGGAACCCAGGCTTAGAGATCCACATGAGACATTAACCGCCATGAAAGAGGATGCCCTAGGCATAATATTTGGACCCCTTCTATTAGGTGATAAATCGGACCAGATCCTTATATCAGAGAACGAAGATAGGGGCGGATTGCTACATCCAAAGCCCGTGCCAACAACAAACGCAACTCCAAAGCTCAGCAAATATACGAACAGGCACGGTAGCGCTTATACGAAGATGCAGATGGGAAAGACCAAGCGCGCTGCCTTAGTCTGTGAGATGTTAATCAACAGTTGGGAAGATATCTGTTATCAATTGAAAAAGATTGATGCTTTAGGTATCACCGCCAAGTCGTACGATCTGCCAATGACTAGCCCTGAGGCCGTTGTCGAGACCGCCTCGCCGGTTGGCGCAGACACCCATTCCAAAAACCAGGAGAAAAACTCGAGCATACCGTCTTTCCGTGGGTTCGGGACATCATCCCTGCGTAAGAAAGGAAAGGCGCCGAAGCGTGGTAGGATACCCTTCGAATTTGGACCAATGCGCCAACATAGCTCTCAGGCGCCAGCCCAGGCGCCACCTCAAGCGACACCTCCCAGCAAATCTCCTGTCGATGATCTGATGCGGTTTTCAGTACACAGTTCTCTGGGGAAAGGTGACGATGTCTTCAGCACTCCCATTGCCCCCAAGAACATGAGCCCTGTACCTGAAGTGTCGCCTCAATCGCTGGAATCATCGCCGAATTGGAGAATTATCGCTCCTGATACACCAATCAGGAACAAGAAAGGGACTCATAGACATAGCATGCCAGCAACAATCACAAGATCAAGTTCTGCTACTATACAAGCAGAGGATAATGAGGAGATAGCCCCTTACCATGCTTCACGTGAGAGCTCAAGAGCTTCCTCTCCTGGACTCGAGATTGCAGCACAAGCTGCCACCAGATTCCGACTAGCATTCCTCTCAGGCGAACCAGCAGCCAGAGAGATCTCGTTGGGGTCCCCCGAGGAGCTAAGACCAGTAAAGCCGGCGAAGGGGGAACGGAAGCCATCAGAGCCGAGATCAAGTGCTCCTAAGTTGGGTGCTGAAATTCCGGAGCTGTCTTTCACGCCTAAGACCAGCAAGTTGTTCGACCCTTCCGAGTTCAGTCTAGATGACACAACTCCCAAGCCTTTGAATATCAAGAATAAGACGAAGCCTAAGGTAGTGCCAGCCTTTTCGATCTTTGAAGACAAACCCTTGATCGAGCCTCCCCCTGCTAGCCCTACTCTGACTCTGACACGACCAAACTCGAAGGTTGATGTCAAACTTGCTTCGAAGGTCCCTGCACAGAACCTACCAATCCGTTCCGCCGTACCAGTACCCCCCGAGTCCCCCGTCCGAACCCAAAATGCACCATTGCAACCTGCCACGCCCAATCGACGGCCTCGAGCGTCTACCGAAAGCGACATCGAGGACAGAAGCACCTGGAGATGTGCAGATTCTCCCTCTCCAGGGAAGAAGGGACCACGGAACAATTCCACACTTTACGCCGAGATCAGGCGACTGCAAAGACTCGTAGAAGTCAAGACCGAGGAAGTTAACGCTGCCCGGAAAGAACTGGACATCCTACACAATAGGGCGGGCGCGGGTGCTCTAAACCAGATGTTGCGTGAAGCCCAGGAGGAGACCAAAATCTGGAAAAATCGGGCGGAGTGGGCGGAGAAGCAGCTGAGAAATATGGCGCCCACGGAACAACAGAAGAGCATCGAGACCAGTGTTATTGGCCGAGGCAGATATAGCTTGGGATAATTGCATGTTGCGTCCAGTTATAAAAAAACATGTTTCTTTTCAGTATTGGGTAGGCTGGGCTTTTTTCTCGTTGCTACGTTACTTGGTTCCCTCGACGGTTGGTTGGTTGGTTGGTCGGTTTGGGTTCTTCTGGGAGTATATTATTATAAAAAGGACGGAATTGGCGGGACTGCTTTACATTTACTGTTTGGCGCTTGTGCTCGTATGCGTGTCTGATTGCAGGTTGCAGGAGGCAGAGTTCTTTTCCACAAAGAGCCTGACGTTCAAAAGTCGTACAGCGCGCTCGCGCTTTTGTTGCTTGTTTGTTTGTTTATTCCTCTTACTCCCACTACCCCTCTTTTTAATTGTTTATATCTTTTTTTCGCTTACTTGTCCATTAATTCGTTCCCAATTTTCCAATTTCTCTTTTCTTTTTTCCAAAATGACCATTGCCATAAGTAGTTTCCTTCTGCCTGATACCTAGGCTCATTCTCATTCTCATTCCCTCTCTTCATTTCCTTCTAGTTCTCACCCACAGGCTTGTTTTGCATTGGACGGTGTTGCATCCTACTTTCTCTTTATTCCTCCTCATTATTATTTTTCTCTTCAGAAATCAGGAGTTTCCTTTCTCACCCACCCACATTCATTCCATTCCATTGCATTGCAGGCATTTCTCTCTTCCTTTTCAGACATTCACTCCATTTTTTCTATTTCTTCAACTTTCATTGTTCGAGTGATGCAGATATGAGTTTATGTCTCGTACGTACCGTACCGTATTGTACTATTATAGCGTCCTACGTACCTACCGATTGTGCTATGTCGTGTCCGTGATCAATGGTGCGTAGTACTAGTACTGTACCGGTACGCCAGGGCCTGCGAGGGAGTGAATGGTGAATTAGGGGTAAAGTCTTTGTCCTAGGGACTTTTTTTTTTGCCGCATGCAAATGCTGTTTCTGTTTTTTTTGAAATCGACGGGGCGATTTACATATTTATTTCTTCACAATATCCATTGTTATTTAAAAGCATCCTTATTCTTGTGAAATATTTTGATATTGTTTAATAATAATAATAGTATCTACTCTCTCTTACATTATTATACACCCTTTACACAGTATCTTTTTCGCCATGTTTCGTTTTCGGTTTTTTTTTTTGCTGAATAGGTAAAAAAATGAGATTCCCATTTATTATTATCATTATTATTATTATTATTATTATTATTATTATTATGGTCGTAGCCCTCCTGCTTAATCCCCTTCACATCTAGTCGCGGGCGAAACTTGCGGCTCGCGTGGAGGGACGTAATGCTCGGGGTAAAGTCGACTTATACGGTACAGTAGTTACTGGTACGCCTAAGCCCAAGTCGGACAAAGTCCCTGTCGATCGTTTGGTTGGAATGTGGGAGGTTTGGTTTTGGTTTGGTTAATTTGTTGAATCAACGGTGACAGACTGTGCTCTATGGGGCAGTATATATGTGATGTAAGCGGGGATAAGGTCTGCCGTGGCCCGTGGGTGCGCAGAAGGACGGTTGGAATTACTAGGGTAAGGTGTTTTAAACTTTCTGGGAGTCATATTGCCGGATGTGTCTGTAGAAGCCTGTGATGCCTAAGTTAATCTCGGTGCGCGGGGCTGAAAGGATATCATACCCGATTAAAATGATTACTTCTCGCTAGGAAAGGTTTCATTGTGTGTATTACTTGCAAGAACCCTCCGGATATACACCTTAGGGGGTGTCATTCCCAGGAAGCCCATCTCCTAAACTCCATTAAATAATTACATGAAAGAAAGAAAGCACCATCCCCACCAGTCATTAATTTCTAGTCCAGTATATGGGCCCTCCCATCCCACTCCCCCTTTACTTCTCTCTTCGTTCCTATTCATCTTTTTACTCTCATGCACCATCATGGATATCATTCCATAAACCGGCCAAAGTAACCACTGCCAAGCTACGCTTGCCGAAAGAACCAAATAGAAAAACCATCAACATAATCCCTGGCCGACAAGTAAATCATGAACGAGCTAGTTTGGTTTACGACAACTATTTCAGACGCGATAAAACTCATCAAAAACAAGGAACGAGTACAAATTCAGGGGGCGCTCGACGACGGCAAGAGAGAAAGAGCAGGGATTGAGAAGGGAGTGGTAGAGGGGAGGATCAATGAGGATGGGGGGTAGTTTGAGACTCACTTCCATGTCTTCAAGAGCGTCTTCTTGAGAGATACATCTCAGTACATTCTTCTTTGAACTTTCTTGTAGTTCGCCGGCGATGAGAAGTTCGTCTAGAATGAAATAGGCTTTCTGGAAATTGAAGATAATGTCTAACTCGCAAACATTCCCATAGTACTTATCCATCTGTTCAACGTAGCGATGGACGATCTCAAGGGTTATAAGTTCATTGTCTCCTGAGTCGATTCCGGCAATGAAGAAGAGGGACGCATAGCGGCGGTAGACTACTTTGGAATCTGTAAACCGGGGTGATTAGCTACTCATTCCCTCTCCTCGGTTGGATAGATAGATAGATGTGAGAGGTGGAGACCTTTGTACTCGAGAAAATTGCACATCCTAGTCCTACGGGCGAGAACCAGAGCAGTGACATCCTTGACTATTTTGGCCTTTTCCTTGGGAGACAGAGTTGTGAACCATTTTGCTAAGCGCTGGAGGACATCCCCGAGAGTCAGTCCTGCGTTTGCTCTCTGCAAGATGGGCGCCTGGATCAACATACCACTTTCCCCTGGCGAGAGAGGAGTACGAGATATCTATACGGGGGTGCAGACTATCAGTAACCGGAAAGCATCAAGCGCTCCTAGGAACCCCAACCAACATACCTGATAGCCATTAGAAAGAAAACCCGAATTTAGTAAAAGCAAAGAACACCTCTATCTGGAGGGAGTATAAGAGAAACAAAGAGCCGGGAAAGTCACAGATAGAATTAAAGAGGGGTGTAGGGGAAAGGGAATGCGGTAGAATGGTCGGTACTCGAGTAAGTGGGTTGCGGCTGTTTCGTGCATACGCAGGTGGCGAGTTCGTCCGGCGGTTTTTGCTTTTTTTTTTCTTCTAAAAAAAAAGACCCTCTTGTGCAACGGTAGCAGTATCTAATCAGGATTACTGACTCGGAATTTGGAATTTCCACGACGAACGAACACCATTCTATGCGTTTGTAAGCATGTTTTTCTTCTCTTCCCTCTACTCAGATCACTGCTACCCTTTTCTGCTTCCCCCTTTTATATACGTGTTCTCTCTTCTCTCCTCCTCCTCTCTCTTCTTCCCCCCACAAACTTTTCTTGGCATACCTTGCTTCCTCTCTCTAGGTTCCTTACTCTCTTAGTTCGTCTCGTTGTATTTCACTACCATTGATACCCCGCTGTCACTAGAGCCAAAGGAGAGAAAAAAAGAGGACCCCCACAAAAGAATGGCTTCGAGATGTATTCTCTCAACTGGAAATGTTATGACCGCCGGTGCAGAAGTTATCCGCAAACCAACTCTCGAAAAGTCAAACACGGAGTTGATTAACTCTTTGCGCGAAAACTTCAGAGCAGCCTCCTCCTCTACACTCCCGCTTGGAGCAAACCGAACCATCACCACAGCAACAAGTAACCCTGAAGCAAGACTGGCACCGGAAGAGTGGACAAGACTAGGATCAGATAGGGTCCTTTACGTTCCTATGGAAGGTGGTGAGCCACACGGGTTATTGGAAGAGCGGGAAGAATACTACGTGACCGGTAATTTAAGCTCCTACTGGGACTTGCTGCACTGGCTAAATAAGTAAATATTCAATTGCTGACCAGTCATAAGTAAAACTGTTCTACCTCCCGGGAGTCCCGTCTTCTTCTCGCTGCACACACACCAAAGAAGCCGTACATCTAGTTTGTCGGGAGCTTGGTGTGTCTTCCATCGACTTGCTGATCGTCTCCTTCCCCAATATCTCCTTCGACGCCGAAGACGAAGACATATCCTCGGAGGAAGACGTCAACGAATGGGTCCGCACATACCGTACTCTTGAGGGTTTGCATTCCGCAAAGAAGATATCTAGGATTGGATTGGCGGAGTTTGGAGCCACTAGGTTGTCTCAGTTGCTCCCACACACGAATGTTAAGCCTTCGGTCGACCAGATTAATGTCAGGGATTGCTGCGTCGTGCCTAAGCCCTTGATACTCTACGCTAAGGAGAGGAACATAGAGTTGCTGACTCATAACGACTGCACGGATATCTTGCCTGCTGACACCTTGAGGCAATTGGTCGTGGACGAGTTCGGCCTCTTTGGGACTGACGCAAAGTTGGCTCCGCAGTGGGTAGTCAAGTACACGGCTGTTATTAGGAGTCGCGGTGTTGTGGAGAATAAAGGGCGAGTCAATTGATTACTTTTGCAGATATATGTTGCTGACTGTTCCGCAGATACATTTCCATGGTGGAAGTTGATTGATCCGCCCCTTAGTAATGATAGATTAGAATCTTTCCTTCACTTCATTTGGCGCCAGGGTGTTAAAGGGGTTATCATGTTTGCTCGGGCGATTGCTTGAAATTATACTTCTGTTCTATGATAGACTGTACTTCTATAATATGTAGTGTGCACGATATCCCTCTTTCTTTTTCATTATTTTTTTCTTTTCATTTTCATAAAACCAAATTTGGCATATACGGACAGATTACTATGCCAGCCGATGAAAAAGAAGAAAAAAACAGTGCAAGACCATGGTGAAGAGGAGTATAGGCGTAGAACAAAAACCATCTCAACCTTGCTCGGTAAAAATCACGCCCATGTAGGCAAGAATTTCACAAGCTGTCGCTAGAGAATCCGGGTGACCAAGCCAGTGGCAACAGTCCTACCATGAATTGTTAGATTTTTCTCCCAGCAGTCGAGCAAGGGAGGTATAAACTTACCTGCCACCCTCTCGGAGGTTGAATCGTTGCCCAGGGTCAACAGCCATAGGCTTGTGGATGGTGCACTGGACCTCAAGATTGTCTCCGGGCATGATCATCTTGTGACTATCGTCGGTGGATCCTTCAGGGAAGTCGATGGTGACCGGGATATCAGAGGTTCTCAAGAACATTTGCGGGCGGTAGTTGCCATGGAATCCAGTGTGGCGTCCCCCCTCCTCCTTAGTAAGGACGTAAAGCGAAGCGAGGAATTTATTGTGAGCCTTAGTAGTACCGGGCTTAACGATGACCATGCCGCGACGGACCTGGTCACGCTTAACACCACGGAGCAAGATTCCAGAGTTGTCACCCGCTTGGGCAGCGTCAAGTTCCTTCTTGAATGTTTCGAGGCCAGTAACAACAGTTTTGATTGGAGCTTCGAATCCGACGAGTTCAACTTCCTCCCCCTTCTTGAGAATACCACGTTCAACACGACCAGTAGCGACAGTCCCACGCCCAGGAATGGAGAAAACATCTGTAAAGGGTTAGCTCAGGAGTTTAGGATCGCATGCAGCCACCACAAACCTTCAACAGCCATCAGGAAAGGTTTGTCAAGGTCCCGCTGAGGGGTCGGAATCCAGGTATCGACAGCAGCCAAGAGTTCACTGATTTTCTGATCGCCGATTTCCGGTCGGCGGCCCTCAAGGGCACACAAGGCAGATCCCATGATAATTGGAGTTTCGTCGCCATCGAAGCCGTATGTAGACAGAAGTTCACGCATTTCCATTTCGACGAGTTCCAACATTTCTGCGTCCTCGAGGGCATCGACCTTGTTAACGAAGACGACGATTTTTTGGACGCCGACTTGGCGAGCGAGTAGGAGGTGTTCACGAGTTTGGGGCCTAAAACGAACCTTAGCATCGAAAACGGCGACCTCTCAGAGTCGTGGAGAAATCCTACATTTGACCATCGGAAGCAGCAACTACAATGATAGCACCATCCATAGAGGCAGCACCAGTAATCATGTTCTTGATGTAATCAGCGTGCCCAGGGCAATCGACGTGGGAGTAGTGACGGGAATCGGTTTCGTATTCAATGTGGGCGGCCGAGATGGTGATACCACGGGCTCGCTCTTCGGGAGCTTTATCGATAGAAGCATAATCATGGAAACTAGCTTGCCCTTTTGAAGACAAGTGTTTCGTGATAGCAGCGGTCAAGGTAGTCTATTGAATGTCAGAAAATTTACACTCATCAGGCACCAATTTCATTGACCACTAGCCTTTCCGTGATCGACATGTCCAATGGTGCCTGCCGGATGTAAATTTTAAAAAAAGAGCAAATCAGCACAAATTCCCAAGAAAAAAGTAGGACGAATGCTAATCATACCAATATTAACGTGAGGCTTCTTCCTTTGATATGTAGCCATCGACCGAATGGACTTGATAACGGGATTTGAGACATTGGATTTTTGAGGTAGTAGTGGGAGCTGGGATGGAATTCTGCACGAATTTGCAGTGAAACTCTCAGAAATCCTTGCGGCGCTTCTGAAGAGCCGGGCAAAATTTGCCCTCCAGGAAGCCATTCTGGGCGATAAGGAAAAGATGTGGGGAAATTGAAACGATGGCGGGAAAAAAACACGATGTTCCTTCTAGTGTCGTTCAAAAAATCTTTGACCAGTGGGGTGGATTCGGTTTGAGGTGAAACGGCTTACTCATCATTTTCTGCAACCAAACCCGAGGTGTTTTTGTTTGGAGGGGGTTTCCAAACCAGAACCCGTTTTCAATTTTCTTCCTTAACCTCCTGTGTGGAAGCTCTTAGGGGTGGAAGGTACGGCTCCTGGGGCAGAAATTACCACTTGCAAGGTCCCGGAGGTGTGGCTCCCCTCACGTGAGGATCCATCCGGTCGACGCTGTGTGGGCTGTAGACAATTGCAACTGGGTTGAATTATACTACCACCTGCGGAGTCCAACCCTTTCAAACAACTTTTGGGTAAATCTGTTTTTTAACATACGAGATTTGCGATGTTTAGTGGAGGAAAGTGGTTCATCCACACCTTAAGCCAATCGCTGAGAGTCAAACTCAATCACTCACTCAAAAACGAGCAACCTATTACTATATCTATCAAGTTCTCTAATAGCAACTCTAGCCTAAGCAGGCGTTTCTCGGAGATTGGTCTTACCGTACTAAAAGTAGCCTTAGCATAAGTCTACAGTATACAGACAAACTACTTTAACGCATTGTGTCTAACTACAGAATTGGGGAAAATTTTGGAGCCTTCTATTATACTTATGTGTCATGCGTTGGTGTTATTAAATTAAGTTCTTGCTCTCTAATATATCTTTTAGGATTGAGAGGTCAGGAGTTGGGACTTGGTTGAGATTCATAAAATATCACTCGCTCAGGTTTCCCCTCCTGGGTGCGCCTGCTGACTTGGAAGATGTTTCCTTGCACAGCCTATAAGGAACCATACCATCCAGAGCCTCAGTAGAGAATTCTGGTTTAGGATATCTTACCTTGATGCGCAGAGCGTATCCAAATACGACGAGCATGAAAGGGTCGGATTCACACATTTCTAGTTCCCTTCCCACCCGCTCCCAAGACTATATGTTATGCCAAAATCAACGTAGAGAGCCTAACTATGGGCCGTGCTGGCCATAGGATATTGGACATACCCCATATTGAAGATATTATTAAAATCACCAAGAACCACAATTTCCCTCTTCCTCTCCAAGACATGCTCGTTGGAGCATACTACCGCCCATCCTAGTATAGCACGGGCACCTGGGGTACCTAACTTCTGCAAGGTTATGATGCATGATGGCCTAGTGTAGTGTGGAGTGGGAAGGAAGGAGCGAAGTAGGGCAATGCATCACTCATGATTCCAGTTCCAGACGAAAAGGAAACGTTGTGGTGCTCACATGGTTAGGGAGGAGGGTAGCAGAGAGAGAAGGATAGAACACCCCAACTTCATTGGCAGGTCTTGAATGTCGAAGTGGTAAAATCCCATAACCTCTGTCTTGTTAGATCAAGCCTATCTGGAATCAGAAGGTACGGGGCCTGTGGAGTGGAGAAGAGAAATATTTGCAGAGCGGGCAACGCTTTTAGAAGTGGGGTTTCGATTTAACTCACCAAGGACTTGCTCACATCAAATCGCGGGATATCAAAGCTTTACCATAACTAAAGGGCATGGCATTGAAGCCAATTTTCGGCATTTCCGTATTCTTCAAACCCACACCAACTGCCAATAACATTAGCATAAAGGCCAGGCTTTAATATCAAAATGCCCCGGAAAGTCAGGACATGGACAGATTTTCGCGGTCCATTTGGTGTATTCCCCCCCAGCACACCTACTTGAGAAATTGGAATGTGGCCTGGCTCTCCGGTATCATATGTCCGTTTTTTCTGTGAAAAGCATTCCTCTAGAAATAGCCCAAAACAGAGGGACAATATTTTATGCCCTCAAATGGACATTGTGGGCGATTTGGCTATTAACAAAATCGATGAAGAGTATCTCCCTACGCCCATTGAGAAAACAGAGCCGGGATTAATCCCCTATATGCTAGCTACCACTAAGGAAGGCTCGGATTCGGGGGTGGAAATGCCAGATATTTGACGTAATGTGGACTTACAGTACTTCCTCCGGTAGGTCGTCACTCTGGTGCCACTGTGATGCTGTAAATAATATGGCATAGGACACTAAACTTCACGAAAAACAAATGGGGGCTTGCCCCCTCCCTACGGTTGAGTTTTCTAATATCATAATAGGAACACCCCCCCCCCCACCTCGGCACTCAATTCAAAATACGAGTGATTGGGCGTGGGCGGCAGGTGTATAAGAAGACATGCTGGTTTCGAAAATATGTTGACGGCAACTGAATGTAGCTCACATTTAAAACCGGGTGTTTTAGAGGCAGTTGGAGTTCTTATAAAGAGGTCGGATCCCATCTAGGGAATGGGTCTGTCTTCGCACAAACAATTTTCCCGGAATATCCTTATTCTCATAAACTCGTCCTTTATTGTGTCTTTTTTCAACAACTAATACTTCTGGGAAGGAAGGCTTTAGAGCCCCGGTGGAAAGAGGTTATGAAGGGACAGGAACAGAAAAGACTGAATGGTGCATGAGAGGGGGAAAAAATTTCTGAGTGTAGGCTTTGAGTTTTCCATTGATACCCCCACCCCCCCTTAGGAGACTGCTAACAACCTCTACTCCACCTCAACAGCTATTCACGAGTTTCTCTATTCCTGGCTCCAACTTCCCTTCCACATTTTAGAAACTGCCAGACCCTTTACCTTCAAATAGAGCTAAAGTTAATCCCGACACAGCACCCGGCCATCGAACACCGCATTCAGCACCAGGGACTCCAGGTTATCAACACCATACGAGGGGGACATGATATAGCGTCATCCCTAAAGGCACCATCCGCGAGTGAATCCGTATTGCAAACACTCATGAGATTAAAACAGACAATTAGCCATCGACATTGTGGGGTAAACTGTGGTCTGACTTGAAGTGGTCTGATCAAATCTTCTGCCCGAAAGCAAGAAAAAAACAGCATCTGTTATGAAATCGATACAATTTTTTCCCTAAGATGGCGAGCCCGCGGAGTGGCGAGATTTCACCGTTTATTGGCCCGTTCTCCTGCAGGTTGTGTGGTTTTGAACGGTATAGCTCAAAAGCATTTTGTAAACCGGGCCTTTTTTGTCCCTTGGTCCGGTTAAACTAGCAACCAGGAACGCTAAGACTCGCTAAGAGTGCTGGATGAGCTACGGTACTCGAGCTCTGGGAAGAACTGAAGAATCAGATCATTGCCAATTCTGGATTCAGCGTGCCTAGCACAAATTTGACTGTTTCAGACCTTTTTAGAGATACAAGTGCCTGCGCAAGAAAGCTTACCAAAAGGTGGTACAAGTACCTCATCTACCGGCAGTAGTAGTAGTCCAAAAGTGGTAAGCGGAAAGAACAAGAGCAGGGTCTTTGTCAGCACCAGAGGTTGTTAGAAACCCAGTCGAAATCGATATCGCGATACCGTAGTCTAGTTTTTGCGAGGGGGGGAGGCATAAACACCCCCAAGTGTTATCGCTATCGTTAGCCTTGGCTCTGACCCTGGATTATGGGCAATTGACCAAGAAACTATGATATGTTCCCACTCTAACCAAGATAATCCGTCACCTTGCCTAGCGGATTTTTCCCAGTCGAAATCATGGAGGGCCCGGCTCTAGCTCATGCTCCATAATATCGTCAGTGCTCCTCAGCAGTAAAGTGACAGGGCATTGGCACTAAGTGGGGCTTGAACTATATTATCCCTGATCAGAGGTATCTAGCTCTGGAGTTGAAAAAGGCGCCTTTCGAGTGGCAAGCTTCAGGTGGGTCTGTCAATTTTGGTGTGCAAAATAAAAAAGGACCTGCAACGGCGAACTCTTTTGGACTCGAAAAACTCGCATAACTATTTCTCAATACTGAGAATGCCTCTATTATGTATATTATTCGGGTACATTTTAATAGAATATTTCACCTAGTTCTCGAAGGTCGGCTTGGACCTTGGTAGAAACTTCGGCACGAGAGTAGAAATAACTCACCACATCCCTTATCACAGAACTTTCAGTAATAGATTAAGCGGTCAACTTGGTCATTCCTCTCCGTGATCCGGGGAGAAGGGGGCCATCCAAGGAGGCCCACTCGATAACTTGGGTGCTTCCCTCATTGCCGCAAAACCTGATCTCGGGATACAATTCTATAGAGACAAGGGTTATGTCTCCCGATCCTTAATGGCCCCCCCAAGCACAACAGGCGCAATGCGAGCCCTGCCTTGGTAGGGCATAGTCTACTTTAGGAAAACCTTAATTCCCTGGACTTTCCTGCGCTAGTAACCTGACATCTAGTAACTTATCGCATTGCCGGGTATGGCGGAATGTCAGCTGTGCACAGTAGCCCATGATACGCAGCCCATTCCTAGGTCTCCAACAGAATCGGGTTGACTGAATCTACAAACAGCGCCGCAGTTTCTGCTGAGTATGGGCATTTGACACTCGGCCATACATAGCAAATCGCCACACCCAGCAATGCGATACTAACTATCGGGAATAATGGAGGCGCTCTCATATCCTCCTTAAGGCCGACAGTCAAAGATTTTGAGGTATGGCCTCCGCATCTCAAGCACGTGCGTTGTTAGCTGCATTGACTCCTTCAATAAACCTTCGGTGCCGGCGCACCGCCGGTATGCTACCGGACATTGGGGCCGGGGACGTCCACCATGCCAAAAAAAAAGCCGAAAATTTTCTTGAATTCATTATGCCGGTAAGGCCGTTTCTTGGTGGCAAGCATCGAGTCATCGGATCTGCTCTCCACGGAACATGGAACGGCTTAGAGTGGCTTTCAGCGTTAGCACGTTAGGGGCAACTGGGTACACGTACTCACCCACCCACACACACACCTACAACCAGGCGGCGTTGATATGAAAAGCGAACACTCTGCAGATAGCCACGTTGCGCTATGGCACAGTAGCTTGTTGGTCAGACCCATCTGCGCTCCGTGGGAAAAAGTGGGCTGGCCCCGATGCCGGAGCTGTGAAGGAGGGGCCTCGCTTTGCCGGAAAGCACGGTATGAGTACTCGCGATTGCCTTACATCTGTAGAGCCGACCGCTATCGTGTAAGCTAAAAACTGGCCAGACCCTCTGAATTTTACTGGTATGCAATAACAGTCGGTTTTACAAAAGTCAGGCAATTACGAGCACCAGTCCTCCACAGTATGATCCGTGTTCGATAAGCCCACACCCTTATCCTGCCATCCCTTCCATGTTGTGTGAGCACCGCTTGCTTGTTATTGACACATGTGCTTGAAACTCGAGATCGAATTGTTCGAATGGCGCTTGCTTTGCCATTTTTCCGAAAAAGGAAAAACTAACGGCATCGGACAGCAGCCTGTTAGGGCTAGCCGGCCTACTGCGTGATCCAGCAGGCCCAACCGCGTCAGGTCCAATGGCAAGATTCTATGTGGCGCGCCCTATGTCACCAGGAGGGGCGATCCATCCTCTAAGAGCAAGTCAAGGGGGAACGCATTGAATTCCCGGCTTGAGACACAACAGAGATCTACCGTTCGGTTGAACTCCCTGATTCAAAGCAGATTTGCAAGGAATTCCTATCCGGAGGTTAAGAGTGGCTGCATACCAGTAGCCAGAGCTCTTGCCGCAGGAAATACCTATCCAGTACGATGCTTGTGCTCGAGCAAGGCCTTGGTATCCGAATCCTTGTTGAGTATTAGTGTGCTCTCCATTTATGATAAGTCGGTTTCGAAAAATGATTATGTCCTCTAATGATGGAAAGTGAAGAAAAAACCGGGTTTTTATGACGCTATAACGCCAACAGCTACCTAGGGCTTCACATTTACCACAGGCAGTATCCAGCGAACCAGCGTACTATCGGTAGCACTCGTCCCGGTAATAAGTATCCGAAAATAGGAATCAAGGAAACACTTGAGTATTATTCCCACCCCGCTATCCCGGACACATACTCTGGATTTGGCCGTGAGCGATAGCGAGGGTGCGACTACATATTGTGAAATAGATAGGATAAAATATCAATGCGCATCTAAGCGCCCGTATGGAATGTGCCCCACCCCAGCATTCCGACACTTTTCCAGCCGGGGACGAGTTCTTGTGGTATATCTACCTTCACCGTACCCCGGGCTCGCGTTCAGAGCCGTTCCTACCCTGATATGATGGACTACCCCATCGGCCGCAGGCCGCTCCGACTTTGTAAATTTGTTGGGTATTTACTCGGGTGCAAATTAAAGATCCGGAAAAAGTGACTCGAAATATCTGTGTTGCAACCATACATTTTGTTTGTCACTTTTTCCGGATCTTTAATTTGCGCCCGAGTAGTAGAATCCAATTAGTAAGATGCATCTATCGCGCAGCACAAGTATCATACAGTACTGCGGATAGATATAGAAAGATACCGTACAAACTGGAACAATTAGACCTTGCGCTAATCTGTAGAAGTTACCTCTCCTTGCAAGGCGAGTCGTATTCTTTTTTTTCTTTTTTCTTCCTTTATCTATCCCGGCCGAGGGCTGGAAGGCCGTTTTTCGATGTGGTTTTCTCCCCCTAATCCAAAGGAGGAAATTCTGGACGTCCTGCAAGTAGCGTGAGGTCTAATTATTCTAGCCTTCTCGCACATACCCGGCATAACAAACCCGAACACGGGGATTAGAATCCCGTATGGCGAATTACCCGTGCGTATCTGAGCGCCATACTGAATTCAGACACAATTATTCGGGTTCATTGTGCTGGGTACGGGACATGTGCTATGCGTTCGGATAATGCGGTGATATGATTGCCAACTCCGGCGCTTTATTCGTTCCTACCCCCTTCCCTTACTTCCCACTCTCGGGAGCAGCAACCGAAACAAATGAATTCTCATTTTACTACGGAGGAGGGATGGATGGATGGGAATTGAGCTCCCCCTCCCCTCCCCTTCCAACCCCGCAGCTAAATTATTGCCGGCATCCGGGTTCGGGTTTGAGCGCTGGACCGCACGATTAGGGTGTGGGTTTTAAGCTTACCATACTGGACTGTGCTTGAGCACCCCTTGGTGCAGTCACCGGGCGAGCAACTACTCATACAGGCGGTTTATGGGGGGAGAGGGAGTGGAAGGGGCTCGGGTGAGAATCTGCCACGAGATAGACAGACTACGCTATTATGCGAGTCCGGGAGCGGCCATGTTTTACACTCTCATTATCGGTTGGGTACCATAGCATAGGCACGATATCCGAGTGCAGCCACAACCCGCTATCCCGGATCTCAATATTCCAGATACCCCGCTGCCCCTTGCGGGGCCCAGTGTGTAAATTTCTTTATCCCAGTGGATTTGGAAACATTCGATGTTGCTCGTTTTTGCTATTGACACGGTTTGTGCTTGTTGTCGGGGGATCAGTGAAGGAGTGAATTGAATGGATCTCTCAATTTGCTTTTAAGAGGGGACCGAATTGAGTCGAACTGCAAGCGGTGGGGTTTGTTAACCGCCATCTTCATTCTTTCGCTCTTCCTTGCACCCGTCTCGCTACGGCTGTGTAACTTTTCTTCCCATGTCACATCGCAAAGTCCGGGGAATTTACTGTGCCAGCACTCGTATTACCTACCTATTATAACAACGGAGGGGGGGTTATTACCGGTAGAGCTGTAAAAAATGGTATGATATAACGAAACTGTCATGATCGAAGGAAGGTCAAGGATATAAGACACCGCCCACAGCCTTAAAGAAGTGCTTCAGAACAACTGAAGACTTCCGGCCTCTTTCTTTCATTCTTTGAAACTCTACGAATAGAGTATTTGAGTGGGGATGGAAGGAGAAGAAAAAAAGAAATCCAATGATGGTGTTGGTGGGAAAGTAACATAGCGGTAGTTCTACTCGAGCAACACATACCCCCCCGTACGGTATCGATAGCAACAAACAAGATGAAGGCGATCATCGACGCTCAGGGCACAGAGGGCGATGAGAGAGGGGCGAACGTGGGAGATTATCCCAGCCAACTAGGCACGTTTCCAGAGGGTTCCTTTCTTGCATGTGAAAAAAAAACCTTGTTGGTTGGACCGTTCTCCAAAGACCGAATTGGAATTGGCTTCGAATGGCTTCAAGGTTAACTCATAGGTCGGAAGAAAAACCCGGGGCTTTAACTTGTGTAGCTTCGCGTAGCGGATCCGAAGGACAATGATACCTTGCATGTTGCTTCTCACGAGTGGAGAGAGAAACAGAGAACAGGACACAAAATACCGGTATGTGCGGTATGTGCGGTATGTGCGGCACCACCCAAAGCAGTAACCATATCTGTCGTCCTCTGTCTACTAACTTAGTACCGTGGACGGGCCAGGCTGCAACCATGCCCGTTCCATTTCTTTGGTTCTCAATGCCACCGTTCGTTCATTCATTCATCCATTCATCCATCCGTCTCTACCCATCCCGAGCACGGAATTTAGGAGGCACCACCGCATGTGCTCGTATCATAACAAGTTCCGATCGCAGAAGGCCTTTAGACTACCGGTAGAGGCATTTAGGCCCGAAAGCGTTTACGCAAGTTTTCTCGGGTTGAAGGAGTTTGGTGTATGTAGCGCCCCTCCCTCATAGAAATCTAGCGGATCCACTCGAAACCTAGACTAGCACTTGAAAACACCTGTTCAACCCCGGGGCTGAATGCCTCTGCTGCTACCGGTATGGGAGACGAAAGTTAAATTTAAAAAAGGGAGAACAGGGAGAGGGAGAACAGGGAGGCAAGAAGCATCCTTGATTTTTTTTATATTTTTATTTTTATTTTATACCATTTTTCCCGTTATGGGGTTCGTTACGGGTTGAGCTCCCAGTATGTGGGATGGTGCTTTGCAAACAATTCTTGTTTTCTCCCTCCCTTTCTCCCACTCTCGCCCTCGCCCTCGCCCTCCCTCTCCCCCTCCGTCCCTATCCCACCACACACACACCCCTTCCTCTCCAAAGTGATAGTGCATGGCGCCCCTCCACCCCCCCATTATCGCTGGTCTTTCCTAAAGCAATCGGATTTGGGGATAAAAAGAGAAGAAAGGAAAAGAAAAGGGAGAAGGCAAGAAGAAAAACCCGTTGGTATATAAAGTATCCCGACAAGCGTAGTCTATAGCACTCGAAGCAATTATTACCCCATAACTTATCTAATAACTCACGCACATGCATGAACTCGGGAATGGCATCGCAACGCACGAGCCACACCCAGCTCTCATAACCTACGGTACAGTGCCGCTCACTCACACACACACACACAATTTAACAGTAGAGTATCAAACTAGCATGGCAGATACCCATACTGGTATTTCAATTGCGGTGGTCGCAGCGTCCGAGCCCGCTGATCTGAGCTGCCCATGAAAGCTACACAGAATAAATCATCGCTTGGGAAGATCTCATAGCAGGATTTAATAGGGCTTGGGCTAGACCTCCTTAACAGCTTTCCTGGTGGGGGTGAAGCTGCTTGCTTCCTCTTCCTCTTCCTCTTCCTTTTTTACATACCCCTCCCCCGCCACCACCTGCCTCGTGGCTCCCCTTCTTAATTTCTCCAAAGGAAAAGAACCTTCTCCCTCATATACTACTGCTCTACTCACCATCCCTATCATCATAACCACCACCATCATCTGGCCAATCTCGCCCTACTTCCACCAACATTCTTTTCCAGCTTTTTATTTTGGCCCCTGAAGATTTTTTTTAATCCGAGATTTCTGATATTATTCCTAAGGGCCGAGAGGAATTCCTCTTGAAATCCGTCTATCTTTGGGGGCTATCACTGTCGTTGCTGGTGTTTGTTTGTTATCATTGTTTGTTTCTACCTATCCACCAACTGCTCTGCTGCAGCCGGCAACATCCCACTCTGCCCTACTTGATCATCTTTGGGTTCAATAGGCTTCCTATCGTTCCCCTACCGCTTAGTGTCTACCGTTTGTGGAGGCAGGGAAAGGGAGAAGAATAACAAACAAAAGGGAGAGAGGGTGAAGAGGAGAGAGAGGTATTGGGGCTCTGAAAGCAGTATTATTTCGCGGGTATCGATACATTAGCTTTACCGGTACAACAAGCTATCTCTATCGACCAACCCAATTCCAGTTCAAACAGCTCAAATTCCCGGCGGTTTTCAACAGATAGGAAATTTCTAGAAATACGTCGTCGCCTAAACTATCCCCCCGGATACTTTTACTCAATCCGCCAGAGCTACTCCAGCAATATATAATAACCTTCGTTGACGTCGTTACGGCAGTCTGACAGCCATCCTCCTCTCCTTCCCCCCGCTACCCGCACATCGACTATTGTAGCCTTATTCTCACAGATAACGACAACTTTCGGCGGCCAGGTATCCGAATTGACAGTTCAAAAAGTGCTCCGAGTCCGCTTCGAGGGTCTGAATCCGTGCCAATATTTCCGTGAGGAAGAGCAAGAGGGGACACTTTATCGTGAGAAAAAAGGCAAAATACAATTCTTGAGAAGCATCAAAAATGAGTGCTGCAACTTCATCCCAGCAGCAGTCCTCCTCATTGAATACGCCGGGGTTCTTTGCCTCGGCATTCATGGAGATGAACATTTTCGAGCAATGCTTTAGCGCAGCTGCCCCGTCCGATCCAAAGAACAACGCATCTACTACGCCTTCCTCGGGTTCTATAAATACTACGTCCTCTTCGTCAACGGCTGCCCCGACGCAAGTTGCCCCCTCCCCCGGACGTTTAAATTCCATCACACCAGCGTCTGCATCCCACGTCCCTCCTTTATCCCCAAAATCGACCACCATGGACGGCTATAGTCCTAGTGACTTTACTCTGCCCACAATTTTTAGCAGGGTAGATCCTACAGGTCCCTCTCGTGATGATATGGGGGGGAGATATGGACAAAGTCGATGGCCCACGCATCTGGACACTACCGTTGTTCCACCTTGCGTAATACAACCACACCTCTCCCCTCCTTACTCACCACGATCCAGATCCCCGACTAATAGGTTCATGCCCCCGGTGGAAATGGATCCCACCATGTCACCGTTGCATAACATGCTGGTAAACTGTTCGACAGAGACTCGGTCTGCGCACGGACAGATCACACCGCCAGAAGACCCAGCGCCGTTAACACCAAGACAACAAGGCGGGGGCATGTTCGACGATGACGATGGTGACGACGACGACTGCTTTAACGATGAGTACACGATCATCACTGACACGACCCATTCCTCTTCCAGAAACAGTCAGACATTAGTAGAAGCAGACAGCAATACCAACAGCCGTGGAAGCGTAGGTCGGCCTCGAGCCCGCGCGAACAACCGCAGCGGCACGAATCGGAGATCAAAGAGAACCGGCATAGAGGACGACTCAGTAAAAGAAGCTAAGCGCCAGAAATTCCTTGAGCGGAACCGAATAGCCGCGAGCAAATGCCGGCGTAAGAAGAAGCAGTGGACGCAAAACCTTGAGGATACGGCCCGAGAGGTGCAGACCACATCGAAGAGCCTGCTTAAGCAGGTAGCGGTGCTACGGGACGAACTGCTGTACTTGAAGGATGAGTTACTGAAACATGACGGCTGCTCGTGCGAGCGCATCAAGCAGTACCTCATGAACGAGGCCACCAGAGTCGTCGAGGGCTCCTCCGCCTCCGCCGGCATCGGCAACACCGCAACGGCAAAATCCAGCCCCAGCAACAACGCCCTCCATCAGGCCTCCCGACAGCGACAAATGAGCCAGGGATCCGATCTGGGCTTCTCCGCACAATTCGATGACTTGTCCGATACCAGCAGCATTAGGTTCACGATGGACTCGCGATCACCGGAAGATACAGGCGTTGGCATGTCAATGTGACGATAAATCAATGATCGATTTTGGAGGTTTTTTCTTTTCTTTTTCTCGATGATGACGATGACGACGATGACAATGATCTACCAGTTTTACCCCTCCCTCCCCGGTTATGTGCCATTTTGCTGTATTGGGCGTTACTTGGTGTTTCTCTTTCCTTTAATTACTTGTGCCCTTTTCTTAACATAACGTGATATTTTCCTTATTTCTATCCTTTGGCCTTTACTCCGAAGGTACTCTACCGCACACACTCCCCTCTCCCGCCATACATATCTTTTCCTTGTACAAATCTCGATGGCGACAGGGGTTCAGAGGGTCAATTTGTTACAAAAGGGATTTTTTTCTCTCCTCCCAAAAGTTTAATTGTTTACTCGAATATTTATTTCGTGTACAATTTTTTTATTTCTCCCCCCGCCCGCGAACGGAGTAAAGGTTACCCTAGTACCATTACACGTAGCGAATGCAACAAACAGAGCGGGAAAAAAAATTACCATCAAAGGAAGAAGGAAGGAAGGAAGGGGAAAAAAAAACTTGTTTCCTTTTTTCTATGTTCTTTTATTCTACGTTTGTTTTCCATTTCTAGTGTGGTGCATTGGGCGGTTAGCTTATCTTCCTTTTCTTTAATCTTTACCTTGACGCCTTTTCATTAGGAGGCCTTATCTGATTTCTTATAAAATCTCTCCGTCTACCGACAGCGCTGAAGCTTGGAAATGAAGGTAGGTGGAGGGCTAATAAGCGTTGGGAAGGGTAACGCTTGTTTTATCATGGCGGACAGCTTGCTTGCTTGCATGCTTGCTCTACTCTAGTATACTCCTGCTCCACTCTGCTTTCCAGGGCAGATGGGGGAGCGAGTAATGAGAATTCTTTTTGCGATTAGGCTATTTTTCTCTCTTTTCCCAATGTGAATTTGCGGTGTACTCGTAGTGTTCGCACAAGCGAAGGAGCGGGACGGGAAGAACGGGCTGCTCAGGAACACTTTCTTGTTGCAAGGGCTGCAACAAGCTAGCCGTGGTCAGACACGTCTTTAGGGTGCATTAGCAAAACCTCTATTTACGGATTTTGAAATGAAACCTCCATCCCATTTGAAGTGTTGCTCCTAGTCCAACAAAAACGGCAGTGATCAAGTCGTCATAGAGAGCCCGAAATGAGATGAAAGTATCATATAGTAACCGCCTAAAATAATGATAATGATAATGATAATAACCCCCCCCCCCAATTCCTTTACAAAATTACATGATTGAGATCCTTCGGAATAGTGTTGGGATACTCTACCGGTATTATACTACTATCACTTTCAACAATTGGTGTCAAAAACAAGAGTTATTCTCTAGGCCCAAGACAGCCGCTGGCATCATATTGGGGGGGGCGCCGGGGGGGCGCGGGGGGGGGCGGGCCGGGGGGCGGGGGGGGGGGGGGGGGC
>Ga0307513_10000590_pt1 | contig 52145 bp, 56 predicted proteins | sample 15_EM_MG_FD_202174 | JGI IMG/M metagenome (GOLD analysis project Ga0307513, IMG submission 202174) | Populus trichocarpa ectomycorrhiza microbial communities from riparian zone in the Pacific Northwest, United States - 15_EM | ecosystem: Host-associated > Plants > Roots > Unclassified | place... | reverse complement strand
TAACCGCACCAAAAGGCTATGCATTATTCGGTATTCAATAAAGGTCGATTTTACATAGGAACCAACTCCGTCGACACCCCAAACCAATGCATTATGGGATTTTTGCATTATAGCATTAGCATTATAGCCATTTCAACTGTAATAGCCAAGTGACATCCCTCACAAATCAACTCCAGCACCGAAAAAAGCTTCATATCCACTACCACTAAACTGAATGTTGCCACCGTCTTAGGGGTTGTTTTGGTTATGACAAACAGAGTGGTACAGAGCAGGGTCATTCCAGCAATGTCACTTAATCCCTCGCATTTTCTACGGTTATCAGGCGCTCGTGGTCTCGCGGATTGAATCATTCAGTTCGTCCGCGACAAGTGTTCTTCAGGTGTGGGCCGGTCGTCCTGGGGAGAAATTTACGCCCGTGGCCGAAGAAGCCGCCCTGTGCATCTCGGGCAGTAACGGACTCGAGTCGTATGCATACAACTTGGGCAACTCGGAACGCTCACAGAAAGTTTCACCCCGCGGACAAGAAGCTGGGCGAGCCGAATCCGGATACGAGCAACTGGCCGGATGGGTCGACCGAGGCGAGCCATGGAAGTACATGAGGAGAAGCAGGAGCTCGAGGCAGTTGGGAACCCGATCACGTAGATGCAGAAGGGGCATGCCCGGTGGGAACCTGCCACACTGGATGAGTTGTCCCGTCCAGTGGATATGGTGGTGCGTCCAATGGTGGTCTATTGGTCGAGAAGGCTCCCTCTCCTTCCCTTTGGGGCCTGATCTTGATCTCTCGGTCTCTCGTTTCAGACTGGAGACCACTCATGGCTCTGCCTCGCCACGCCACCTGTCGCTGCTTGTATACATCATGTCCGTCGACTCGCGAGTCCTGTATTTTATTATTGAGTTATAATGCAATGTGTCGGGCGCTCGTCTGCCAGAAAAGGCACGTCCATCAAAGTCGTGAGACTGTTGTGATTGAGATCCAGACTTGACTGTCACCTCTCGGTACTGAATGCAATGTCATCTCAGCTTACTAAGCTTTATTGATTCTGGATTCTCGCTCCTTGAAGTCCATGGACTTGTACGAGCGAGAATCGACCAGCCTCGGTTCGCCCAGCCTCACTCAAGCCGCGACGATCGAGCGATGACTCATGAGTGCACCTCCAAAATTTCGGCCATCTCTAAGCCGTTCCTTGGGGCACCGCCCGGTGATTTCGGGCTCGCATGGCCTGGACGTAGCTAGCTGGGTAAGTTGTCGGTATAGTGAGCAAGCTACGCTACAACGGATTATACCATTCCATTGGCCCCTTGCCGGAACTCCCAGGTCGAAGACGCACGGACAAGATTGCAGAACGTTAGTGAGCTCGGGTTTTGTCTTTCCCTCTCGGGCACAATATCTCGCATCGCATCGCCGTCCAATTGCCACCAGAACATGAGCCAATAGTGTCAATAGCCGGCCTATAGTGACACTGTTTTAAGCCTTCCTTAAATTTCATATTTTAGACGCTTAATTTGTGGCACCAAACAGCACCAAAACCTTCAAACACCTTGTTGGGACCGCCTAAGGTTCATAGCTTCGTTTCAGATAAAACCAATTGGTTGACCCTTAGCCCTAAGAGCGGAAGATCCCAAGCATACCACGGGAAAACGTCTCTTGTTTGAACAATAATTCCCCGCACGATTGGTCGGTACTCTCACGCACCGGTCATGGTCGACCCAAAACATTTGGGTTTGTTCAGAGCTGAAGTGTACGTACTATACATATCATTTTTCTTATCTAGCCTCATGTGTTTTCATTTTAGGGGTTATTTGGTTATGACAAATATAGATCGATTTGTGGGAGATCCTTCAACTGCCTTGGTGTCACTTGACCGCTCACATTTTCCACTGTCACCAGGTGCTCGTGGTTTCACTCGTCAGTGCTCTTTTCATGAGGGCGTGTCAAGGACGCCTACAAATTTCCGAGAACAGTTCTGGGAATCTCATTTAGTTTGGTTTTTCATCATATGAGTAAACGAAGTAACTGTGCCTCATGAAGACAAGATGCTGAGGCCAGACAACTGCCTCGCGGCTTCGTGTTTTTATCGCGCAACGGTGGCCTGATGTACACCCAGATTTTGTGCGCCCTCTCCTCAAAGCAGCCCATGGATCCACACTTGCCATCCTCAAGACGTGTTATATTGCCAGTTCCTACTAATTGGACATAGCTTCTGAGGATTTTGGAAGCCGAACCCGACCCGATTCCCTGGAGACGACGCGATTCATCCCTATCACAATAGTCAAGCGCTTTGACAAGAATTGATACGGTCTCAGGCAGGCGCCTCTACTGTCCTCAGGCAACAACACTGTACTTACTTCTCCGGACATGCTCCCGCGGGCGATCCAGAGTGTAACTAGAAAATAAACCTGGTATTAAAGGGTATATAGGGTATATCCCTACTCACTACGCGTTTTTGACGACCTTCGCTGTATTTTTGGATGCCTCATCGATCTTGTACTGAGTATCGACCTTGGTGAGGTGGTTGCGACCGGTACGAATAGATATATGGATCTCTGGTCGTGTCACTACCGTTGTACTTGCCGCCAAAGCATGACTATAAGTCTTAACAACTTGGTCAACGATCGTTGTTGTTGGCTCACGGAGTTTGCCGAAGGCTTCAGGGAGATTTGCACACTGCCAGTGCACTGAGGGTCTGCCGTTACTTCCCCTCGGCATTCAATAAAGAATTTGTTCTCTGACCGAGCGCCTGACTGAGAGCCTGCCCCCATTTATCCAACTATGCTTAAGGGACAGCACTGGCTACGTCCTGTGGTTGGCACCAAATCCTCCTCACGCCACTCGGGCTCCCTGATCTGATAGACAGGCTGGTCTCATTTGAAAATACGTGACTGACCGGACAATCAAAAAATCCCGCAAACAATGGGCCCGTTGCGTTGGTGACGTTCCCAAGAAGCGAAAACCTGTTCAATGATGCTCTTGAAGGGCTCATCAGCAACCCTAATCTTCCATCGTTCTCCGTTCTCAGCACGCCTGAAAACTACCGCGTCCATCAATTTGGTGCTGCTGTTCATACGGGTCATAAAAGATATGTGTGTGGCATGTCCTCCGGAGTCTTTGTCTTTTGAAGGTTGACAGTTCTACCATTACTTCAATAGGTACGTATTTTGACCTTTAACTCATCGATAACTGGTATAACAGGAAATATTACTGTCATAAGGGGTCAGAGGTGGCTACGTGAATTCCACTTGAATGCTCTCATCGTTTTGCTTGGGTGTCTGTAGCTCCGTCCGCCATGGAATAGCTGTAATTATGCTTATAATGGTACGGTAGAGGTGAAGTATTTACCTTCATCAAAGTTCAGCGGACTGATAATATTGACCTGAGGACAGGCAGGGCGAGCCATCTCCCGTAAATTTCCCTGCGCTTACGCCATTCCCAGGGGCACCGTCGTCTTATTAACGTCAACTCACAAAGGGATGTCTTTTCACCCTCCCCGTTGGCTTCTATCTTACTGACGCATTAGACCCCCAGCCACGAGAGCCTGAATCTGCAACCTTCTCACTTGATAATTTTAAGCATATTGTACCACACAGCAGCTTTTACTCGGTGACTTCAGGATATGCCTAGTAACCGCCTAACAGAATACGCGCCTCATCGAAAGGCAAGCCAAGGAACATCAGAGGAGTATAGCCCCAGAGGATAGTGGACATCGATTATATGTATAGTAGGTACTATCCTTGTGTGTCTTCATTCTTTCTATTTGTGGTCCGCGTGAACCTAGTTTGACATTAGTTGTTGCAGTCCACCCCGGTGCATGCTCACGGCTGGTCCTTATCCTCCAAGGCTTCCTGACGCACTTTGATAGCATAAAGGATAACGTAAATGTACCATCCAGCCATCCTGGTACCGACCATCAATTGCGAAGAGGGGACAAACATCCGAGGGGATATGGAGCGCAACGAAAAGCCGCACTATGCGAGGCAATGCCGGGTATGAGTGCCTGGATTCCTGAGCTTCTCTCTGGTCGAGCAGCAGAGTCGGGCTAGAGTCGGGCCAGACCTGGGTTGAAGAGGGGAATGAGAGAGGCGTTGGAAGTCTAGGAATACATCCGAAGAGAGACTCTAGGGCGTCCACTGGGTTCTTTCTGAAAGACCGAGTCGTGTGTACCCCTAACACCAAGGTGGACAAAGCAAAGTTGGGTTTGTTCCCAAGCAAGTTGGCAGTTGCCCGAGAGGCGGAAAATGGCTACACTTGGGCGTGGCATGATGCAACCGACGATGAATCCACTGCAGATGATCCAGAATGCGCATATAGTAAGTCCACGTAATCACCGTGCCCAACCGCCCCCAGCGCTCCAGGCCCGCGCTGACCTTTTCGACCGGTGATAGCGGTTGCAACAGCTCCAAATGCAGGGAGTGGACATGGAAAACCACGAGGAAGTCAAGAAAATAAAACAGTTTATCGCAAATTATCAGTACAAACGCCAGCAGCAGCTCAACCAACATAATCAGCTTGCCGCCGTTCAGCCCATCCTCGACACAAACCTCCAGCCAGCGACAAACGGCCTTGGAGCAGACCACACCATGGCCCCGCCTCCCGTACCGCCTCTATCTCCATCCCCCCCACCAAACATCACGATAACCGAGACCCAGAGGAGGGCCTTGAATGCATCTATGGCCGCGTTCAAGTACATCCAAAGCGGCCTCCCTGTCCCGGATCATGTTCAAGCTGCAATGCGCTTAGGGGTGCCTCCAGAACGCCAGCCGTCAGTCCAAACACGCTTCGAGGAGGATCCCAACAGCCTTGAGCACAACGCAAACTCTGGCATATACCCCTATAATGCGTATATGACCCCCGCGGCGCGCTTTGCGGAGGTCATTTCAACCAATGCCGCATCTGCCAAGCACCGCGTCCTTATGCCTACCATATTTCCTCAGGGCTTAGACCCACATGCTATCATAGCAGAGCGTACTCGTGTCGTGGAGGCCCGTATTGGGTGGCGCATTTCCGAGCTCTCTTCCATGGCGAGCACGCTGAGCGAGACTTCTCTTGCGCCGCCAGTCAAGGATGGACGACTTCGTGCACCGAGTAACCGTCCGAGCTTCCCTAGTCCGAGCGCACACGCCAAACTTCGAGCGGCCATCGAGCTCAAATCATTGCAACTCCGACACAAGCAAAAGACTCTACGGGCCCAAGTGGCGGAGAAGATTGCCCACGGAACGGCACTTCCCACGGATCGGAAGGAGTTCAGGAGGTTGCGTAAACCTGCCATGCGCGATGCCCGCAGCACAGAGGCGGCGGAGCGCAAGCAGCGTCTAGAGCGTGAGCGCAAAGCGAAGCAGAAGCATCTCGACTACCTGCGTGTCATCTGCAACCATGGTACCACACTTCTCACCAACAATCGAAACAACCTCAACAAGATTCAGCGCTTGGGCAAATCGATCAGCAAATTCCATCAGGACACAGAACGTGAGGAGCAGAAGCGCATTGAGCGTGTGTCCAAGGAACGTCTCCGCGCGCTGAAGAACGACGACGAAGAGGCCTACTTGAAGCTCATTGACACAGCAAAGGACACACGCATCACGCATTTGCTCAAGCAAACCGATTCGTACCTCGATAATCTTTCTCAGGCTGTCGTCGCTCAGCAGAACGAAGCCGGCCCTGTCCCGCCGGTGCAGGATTATATCGATGGACCGATCGACGAGACGACATTCGGCGCGAGCAAGCAGGAGGATCCAGAAGACAAGGGCAAGGTCGACTATTACCGCGTCGCGCATAGTATCAACGAGAGGATTGCAGCCCAGCCCAAAATCCTCGTGGGTGGTCAGCTTAAGGAGTACCAGCTGAAGGGCCTGCAATGGATGGTTAGTTTGTACAATAACCGTCTGAACGGCATTTTGGCAGATGAGATGGGCCGTAAGTTCTATTTCCCAATATGCAGCCTTGATGCGTCCCTGATTTTGTTGCAGTTGGTAAGACCATCCAGACCATCTCGCTCATCTCGTTCCTCTTCGAACGCAAGCGTGAACGCGGGCCCTACCTCGTCATTGTACCCTTGTCTACACTCATGAACTGGACCCTTGAGTTTGCCAAATGGGTGCCTATGCTCAAGGTCATCTCCTACAAAGGATCCCCGAACGCTCGTCGGGAGTTGCAAAATCAACTGCGTGGAGAGTTCCAGGTCCTCCTCACCACCTACGAGTACATCATCAAGGATCGGCCTGTGCTCTGCAAGTACCGGTGGACGCATATGATCATCGGTGGGTTTCTGGCTTTGAGCGAGGTTGAATGCGTTTATTGATGGTGTCGTCTTTGCGTAGATGAGGGTCACCGCATGAAGAACACGCAGAGCAAGCTCTCCCAGACGCTCACTCAATACTACCACTCACGCTATCGGCTCATCCTTACGGGCACACCACTCCAAAACAATCTTCCCGAACTGTGGGCCTTGCTCAACTTTGCTCTACCGAAGGTGTTCAACTCCGTCCAATCTTTCGACGAGTGGTTCAACACTCCCTTCGCGAATACCGGTGGAGGTGACAAGATCGAACTCAATGAAGAAGAGTCGCTCCTTGTTATTCGGCGGTTGCACAAGGTGCTCCGGCCGTTCTTGTTGAGGCGGTTGAAGAAGGATGTGGAGAGTGACCTACCCGACAAGACAGAGAGGGTCGTCAAAGTTCGTATGAGTGGGTTGCAACAAAGGCTATACTGGCAGATGAGGGAGTATGGAATGATCCTGTCTGGGACTGGGTGCGCGTTACTTCCATTCGGTTAGTCAAGGCGGGTGGCTAATTTTTGACAACAGGAAAGGAGCACAGATCAAGGGACTGCAGAACGTCCTCATGCAATACCGCAAGATCTGCCAGCACCCATACTTGTTCGACGAGGTCGAAAATGCAATGAACGAACATGGACTGGGACATATGGACAACCTGATCCGTGTCGCTGGCAAAGTTGAGCTCTGCAATCGCATGTTGCCCAAGCTTTTCGCCTCCGGGCATCGAGTACGTCGCTCGTCTTCCCTTCTGTGAATCCAGCCGCTAACCATACTTTAGGTGCTGATGTTCTTCCAAATGACCAAAGTGATGGACATCATGGAAGACTACCTCCGCCATAAGGGGTGGCGGTTCCTCCGTCTCGACGGTAGCACCAAACCCGAGGAACGAGCCGAGTTGCTCACAAAGTTTAACGCCCCTAACTCAATATACGACATATTCCTCCTCTCGACTCGTGCTGGTGGTTTGGGTCTTAACCTTCAGACGGCGGACACGGTTATTCTCTATGACAGCGACTGGAACCCCCATGCAGACCTCGTAAGCGCTCCGTCTAACGCCTCATTGATACTCGTACTGATGGCCAGTCGTGGGGTTTTAGCAAGCGCAAGATCGTGCGCACCGCATTGGTCAAACGAAGGTCGTGCGGATTTTCCGGTTCGTCACTGAGAAGAGTATCGAGGAGAGCATGCTTGCCCGCGCGAGAAACAAACTCAACATCGATGAGAAGGTCATCCAGGCTGGTAAATTTGATAATAAGTCGACTGCCCAGGAGCGGGAGAATCTACTGGTGAGCCCTTGGTATTTATCAACAATTTTTGAAGAGACTCTGACGCGGATGCCCTCCCTTAGCGCATGCTCATCGAGGGTGATCAAGAAGACGCGGATGAATCGAGTATTCTCAATGACGACGAGCTCAATGAAATTTTGGCGCGTAGCGAGGAAGAGGCAAATCTATTCTTCCAGATCGATAAGGACAACGCTCGTCTGAAGGCGAAGCGCATCGCTGAAGGTGGTTGGGTCTCGGACCTCATCACAGTTGAGGAGCTGCCCGAGATCTATCGTTCCGACGAGGCTCCCAGGCGGGCACAGGAGGAAGTGTTGGTCGGACGTGGTCATCGTCGTCGTAATAATGTCGTTTACGACGAGAACATGACAGAGCAGGACTTCATTAGGGTGCGTTCATTGCGGTTTACAGCACTTTTTGGCTGACCACGACAACTCCAGAACATTGACGGGTATTACACCGACGAAGAACCTGGTCCAGGTGCTCCTCCCCCGCCTCCGCTTTCTGCATCCAAACATAGCAAAAAGATGGCGGAGTCGGACTCGGATGCAGAGGAGATGCCGAAACAGCGTGGTCGTCCTCGCAACGGTGTCAACCCGAAAAGGAAGAGGACCAAGGCGGATACACCATCACTGCCGGACGAGGACCTTGAGGAGCTGGAAGAGCGACCCGCTCCGGTGTGTGCTGGCTTTATCACACCCGAACCCACTGATACTGACTTTTGCTCTCAGAAACGTCGCAAGACCGGTGGAGGAGGCGGCAATAAACCGCCCGCCATCATCATCCCCGAAGACATCCGCCAGAAAATGCGCGAAATCATGCAAACCTGCCAGCAGGCAATCCAAGAACTGCGCAATGAGGAAGGTCGCCAACGCTGTGAACTGTTCAAAGAGATTCCTTCGCGGCAGCTCTACCCCGACTACTACAAAATCATCAAAAAGCCCATCGCGATTTCGACTATTCGCAAGCGCGTTGCCGGCACGTACTACAAGTCAATGCAAGTCTTCAAAGAGGATTGGCACCAGATGTTTGAGAATGCCATGATCTACAACCATGAAGGCTCGCATGTATATGCCGACGCGGTGGAAATGAAGAAGGTCTTCGACGGGACGTACGAGCGACTTACACACGGGCTGGACTTCCTGCCGGGTTTGCATGACCCACCGACTGGCACGGTACCTAGTACGGCCAGCGGATCAGCGACCGTGCCGAGCAGTGCACCTTTGAGCACGATGGGGTACCCGACATACACAGACGAGGCACCAACGCCTTTGCAAGGCTTACAGTATGGGCAGATGGGAACTGTGGTTTCAGCTGCGTACCAACCAACTCCGCCTCGTAGAACTGTTAAGCGTAAGGTTGTAGATAGTGACGACGACGAAGATTACCAGTCTGGCTCTGACTAGTTGTATATATGTGTGTCTTGTCTTCCGTTCGCACAGCTATGCTATTTGTTTCTCCATGTAACCATCGTTGTTCCTCTGCGGCCAGCACACTCAATTAAATTAATGGATCGATGTTATCAGAAGGTTACAGGAGAGGAGGGTATAACGATGGAGGGGTGTAAGAAGACGACCAGCTGGAGGGTCCACAAACGAAAACCTTCAAATTCCCTTAATCCAAACTCCCATTCCTGTATCGATAGCGGTCTTAACATCATCGGTCTTGTGGAATACCGCACCGTGCTTAGGGGACACGGTGTCGGTCAGGCCATTCCTGCCAAAGCTGACCTTGTAGAAAGTAACAGCCTGAGGCGTGCCATCACTGGCGATCTACGAGGTCCAAGTATTGTTAGTCTGCACCAGGAATGACTGCTATAGGACTCACGGTTCCTGGCATTGCCTCTTCTTCGACGACTACAGCCTCAACCCATCCACTGACCTGGCGGTCTTGGATATAAACGAGAGCATAAACGTGCTCGCCGGGCTGGCATGAAGGGGCTTAGATCAGGAAGAAATAGACTAGGCAAATGCGTACCGTGAAGGTAGTATTACCAGTGTCTGGAGTGGTATAAAAGTCCCTAGACATAACAGAAGTGTGTAGAGCGCGAGGAACACGGTTGAGAGGAGTTGAACGCGTTAAGTGCTTGGAGACCGTCGATGCCCACTCCATCCTCTTGACGCAGGTTATATACGTAGGAAATAATAGAAGGCCATTTACCACCTTTGGGTCGTATTGCCATGGTCATTTGCCGGTGGCCATTTGATGCCTCTGGCGGCCTATTGTCTGGTCTGTCGAACGGCTAGTGGCAGAGAACAGTAAATAGGCCTGAGTGGAGAAAATATGGATAAAAAAAACGTGGTTATAACGCGTTGGTTGTGATTTTTGGTTCGCTTTTGTCCATCGTTGCCGTTTTTGGCTCACGTGGTAGATAGCCGTGGAGACATGCGGTTTGCCATCTTGGCAGCGGTCTATTGTTCCGGTAGTGAATGGCATGTGCCCTAGGGTGGTCCCCCGTCTTGGAGACTCACCAGGGTTATGGGCCCAAAGACAACCAATAGAGGGTGAGAAAGCTATTGAGTTTAGCCTGATCGCAGTCGACGCCTTTCAGCCAAAATTGTTTTATGGCGGCCCCTAATGGCACGCTGGGATGAGGGAATAAGCGTGTAATAAATACAATAGACACTTACTAGGGCCGAATGAGGCTATCAAATGAAAGAAAGGTCCCTTCCTGACGATAACATTACAGCATTGAGCATTGAGTCTCAAACGTGAGGCATGATAGCAAAAGAACCCGATGAATTATCAAGACACGGAGGGCGAGAACTACCTGGTAGTGAGCAAAACTATCAGCAGAGATCAATGACACTTACAACGCGAAGTGAACGGAGTGAGTAATCATGATCGGCTGCCACGGTGAGGCGGAGCACTGCGCCCGGCCCATCCACGCCTCACAGGCGGAGCACCATCATCCTCGCGTTCTAAGTCCCGGGAAGCTTCAGCAGTCGCGGGAGGTCGCCAACGCGTATTCCCCAGAGGAGCAGTATACGCCCCACGATTCTTTGGACCCCTCCTACCTGGATCCAGCCTCTCTCTCTTTTCCCCTCTACTATGAGCAGTGAGCGCATTGTCCTGGCTTTCCAAATCACTTGCGGTTAGCTCATCCGCTTCAATATTCCTTTCCGAGCGCTGCGGTACTCCGGGTCGGGCAGGAGCACGTGTTCTGTGCCCATACTTGTCTGGGATGGACTCCAGGGGGACGGTATTTTCCCCAGTAAAGATGTCCAGTCCTGGGCCTTGGTTGCGGGTGTGCTTCGTTAGCCAGCTTTGTAGTGCTGGGGTCTTAAGTGCACGGGGTTGGTAGTCTAGCCAGCCTATTATGCGCCACTCGCCTCCCCGTTCTAACGAGTGTTTGTCAGGTTGGGAAGTGGGAAGGACGAGGACAAGACAGGAGTGGACTTGCTCTCGGCAATGAAATCACAGGAATGGCCATCGTTTACAGACAAGTCCGTCGTCTTCTTCGAGGAGGTAAAAGTCGACTCCGAGAATTGCTACAAATGGCTCAATTTCGCGGCAAACCCTTCAAAACCTAGACTCACCTGTCTCAATAGCATCAAGTACATCTGATGTGCCACTATGGAAGTAAGGTGAAACACTGCAACAGGCGTAGGGGCGGTATTGAGCATATTATTGTAGTTTTCTCCAAACTCCAGTTTGGGAGGCCCAAAAGGGGGGGTCGTATGCCTCGCAAACTCGAATACGGGCATCCCTTGCGTAAGTGACAAACTACTAGCAAGATGTTCGTCCATTTGCGTGAAGAACTTGATCAGTTCTGCCTGAGCCGGGGAGTCCGGTTCTAGGTCTGCTGAACCAGGTGCGGGGACAGGGGAAAATGGTCGGGGTGCGTAGTGGCCCCTGAGAGCTGGGAGGAATGGTGCACGAATGATGTGCGCCTCTGGTTTAGGGTCCTTGAGCCTGTCGATAAGATGGAAGGTCCATTTGGGGATTATGGAGGAAACGGATTGGAGACTGCCCGAGAAAGTGACCATATTAATCGAACTTTTGATTGCAGTGCGAGGTATCACGTAGAACGCGGTCATTTTTCCTTGAAGAGGGAAGACCTCGAAGGGAGACATGCTTTGTCGTTCATTCCTTTGAGTTCTCCCACCATGGTGAGTTGAGAGCACGCTCGGGCCTTATTATCATGGGCACGAATAACGACTGTTACAGTCTTCTGGACAATATCGACTCGTCCCTGCAACAGAAGCGCCAAAGGCAGACCTCAAATCCACCGCGAACGCGCAGGGTTTGCATGATACCCTCCGATACGGGCCTCGGGCGCTCGCAGCAGAGCACAACGTAAACAATGCGCTCCAACAACGACTGGAGAAGGTACCACAGCTCAATTTTGTGCGTCGCCGCTGGCATAGCTGACGCGTTCGAAAGTGGGAGGAGACCCAGGACAACCTCAAGCTCAACATGCAACGGAATACATACGGCCTACATGCCCCCATGAGGCTGCTTATGGAGCGGAAGATCGTTACTGAGGTACGTTCCTGTCTGGAACGCACGATCTATCGTGAGTGGCTGACGCGTCGGACAGAACTCGTATATGCCGGCGATGCCTCGGACGAACATTCATCTTGATATCCTCATGGGAAGGGACGAGACACTCGACGTGGCCGACTTCTTTGGAGGTTCGTCCCTTGTTTTCATGTGAGGGCTGCAGCTAACTCCGCTGTAGACTACGACCAGATGGAGCAGCTAGACATCCGTCATGAGATGGAGAAGAAGCTCTGTATGAAGTAAATGTCCAACGTAAAGTCCGACTGAGGCTACGGAAATGCCCATATGAGCTACCATTCACATTAGTATAAGGTGAGAACATAAGATAACTACCGACACAGCTCGAGTCCGAAGTAAGAAGCGGATGCTACCCCAAGAAATACAATGGAGTATGAGCGAAATGTCAACAGCAACCGCCCCGTGCCCTCGCCGCTGATGGGTCCACCGAGATATACTTCTCTGTTTTGACAGGCGAACCTGGAGGGTTACTCTCAAGCCGATCTCTCACATCCCTGCCGAGGGTCAGATCCAACCTCTTGGGAACATTCGACACTCACCCGATGAGCACCTCAAACGCCTGCTGCACATTAGTATCGTCCTTGGAGCTTGTCTCGATATAATTGCACCCCAGGTCCTTTGCCAGCGCCTGTGCAGCCTCGATCGACACCATCCGTTTTTCGAGGTCAGCTTTGCACCCTACCAGTAACTTGTTCACGCCCTCCACAGCGTGCATATCGATTGCATCGAACCAGGAATGAACATCTGCGTGTGCAGGCCTCATCAATATACCTTGGCCACCGTGACTTGGGCGCGACGTACTATTAAAGCTCTTCTCGTCTGTCACGTCAAAGCATATCATAATACCTTGAGCTCCTCGATAGTATATGGTCGTTATGGAGCGAAACCGTTCCTGTCCCGCCGTATCCCACTGCTCCGCAGCAGCATTAGTATCGACTTTCTGCCCAAAGGCCAGGACATGTACGAACTATTTGCAACTTGATTCTCTTCCCGTCCACCTGGACTGTCTTGATGCGGAAGTCGATGCCAAGCGTCGAGATGAACCGCGGTAGGTGCTCATTTTCGTAGTATCGGTGCAGTAGGGAAGACTTGCCTGTGGCTCGGGTGAGCAGTGGGTCGGCTAGGTTAGAGGATGGCTGTAAAATAGCTATACGGACCGACTCCACTGTCCCCGACGAGGAGCAGCTGTAGGTCGTGCGACGCGTGAGCGGATGTCAAGCGGGCTGGCGGGCTGAGCGTGGGCCAAACCTTCATAAGAACGTCCCAGGACTGGCCTGCTCGAGGTTTTGTCATGCTTTCCGTCTTGCACTTGGTGCGTGAGTCGTAGTGGGCGGGTGACGTGTTCCACAACAGCGGAGCGGAGGCGGCGGGTCCAGAGTCGAGAGTTGGCAGTCCCCGCATAATGAAACCGTCTAGCCGCCAGCCGCCAGGTCCGCGCTTGCTTACCTCACGTGGACTCTCTTCAGACAGCCACAGCCTCTAACGTCATATCTGGGGAACTGGCTACGTTGTTCATTCGCAACCAGGGGTACCACAGACATATATTAGAAAATTGCTGCGACTACGAAGAACACGTAAGTGGAGAAGACGACAAGCAGAGAGGCTGTAGGTAGGGAGAGTCGGAAGGAAGGACGATGGGGTATGCGGGAAACACTAAGTCTTCAAACAGTGACGACCCGACCGAGCTAGCGTGTGTCACTTCTCCGTACTGTCTTTACACTATGATGTATTAACAGCATGTGGTCGAGCTTGTTGCAGGCTGGTGGACCTTGATTGAATCACTGGGCCTGCTTTGGCTCGCCTGCCCGGCATCAGGGTTCGAGTCGATCAGTCGGGTCTTGATGTCCCTTCGTCAACCCATTAGATAATGACGTGAAGGATGTGAGAGGCGGGAGCGTACCGTGCAAGAGTGAAGAACGCCTCCTCTACACCCTCGTTGACTTTGGCGCTCGTCTCCATGAACCTAATACCAAATTCGTCCGCGAGTGCTTTACCCTGTTCGGGTGTAATCTGGCGCTTGTCCTGCCAGTCCGACTTGTTCCCAATAAGAATCTTGTTCACACCCTCGGACGCGTGCTGTTCGATATTCGAATGCCACGTTCGAATATCTGTTCACCCATACAATAGTGAGTTAGTTGATCACACCTAGTTCTAACAGGAGACACCGGAGGGACTGACTGTTAAATGACTTCTCATCCGTCACATCATAAATGAGGAGGATGCCCATGGCGCCACGGTAATATGCAGTCGTAATGGTTCGGAACCGTTCTTGACCAGCGGTATCCCACTGTCACAACCCAACCGCCGCGGGTCAGCCCGCTGGACGACGGAAGAGCGGCGTAGAGCAGACGGAGACGAAGAACTCACGATTTGGAGTTTTATCCTCTTGCCGTCAAGTTCGATGGTGCGAATCTTGAAGTCGATACCAATGGTGGTGATAAACGACGGTGTCCAAGCATCGTCGCAGAACCGGAGCAGTAGACAGCTCTTACCCACGCCTGGGTACCTCTCGTTAGCTCACACCTAGTAGTTGGTAGTGTATGAGGGCCGGAGCATACCAGAGTCGCCAATGAGTAGTAGCTATGAGAGCCCACAGCGAGGTTAGGTGTGAGAACGTGGATGGCGGGCAACAACGGACCTTGATGAGAAAGTCGTAATGAGGTGGAGACATTGAGCAATCCGGTCTAACTGTTACACAAGTTCAAGCAAGCCTAGGTTCAGCGGCGTCTCTGGCCGGCGACGTGGTGGATGCCAAGATGATGGGTGGTGAATATTCAATCCCGGGATGTCCCACAAATGTACCGTAAATACAAGAGTAGTAAGACCACAAACAAAACCGTGGTAACTATGTCGGTTTCGCCTTCTTCAGCTGGTTGACGATCAAATTCTGTGATTCTGCGTTAGTAACCCTAGATTTCGACGAATAGCGCCGTACCTTGTACGATGATACGTCTCCCATGTACTTATAGACCTCTCCATCTGCGCATACCCAGAGCTTGGGATGGCTGATGAGCGCGGTGTGCCAAGCAAAATGCTTTGGACTTACTTACCTCTTTGGCAATGGTATTGATGAACCGCTCGTCGTGCGAGATGACAATGACGCCTCCGTTCCAGCTCTCTAGAGCGTTCATGAGAGCATCGATACCTTGGACTATGTGGATAGTCAGTACTTGGTGCACAGTGTGGCCACCAGGCAATTGCTTGCTTACTATCGAGGTGATTGGAGGGCTATACCAACGATCAACACATAGCTACTTCTGCAATATAGAATCGCTCACCTCATCGAGGAGGAGGATATGCGGGTGCTGCAGAGATAAAGCAGCAAATGCTACTCTGGACTTTTGACCTCCGGAGAGCGTACCGATCAGCTGCAATCTACATTCCTGTCAATCATGGAGTTCCTCCTATAGTGGGAAGCGGCTTACCCTGTCAAACCTGTGATTCCAAACGCGCCGAGATGCGAACGGTACTCGAGCTCGCTTTTCCCAGGAAATTTGGAAGCAAGGAAGCCGACACCGCTCATGGTAGGCGTGAGCTGATCGACGTGGTGCTGAGCGAAGTAGGCACTGAAGATCAATTAGTCCGCGATCCTTGCTCTCAGCGAATGTGAATGACAAACATTCGTAGTCGACCATTTCGGGTGACATGCCCAGCTAGTGGCTCCAACTCTCCAATTAGGAGCTTGATCAGTGTCGATTTACCTGCACCAGGTTCGTGAGATACATCACTGAATTTAGACGGCTGGAGTACGCACCCGCTCCGTTCGCGCCCACGACAGCCATACGGGAGTCCAATCCAATATCGATGTTCATTTTCTTCAAGAAAATCTTTTCAGGGGTGTACCCGAATGTCACGTCGTTCAGCTGCAAAAGGGGCGGGGAGATCTTTTCTGTCTCTGGGAACCTATTAATTCGTTAGACCAGTGTTCGGAATTCAAGGCTTGAACAAGATATACTTGAAGCTCTCTGTGTCCTCCGTCTCGGGAGGTTCCAGATCGGGAAGTTTCTCTAGGATTTTGATTCTCGCCTGCGCCTGTGCGGCTGTAATCGGGTATCGGCACAAGCCATTGAAAGGACAGTAAAATAAGCTGACCTCGATTTGCATTGTATCTCCACCGATCGATAAACTGCTGCAAGCTCTGCCGATATAGCATTTGAGCCTCATACTCTTTGCGCTGGTTCCGCTCTCGTTCGGACTTTGTAGCATAAAATTGGGAGAAGTTACTATAGAACAAGCTCAGCGAGATGCAGCAGAGATGTTGCAAAGGTACGAACCCCTTGTAGTAGTCAAGACGGCAGGAGTGCTGATGTACAATGTCAGTTGCCACTGCATCACTGTGCGGATTGAGTAACTCTGGAGAGCAATGATTCTGGCGATCTTACAGGAATGCTCGATCGTGCGATCTACATACTGTCAGGAACCCCCTTGTGGAACCGCGGAAAATACATACACGACGAAGATGGTATTCTCCCAAGTTTGTAAATAGTCTTCTAGCCATGCGAGGGCGTTCAAGTCGACTACAGAGGGTCCTCAGTTTAGGGTTACACTTTTGGGGTCGCAGCTCACTGTGATTGGAAGGCTCATCAAGAAGTAATAAAGCAGGCTGAGGTACGATTTTAGTGAGCGACAAATCGTTTGACCACAGCAGACATACCTTGACGAACAACGCGCGGGCAAGTGCAAGTCGCATTCTATAAACCAGTTTTATCAGCATTCAGCCGCAGTCTGCTGAACCCTCACATACCTCCAACCACCACTAAACGACCTGGTAGGCAACTTTTGATCCTCCTCTGAGAACCCAAGGCCAGCGAGCAACGCGCTGGCCCTCGACGGGCCAGACTCCGCGTCCATTTCTGTGAGCCGCTGATGCACCTCTCCGAGCCGGGTGGAGAGCTCCTCCCGTGCGTCCTCAGTTGCACGGTCATCTCCCGCTTCCAACTCAGCGAGCTTCGCGTTGAGTTGTTTTTCTTGTTGCAATAAATGATCTCGCCAGACGTCGGCTTTGAGCACAGAGTCAAGGGCGGTCGTATCGTCACCTATGATCTCTTGCTCGACGAAGAGGATTGTGATATGTGCCGGAATAGGGACTTCTCGCAGTGCGATGTGGCGGAGCAAGGTTGATTTGCCGACTCCATTTCTGAGTGACGTTGAGTATCTGCGTTCAAGTTGCAAGGGGAGAACCTACCGTCCAATGAGACCGTATCGCCGTCCATGGGCGAGAGTAAGGCTCGCACCTGCACTAATTTCCTGTTAGTAATAGTTATGGTATAGACGAACGTACGCACAGGATACGATTGGAGCCAAAGCTGACATCGATCGAAGGAAGGTGGATGTCTTTGCTCTTGCCCTTCGAGTGTAACGCTGCTTCGAGAGAGTTGACCTACAATGTATGAGAAATGGATTCACGGAATGCATGGGTTATTCACCTTCATAAACATTTCCTCATATGACTGCTTGGCTCAAAGGTTAGTCAAGCATCGATCATGTTCTGTTGGAATACATGCCTGCTTCTGCTGAGCGGCGATGAGTTTGGATCCCTCATAGAGACCTCTTGTAGCACGCTTATCGATCTTCGCACGGAGTTTTGCCTCTTGCTTCTCTAATTTTTTGAGGTCGACTCGGGACGCTCTGGGGATAAAGTAAAGTCAAGAGCTAAAGATGAAAACAATACCTACTTCGACTTGTTGATAGATTCTAGGTCGACGCCCTCAGTGAGAGTAAGGGTATTTGACATCGCGGTCTTGCTCATATCGAGCACCCGATCTAGACGCGTAAGCTTGGGGCCTTTGCTTTTCGGTTTGCTTTTCATGACCTCTTCCAGATAGTTTTCCAGCTTTGCAAGGAGAGCATCGAGAGCAGACTCATGGCCTCGAGCAAATGACTCGAGAAGTTCGCGAACAACGCCAACGACGTCCTCCTCGGTATCGTCCTCGACGGCATACTCAACATAGCCGGAAACATAGTCTACGATCGTCTCATCAGTGTCTGGAAACGCGCTGCGAATTTCGTCTCCAATATCGAGGGACATTGGTTCAAAGCCGCGGCTGGTGGCTATGCCACCATTACTTGACCTCAACCACAACTGACGGCCGTACTTCGCCCGTCTCGCTCCGTTTTTGAGCACCTGCCCTCGAGACTTGGACTAGAGAGAAGACAACCACCATTTCATCTGACGCGCGAAAAAAACCCGATCCCCTGTGCGAGCAGTGGATTCATGCACCTGCGCTTCATCAGCATACGAGCTCAAGTCCCGTTTTCCACCAAAAACCGCATATAAACACCCTTGGTACGCCAATTTTCATCGATAATACACTGCTTTACTCATGATACCCCAAGTTCTGTAAAGAATAGCCCATAATGGCGTCTGGCGCTACAGTCAATATCCGTCGCGATGTCGATGTAAGTAGAATAGTAGCCTCCTCTTTACTGGCTCTTTGCGATGGGAGGGGCAGCCGCCTGAATGGTGGCGTATCGCCATCTCTTTGGCACTTTCTCCCGCATGCGCCCTTTAAAACGCGTCGTTGACTCCATGGATTTTCCCTATGTAGGACAAGTTTTACCGTTACCGGTAGGTAAAAAATTTCTCATTTCCTAGCCGCCCCGCTCACACGTTGTCTGCAGCATGCCAGTGCTGCTGACCAAGATTGAGGGAAAAGGCAATGGCATCAAAACTGTCATCCCAAATATGTCGGATGTCGCAAAAGCACTCAGTCGTCCTCCCAGTTGTAAGCATCTCGGCCGGGTGACGTGTTCTTTGAATTAACGGGCTGCCGTTCAGACACCACGAAATACTTCGGCTGCGAACTCGGTGCCACCACCATCCTCGACGAGAAGGCTGATCGCTGGATTGTCAATGGTGCACATGATGCCAACCGCATGCGTGAGCTCCTTGATGGCTTCATCGACAGATTCGTTCTTTGCGGCGAATGCAAGAATCCTGAAACCGTACTCTCTATTACGAAGAACCAAGAAATTCTTCGTGATTGCAAGGCTTGCGGCGCTACGACCATGGTTGATATGCGCCATAGACTCACCCAACATATTCTCAAGAATCCACCCAAGAAGACCAAACGCAAAGCATCCGATGGGCCTAAGAAGGAGAGGAAGGACACTGGCAGTGGTGAGAACTCGCCAGTTGGTGATGAGGACGATGATGAAATTGCAAGGCGGCTTCTCCAGGAGGCCGCTGAACTGCCCGATGCGGAGAAATCGACCATTGCAAAGGAAGAATGGTCCGCTGATGCCACTACTGAATCCATTCAGAAGCGTGTCGCCGAGCTAGCTATTCAAGACGGGAGCGACTTCGAAGGCGGCGGCGATGATCCCTACGAGGCGCTTACGTTATGGATTGAGACGACCCGCGATAGCATCACTGCCGCGTCTCTGTTGGAGAAAGTCACTCAACTCGATATCAAGGAAAGGCACAAGACCGTCCAAATCATCTCCCAAAGCCTCTTTACCGACAAGATCCTGGCTGGAAAGGAGATAGAAAAGTTCTTACCAGCCTTTAAAGAAGTGAATCGCCGTGTCCCATACCTGTATCCCCTTGCTGACTCCCTGAGTAGTTGGTCATGCCCAAGAACCAGGCCGAGGTCGAAAAGAAAGAGAAGCACCAGAAGGCACTCCTTGGAGGGCTGGAAAGGCTTGTTGGTGTCAACTACCCGACTCTTACTCCTCAGATCCCCAAGATCCTCATGGAGTGGTACCAGGCGGAGATCCTCACCGAGGGGGTCATCCAGCAGTGGGGTACGCATGTGAGCAAGAAATATGTCGATCGTGATGTCAGCAAGTCTGTCCGCAAGGCAAGCGAGCCCTTCTTGAAGGTGAGTCCTGGAGAACCTGTTCGAAGGCCGAGGGCTGACGATTGATTCTTCTTGTAGTGGCTTGACGAAGCTGAGGACGACGAGGAGGAAGAGGAATGATCCTTTTTATGGACGACGGATTTGGAAACCCTGACACTTTGATTCGCTTGAAATACAGTGAAATGCTTTCAATATTACTAAAGGCGATGTTATCATGCGCTTTGTTGTCCACAAGGCGCTTTGTAAGGCACCGTCTCTCGATGATCTACACTTGATACCAATTCCCCTTGGGGAGAGTCGTCGACATCTTCGCTCACACTCTGAATAATTTAAGTTTCCCTTGCGAGCGATATGCACAAGGAAGACTAAGATATGTACTTTCGAGTGATTCTGGTAATCATGCACAGAATCGTTCAACGGCCCTGAATCCGTCACTGTCAGTAGTGATAATTACAGGATACGGAGATCGGTAATGAAATAGTTCAACCACGGAGACGAGAGAAGTAAACTCCAAGCTATTGTGCTTCCAACATCGGACCCGCACTGGCAACATATATATCTGGCCGCGCAAGGACGAAGAAAGCATCCTGGGCGGCAAGCCCAAGAGCCTTTAGACGCCGCAGTAACTTTTCCGTTCCGTACTACCTCTACACAGTGACCTCCTCTCTCATCTGCCGTACAGGCAGACCAACTGGGTGATGCGATCTCCGAGACCATAGCGCCTAATGACCGTAAAAATTGTGGGGGGTTCAGGATAACGTCATTGGGGGGAAAACTCCGCGAAATCCACTTCGGGCATCTCTTTCCCACGACCCTCCGAATCAAAGTACACCAGTCAGGAAAAAGAATAATAATAATTTATGTAAAAAATACACTTCGGAACTCACAGAGTCCTAACATGGAAAGCGGCAATCACCTCAATCGTGTTTCTCCCGCAATCTACGCTGCCTCTGTTTCGTGGGTGAGGCTTGAATCGGTACTTCCGTTCCACTCCATGTTCTGCCCCAGTCAATAGGTGGCACCGGATGGTATCCGGGAGAGAACCTCGCAGGTGCTATTCGCGAGCGCACCGGCGTTGCTGGGAAGTGAGGCACCGGCGGTGGTACAGAGGGATGGGCGTAGTGTTCCGGTGCTATTCTGGCACGGTAGAAGGAGAAGAGAACGTTGATAAATGCGATGAGGGATGCGAGGGAGGTTACACTGAAAATCTATAGTGAAGGTAAGCTAGATGGAAAAGCCAAATCAATCAAGGCACTCACCAGTGTCTTCCAACTGATGGGTTCAACGAATGAGTCAACGATTTCACCGACCGTCTCTGCCACGACACGGGCCCGACCGATCACATTGGGGTCCCGTTGCATGCACAGCTCCCATTCGGTACACGGCTGGGCTAGAGCAGGTACTCGCTGATCTATGGGGCTACAGCGATTAAGCTCATACATTTGCGCGCATGTCGCCACTTTTTCTCGAAGGCCTGTACTAAAAGTTAGCAACTATAAAATGTAAGACGCAAGGTTTACTCACCAGCCCGATATTCTTCTATACGATGCTCAACATCACGCTGCACGTTGATAATCAAGTGGACGACAAGATAGAGGAAGATCATAACAAGAGAGAGGTTGAAGAAAAACTGTACATAGCTGTCGTGAATTCCATCAGATTTAAAACCGATATAGTAATCGATTCCACGCACCCCAAAAGCATGTATGGCAGCTCCGAACGGTCCACAGGTAAACCGGGTATATTGAAGGTGTAATGGTGGTTGATTGAGCTTTCTCTCGTGTATCCCTCGTCTTCTGTCTCGCTTTCACTCTCTTGCTCGTCCGCTTTCTCAACACTCCGGTTTGCTATTCGATTATGAGCACGCCGACGCCCCTTGATCACTCGTTTGACCGCGTTTGTTGACACCTTCCTCGCAAGTATGACCGCATCAGCACCTTCTGCGTCCGTTGAAGCATCTTTCTTGGATTCCTTCTTGATGGAACCTGGGTTGCTTGTAACATCATTCATACTGACGTCTGCAGTCTCGACAACGGGGGGGAATGCCTTTTCCGGTGAGAAGTCCTGAGGGAGCTTCCAGAATCCAGCAGGTGGTGGCGTGATACTGGCTGGTGGATGGAAGAGAAACGGCGTGTTTGAGGGTGTTTCTGCAAATGGGAAGGTCCTCGCTGGTGGAGGCGTCGCAAACGCTGGTGGGCGTCCACTAGAGTTCATCTCGTAGTGTGTACCTGCATGATATATCTCAGGAAGGTGGATCAGCGGCCACAATTTATGGCAACATACGCTTGCGAGGCGGTTCGGCAGGGTCGTGGCTCCGTGACCATATTGGAGCCACATTTCGTTCTTCAGACGCGTACTGGAAGTCCATCGGACTCTCCGTCGAGCGTCTCTCGAATGGGTGGTTCATGGCGAGGTTCAAACAGTAGCTTTGTTTTCGACTAAACTCCGAACCATCACAAATGTTCGGACGGAATGCTTCAAAAGGTGTTGCAGGGTGGTCTGCTCAACGTTTTCTACGAAGTCGCGCGTTCCATGCTTCAGCATCGGCCCGAACACTCGTCCCAATTGTGATTGAGCAGACGGTCAGCGCGACTTTTATTCTGTTCTCTTGTCATTAACTCTAGTCTAGGGGCGTGGTGAGAGATCATACGATATCTTCTCAAGACTCTTGCGCGAACGAGTCGTCATGCTTTCTGGACCGGTTAAGATATTTGTGCCAAGTGCTCCTCTCATTTCTCTAATACGCCTTTCAGATACACGACGCTAACTCTGCATTGACCGTTGCTCAATTACTTTTCCTCGAAGCGGAAGAGTCTACCAAACCAATCCATATGTACATAAATTCGCCAGGAGGCAGCGTGACTGCTGGGATGGGAATCTACGACACAGTAAGTGAGGACATCGCCAGTACAATCTCCCGAACTCACGGTGGTGAAGATGCAGGTTTGAAAAGAAGTTTAACTCGCGCACCTATTGAGCTCATCCGTGCACTAGTACGTAACCTCGCCTATACACACATATTGCATAGGGCAAGCATGCTCCATGGGTAGTTTATTATTGGCCGCTGGTATGTGAAACTGAGTATCCCCCCCACCCTGGGATCTTACTCTCCTCCTAGGCGAAAAAGGCCATCGACACGCCCTCCCGAATTCAACTGTGATGATACACCGTGCGTACCCAAAGTATATAATACCTTCATTGTCTGAAATCTTCCTGTAGAGCCATCGGGTGGTGCATCCGGTCAAGCTAGCGACATTGCCATCCATGCAAAAGAGATCCTCCGAGTTCGGGATTCGCTGACGAGGATATACCAAAAGCACTGTGCTATACCTGATGAGTCAGTCGAGGCCGGGGTTCAGCGTTTTGGTCAGTCACCTTTGACTCTCTCTCGGCTGTCTAACCAGATCTGTAGCGAGCGCACTTGAGCGCGACTACTTCCTCACTGGTAAACAATTCTGACTATATTCACTCCACGTATCTAATTTTTCTCCCAGCTGACGACGCCCTAAAGTTTGGGATTGTGGACTCGATATTAGAGCGACGACCTCCGCTGTCTGGGGAACAAGCGTCTGACAAAAAGGCTTCATAGGGATGCAAGGGAGCGTACAGATATTGCTGATGAATGAAGCGCTCTCCATCTACTGCGTAGTAGCCTAGGCTTTCACCTGTTTCGCTTCCCGGTCCCTTTTAACATCGTCCAAAACCCTACCCGCTCCATGGTCAACCAACAACTTCGCAAGCCTTTTACCTAGCTCCTCGGCATCTTCTCCGCTATCCACCACGCCTTCAACAGTCTGCTCAACGTGAAAGCTACCGTCCAATGCTGTGACGGTGCAAGTCATTTGCAGGCGCTTCTCACCACTTGGCTCACCGGTAAGGTTGCTGGAGATTCCTACAGGCACGCTGCAACCACCCTCGAGCACCCGCAGGCAAGCACGCTCCCCGCGACAGGTCCATTCACTACGCCAATGGGAAATTGTAGACACGATGTTGGCGACGTGTGGGTCGTCGAGTCGAATTTCTACCCCAAGAGCAGCTTGACCAACGGCGGGGAATAAGATTGGTGGACCGAGGAAGGATGTGATTCTATTCCCGTATCCAAGACGCTGAAGTCCCGCAGCGGCGAGAATTATTGCGGTGTAAGGACCATCTGCAGCATCAAGCTTGGCAAGTCGAGTATTTCTGCCAAACCATGAGTCTTAGTACCTAAAAACGAAGTAACACTAACAAATTGCCGCGCTGAGGGGAGGCAATAGTGTAAATATATGGTGTACATGAGGTTGGTATTGAGTTAGGTACGGACCACATCGTGAAATTCTAGCTTTGGGAACGTTCGCTTCAACTGAGCAACCCTTCGAACGCTGCTCGTTCCGACCACACTCCCAGCTGGGAGGTCTTCCAAGGTTTTATATTCCAGCCCTTCCTTCACAACTAATGCATCTCTCGGGTCTTCGCGCTCGAGAATTGCACCGATTGCGCATCCCTCCGGCAACATCGTAGGGACGTCTTTAAGGGAATGGACGATGAGATCGATGCTCCCGTCTAACAAACCAACTTCGAGTTCCTTCGTCCAAAGAGCCTTTCCGCCCATGAGATAGAGCGCTTGTGATTGATTCTTGTCACCCTCGGTGGTCATCAATTGGATCTGAAACTCCTGATCCGGGAACTGGGCTGAAAGAGCATTCTTAACAATTTCTGTTTGGATTTGTGCAAGTTTTGATGCACGGGATCCTATTACTAGAGGGCGATTAGTGGACCCAGACATTGAGGTAGAGGGCAAGGTCAGTTGCTCTGGCGGCCGTACTTTGGAGGCTGCTCTTAGTCGATTGCGAGGACCTAAGGCTGCCCAACCTGGACAGAAACATGACTATATCCTTTCGACGGCGCAAGAACGTGATCTTATCCCATCCTCAGGCTTTATTAGTCCCAATAAACCAATTGTAAAGAAATATTGTAGGGCACTATAAATACGAATACCCGGAAATAACTCATTCGAATCCGCATAATCGTTCCGGCCAGCCACTTTCACCGTTACAATAAGTAACTGACAGACAAGTCGGCAACTGCTGTCACTACTTATAATCCCAAGTAAGCGCGTAGTTTACCCTAGCGTAACAAATCTGAGTACTAAAATTCTTTTGCGTTAGTCTCAGCGCAAATGGTCCATTCCAGTGGAAATTCTCTTGTTGGCGCACTCGGCTTTTGAGACGTGGTTGAAACACTTCTCGCTTGATCCCCTCTGACCCTGCCTCCTCCAGTCCAGATAGATACTCCCGGATATCAATACATGCAAGTAGGTCCCATGGGCCGCTCCAGTATTCCAGTCGGTGCTCAATGCATTTTCTCTTGCAAGCGAAGAAGTCATGGCTCGATTTTTGGCAGCTTGGGCTCCATTAGACTCATTAGTCGGTTGGTCCGTGGTTGGGTGTCTTCCTCAATGCGGACACCGACAACAGAGATCGTTCACCGAGGAAGAGGGCGTGATTTGGTGAATGTAGTCGGGAATTGAAAGGCAACTTTTGTTGATACACCACTGGTCTGCTGTCGAGAGCCACTCTGTCCGTACATCGCAAACTATTTTGAGTAGTGGAGGTCAGTACAAACCGAATAGGTGGGAAAGATTGATACACTGGCATTTCCTTTAGAGAGGCGCCACACCCGTTTACATCCCTTAGAGAGGCAGTTGTACGTCAGAAACGTCTCCACATTAAACTGCTTCGCGTGGCTCAAACGGCGCTAATATCAGAAACCACTAATATAAGGAGGCAAAGTTTTCATGATCCGATATCGGGAGGAGTGTATATCCCAATATCCCGATGTCTAGACCTGGTCCCTGTGTCGTATCGGGACGCTCCTTCGGTTAGGATCGGGTTGAAACGCCCTCCATCAATGTCACGTGTTGGTGGAATTGAGCTGAATGTGGGTATACCAGGGGTCATCGAAGAGCGGGACATGCAAGGGTAGCTTCGTGTTTGATGGATGGATTTGGCGCGACTGCGCAACTGGAAGTCCTTATGATAGAGAAGAAAAGAATACTATGAACAAATCACAGGAGCTTGACTTACTGGTGAATTGATAGGAACATTTGTAGTAGTGTGCTACAATTGAATTATGATATGGCTTGGCTAGCTTCTAGCAGTTCCTCCTCAAATTTTAGCAATTCCAGATAACACCATCAAATAGTGTAGTTGGTGTAAACCATTTTCCCTTATGGATTATGCCCCTCAGCAAAGGGTTGGTTCCTGACTGGTAGAGAGAGGAGACCATGTAGGAAAGCATATATACCAGACCTTATAAATAGATATTGTTTCAGATCCCGATGTGTGACAAAGTAAGGAGCTGAAGGAAGAAGGGACTAGAACTTCAATAACTGAAGCGCAGTAATACACGAACTACAGCACGGAGTCCAGAGAAAGAGAGACTAGGGCCGTGTGATGTCGAAAATCTGGGTCCAAGAGGTTCCATAGGCAAAATCTTCAAAATCAAGAGAAACTGACCGAACACGAGACGTAGGGGGGATTGTCAGAAGAGCATGTGAATGCAAGCTAATACGACAGTCTGGGTGTACCCAATATAATAGGCGACCTTCCGAGTCATGGACCCAACCATCTGCGTCTGGCAATGCATGGGGATATTGGATAGAGGAAACATATCGAAATACATCCCACACATAGGCGGTGCAGTCCTCAGATCCAGAGACAATGCGTTGCCCATCGGGAGAGTAAGCAACGGACGTCACCGAGCCAGTGTGTCCGACTAGGTGCTTGCCAACTGCAGCACCAGTCTCAGCATCCCAGATTCGAATTGTCTTGTCATCAGAGCCGGAGGTGATGCGCTGCCCATCAGGAGAGTAAGCAACGGACGTCACCGAACCTGCGTGTCCGACTAGGGGCTTGCCAACTGCAGCACCAGTCTCAGCATCCCAGATTCGAATTGTCTTGTCATCAGAGCCGGAGGCGATGCGCTGCCCATCAGGAGAGTAAGCAACGGACCACACCCAGCCAGTTTGTCCCGCGAGGGGCTTGCCGACTGCAGCACCAGTCTCAGCATCCCAGATTCGAATTGTCTCGTCACTAGAGCCGGAGGTGATGTGCTGCCCATCAGGAGAGTAAGCAATGGACTGCACCCAGTTAGTATGTCCAACTAGGGGCTTGCCGACTGCAGCACCAGTCTCAGCATCCCAGATTCGAATGGTCTTGTCAGCAGATCCGGATATGATGTGCTGACCATCGGGAGAGTAAGCAACGGTCCGCACCCAGTCAGTGTGTCCCACTAGGGGCTTGCCGACTGCAGCACCAGTCTCAGCATCCCAGATTCGAATTATCTTGTCATGAGATCCGGATATGATGTGCCGCCCATCAGGAGAGTAAGCAACGGAGCACACGCTGCCAGTGTGTCCCACTAGGGGCTCGTCGACTGCAGCACCAGTCTCAGCATCCCAGATTCGAATGGTGTTGTCACCAGATCCGGAGATGATGTGCTGCCCATTACGAGAGTAGGCAACGGACCGCACCCAGTCAGTGTGTCCCACTACGACTGCAGCACCAGGCTCAGCATTCCAAATTCGAATGGTCTTGTCATCAGATCCAGAGACGATGTGCTGCCCATCAGGAGAGTAGGCAACGGACAACACCCAGTCAGCGTGTCCCACTAGGGGCTCGCTGACTGCAGCGCCAGTCTTAGCATTCCAGATTCGAATGGTGTTGTCATCAGATCCGGAGATGATGTGCCGCCCATCAGGAGAGTAAGCAACGGACCCCACCCGGCCATTGTGTCCGACTAGGGGTTTGCCGACCGCAGCACCAGTCTCAGCATCCCAGGTTCGAATTGTCTTGTCAGCAGAGCCGGAAATGATGCGCTGCCCATCAGGAGAGTAAGCAACGGACCGCACCCTGCCAGTGTGTCCGACTAGGGGCTTGCCAACTGCAGCACCAGTCTCAGCATCCCAGATTCGAGTGGTCTTGTCATCGGATCCGGAGGTGATGTGCTGGCCATCAGGAGAATAAGCAACGGACCACACCCAGCCAGTGTGTCCCACAAGGGGCTTGCCGATTGCAGCACCAGTCTCAGCATCCCAGATTCGAATGGTCTCGTCAGAAGATCCGGATATGATGTGCTGGCCATCAGGAGAGTAAGCAACGGAGTACACGTTGCCAGTGTGTCCCACTAGGGGCTTGCCGGATGCAGCACCAGTCTCAGCATTCCAGATTCGGATGGTCATATCATCAGATCCGGAGATGATGTGCTGCCCATCACGAGAGTAGGCAACGGACCGCACCCAGTCAGTATGTCCGACTAGGGGCTTGCCGACTGCAGCACCAGTCTCAGCATCCCAGATTCGAAGGGTGTTGTCAACAGATCCGGAGATGATGTGCTGCCCATCAGGAGAGTAAGCAACGGACCGCACCCAGTCAGTGTGTCCGACTAGGGGCTTGCCGACTGCAGCACCAGTCTCAGCATCCCAGACTCGAATGGTTTGGTCAGTAGATCCGGATATGATGTGCTGCCCATCGGGAGAGTAAGCAACGGCCCGCACCCAGTCAGTGTGCCCGACTAGGGGCTTGCCGACTGCAGCACCAGTCTCAGCATCCCAGATTCGAATTGTCTTGTCATCGGAGCCGGAGGTGATGCGCTGCCCATCAGGAGAGTAAGCAACAGACGACACGGGCTCAGTATGCCCCTTTAAAGATTGGCCAACTGCAGCACCAGTGCCGGCATCCCAGATTCGAATGGTCTTGTCAAGAGATCCTGAGATGATGTGTTGCCCATCAGGAGAGTAAGCAACGGACAACACCCAGTCAGTGTGTCCCACTAGAGGCTTGCTGACTGCAGCACCAGTCTCAGCACCCCAGATTCGAATGGTCTTGTCACCAGACCCGGAGATGATGTGCTGCCCATCAGGAGAGTAAACAACGGACAACACGGGCCTAGTATGGCCCTCTAAAGGTTCGCCAACTGCAGCACCAGTGCCAGCATCCCAGATTCGAATGGTCTTGTCAGCGGATCCGGATATGATGTACTGTCCATCAGAAGAGCAAGTAACGGACAACACGGACCCAGCATGGCCCTCTAAAGGTTTGCCAACTGCAGCACCAGTCTCAGCATCCCAGATTCGGATGGTCTTGTCACCGGATCCGGAGGTGATGTACCGTCCATCAGGAGAGTAAGCAACGGACTGCACACTCTCGGTATGCCCCCGTAGAACCTTACCGACTACAGTACCGGTCTCGGCATCCCAGATTCGAATGGTAGTGTCATCGGACCCAGTGACAATGTGGGTTCCATGGGGGGAATAACAAATGCAATTGATACGGTCAGTGTGTCCAATCCATTTCAATGCCGGCGCTGGCCATGACACCAATTTCCCGCTTTGCATTTTGATGCCTTTAGTAAACCTTGTGCTGAAGATGGCGAATAATGGTGACTGTGCTGGTAAGAAGGGTTTTGTTGAAATATATGTGTGTGGGGCGCTGATAGAGATGGGGCTGTGGAAGGTAATGACGAAACGACAAATGTCCTGAATTCTCTCAAGGAGGGTCGAATCAGTATCCTACAACGAATTAGAATCATTTTAGGATGCAGGCTAATGCAGGAACTGACCTTAACCAATGATATCACTCCTCGAAGGCTCGGAGCACCAGTCGAGACCATTCCCATAACGCTCAATACTTCAATCCAAAATAGCGGATATAATCCTTCAAAGAATTCCTTCAAGCTTCCCAGTACGGCATCGTCCTGATTCTTGTTGGGAGTAGAGCGAAGATGGATTGACCAATAAAGAGAACTATACTGCAGTGGGTCTGAAATGTTCTGTTCAATCCGCGATGGGAGGTCTTTAATGTCGGTATTGGCGATCCGGGAATCCTCTAGCTTGCAGATATTGAAATGGAGTTGTTTAACCATCGTCCGGAGACAAACAATTCCCTGCTGCACATGTGCGGCTCTGAGATCGGCTTGATGTTCGGAGCGATTGCTGGCAAAGAATTCGGAAATTGACAAATGTCGGACACGAATCGCTCCATTGGCGTCTTCGTCTCGATATAGCAAGGAGCTGAGATCTCCCGCCCATTTATCAACGAAATTAGATCTCACCCCTGCCAGCTCTGCAATCGGCTCTTTGCGTAGTGGACGGTACTGGGCCGTCGTAATTACTGCAATCATCCGCCAAAACCCGGCAGTCTTGCTGTGCGCTCTCAGTATACTGGAGTAGAGTCTATACAGTGATTCCAAGCCAACGCTGGTTGGGCCTTGCAAGGCTTCCTTCAAGGACTCTTCGGGGTTTTCGCATTTCTCAAGGGCAAGAACAAGAGTTTTGATGAAGAGGAAAAGACCGTTCGCCCGCAAAATAACTCTGTTGAAGAGCGATTCTTCTGGCCAAGGGGTGAGGAGAAACTGTGTTGAGGCCACCAAATTTAACTGGCGTTGGGCAAAGGTTCGCAAATCAGCAGTGGCTCCTTGATCTGTACCCAGGTCATATTTTGCGGCGGTACTCAAAGAACGGATAATATCGACTTCGGGTCTGCTGGTGATGATAATCTTGAGCCACGAGGCTAGTACGGCCGCGTCCATCAGAACCTTCAGGATGTTTGCACGACTCTGAGTATTCCCACACTCGTCGAGTGCATCAATGACAACAACGAGCGTATCTGGATTCGAGCGGCAAGGTGTGGAGCGAATGAACTCAAGGAAGAGAGTGTTCTGTATTGACTGTGGTGTCATGTGTTGGTTTTTATGAAGATGTTCTGTTACGACCCATCGAAAAGGGGGGGAGGTTTTGGCAAGCTGGTAGATGAGAGTCGGGAGGATATTTCTGGGCTCGCTCGACTTCGTGTCATCTCTCCGACAGAAAAAGGCTCCAGCAAACTGCTTTCGTTCATCAAGCTTTTCACAAATAGAATGAGCCAATGATGTTTTCCCGATTCCGGGTGAGCCGTAGATCCAGTATGGAGTGCCCTGGAGAACATCCTCCTGCCCCGGTTCACTGGTTACCCAGGCGATGATTCGATTGAGGATAGATTTTCGCGTGCCTTCCATACAGCAGAGCGCCCGGTTGTGGCTGTTCTCTACAGGTTTAAGTCGCCCCTTAAGCCAAACGTCTTGCTCTACACGAAACGATTGAGATTAGGCTATCGCCGATGGGAGAACAACTTGTGCTTACTAGTCTCCTCGGCAAGACGCATAGCTTCAACATCCACTGCACTGTCGAAATTCCCAATGACCTCGGTCAGCTCTTTGTCCATTTCTTCAATCTTCTTCGGGTGGACCAGCCCACCCAACGTCCTCTCTGCGATCATCAGCTACTCCGGAATCCATACCAGGTGACTGCCTACCAAAACGCCCACGTCGGACATAGTAACACGAAACATTCGCAACTCTTTGCATCACGTTGAACATTCGTGGGATGGTCTTCTCCGAGATTTCAGTCTCTTGATAGATGATTTCATCTGCAACCTTGTCTGCAAAAAAAGAAATGCGCTGCAACAAGTTCAAAAGGCCCGCCGGTATCTGGTCGTATTTGTTTTGTTCCCGCAGGAGCTAAACAGTTGGGCGTTACCTCTGCTTCTGATACGCTAATAGTGAGCACGAACCTCAAACGTAACGTTGGCAACACTGAATGCAGCCCTCGCGATGTCGTTCAACTAAAAGGTCTCAGCGCCTTGTAGGTTCCATATGGGACCACTGACCTCTGCGAATTTAAAGGCCTTCTCTGGTGGTTCTTTCATCAGTGGAGAGTAGCCCTTTATCAATTCCTCGAGTTTATGGAGCGATGAGCGTAGAGATTCCGCCTATGTGAACATTATTGGCTGGATGGAATGGGCGGTTGCAAAGAAACGAACGGTAGGTTCTGCAGAGAATTGGAATGCAAGAAATAAAGTATGCATTCCAACAGTGACGACCTCTGCGCATCTTTATCAGATATGAGTGGACTGGCTCGGATCACGACTCACGTTGTAATGCGAGCTCGCGCGCTTCGGAGGTCCAATAATTATCGTAAAGTTCCCCAAGGTCGATCTCTTTGATAGCCGTTGCCCGCTCCTTATTTCCGAACTTTATTTCAATCTCCACACGCATCTGGGATGTCGGGGAAATGCCTCTACATACGTACAGCCTTCAGGGATCGCACGCAACGAGCAAACATGCGACATACGGATGTTGTACCAGTGCCCAAGTCTGGTCGTCTTTCCTCTGCAATTCCCTCTCCTTATTTTCCACAAACAACCCCAGAAAAAGCTTGCAGTTTGGAATATTTCGCAATGTCACTTCTGTGTGTTGCCCGAAATCAGTGGTGTGGCCTGAATTGAAGTGAAGCGCCGCACGGTCTAGATACAGGCTTGGGGTATTATCAGCGAAGATACCGCGCTAGCCGTCAATGGTGCTCACAGGCTCTTTTTCTTGATTTGTTGAGTCGCCATGCTTGGTCACTTGCGGAGATTGAGAGGTCCAGGTAAGAGAGGGACGATCCGCGTGGGATTGGTGCGGACACCGATGACATTGACAGCTGCCATGAACAATACGTAGATCGGAAAGTAGGGTAGCGGGCCCGAAGGGCACGCTACGCAAATGTTCAGATTTAGAAGAGGTAAAGGTAAACCCGGAACGGTTCGTCTAATGAACTGACGGTCTCGTGTAGTATAGGCTCGTCCGCAAGAAAGCTCAACGAGAAGGCGAAGTCCGTCGAGTAATCCACTCGCCTCAGCACCTGCAATGATTGACAGCGTGCATCCCACGTAATTCAACGATCTGACTGAGTGGTCGTTTGTGGGGTTCCCTCTTCGATCACCGACTCGTGCGAACCAGAGGTCAGAGGTCGGAGGGCCGAGGGCGCCCACCAAACCCACATTTGCATGGCTAGTATCTGTTCAAAGACTATCCTATAGTGTCTATAACTTCCAATTTGTTGGAGAGTATGACGCGTTAAGATTTCTTATCCCGCCTCACAGACTAACATTTAAAATCAGGTATATAATACTACGACAATAGCATAACGGAAACCTGACTCAAATAAACCAACAAATGTTTATATCGACGAATCGTCCAAGGCCGTCATGCTGCTTAGCTCGCTCGAGTTGGTGGTTTTCGTTCCCAGGTCGAGAGTAAGAGTCTCCCCCAACGTATTCTCCCCGGTCACAGTTTTCTCTGCTCTCTCTCCCAGCACGCGGGACTCAAGCCTGGCTGGCGCGCACGTGCCGTCGCTGGCGTCCCCATATTCCTCCGCGCTGTCCGTACCGCTGTCATCTTCGGTGGCGGTCACCTTCTCGGGTTCAGTCTCTACCAGCTCCTTTTTGAATGCCACCCTCCGTCGAGGTATCCCCGTTGCGTATCCAAAGAAGACCCCTATCAGTAGTAGTAGATGAGAAGCAAGGAGTATGAGGGAGGAGCGATTGGTTGAAGGGTAGGTGTTCCATGCGTATTCGATGGCGACGAGGAGCGCGATCCTACGGTGATACACGTGTGAGCATCATTGGTTGTTAAAAGTGAGATGGAGGCCTACTTTATTGGGAGAGGATATCGTGTACGCCAGGCAAGAAAGGGTGTTTGTTGCGCATACCACGAGTAGAACTGGTAGTGCAGTGACCGTGCGCAAATGATGCCGATCAGGTTGCAGGTGAAAAGAACAGTGATAATTTCTGTAAACTCGTCAGCTCGGAGAGCACCACTCAAGTACATCTGAGGGTGAGCCATACCATCGCCAGAAGGGAGAACGAATGCGGCAGGCTTGAATGGTCGGAGAATTGCACGGAGCAGGACCTTGATAGGACCACCATCCGAGGTGGTCCACTTCCTCAATGCGAAAGCCGCAAGCAGAGTAAGATGGCAGAGGAGTAAGCCAGTGGCGAACGACTTGGAGAGGAAAATGTCCTCTGGAACAAATCGCCAATTGACCGTCCACTTGTAAAGAAACTGCCGGGAGAGGTTGAATGCGCCAGTGAGGTAGGATCGTGGGTGCGAGAAGAGGAAGGGGTAGGCAATGACCAGGTGCATGAGGAGCATATTGAAGAGGTGGAGGAACGTCTGAACAAGACCGAGTTGCTTGATGAGGATGAGGAGGATGCCTGGGAGATAGAGGAGGATGTTCATCTTGATGGAGAGGGCAAGGCTACAGAGAATATGGTAAGACGGACAGGAAATCAGAAATCGAGGAGAGATGACGGGCCTGTACAAAATGGTACCTGTGACTTCATTGCCGACGGAGTAGGAGTATACTGCGGCTAGCGCAGCGGTAGACGCCCAGCAATCATTGAAGAGGCGAAGCATATAAATGGAATGCAATCGCTTGCTGAGTGGGAGGAGGAACAGGACATAGTTTGGTATACCCCGGCTTCTATAGTATATCAAGGCTGTTACGTATTGGGAAGCGAGGTAGAAGGCGGCGTAAATGGCCTGAAGGGTGGCGAGTGAGGTGGCAGCGAGGATGCGTTTGAGAGCGAGATGGAGGCGGACGTGGCCTGCTGGATAGCTTGCTTTGCAGGGTGTTGAGATGGAGAAAGAAGGATAGGAGAAATGGAAGCAGGTACGCACACGAGTGGACCAGTGTCGCCGAAGAGGCGGGCGTAGTCGCGTTGGCCTTTGAGGACGAGATCAACTTGTTGTATGTAGGTCTGGAAATCGATTTCTGTGACTGGGACGCGTCAAATTTGCCCGCCGCTGGTTGGCGTCGTCGTGACGGGTGGGAACTCGAACGCACACTTTACGCGGGCGACGATGAGCGCAGAGAGGGCGGCATCGGCGACGATAATGAGCGTGGCGAGCGACCAGAAATACTTTCGGTCGAACAGAAGACGCTCTACTCTGCAGAACCACCTTCCTCGCGAACTGAGCTGCATTATGAATGGAGGCAGGTAGTGTTTGGGTGTGAGGCTGGGATAGGGGCGTGACTTGTTGCCAACCTCCGACAAATTAGGTAAATAAATGACCATGGTGTGGGTTCAAGGGTGACGTCATATAGACCATGGGCCCAGATTTAGGAGCCAACTTCGCGAACCTGACTCCTCCGGGGTTGTCATACGTCATTGTTTACATTCCCTTTTGTTTGGCAGCGGCTGCCATAGCACGTCCACCACCACCAACAAAAACCGCCCAGCAGCGGTTAACCCAGATCCCCAGCCTCATTACCCAAATAATATACTGCTTGCAGTACCACACAACAACTCTCCACCTCTAGCTTCCCACCACCAGGTACTTCCTCCAACGCCGCTCGCTGCTACGATTCACCCCGACCGACGACGACGACGACGACGCTTATCCATCCTCCAACCGCCAAATGGACTTCTTCAGCTCCAAGCCTCAGATTCAGGACACAACTTCAAATCCCAGTCAGTCTTCATATGCACATGCCATAGGTAGTCGCTTCACCGGTCCACGAACGGGTCCAGCTGCGGCAGCGGCAGCGGCAGCAGCAGCAGCAGCAGCCGCCGCCCTCCTCAGTCCCGCTCTCAACCCACCAAATCCACTCCAGCCCCTCGCAACATCGATACCACAAATCACACTCCCTCATCGATCTCTCGTTACTCCAACCCTCTCGCCTCTTTTCATCCCCTCGGCCGCTTCCACCCCAGGAATGCCTATCACTGGCCCTCGACGGACTCAGCACGCCCCCGCCTCCGACGCGGCCGAGTATAACCAGCTCTCTCCATCTCAACTACCTCCTCTTCTTTCACAACACGGCACTCTCATCATCGACATCCGTCCCTATGCACATTTTCTTTCCTCGCGCCTTCCCAATGCAATCTCACTCACCGTCCCCTCCATCCTCCTCAAACGCCCCAGCACAGATTGGAACACGATCACCGCATCTATCGCAGAACCAGCCGCTCTCGAACGTTTCTCCCGCTGGTCATCTGCCCCCACACTTCTTGTACTCGATGCAGACACCACCGTCCTTGCAGAACCCAACAACTTGCTTGGCCTTCTCCGCAAGTTTCGGATCGCTGGCTATTCCGGCAATCTATGTTGGGTCAAAGGCGGAATGGCGGCTATCTACAAGGAGGCGTGCTCAATTATTGAACACGGCGTCATTCGCTCGACGGGCGACAGCAGCACCAGCACCCCTCCACCGGTCCCGGACGGCTTTCTCTGTCCCCGCGACTTGCCCAGACAGGCCTTCCAGGGTACGTCGACGACCATGCTCGGCCAGTCCAAGTCGACGCCCTCGCGCGAGACCACGACATCATTTACGGCAGCCAACCCCTTCTACGACACCATCAGGCAAAACGTCGAGCTGGCCCACGGCGTGGGTGACAAAATCCCCCTTCTCGTCTCCGACCACGTCTTCTCTCGACGCGACGACCTGCCTTTCCAATGGCTTCGAGACTTGCTTCTCCAGGCTGAGAGCGCCGATCACGGCGCAGAGATGCTCGCACTGCAGTTCTATCGTATAGAAGTTGGTGAACAGCGAAGATTGCAGGGCATCATGAGCCACCATTCTCGACAGAGTGACGAAACGAGACCCATCGACCCACCCTCCACCGCTCCCACGCAGTTCCCCTTCAGCATCACTGCCGGGATAGAAATGGGTACTAAGAATAGGTGCGTTACCTTGTGTGCTTCTTCGTCGCTCCGACGTGGTGTGTAGCTCAAGTTAGGACCTTAACTGACTGGCCCCCACTCTACCGATAGGTACCGCAACATTTGGCCGTTTGAGCACGCTCGTGTCCGGCTTCGGACCCTCAGTGCAACCGATGGCTCGGACTATGTCAATGCCTCATACGTCCAGCCAATGACCACGAAGCGAAGGTACATTGCTACTCAAGGCCCGCTTTCTACAACATTCAACGACTTCTGGACGTGAGGATGTTCTTTCCTCTTGAATTGTGGTGTGGTGATCTGAATGAATATCCCTTGCAGGATCGTGTGGGAGCAGAACATTATTGTCATTGTTATGCTGACCCGCGAAGTTGAAGGGAATCATGTCAAGAGCGACTGCTACTGGGAAGACGGGCGGTATGGTCACCTTCAACTCAAGCTGGAGCAGCAGGTTGGAGCGACAGACGTGGCCTCTATCAACAAGGGAGGGTTCAACTTCGGTTCGACGACGGTCATGGACGCCGCTTCAGATACCATCATCAAGCGGGTTTTTACTCTCCACAACCTCCAGCAGCCCCGCGCACCACCGCGCAAGATTATTCACCTCCAGTACCTAGGTTGGCCCGATTTGAACGTTCCCGAGTCGAGTCGAGGACTACTTGACCTCATCAAGCATGTCAACAGCGCCTACGCAAACGCTTCGCCTTCGCCCGGGGAGGATGCCGAACCCGGCCCGATTATGCTGCACTGCTCTGCAGGTGTAGGACGCACCGGCGGGTTCATCGTTGTCGATTCGATACTGGACGGTATCCGACAAGAGATACGCAAGAATCTGGGGAGCAACGACCTGGGCACCTCTTCGGATGCGATGGACCTCGATGAGTCTGATCCACAGCACGGAGGATCATTAGATGTCTCGGTCACGCGTGGACCTGCTCCATTTTCGAGCACGACGTCACTCCACCTGGGGACATCAGACTCGACGCACAAACCTTCCAAGCCGTCATCGAGTGTCCCAGGACCGTCAAACAAGAAGCAAAGCCTTTCCCACGCACTTGCAGAGAAGCTTGTGAACGCCTCCGCTGCATCCAATCCGCCTTTCTCCAATGCCGCCACCATCAACGCGTGGTCCGTGGGGCTACCGTCTCCAAACTTCGAGTTTGCCAGCAGTGGAAACGGGAATGGAAACGGGAGCAGGAGTGGGAGTGGGAGTTGGAAAGGGAGCGAAAGCAAGCCACCGAGCAATTCACCTTCGCCTCCGGATTTCCACGGCGACGAGCAAGACATCTACTTCAAAGTGCCGCGCAAACTGCACCAGACAGACTCACCGCCTTTACCGTCTACGCTGCGCGAGCCGATCCGCGAAGTGCTCGAGGACATGCGCGAGCAGCGCATGTCGCTCTGCCAGAGCCTGCGGCAGTACGTGTTCGCGCACCGGGCCATCCTCGAGGGCGCGCTGGAGGTCGTCAACGAGGAGAAGGAGTTTTTGCGCCAGCGGCAGCTTGGACGCGTGCACAAAGGTGAGCCAGCGGTGCAGCCGTGGGACGTGCGGCAGGAGCGCGGTAGGCACCGGCACACAGAGAGTACGTCTTCGTCCCTGCTGCACTCTGGCCTGCAGCCGTTGAACTTCTGGTCGTCGACGTCGTCGTTCTCCTCCCTCCCCGACGACGCTGGTTCATCTGCCGCCGCGTCTTCAGCCGCGCGCCAGTCCAACACGAACTTCACGTCCCCGCTCACGTCCTCCTCTGCTTTAGCGCGTTCTGCGCAGACGCAGACGCAGACGCATCGTGAAAGTACCCCTCCGCCTTCGGTGGCGAATCCACTGCCAATACTCACCTCCCCACTCACCCTCCCGATGAAGAATCTCTCCATCGATCTCTCGTCGTCTCCGAGCCCGCGTCATATGGCTGGGAGGCTCTCCCAGGAGCGCCCACGCACACCGGGATCGGCTGCAATAGGTGTCCCTCCACCCGCACTGACTCGCAAACGTAGTCACTCCCCATCCAAGTGGGAACGCAAGACCGATCGTGAGCGAAGTGTAGAACAGAAGAACGACGAAATTTCTACGGCGGATGGACAACATCCGGCCGAGCGTCCCTCCGTCAAGCGCAAGCTGCGGAGCGAGGATACCGTGGATGCGGGGACCGGTCCACGTGGTAAGTTTAGTGCTGGAGCAGGAATGGCTGCTCTCGGCCCATAAATTATCCCCCCCCCCAAAAAAAAAAAGAAAAAGAAAAAGAAAAAAGAAAACCAGGAAGGAGTGCCCTCAATGATGCATGTAATTATCAATCTTCAGGACGGCGGTGCTCGCGGTACCGTGTACATTTGCTCTCTGATCAAACCGCCATCGGCTTCGTCTATGGTCACCTCGCGTACCTATTGTATTATAGTAACTCCTTTTTTTGTGTGTTCAGTCCAGTTTTGGCTTACTATCGGTTTTCGGTCTCAGAAGCCATTCTCCACCATTTCCAATTTCACCTTTCGTACATCATAGCTCTCCACAAACTCCCCTCTCAAATCACAACCGCGCTCGTCACCCTGCTATCAAACACGTTTTCTCGTTCCATAGTGTATGCTATCGGATTAGCCTTGTTGTTCCTCGACGCCTCAGTCCAATTCTTGTCCCCGCTCTCCCCGCTCTCCCCGCTCCACAGCTCCACTCCCCCGAGTATATCGCGCAAAACCCCCTTCTTTTGACCCACTCTCCGAGCGCCGGCGGCCCGCTTATGGTAGCCGAGCCGCCTTCGAGTGGTGTTTTGTATGTCTTCCATTTCATCCTTTCATCCTGGGTTTTCTACTCTCCCTTCCCTGCTGCCCCCCCCAGAATGGATATCTAATTGTGTTCTTTTTGCCGTTTATTGGTTTTTATCTTGGAATTTCCGTTCATGCATTCTCACTAGGACTTCTTCTCGCGGTTCATGTTCCTTAGAGACTCTCTCGCGTATCAGCTAGAGAATAGTAACATCCTTGAGTGTCTTATGGCTGTTTTAGATCCCTGACTGATCATTCTGACACCCCTAACTAGCGCACATGCATACACTAGCATACACTCCATCTGCAGCTCTACTCCCACATGGGTTATTTTTGTATCATATCAATCACTGAGCAAATCAAGTGGCGAGATATATATTTATTCGTCAAACCAAACTAGAGCGAAAGTTGGCGTTCAAGCCATATCGACCATCAGGAGGTAGCGGAGACGGATTTGCGACGCCGAATAGACGATGTACTGTGTGTTCATGAGAATGGGCATTAGCGACAAGGTTTTCACCACTGAGAAGCCCAGCGTCCACGTCGGAGGCGAGTGGAGGTATGACCGTAAAGAGTACGTACCTCATTGTACTGGAGATACAGGCCGCTGTCCGTGATATTCGCGAGTCCGCCTGTAGCCCTTCAATGATCCGTCGCTGGAGGGAACAAATGGAAAACCGCACCTTTGGGCATCAAGCACCCCTTCAGCTCCTCATGCCCGAGCGCCTCCCCCGCATCCATCCACTCCTTTGGCTGTGTCCTTCCAAGTCCTTTCGTGGCCCTACGTCATAATGAGAGCGATTGTCAGTACAAACTCTGGAAATTTCGAGAATGTGGTTCTGGGAATGATGACGTCTATGATGTCCCGGTTCGAACGGGGACCAGACCGCTGACGTTTCAAGGCCCAGAACGTTAATACAACGGCTACTCACAGTGCTGCGGCCTTCTTGCAGTCATTGTCTGCGTAATAGTTTGCGTGGGTTTGTTCGAAGAACGGCTTAGACGCGACTTCACAGAGCAGCATGACACCGACACCATCACTCGCGCTAGAAAGGTGCTCAGCTTTAAACGCGAGAAGAAAGAAATGGACCGTACTAGCTGTGGCAATAGTTGGCAGACTTGGACATGGCCTATTATATGAAGGGGACAGGGGACATCAGCTGCACGAAACGTCAAGCCTCGTATAACGACTCACATCCGCGAAATACACGCCTTTGCCAAACATGTACCCAGTGACGGGTGCTTCAGGAGGTGCAATGCGCAATCCTTGACTCAAGATACCTGTATAGCAAGCTCACGTTAGGATCCTTACCCCTTACCCATTGGGAATAGACGTACCCCCAAAGTTCGTCGATCGACTGCCATGCCACAACAGCAACCTCTCGCCATCTTCGAGTTTATCATACCCTCCATTACTCCAGGCCTCACCTTCTCCATACCTCTCCACACGGAACGCATGCTGGATGCTTGGGTTACGGATGCTCGTGTGCGTCTTTCCGTGGGTCGATATGATATACTCCTGGAGCTGCTCGTACTCTGAGGATGAGGGTGTGATAGGGTCCATGAACTTGAGGTTGAGATTGGCAAAGTGCGCGTCCAGAGGGTTGATCGGCTTTCCGTCCGCGTCGCCGGGTGTTTGGTCCGAGATGACATTTTGAGCAATTTCTGTACAAGTCATTTAGCCACTTCAAGAACTCGATGTTGAGATAAACGCACTCATGTTGCCGAGCGCGTCGACTAATTCGAGTTCCTGTGAAGACCGAATCGTGGGTAAACAATTCGGAGTTTCTTGACTTGATAACGTACGCTCTTAAGGATTTCCTTGGAGTTAATGATTCTGGGTCTGTTGCGACCAAAGTCATGCGGAATAACTATACCGCGAAATCGATGAGTCTTAATCTATTCGACCGCAGGCCAGTGTCAACACACCTGAGTAGTATGCGTCAGTAAGACGGCTACAGTGAGAGCTCTTCGATATAGCCGACAAAGTATTATCGTCGAGGACATCTGCAAGTTTCTGGAGAAGAAATGAATGTTTGGACGGGGCGAACATCGAATATACCAACTTTCAGAGCAGAAAAGCCTTGCAGAATGGTGTTCTTGGACAAGCGACCAAGAGGGAGTTTGTTGAGGTCATAATTCATCTCGGTTAACGCCGCATTGAGCAATCTTTGCAGAGCGTTAGTGAGAGGAGACGATCACGCAAGTAGTAACGCACTTAGTCGAGAATATCATATTACAAAACGCCTGAAAACAGTTGAGTGACGCTCGCTACTTGCCGCTTGCCACCTTACCTGAACCTCTGGCTTGAGTGTCGAGTCCGGGATAGGCTCGTCGCTACCACTCTGCTGCTGTACTTCCTTCTCCGGTTCATAGTCGCGCTCGACCCACATATATTTCACTGAAGAACGGTTAAATACATCCTCGAACCAACGAAAAAGGTACTCACTGTTTTGTGCACCAGTCATAGAGCGTCTATCGTCCCAGTCGGTGGCAGTCTTCGCCTTGAATTGTTTCTTGAATTGGGCGATAGCACCCGCGGGTCCCCAAGGACCTTTGGTGGCCTGTTGGCCCCGTTCGCCGACGCGGCCCCAGCGCGTGAAGAGGTAGACAGAGTTGGCGTTTCCAATAGGGTGAAGCAATTGGATGACATAGACTGTCCGATCAACAGTGAGAAGCGCAACCCGACGGGAACCAGCACACTCACACTTGTTGTTATTTCTCTGTATGGAGCTTTGGTTGAGCATAGCGTCGTAGACATCCTCGGCGTCGGAATAAACTAGGCGAGTGTTCACATAGGACGATTCTGGGTCGACTGGAGCCTTTCCACGCATGAGGACCTTGGTCATCTTCTTCGACTCCTCTTCTTTATCGTCGTTGTCGTCGTTTGCGTCTTTCGTGTCCTTCGCGTCCGCGTCGTCCTGATCGTCGTCAAGCTTTGCCTTTTTCTTTGACGGCTTGACAACTTCCTCCTCATCGTCTTCATCATCCTTAGCACGCTTTCGACCACTGGTAGTCTTCTTCTTGGGTTTTTCCTCTTCCTCGTCGTCTCCGGAGCCCGTGGCGTTGGTGGGAACTGGGTCTGGGTCGGAAGATGTTTTGGCAGCCGCTGCCTTGCCACGCTTCTTGGCTGGTGCCTTTGCGGGGGCAGGGGGGGCAGGAGCAGGAGCAGAGGAGGCAGTAGCCTTTGCAGAACGAGTACGGGGAGGCATTGTGATGGCGGAGGCAGAGGACAAGTTTGTCTGGTAACCGACGCGTCGGGGACCTGGCCTTTTATGGAAGGCGCGCGCAGGCTCGGTGCCGAAGCGAGTCACTTCGTCATTTCTTTGCTTTTTACCTAGTCACTCGACATTCGAGTTCGACAGGGACATGCGGCCGACGCCGCCGTGAAAAGGGCGGGCGGCGGTGGCGAGGTGGAACCCACGGTCTGTCCATTTGCCACCGTTTGCCACCGTCAAGGCTCGTTGTTCCCAGTCATCTCCAGCCTCTCCGCCAAACGACCCAACTCAGCTGAGCCAACTGTATTTGATCCTATCTCACTCGCTTTGGCCGATCCCACGTCGTCACTCACTCTCAGCCCCATCGAGCGCTCCTCCCCGTCGCTGTCGTGCGCGCTCGCCTGACTCTCTGCATCGCCCCTCGTCGACTACCCCAAAATGCAAAGCCTTTCGACACCCACGCCCGCAGGAATGGACAGCCACTTTACCTGCGGTACGTCCACACCCCCCATCTCTCACACCGATCCTCGTCGATTGCTTCCTGACTCTCAATCAGGCATATGTTACGACACGTTCTCGCTCCCCTATACGAGTATGTTCTATAGCCAATCTTCACAGCCGCTCTGTTCTCACTACCCTGTCAGTCGTTGACTGCCTCCATAAATTTGACAAGGATTGTCTCATTGAAGCCTGGAAAGTCAACGCTTCATGTCCCATGTGCAAGAAACTGTCCACAAGAGCAATGTACGACTTTAATCTCGTGTCTCTCATGGACGCCGTTCTTCCAAATCGTACAAAACCCGACAACGCTCAAGCTACCCACGAGGACATTACACCCTTTCAAGCACAAGCACCTCCAGTCGGAGGAGGCTGGGGTCGTTTAGCATCCGATTTGGGTTCCGAGTTTCACTCCGATGAGGAAATGGACGAGGACGAGGATATGGTGATGCTCGGTGACGCTCCAGGAGGAAGACTGGCCTGGCCGTGTCCTTCATGTACCCCTGGGAATTCAACCGGGTATACCTGCCATGCCCCAATTCCGACTCCAACGGTGGCAACAATTGAGGCGGAAGCTCGTGAACTGGGGCGTCCTATACGCGCCCCACTACCACACGATATTCGCATCCCGATAGAGGACTTGGTCGTGTGAGTTACCCTTCCATCGGCAATCTGACCTGTGGTGTTCGTTTCCTGAACCGCGATCGATAGCGAAGAAGCAAATAACCACCTGCAATGCGACGCCTGTATGACATATGTACCCCGTGACTACTCGACACCAATGCGTTGTGGGCCCTGCCGGAAAATCTTCTGCGGCACTTATTCTGGCTCTCCAACCTGTGCTGCGCAGGCTCTCCAACCTCGAAACGCACTGATATATCGCCATAACACTGTAGATGATCTAGTGTCGACCTGGCCTTCCATACTACGCCGAAACCCCGTGGAGGCGGGCCGCTTTCAAAGGTACATGCAGCTGAAGAACCAGTCCGTGCAAAATGTATTGGGGGAGCTGGCACGGGTAAAGCACGAGCAACACCAGTTGCAGACCCAGAATCAATTTATGTACGAGAGTCAAGGTGTGACGGATCACGAGCCTTGGGCCGCAGACCAGTGGTTCTGCAAGAGCTGTGTGGAGATGCTTGTTATTGGTACGTTCTATCAGTGGTGGGAGGAAGAGCGGGCGAGAGTCAAGGGCACTCTACCTGGTACGCCTATATTTCGTTATGAGGGGGAGACAGCCAACTGATTGTCTTGGTGTCGGCTAGATGAGATGAAGAATCTCCCCGACTGCTGGTATGTAGCTTTGCTCACTTCTAACGACTCGAACGACTAATCCAGTCCGCAGGTACGGGAGTGATTGCCGCACACAGAGACTTCCACCCGTGGTCGGCGCAGATGGGCTTATGCAACCCCATCATGCATCCCGATACAATGTATGTGTGTCCCTTTCACGTTCATTCTACGTCATTGACCCTGCGACAGCACATCTGCCAAAATGTCCGCCGAGGCTCTTGAAACACGAGCTTGTCAACCCAAGCCTGTATTCTGACAATCTGTATGCCTCAATGACGTGTATATTCATAAGAAATCAAGCACTTCGTTTTTCATCATGCCGCGGCATTGCTAGTTCCGCATTCCGCAGTCTTTGCACTTTGGACCCAGCCTCATCGAGCTCCTTCCCTTCCACGCCACAGGAAGCAAGATGAAGGGTTTCGGAAAATTTATGAGCAGGACGCCGCATATGGTGACGTCCAAGGTTGGGATGGCCAAAAGTATGTCGAGTGGACACCACACCCGAGTCAAGCGCGGTGGGATGACGGTGTATTGCAGAGTCGACGGATCCCGAGTTTGACGACTATGGGCGCAAATTTGAGTCGATGGAGATTGCTATCGAAAAGCTGATAAAGGACTCAAAGAAATTCAACGAGAACGTCCTTGGTAGGTGTTCCACTCGCTTCTCGCTCTCGCTCATAAATGAACTCCATTTCGCCCCTCCACCGATTGACCCATTATGTATTTACTGATATCAAGTGCTCGGAATGCAGCCCTCCTGGTGTCGGGCGCGAAATTCGCCGAGTACTTTGGGAACATCTTCCGCCCGGTCGTTGGCGAGTACGACCTGATAGGGAGACACCCCAAGGAAGAAAAGACGATACGGCACGTCGACCAGTACATGACGTGCATGCAGGAGCTCAAGGAGACGCTCTCTCCGGAGCTTGAGCTCATCGAGACTCGCGTGATTGCCCCCGCCAAGGAACTACAGACGATTATGAAGGCCATTCGGAAGACTCTCACTAAGCGAGAACATAAGGTGCGTGTCTAGCAAGGGGGAGAATTAGGCTCATGGGATGGGCAGTTGATAGATTACGATCGGCACAATAACGGCCTTACCAAATTGCGGGAGAAAAAGGAGAAGTCGCTATCGGATGAGAAGACGTTGTTTAAGGTTTGTGTGATGTCTAGGTGTGGCCGATTATATAGACTGACTACTCAGGCAGTTGGAGCAAGATTTTGAGATTGCGGTGCAAGAATACGAGCAGCTTAACTTGTCGTTGAAGCAGGAGCTCCCTCAGTTTATGGTTATGGCCACGCAGTTTATCGATCCGCTCTTCCACAGTTTCTTTTATATGCAGTACGTCTGCAGCCCCGAAGTGGGGGCGCGGTCATTGACAAGCATCCGTAGACTAAACATTTACTATCTTATGATGGAAAAGATTCAAGGTTTCGTTCAGGAGAACAAGTTCCGTCCTGGCGCGTCAGGGTCGGAGGTGCAGGGGGACTATGATAATGACCGGACAGATGCAGCGCAGCAGGTTGAAGGACTTCATATAACGAAACGAATAGCGTCTACAGGTATAGGCACGTGTTCCTTGGGTGCGGAGAGTCTGTTAACCCCCTTGCAGGCAAGATGATGCAGGTTCGACGACAAGAGTCAGGACTTTCACCACCAGAAAATAGTCTCTCACGATCCACATCGAAGTCATCTACAGCTGCTAGCTTTAAGAAAGCGCCCCCGCCTCCGCCTCCAGGGAGTGCGACGAGTTCAACATTCAAGAAGGCCCCTCCTCCTCCGCCGAATGGCTCCTCATCTTCTGTGTTTAAGAAAGCACCACCACCACCACCACCGAGTTCAGCAGCACCTCCTCCACCCTACACGGCAGGCAATGGTCCAGCCGTTGCATTGGCAGCCGCGACCAAGCGTGCGCCTCCACCGCCTCCAGCAACTAAACCTAAACCCAAACCCAAACCCAAACCACAACCAGTGTACGTCGTGGCTATGTACGACTTTGCGGCTCAGGTACGTAGCGCTCGCTGCTGGCAAATACAAGTACGTGCTGACAGGGACACAGGCAGATGGGGATCTCGACTTCAAGACTGGAGACAAGATCGAGGTTGTTTCGCGTACGGATAGCCAGGAGGACTGGTGGACTGGAAAGGTGAATGGCCGACAAGGCGTATTTCCGGGTGAGTGTGACGTGCCCAGGCCAGGCTCCTCAGCCTACCGACTGACGAAACCGGGTCTAGGGAACTATGTGCGGGATGCGTAGGGATGATTGACAGGACAATGTCGTATATATGTAGCGTGGAAGAATTGTTTTGCGATCCTGTGAACGATCAGAACTCCGAGTTGTGCCGTTGTTTGCCAACAAACTTGATACCCAACCACGTCCATACCTGCGCGGCGTTATGCTGGCTACGCTGCAGACGGAAAACCCACACACTCGAGACGCGTCTTGCTCGACGTCTGCTGCGATGCAGTCGGTCTTTCAACTCGGCGCGGACGCGTTACCGACTCCTCCGGCGACGATGCCAACGCCCCCGAACCAGCTTCCGGCCCACGTCGACGCGTCTGCCGCGAAGAAGAGGAAGCGCACCGACTCGGAGGAGCCCCGCGTTCAGCTCGCGTCCAAACGTCCCCGCGTCTCCGACGATGCAACTACAACAAAGACGGCCACAAGTAATTCCCGCGGCTCGGCGCGTTCGACCCCCATTCCCAGTGCAGGAGGCAGGAAGCATAAGGTCCCTCTACCTGCTGTTCTACCTGCTCCGCCGGTCGTGCGCGTCAATGTCATACAGCGCCCGTGCACTGCAAACACCGATGGAAACGTTGAAAATCTCATCTCGTGCTTTGACATTGTCAAGAAGAATGTGAACAACTTCAAGCAATGTATGTCTACTTGTTTGTCGTCATTTTCGTCCTTTTCGTTTCGCGTCGCCACAAAGCGCTCTCTGCTCATCCGACTGACACGCTTCTTTGCTTGGCGCGCGTAGTCTTTACCAACCCCGGCGACTTCAACGATCAATCATGGACTCCGGAATACCTCCCTTTCGTATGGCTTGAGTATCCTAACACAGGCGCACGCGAGAGGTCAGTCTCGTTATTTCCTCGGGTCCCCGGCTAGTGTGGACACGGACTCACGCGGACCCGTCACCACGTAGATACCTTTTGCTGGAGCCCAAGGATCCAGATCACTGGCACCCCATCCGACAGCTCATTGACACGGTCAAGCTCATTGCGCAATGTATGTACACCTCGGATCATTTCGAACCGAAGCGTTCCTCACATGTTCACCGCAGGGTACATCCCGCCGGACATGGTCCCTAACTCACTCGGCTATTCCGATCCACTTGCCTTCGCCTATGTGGAACCCACCAAGCCATCGTACGAGCCTTCGCAGTGGTTCCCTGCCGGCGCTCCACCGCGCCAACCGGCATTTGGGCGCAACCTTTTCCAAAGCATGGAATATGCATTCAAAGCACGCAATGGACCTCGCTTCGTCAAAGTCATCGAAGACATAAACCGTGTGATCCTGGGGTTGAAGGACCACCCCGATGGCAACGTCTTCATGAGGGCCCCTACGCGATGGGGCGGCGTTCCCCCACAGGTGAATGAGCATATTTATGAGGAGGTTTATCAGAGGTCGGCCGGTCCGCGTGTGAAGGAGATTACACGCAGGCTGAAGGCGTTCTCCTCGACCACTTATGGTGAACTCAACTGCGGGTGCGCATTTCTTCGGCTTGAAAACGTTGACCGTATCTAAATAAGGTGGCAGGCTTATCACCGAAATGGTCAACGTCGTAGGTCTTAAAGCGGGCATGACTTTCTTCGATCTCGGCAGTGGGATTGGGAACGTCGTCATTCAAGCTGCCCTCGTTTCCGGATGCTCAAGCTACGGTGTCGAAATCCTTGATGTCACCAATGCCGTTGCACAAGACGTCTCAAAGGTCTTCCTCGAGCGTTGCCGCTTGTGGGGCCTCGAAGCTGGTCCGCATGCGCTCTACCACGGCGACTTTTGCGATCATGAAATCCTGAGGAAACATATCGCCAACGCGGATGTTATTCTTGCGAACAATTTCGTATTTAGCCCCCAGCGTATGTTTTATCCTCATTCTCTTTCGATGATGACACTAAGTCTCTCATATAGTGAATGAAGCGTTGCGCACGCTCTTCCTCGATCTAAAAGAAGGCGCGAAAGTTATCAGTTTGAAGAGTTTCAAGACAGAAAACTCGTCGACCAGTAAAAGAAACCTCAACGATGTCGCCTCGATCTTCGACGTCACGCAGCACGACTGGGTCAAGGGCGATGTTTCGTGGGGTGACGGAACTGGTATGTTACTCCCATTTTCCCGTGCGACTGTTTCCCTTAAGCCTATACAGGCCACTACTACATCAGCACCGTCAACAGATCGAAGCTCGGTGGAATGGACGATTCTGCCTCCCTTCCAGCTCGCTCTCGGGAGCGCGCTTCTCGTCGAAAATAATGCCTCTGTGGACTTACTCTTGGATATTACGTAATCGTATACTGTATCCGTTCACACTAACGCCAGAATGTTTTTTTGTTCTTCTCGCCTGTGTCGTTTGCTATTTGTGATCACGACGCCCTCACCTGGACCCAGTCTTTATTATTGTTCTGTATTTCTCTCTCTACCATACCCGTGTTTGATAATACAGAGAGTTCTGTTCAGTGTTCATTGCTTGTACGAAATTCGAAGTGGGATGCACAAGTTGAAATGGTCGTTCAGGTATGCAAGGCCGGTACGGCCTGAACCCTCTGGTGTTTGGATATTTCGCGTGACACCTGCAGACTATCAAGTCAACATTCTTGATGCATGTGCTTGGTGCTGTGGGGCTCCCAAAAACTCCCAAGAAAGTTGACCCCTAAGGGACGGACATTGTCTCAAGCTGTAGCACAGCCCTTTCTGACCTTGAACGATAGATGGCGGATATCAAAGTGCAGTATTCCTCCGACCCCTCGCATGTTTTCAGCGCCCAACCATCACGCTCGCCAAAAAAGGCAACGATGCGTAAAAAAAATACGACAAACGCGTCAATGACGCGTTTATTAACCGTAATTGTACCAATCATATTGGTACACTGTCCTCTGCTGCCAGCCGTTACGGTGGGTATGGTCTTGAGGAAGCAAATACATAGCTTCATGGTATTCCTGCACACAGAAGACGCGTCAACAATATGGAGGAAGGGGCATCGTCGTCGGACAGGGGGCAATGTCAAGAGCTGTGGCTACATGCCCGAACCTCGCTTTCTATATAAGGTCGGCGATGACCCCACCAACTCTGGTCTGGTTCTCCTCGCTACAAGGGGGTGGCCCCTAAAACTGATGCTGGCAAAGGCTTGGTATCACCACTGGAAAGGGGGGCTTGGGTTTACTGAGGTTGAAAGTGCCTCAATTGTCCTTTTCTGCGCAGATAGATCGACATTGCACATTCGACATTTTCACATCTCTTTTCTATTACTTACTATAATCACCGTGTAACCCAAGCTTCCTTCTCTATAGAGACATTTCTGCACGTTCAACCCACCTCTGGCGCACTGTTCAGATAACATTGTTTACACCATTTGCAAATGGAAGCAGAAGCCAGACCCTGATCTGGTAGGTCCAACCGACCAGAGTGAAAGCAACGAAGAGGGCACACAGGCAATCGAAGACAGGTGCCACCATTGCAGGCCTAGGTTACCGCCGTCCAATACTGTCAAAGATGGTGTGAAGGATCGCATTGTTGCGGTCCAATCCGTGCCTATCCAACTGATGCGACAATATTTGTCGAAGACGACATATCCTTCGAAACCTTGCACTTTCTTGGCATCCACGGGTTTACACGGTCTTATTTAGGCTTCTCCTACTTCCTCTTACAGCTCTCGTTGCTAGATCTTCCATCCGGCTTCTCGAATCGATTATCGCGCACATCTCATACACTCTGTACAACTCCGCATTCGTAATGCTTCTCCCTATCATGATCCGGGCTCTTTAGAACTTTCACCCCCACGCATTCTCTTCGTGCTCACCGCGCGGCCAGCGTGACGTCAGAGAGGGTTGCCCCCTTGGAAGTGACCACTTCGGATTTGCAAATCCCCTCGATACGTAGGGGTATGGAATCTCAAACAACCGATGACAATGTGCAGGATGAGCGCAGCACCGTGGACATAGAGGAAGGCACGCAAGCCCCAACCAAACGACGGCGTGGGTTTCTCAATCAGCTTCCAACATGGTCTGAGTTCTGGAGAAACGAGTGGTTAGTTATGACTACCGATTCTTTGATTACATGCCTCATGGGCGCGTTGCAGGCGTGACCTTCTCCCGATGTTTATCGTCACCATCATCACCATTCCTTTGAACGCGAGTCCACCTATAGGAAAACGTCTCTTCCCAGTACCTAGGCTAAACGGACCTTCGAGTCAAAACGCGTCCACCCCCCTACCAGATCCCAATTCGATCCTCTGGGCAGCGTACCCATTCCGCACGCAAATCGTCTCCGTCCCAGTCTCAGCCTGCCTTGCACTATTCCCCCCCATCATACTATTTACTGTCGCACAAATCCGCCTCCGCTCGTACCCCGATTTACATGCCTCCTGGTATGGGCTCCTCAGCACCCTCGTTGTGGGTACCTTTTTCCAGGTGGTACTCAAATCCTTCGTCGGTGGTTTACGTCCCTACTTCTACGATGCGTGTCAGCCGGATATGGCGGCACTTGCTCGTGGCGGTCAAGGATGGGGAGGTGTCATGTACGGAAGGGAGATATGCACGGGTGCATCGCACAATATCAACAAGGCTCTCTCTAGTTTTCCCAGTGGGCATTCGAATGCCGCCATGGGAAGCGCGTTATTTGTGAGCTTGTGGCTAAATGCGAAGCTCAAGGTTTTCGCAGATTCCAGAGCAAGGTTCTGGAAACTCTTTGTATTCTTGTGAGTGACAAACATGATGATAGAACTAGTCCCGTTGATGCTCAGCAGCTTTCCTCTCGTTTTTGCAACGACCACCTGTGGAAGTCTTTCGCTCGACGAGTCGCACAACTGGTACGACATCCTTGCGGGCGCTATCATTGGAATTCTTAGTGCTCTGGCTGCATACCGAACCCGTTACGCGGCCATTTGGGATTTTCGGTAAGTTTGCGACGTCGTGACAGATATGTAAACCTGACGACCATAGTTTTAACCATATCCCTCTACCCCGGTCAACATTCAAGGTTATCGTCGATAATGCCCGGCGGGATGTCTCTCCGCCTCCCGCAGATCGGGAGAAACAAACCGCAACTGAAACCCCGCCTCAATTGGGGGCTCCCGTCCTTCCGCCAATGTCTCTACTTAGCACGATAAATGAGAGAAGCCGTCCCACCACCCCGGCACCGAGCTCTATCAATGTCACTGTGCACGCGAAGTCTGTGGACGGCCACACGAATCCACGCGTCGGAGGAATGGAGACCGTAATAGAAGAGGAAGATGTAGGCAATGCAGAAACACAGCCCGAGGAGCACCCTCAGCGAAAGTTCAGATTCGGAAGACGCAAAGGTATGCTTGGAATTGTTCCTCGAATGTCACGGATGGACTGTCTTATGTGCCACAGGCCCTTCCGCGCTGAGAAAAGAGAAAGAGAAAAGAGAAAAGTCCAAATCTATCAAGTACTCGCAACGGTTTACTTATGATATTGGACTGCTCGCAGTTGTCGAGCGTGCCGGAGGGTTCGAGCACTTATACCAACAAATTCACGACTACCTCTATCAAATGAAGCATTCTAATCAGATTCACGATACGATCGAAGAGCCCGATGGCAATGGGCCAATCCCAAGAACGTTCGCAAACAGAGATGGGTTGCATCGAACCGCTGGGATTGAATCGTTGCACCAACGGAGCGAAGCCATGAGGGATTCGAGGCCCTTCTCTTTCCAGATAGCTCCAAGAAGCGGGAGCACCAGCGAGACCACACAATGGCACTCTCTACCCCACTCCCCGCCAGCATTGGCCGCTTCAATGAGTGATAG